>Ga0136846_1221184_pt1 | contig 154565 bp, 54 predicted proteins | sample HopSoiMetagenom2_FD_96841 | JGI IMG/M metagenome (GOLD analysis project Ga0136846, IMG submission 96841) | Grasslands soil microbial communities from Hopland, California, USA - 2 Assembly 2016 (version 4) | ecosystem: Environmental > Terrestrial > Soil > Grasslands | place: USA: Hopland... | reverse complement strand
GAACGTCGGCACCATCGCGCCGAACGCCTTTCACGACCTCTCCATCACCTTCGTGGGCAGTCAGATCAAAGTCAATTATGACGGGACGGACGTGATCCAGACGACCGACACCTTGCTGACCGCCGGCGCCATCGCCCTCGACACGAGCAACCAGCCCATTGAATGGGACGACGTGGTGGTGACGCAGCTCGGCGGCGGCAATCCGCCTCCGCCTCCTCCACCTCCCGACGACAACGGCCCGGGTGGACCGATCCTGGTAATCAGCAAGTCCACCAACCCGTTCACCCGCTACGCCGGCGAGATCCTGCTGGCCGAAGGGCTCAATCAGTACGCGATCCAAGAGATCGGCACCCTCGACGCGGCGGCCCTCGCCAACTACGACGTGGCGATCCTCGGCGAGACCTCCCTGACCACGGCCCAGGTGACCCTGCTCACCGACTGGGTCAATGCCGGCGGCCGCCTCATTGCTCTGCGGCCGGACGCGCAGCTCGCCAGCCTCCTGGGGATCACCCCCGCGAATTCAACCCTGGCGAACGGCTATCTCCTCATCAACACGTCCGCGGCCCCCGGACAGGGGCTGGTGAACGAGACGATCCAGTTCCACGGCACGGCCGACCTCTATACCTTGAACGGCGCCACGGCCGTTGCGACCCTCTACTCGAGCGCCTCGACCGCCACGACCTCGCCGGCCGTCACCCTGAAGAGCGTCGGCTCCTCGGGCGGCCAGGCCGCGGCCTTCACCTACGACCTCGCCCGTTCGGTGGTCTACACCCGCCAGGGCAATCCGGCCTGGGCCGGCCAGGAGCGGGACGGCACCAGCCCCAAACGCTCAAACGACCTCTTCTTCGGCAACGCCGCCTCCGGTCCGCAGACGGACTGGATCGATCTCAATAAAGTGGCCATCCCGCAGGCCGACGAGCAGCAGCGCCTGCTGGTCAACCTCATCCTCACCATGAACGCCGGCCGGAAGCCCCTCCCCCGCTTCTGGTATCTGCCGCGGGGCCTCAAGGCGGCGGTGGTGATGACGGGCGACGACCACGGCAACAACGGCACCGAAGGGCGCTTCCAGGGTTACGAGGCCGCGAGCCCAACCGGTTGCTCCGTGGCCAACTGGGAGTGCGTGCGGGCCACTTCCTACATTTATCCCAGCACGCCCATCTCAGCCACCGTGGCCGCCGCGTTCCAGGCCGAAGGGTTCGAGATCGGCGTTCACGTCAGCTCCAACTGCGCGGACTGGACGACCTCGTCCCTCGAATCGTTCTTCGCCACCCAGCTCGCCGACTTCGCCACCCTTTTCCCGGGCGTCTCGGCGCCGGTGACCAACCGCACGCACTGCATCGCCTGGAGCGACTGGGCGACCGAGCCGAAGACCGAGAAGGCCCACGGCATCCGTTTCGACACCAACTATTACTACTGGCCGGGGAGCTGGATCCAGGACCGCCCGGGCTTCTTCACCGGCTCGGGCCTGCCCATGCGCTTCGCCGACCTCGACGGCACCCGGATCGACGTCTATCAGGCCACGACTCAGATGACCGACGAATCCGGCCAGTCCTTCCCCTTCAACATCGACACCCTGCTCGACAACGCGCTGGGAACGAAGGGGTACTACGGCGTGATGACCGCCAACATGCACACCGACTCGGCCAGCCACGCCGGCTCGGACGCCATCGTGGCCTCGGCCCAGGCGAGGGGCGTGCCCATCGTCTCCTCCAAGCAGATGCTCACCTGGCTCGACGGCCGCAACGGCTCCTCCTTTGGCTCCATCTCCTGGAGCGGCACCGCCCTGAGCTTCACGATTACCGCCGCCACGGGCGCGAACGGCCTGCAGGCGCTGCTCCCCAACACCTCGACGGGCGGCACCCTCGCGAGCCTCACCCTGAACGGCAGCGCGGTGACCTTCACCACGCAGACGATCAAGGGGATCGTCTACGCCGTCTTCCCCGCGGCGTCCGGCTCCTACGTCGCCACGTACGCGCCGTAGGACCGTTTCCATAGCCGGGGGGCGGAAACTCGCTCCCCGGCACCCTTCAGCCCCGCAGCACCACGACACCCCGGGCTCCATGGTTCCCAGGTAGAATGATTCGCGTTCGAAAATACGTTCATCGAAATGGACAGAGCTCCTCGCACCGCGGCGTTCTTCGGGATCGCGCTCCTCCTCAGCCTCCTGCCGGGGCTCGTCCGCGCGAGCACCCTCGACACGCTGCCCGGCGCTCCGGGCTACGTCCACGAGGTCTTCACCGTCGCCGATGGCCTGCCCATGGTGCCCCGCTTCTTCGAGACGGCGTGGTTCCGCACGGTCGCAATCCTCGCCGCCCTGGCGGCCCTGGTCGGGGCCGTGGCCCTGATAGCGCGGCTCCGGGGGGTACAGCAGCAGGCCCGGCAGCGGCATCTCGAACGGCTGGTGGAAGAGCGGACGGCGACCATCGCCCGGCAGGCGGAGAAGCTGCGGGAGCTCGATCAGCTCAAGTCGCAGTTCTTCGCCAACATCTCCCACGAGCTTCGCACGCCGCTGACCCTCACCCTCGGGCCACTCCAGGACGTCCTCGACGGCCGGTTCGGACCGCTCCCCGACGGTCTCGCCGAGCAGGTCGAGATGGCCCGGCGCAACGCGCAACGGCTATTGGGCCTCGTCGATCAGCTCCTCGACGTCGCCCGGCTCGACGCGGGACGGCTGCGGCTGCGACTGCGCCACGGCGATCTCGCGGCCGCGGTGCGCCAGCGCGTGGAGTCCTTCCTCCCCCTCGCCGAACGGCGGGGGATCGAGCTCTCTCTGGCCGCCCCCTCAGAGCCGGTCAAGGTCTGGTTCGACGAGGTGCAGATCGAGAAGGTGCTCGACAACCTGCTGGGCAATGCCCTGAAGTTCACCCCGCGGGAAGGCCAGGTCCACGTCGCCGTCACGGCGGCGCCGGAGTCCCGGATCGCGGTGAGCGTCTGCGACGACGGCCCCGGCATCCCCGCCGACCAGTTGGAGCGGGTGTTCGAGCGCTTCTACCAGGTGGAGGCGACCGCCCGGCGGCGCTGGCCGGGCGCCGGCATCGGCCTCGCTCTGGCCCGGCAACTGGTCGAGATGCACGGCGGCACGATCACGGCCGAGAGCGCCGAGGGGAAGGGCGCCTGCTTCACCCTCACCCTGCGGCGCGGCCGGGATCATCTGCCGGCCGAGCTCGTGGAGGACGGGCCGCCGGAGCGCGAGAAGCGGCCACCCGGCTCCGGCCTCTTCCCCATGCCGACCCCGCTCGAGCCCCTGCGGCCGCTCGACGCCGCCGAGCTCGAGCGGGACGAGGACCGCACGACCGTCCTGGTGGTCGACGACAACCCGGAGATCCGCGCCTACATTCGCCGCCATCTGGAGCCCGACTACCGCGTCGTGGAGGCGGCGGACGGGGCCCAAGGCCTGGAGCAGGCGCGCCGCCTCGTGCCCGACCTCGTGGTCAGCGACGTGATGATGCCCGGCCTCGATGGCAACGCCCTGTTCCGCGCCCTGCGCGAGGACCCCGAACTGGAGTTCGTCCCCGTGGTGCTGCTCACGGCCAAGGCGTCGGCGGAGAGCCGCATCCAGGGGCTGCGCGAGGGGGTCGACGACTACGTCGTCAAGCCGTTCGACCCGCGCGAGCTCAGGGCGCGGGTGGACAACCTGATCGCCTCCCGCAAGCGCCTGCTGGAGCGCTTCGAGGCCGCGCCGCCGCGCCCCTTGCGCGTCTCGGAGGTGAGCGTGACCCCGGCCGACGAGGCGTTCCTGGCGCGGGTGCAGGCGGTGGTGGAGGAGCGCCTCGGCGACTCCGATCTGACGGTGGAGGGGCTCGCCGAGGCCCTCGCCTGCGACCGCTCCTATCTCCTCCGCAAGCTCCGCAGCTTGAGCGGCGAGACCCCATCCGGGCTCATTCGCTCGCTCCGCCTCCAGCGGGCCGAGCAGCTCCTGCGCGCCGGCGCCGGAGCAGTGAGCGAGATCGCCTACGCCGTCGGCTTCAAGAGCGTCGCCCACTTCTCCAACGCCTTCCAGGAACGCTACGGGGAACGGCCCTCCACGTTCGCGGCGCGACACCGCAGCTCCCGCTAGCAGCCTGCGCGGCAGAAGACAGATAAGGACAATAAGGACACCAAGGACATCAAGGACGAGGAAAGCTCCGGTCTCGGCGATCCTCTTTGTGTCCCTGCTGTCCTTGGTGTCCTTGTTGTCCTTGAGCTCTCCCATCCCTGTTACATCCGTGTGACATCCCGTTGCTCCCGGGATGCCGTCCTCCTGGAGGCAAGAATCGTCCTCCTGGAGGCAAACGTGAAGATTCTCTCCTGGCCATAATGCCGGCACTGATCGATCTTCCTCAGGAGGGGTATCCATGCGTCGATTCCTGGTGGCCACAGCGGCCGTCCTGATCTTCACTCTGATCTCCGTAACGGCGAGCGCTCAACCTCTGGTCAAATCCGCGATCCAGGTCGATCCCGGGAACAAGAAGCAGACCGGGCAGACCTTCGTCTACCGCCTGACCTACAACTGCAGCAGCACGTCCGGCCCCTGCCTGAACGCCGAGGTGGACGACCTGCTGCCGATCGAGGTGCAGGAGATCTCCACCGTGCCCGCCAGCCCCACAGGCGACGTGGCGGCGATCAACGTCACGTCGAACTTCATGGGGTCCGGACGCACCCGGGTGCAGTTCGTGATGATCAACCCGCTGCCCGCCGGCAACAGCGGCGACCTGCTGATCAACGTCCGTTTCCCCAACGGCTCGACGCCGGACGGCACCACCGCCACCAACACGGCGGACGGCATCAACCTCGGCGCGACGCCAGGGACGTTCACCACGCCGCCGGTCACCGTCACCGCCGTCGCCACGGTTCAGGTGATGCTCCAGAAGACCCTCCTCACCGGCCCGGCCAACCTCGACCTGCCGGAGAGCTACCGGCTGCGCATCGCCGTCTCCGGCAACGCCGGCTCGCTGAACCTGACGGCAGTCGGCCCGGTCACCGACACCCTCCCCCCGGGGACGGTGTTCAACGGCGCCACGCCGGCGGCGGACTGCCAGCCGGGCTGCGTGGGTACGACGCCCGCGACCGTCACCTGGACCAGCCCCTGCTCGGTGCCGGTGATCGCGGGAAACAACTGCGACATCCAGGTGAACGTCACCTTCCCCAGCGCCACGTTCCCCAGCGGCACCAACGTCACCAACAGCTTCACCGCCACGGGCACGCCTCTGGGCCAGCCCTCCCAGAACCTCGGCGTCGACTCGGTGACCCATCCGGTCACCACCTTCGTGCCCAATCCGAGCGCCGGCTTCGCGAAGAACGTCAACGGCAACAGCCCCAACCCGCCGACGCTCAACCAGACCTTCAGCTACGACCTGGTGCCGAGCAACAACGGCAACGTGCCGCTGGACAACATGGTGGTCATCGACACGCTCCCCGTCCAGCTCCAGCTCGCCAGCGTCACCACCGGCGCCTACAACAACCTGAGCGACTTCGCGGCGGGCGTCGGCGTGCGGGTGAGCTATGAGAAGAACAGCGCGCCCGGCGTCTTCACCCTCTGGGGGAGCTCGCCGAATACCAACACCACCACCACCTTGACCGCGCCGCCGCCGGGCCTCGGTGCCGGCGAATACGTCACCAAGGTCCGCTGGGAGTACGGCCAGGCGGCCGTCGGCATGAGCCCCTCCGCCCGGCCGCAGATCACGGGCAAGATCGTCAACCCCAGCAACGCCGGCGCCCCGGTGGGCTTCGGTGACAGCATCCAGAACTGCGCCGCGCTGACGGCCGTCTATACGGCCGGCCCGACCAACGTCAGCCAGAATTCCTGCAACACCTTCACCCTGAGCGGCCCGTTCGTGCAGCTCAGCCCGACGAAGGACAACCTCTCCGGCGGCGGTCCGTTCAACCCCGGCCAGACGGTGAATTGGCGCCTGCGGGTGCGCAGCGACGCGCGGTCGAGTGATCCGGTCCCGGTGGAGGACCTGATCGCCACCGACCTGCTGCCCGTCGATCTCGTCTTCGTCTCCTGGAGCTTCGACAACCAGGGGACCGGCCTGCCGGCGCCGCAGACGTTCCAGCAGATCCCGAACTTCGCCGGCACCGGCCGCACGTTGCTGCGCTGGCGCTGGAACGCCGGCAGCGGCAACCTCGGCGTCAGCCAGCAGGTGTTCATCCTGATCGACACCACAATCCGCAACGGCGCGCCCAACGGCAACCTGTCCAACGACTTCACCCTGGACAGCGACGCGCCCGGCCTCGGCCTGCGCTGCTTCGGCAGCTCGCAGACCGACCCGCTCGACCTCGACGGCGACGGCAACACGGCCGAGACCCTCTGCCGGGCGACCGGCACCGCCAACGTGGCGCCCATCGCCCAACTCGTCTCCAGCAAGACGATCCAGGGCACCTGCGACGGCGGCTCGGTTTCGACCTCGGCCGGGACGCTCACCGGCGGCGCCCTCAAATACCGGCTGCACGTGCAGAACGTCGGCACCGTGGCGATGCAGAACTTCGTGCTGGTGGACATCCTACCCTTCGTCGGCGACACCGGGGTGCGCGACACCAGTCCCCGCGGCTCGCAGTGGACGCCGCTCCTTGCCGCGCCCATCACGCCGCCGCCAGGGACCGTCATCTCCTACTCCACCTCCGGCAATCCCTGCCGCGGCGAGGTGGGAGGGCCGACCACGTCCTGCGATCCGCCGAACTGGACGACGGTCCCTCCGGATCCAATCACCAGCGTGCGGTCGTTCAAGGTCGAGTTCGGCAACCGGGTGGTCCAGCCCTTCGACACTGTGGACTTCTTCTTCTCCATGGTGACCCCGGGCAACGTGCCGCCCGGCACCTTCGCCTACAACTCCTTCGCCTATCAGGCCGACCGCTCCGACGGCATCGGCTCGCTGGCCGCCGAGCCGCAGAAGGTGGGGGTCTCGATCGGGAGTTGCAACGCGGCGGCCCTCGGCGACTACGTCTGGGTGGACGCCAACAAGAACGGCGCCCAGGACGACGGGCCCACCGGCCTGAACGACATCTACGTACGGCTCTTCTCGCCCGGCGCCGACGGGATTCCGGGCAACCTCGACGACGTGCTGCTGTCCACCACCGTCACCGGCAACAGCCCCGGCAACGCTCCCGGCTGGTACCGGTTCCCCGGCCTCGCTCCCGGCAGCTACTACGTCTGCGTCACCCCGCCGCCGACGTTCATCTTCACCACACCCCACGTGGGCGCCGGCAACCTCGACTCCGACGTCAATCCGGCGACGGGTTGCACGCCCGCCGTAACCCTGGCCGCCAACCAGGACGATCCCGACCTCGACGCCGGTCTGGTAGCGACCCACCTCGCGGCCCTCGGCGACTACGTCTGGTTCGACCGCAACGGCGACGGCATCCAGAACGAGTCCCCCTCGGACGGCGCCAACGGCGTCACCGTCAAGCTCTTCGCCGACGACGGCGACGGCAATCCCGAGCCGGGAACCGGCGACGCCCTGGTGGCCACCACGGTGACGGCCGACGACGTCTATGGTCGTCCGGGTTACTACCGCTTCGACGGTCTGATCCCCGGGGTTCACTACTTCGTGCAGTTCATGCTGCCGGCCTCGGCCACGGGCTTCACCACTCTGGACGCCGGCGGCGACGACACTCTCGACTCCGATGCTCGCGCGTCCGACGGCGCGGCTCCCGAGGTCGTCCTCGCTCCGGACGAAGTGAATAAGACGATCGACGCCGGCCTGGTGACCGCCACGGGTAACCTCGCGCTCGGCGACCAGGTCTGGATGGACACCAACAACAACGGCATCTACGAGCCCCAGAGCGGTGAGATGGGGATCGACGGTGTCCGCCTCGACCTCTACCTGGACGCCAACAACGACGGCAAGCCGACGCTCGACGAATATATCGGCACCACCACGACGGCCACCGTCAGCGGCTTCCCCGGCCGCTACCGGTTCAGCAATCTCGCTCCGGGGAGCTACATCGTGGTCGTCGATCCCACCAGCTTCAGTGGTAGCGGCGCGCTCGCCGGCAAGGTGTCGAGCACCGGCAACGACCCGGCGCCCAATCCGGACGACGACGTCAACGGCGACGACAACGGCACCGCCGTGGGCGCGCTCACCGCCAGCCTGCCGGTGACTTTGAGCACCGGCGGCGAGCCCACTTCCGAGGACGGCAACGCCAACACCAACCTCACGGTGGACTTCGGCTTCATCGTCGCTCCCCCCACGGCCCAGCCCCAGTACGACTATGGGGACGCGCCCGACGTGACGGCCGGCACCGCACCGGGCGACTACAACACCACGGCCCTCGACAACGGCCCGTACCACCTCCTGGGCGTGACCAACGCGCCCTACCTCGGCTCCTGCGTGGACGCCGACAGCGGCTTCAACCAGGGGGCGGGGGCCGACGGCGACGACCTCACCACCTCCACCTTCACCGTCGGCACCTGCGCCGTCCCTGGGGACGACGAGGACGGCGTCACCTTCACCAGTCCGTTCGTCCCCGGCGCCACGGCGACCTTCACCGTCACCGCGGGAGGGCCTTCGCCGTGCGTGCTCAACGCCTGGGTCGACTGGAACCGCGACGGCATCTTCGGCGACTCGCCCGGCGAGCAGATCGCCACCAACCTCTCGGTACCGAACGGTCCGCCGACCGTGCTCTCCCCCGTGGTTCCCGCCGGCGCCGTGCCAGGGCTGACCTATTCCCGGTTCCGCTGCTCCTCGGCGAGCAATCTCGGGCCCACGGGTCCGGCTCCGGACGGCGAAGTCGAGGATTATGAAGTCGCCGTCATCGGCCGCGACTTCGGCGACGCGCCCGCCAGCTACGGCACGCAAGGGCCGGGCGCCGCGAGCCACGTCGTCAACCCCTTGGCGCCTCTGATGCTGGGCTCCTGCGTGGATACCGAGCCGGACGGCCAGCCGAATGCCGCCGCCCTGGGCGACGACGGCACGTCGGGCACGAGCCGGACCGGCAACTGCTTCGACGACGAGGACGGCGTGGCCTTCCTCACGGTACCCACGGCCTGCCAGACGGCGCAGTTGACCGTCACCGCCTCCGGCGCCGGCAAGCTCGACGCCTGGATCGATTGGAACCACGATGGCGACTTCAACGACGCCGGTGAGGAGGTCCTCACCGACGTCGCCATGGTGGCAGGCACCAACGCGCTGAGCGTCGCCGTCCCCTGCACGGCGGTCGCGGGCACGACCTACGCCCGCTTCCGCTTCTCCTCGGCCGGCGGCCTCGGACCCGCGGGCGCGGCGCCGGACGGCGAGGTCGAGGACTACGCCGTCAACGTCGGCGCCGTCGACTTCGGCGATGCGCCCGACAGCTACGGCACGCTGCTCGCGAGCGGCGGCCCCAACCATCGGGTGGTGGCCGGCTTCTCCCTGGGGGCCACCGAGGACAGCGAGACCGTGGGCCAGCCTTCGGTCGGTGCCACGGGCGATGGCGCCGACGAGGACGGCGTCGTTCTGCCCGCCGTGCTCGTCGCCTGCTCGACGGTGAACGTGCCGGTTACTCTCACCAACACGGCGGGGATCGCGACGCCGCGTCTCGACGCCTGGATCGACTTCGACGGCGACGGCGTCTTCAGCGAGCCGCGGGACCGGATCGCGACCGGTCTGGCGCTCGCGGCCGGCGTCAACTCGGTGACGGTCAACGTCCCGTGCGACGCGAAGTCCGCCAACACCTACGCGCGGTTCCGCCTGAGCTCGACCGGCGTCTCCACCGCGGGCGGCCCGGCTTCCAACGGCGAGGTCGAAGACTATGCCCTCGTGGTCGAGGGTCTCGACTTCGGCGACGCGCCCGCTCCCTACCCCACCCTGCTGGCCGCCAACGGCGCCCGCCACGCGGTCCTGCCGGCTGGCAACCCGACCCTCGGCACCCTCGTGGACACCGAGGCCGACGGCCAGCCCAACGCCGCGCTCACCGGTGACGATACCGGCGGCTCGGACGACGAGGACGGGGTGACCTTCCCGGCTACCATGATCCCCGGCACCAACGGCACGATCCAGCTCCGGACCGGCGCCACGGGCGGCATCGTGAGCTGCTGGATCGACTTCAACCGCGACGGCGACTGGGGCGACGCCGGCGAGCAGGTGGTGACCGACCTCAACCTCGGCGCCAACGCCTCGACCTCCCGAACCTTCTTCGTCCCCGTCGGCTCGCCCCAGGGCAACGCCCCGGTGCGCTGCCGCATCAGCTCGCAGGCGGGCCTGGGGGTGATTGGCCTGGCGCTCGACGGCGAAGTGGAAGACCACGTGGCGCCCATCGGCGCCGAGCAGCCGAAGATCGGCGTCGCCAAGCTCTTCAAGGGCTTCGAGCGCCAGGACGGCACCAACTACCAGGTCGTCTTCGAGATCGAGGTCGCCAACCTCGGCAACGTGCTGCTCTCCAACGTGCAGGTCACGGAGAACCTGGCCACCACCTTCGCGGCGGCGACCTCGTTCAGCGTCGTCACCCTGCAAAGCTCCGACTTCACCGTCAACGCCAGCTTCAACGGCGCGGGGGACGTCAACCTCCTCGCCGCCGGCAACTCGCTGGCGGTAGGTGCGAGCGGCAAGATCACCCTCACCCTGAAGGTGGATACCGGCGGCAACCAGGGGCCCTACACCAACCAGGTCCAGGCCAGCGGCCAGAGTCCGGCCAACGTCACCGTCACGGACCTCTCGCAGAATGGCGACAATCCGGATCCGGACGGCAACGGTACCGCGAGCGATAACGGCGACCCGACGGTCTTCGAGCTGCCGCTCAGCATCGCCGAGGTGCCGACGCTCGACGTCTGGGGTCTGCTGGCCCTGGCGACACTGCTCGGCCTCTTCGCCCTGCGCCGCCTGCGGTGACCCTTCGCACGGACCACCGGCTTCTGACTTCTGTTCTTCTTCCCAAGGATCGGAGTCAGAAGCCGGTGGGACGCCAAAGACCCAGGGAGCTCGTACGGACCGGTGCCGCGAGCTGGAGCGGCGGCAAGCCCCAAGGATCCCGCCGGAAGCCGAAGATCCGTGGCAAGAGCGCCTCAGACATCGTTCTGGAGGGGCGCTGACAACGGTGGTCGGGCAATCTGAGCCCTACGGGTAGTAGCCGCTGATCGTCCGGGCCTCCATGCCGGGCTTGTCCACCTGCACCCGCACGGCGCGGAAAGCCTCGGCGGGCCGGGTGTTCGACGACTGGTAGGTGATGCGGTAGCGCGAGCGCAGATCCTTCTCGATCGCGCTGTAAATGCCGGGCAGCTCGTTCATGCCTTTGACGAAGAAGCTCCGTCCGCCAGTGTCGGAGGCCAGCCGGGAGAGTCGCTCGGTGGCCTCGCCCCGAGGCAGGTCAATCCCCATGACATAGACGGCGAGACCGGCCCGCCGGGCGGATTCCAGGGCGTCGTCGAAGTGGAAGCGGCTGTTGTGGTCCTCGCCGTCGGAAAGGAGGAGGATGGCCCGCTGCCCGGAGGTGCCCCCCAGATAATTGAGGGAAAAGATCAGGCTGTCCCAGAGCGCCGTTTCGCCGTCCGCCACCAGACCGTCGAAGCCCCCCGCCAGTGCCGCCAGATCCCCGGTGAGCCCCACGGCCAGGTGCGGCGCCTTGTTGAAGGAGATGACGGCCGCCTGGTCCTTGGGACGCAGCGTCTGCCGGAGGAAATCGAGCGCCGTGCGGCTGGCGGCCTCCAGCCGCGGCTGCATGGACGCCGAGGTGTCGACCAGCGTCACCAGCTTCAGGGGCGTGTCGTCGACGCGCTCCACTTGGCGCAGGGTCTGGCGCACGCCGTCCTCGAAGACCTGGAAGTCGCCGGACCCGAGCCCTTCGAAAGGCCGGCCCGACCGGTCGCCGACGTTCGTATAGAGCTCGACGAGATGGATCTCCATCTTCTCCGCCGGGGCCGAGGCGTTGAGCAGCACCAGGTCCTCGGCCGAGCTGCCATCGTTGAGGTAGGCCACGGCGCGCACGTAGTCCACGGCCGCAGTGTCGGGCAGGACCATGGGTTGGACGAAGGGCGGCTGGTAGAGGGTGGCCACCCGCTGGTCGCCCAGGTAGAGCTCCACACGGTCGACGCTGCGGTCCCCGGGGGCGTCGACGTCGACCCGGGCGCGCAGGCTCTGGCGGTAGGTCCGGCCCGGGCGGGGCTCGGTGAGGTGCACGGCGAAGCGCTGGCCGCCGGCGTTGAGCACCAGTTCGTCGCTCGCCAGCACGTGGCCGCCGCGGTCGAGCCCCTGGGCGCCGAGCCGGTGGGTACGCGGCACTTTCCCGAGATCGATCTGCACGGTGAAGGGGGGATGATTGCGGGTCAGCAGGGGCTTGCCGTCGAGCGAGAAGGCGACGCGCTCGATCTGCGTCTCCTCGGCGGCCCCGGCGGCACGCTCCACCCTCGCCTCGAAGCTCTGGGTGCCGGCGAGGAGCTGGCCGGACGGGGCGTCGAGCCGCAGGCCGGGGCGGGGAGAGGCGAGCTCGGCGTCGACCTCCGTGAAGAGGTGCCGGATCTCCGGCTCAATCGGCTCGATCGGCTCGACCGCGGGCGCCCCACCGCCCGCCATGGCTGGAGCCGCGGCAAGGGCGGCGACCCGGACGGCATTGGCCGGCACGGCGAGATCGCGCTCGCCCTCGTAGACGTTGCCGGAGGCGGGAGCCTCCATCTTCACCTCCAGCCGGTAGCGGCCGGGCTGGAGCCGGCGCTCGAAGGCCAACGGCCGGCCGGCGCTCACGGACGGCAGCCCATCGAAGCGGTAGCGAAAGGCGTCCACGGTCTGGGCACCGCGCAGCACACGGCCGCTCAGGATCATCTCCCGCGCCGTATTCCGCACGGAATCGTCGAGCGCCACCATTACCCTCACCAGGCCGTCGCCCGGCCGGCCGGGAAAGTCGAAGTCCAGACGCGCCGGGAGGGTGGCGGCGGGCCGGCGGACCGGGGCCGTGGCGGCGGGGTGGAACTCGGAGACCCACTCCCGCGGCCTGGCGGCGGTGAGAGCGCGTTTCGTCACGACGTCACAGACCGCCGCGCCGGCCTGGCGGAGCCAGACGAAGGCGGCGGCGGCCCGAGGATCGCCCTCGCACTTCCGGTCCCTCGCGGCGGCCACGAGGTCCAGCCCCCCCTTCCCGGGCTGCCAGAGCCGGGACGGGCCCCCCGCCGGGTCGGGCACGAAGGCGAGCACGGTGTGGAATTGGATCTGGAACCGGGGCTCGTAGGTCCACAGCTCCAGCGGCGCGCCGTCGCACCGCGCGGCAAGGATGGAGTCCGGCTCGCCGTTGAGCAGGAAGACGCGGGACCGGTCGTCCCGGGTGCCTCCCCAGCGGCTGCGGGCCTCCGTGAGGCGCGCCTCCCAGCGCTCCCGCGCCTCGTTGCGCGGTGTCTCGGGGTAGGGATCGCGCACGTCCCAGAAGCGCTGGATGAAGGCTTCGCGGTCGACGTCGGCGGCGAGCGCAACGAAGGTCTCACGCTCGCGCTGGGTGATCAGGGGATCCACCTCCTCCAGCCAGGCGCGGAACCGCTCAGGGAGCGGCGGGCCGGCGGCGGCGAACAGAGCGGAGAGTGAAAGACAGGGGACGAAGAGCCAGGGGACGAGGCCGAGAAGGACTTTCCGCATCACACGCACCTCCGCCAAGGGCGGGCTGTGAAAGTCGAATCCGTTTGAGCTTCCCAACCCCGCCCGCCGGAGGTTTTAGCAAGAGGCGTGCCTTTGGGGGATGGGCCTCTACTTCGCCTTCCCGTCCAACTCCTCGATCAGCGCGTCCGAGGCCGGGCGCTCCTTCTGGAGGCGCTGCGCCACCTGCTCGGCCTGACCCAGCGCGCGCAGGACGTTCCGGCCGGCGAGCTTCGCGACGTCCTCGTCCGTCCAGCCGCGGCGCAGCAGCTCGGCGAGGAGGGCCGGATAGGTGTCCACGCCTTCGAGCCCCAGGGGGACGCTGGTGATGCCGTCGAAGTCCGAGCCGATCCCCACGTGGTCGATGCCGGCCAGCTTCCGCACGTGCTCGACGTGGTCCGCCACCTGCTCCAGCGTGGCGCGGATCGCCGGGTGCTGGGCGCGCCAGGCCTCCAGCCCTTTCTTCACCGCGTCCGGATCGCCCGGATTGAGGGTCTTGAGCCGGGTCTCGGCGGCGTCCTGGTCGGCGTTCCAGGCCCGTACCGCTTCGGAAGTGAAGGTTGGGACGAAGCTCACCATCACCACGCCGCCGTTGGCCGGCAGCAGCTTCAGCACGTCGTCGGGGACGTTGCGGGGGTGGGCGTCCAGGGCGCGGGCCGAGGAGTGGGAAAAGATCACCGGCGCCTGAGCCACGGCGAGCGCTTTTTTCATCGTCTCCGCCGAGACGTGCGAGAGGTCGACCAGCATGCCCAGCCGGTTCATCTCGCGAATCACCTCCTCGCCGAAGCGGGTGAGGCCGCCGTGACGGGGCTCGTCGGTCGCGGAGTCCGCCCAGTCGGTGTTCTTCGAATGAGTGATCGTCATGTAGCGAGCGCCGGCCGCGTAGAGCAGGCGCAGGGCGGCGAGGGAGTTGTGGATCGAGTGGCCCCCCTCCATGCCGATCAGCGAGGCGATGCGCCCGGCGTGGTGGATGCGCTCGACATCGGCCGCCGTGCGGGCCACCTCGAAGGTGTCCGGATAGCGCTCGGCCAGGCGGTGGACGTCGTCGATCTGCTCCATCACGGCCTGGATGGCGTCCGCCCCCGGGATTTCCACCGGCACGTAGACCGACCAGAACTGGCCGCCGATGCCGCCGCGGCGCAGGCGGGGGATGTCGGTGTGCAGGGGCGGGTCGAGCTTCGTGGTGCCGGCGCGGAGGTCGATCTTCTCCAAATGGTTCTGCACCCGCTTGCGATACTCCCAGGGCAGGTCATTGTGCCCGTCGACGAGCGGCACGCGGTCGAGCAGCCTGCGCGCCCGCTCGACGAGGGCGGGATCGGGGGCTTTGCGGGCCGTCTCCTGGGCTGCCGTCTCTCCGAGCAGAGCCGCGCCGAGCCTCGGTTCCAGGGCCAGGGCGAGCCCCAGGGCCAGCCAGCAGATCTTGGGCATATCCTCTCCTCGTATTGAAATCCGGGGGCATTCTAACGATAGAGTCCGAGGATTCCCAGACTTCAGGAGTCGCCATGGAATCGATCCCGTTTCGTCCCGAGGAGCACGCCGTCTACGACGACGGGAAGATGGGCAAGAGCACTCTCTTCCAGTCGGACCATCTGCTGGTGGGCCTGAACGCCTTCGAGCCCGGCCAGGAGCACAAGCTGCACGCCCACGCCGGCATGGACAAGGTCTACCACGTGCTGGCCGGGCGCGGCGTCTTCCTGCTGGAGGGCCGCGAGGAGCCGATGGCGGCGGGGATGATGCTCATCGCGCCGGAGGGAGTGCTGCACGGCGTCCGCAACACCGGCTCGGAGCGCCTGCTGGTGCTGGCGATCCTGGCGCCGTCGCCATGACGCGCGCGGCAAGGACGGGGCTCTTTCTCGTCCTGTCCGCCACCCTCCTGGCGTCCGCCCTGGAAGCCGCGGCGCTGTTCCGCTTCTATCGCACCCAGCTCCGGCTGCCCCAGTGGGACATGGCCGGCAATGGCTGGGGCGGGGTCGAGCTCCTGCAGGCGCTCTCGGCAGGGCGGCTCTGCCACTTCCTGAACCTGCTGAACCACCAGGACAAGTGGCCCTTCGGCTACTCCTTGATGCTGCTGCCGTTCCTCGCCGCGGGCGGCACCGGCTTCGAGTCCGCCACCCTGTTCTCCACCGTGCTCTTCGCCCTGACGCCGGCGCTGCTGCTCTGGGTGGCCCTGGAGGCCGATCCGGGCCCGGCCGGGTTCTGGGCCGGCCTGCTGGCCGCAGCGCTGTTCCTCGCCGGCCCGCTGCCGCGGGTGCTCGCCATCGTGGTCATGCGGGAGATGGCGGGCATCGCTCTCTCCCTGGCCGCCGCCGGCTTCTACCTGCGGGCGCGCCGGCTTGGGACGGCGTGGTCCTGGCGCCTCGCGGGCCTCGCCTTGCTCTCGCTCTTCCTGGTGAAGTACAACTACTTCCTGATCCTCGGGCTGGCTCTGGCGGCGAACGAGATCTGGCGGCGGTGGCCGTTGCGCCTTTCCTGGCCCGGGTGGACGCGGGCGAGGATCCTGCTGGCGGCGTACCTCGGCCTGCTGCTCCTCGCCACGCTGCTGGGGGTCAACTCCGGCGTGGGGATCTATGCCGGGCTGGTGGTGGGTGCGGTCCTGCTGGCCCTGCGCTGGCGGCGGGACCGCGAGGGCTTGAGGACGCGGTGGCGGGCGCTGCCCCTGGAGGTCCGGGCCCTGCTCGCCACGGTGATCGCTCCCCTGTGGCTCTGGTGCCTGAGCCCGAGTCCGATCCATCCCCGGAGCATTCTCGCCTTCCTGCACAACCGCAGCGAGGGTCCCCCCAGCCTCTCCGGCGATTCACTCCTCTTCTATCCCCGCTCGTTGTCGAACGACTATGCGCCTCAGCCGCTCCTCGGCCTCCTGGTGCTGGTCCTCCTGCTCGCTTCGCTCCTGGTGCTGCGCCGTCTGGAGGGGTCACGCCCGATCGTCCTGACCGCTTTCCTGGGTCTGGCGCTCGCCACCCTCCATCCCTACAAGGAGGCGCGATTCCTGGCCACCACGGCGCCGTTCCTCCTGCTGGCGGCGGCGCTCGCCTTCGCGCGGCTGGCCCACGCCCTCCCCCGTTACGGCCGGCTGGCCGGAGGCCTGGTTTGCGCCGCCGCTCTCGCCGCCATTGCCTGGACAGCGGTCCATGCCGGTCTCGACGAGCGGCTGGACCGGGACTACCGGCTCTACTCCACGCCGCCAGGAGTCTGGAAGCCGCTGATCTTCCTCTCACGCCAGGCGGCGGAGGTGCCGCGGGTTGCGGTCGTCGGCACCTTCAACGAGCTCAGCGACAGCCTGGTGCGCTGGCGGCTGGCGCAGGAGGTGGCGACGCGAAAGGTCGCGATGGCCGCTCCTCCCCCGCACGCGGGCTCGACCCAGGAGATCCGGCAATGGCTCGCCACGGAGCGGCCGGCCCGTATCCTGGCCCTCCGGCTGCAGCCGGAGAGCCCGCTCTACGGCGTTGACTATCAACGCTACAACGCCTGGCAGCTCGGGCTCATCGATACGCTGGAGAGAGACGAGGGCTGGCGGGAGGAGCGGCGGCGGGATTTCGAGCGTCTGGGGCTCGAGGTCCTGGTGCTGGAGCCTGGGCCTCCCAGGCGCTGAGAAGCTGCCGGCGCGCAGGCGAGCCGGAAACAGGGACACAAGGGACTGCAAGGACATCAAGGACAAGAAGAACATCGCCCAGACTGGGCTTCCTCGTCCCTGATGTCCTTGGTGTCCCTGCTGTCCCTGCTTCGGCCTTCTTCGGCGCGTGGCTCCTGCTGTAGACCGCCTACCGCGCCGTCTTCACCACCGCCCCCGGCACGATCCCCTTCCCCTCGTCCACCGTCACCACCTGATTGGTGGGAACGTTGGTGAAGCGCTGCTTGGTGCCGCTCGGCCATTCGATCTCCAGCGTCTGCACGACCTTGTCCTGGCCGAGGCCGAAGGTGGGGGCGGTGTCGCTTTGCGAGCAGTAGGAGGAGCCGCTGCGCACCATCGCCCACTGCTTGCCGCCGGCGCTCGTCACCCGCACCACAGCTCCGAGGCCGTCGCGGTTGGACTTCGTGCCCACCGTCTTCACCCGCAGCCAGCGGTTGCGGTTGCCGCCGTCGTTGCGGAAGACGTAGGCCGGGCCGTGGTTGGTGGTGAAGACGACGTCGAGGTCGCCGTCGTTGTCGAGGTCGCCGTAGGCCGCGCCGCGGGCCACCATGGGACGGCCGAAGTCGCGGCCCATAGAAGATGCCACTGACTCGAATTTCCCCTTGCCCAGATTGTGAAACAGCAGCGGCGGCTGCTTGTACTGGATGCGCGGCTGGACGCGGTTGATCTCCTCCTCCAGGTGGCCGTTGGCGGTCAGGATGTCCGGCAGGCCGTCGAGGTCGTAATCGAAGAAGAAGACGCCGAAGGTGAGGGTGAGGAGGCTCGCCTGCCCTACGGTCGAGGACGGCGCCTCGTCCACGAACACGCCGCTCCCCTCGTTGTGGTAGAGGGCCAGCATCTCGTTGCTGAAGTTCCCCACCAGCAGGTGCGGCCGGCCCGAGCGGTCGTAGTCGGCGGCGTCCACCCCCATGGCGCCGCGGGCCGTCCCCTCCTCGGAGAAGGCGACGCCGGCCTCCAGGGCCTCGTCCTTGAAGGTGCCGTTGCCCTGGTTGCGGTAGAGCTTGTTGGGCTGCGTGTCGTTGGCCACGAAGAGGTCGGGCCAGCCGTCGCCGTTGTAGTCGAGCACGGCGACGCCCAGCGACTTGCTGGTGGGGTCCGCGACACCGGCCTTCTGGCTGACGTCCTCGAACCTGCCGTTGCCCAGGTTGCGGTAGAGCTTCGACGACGTCCCCTTGTACGACTCGGGGGTGCAGTAGGACTTGGTGGCGCCGTCGAGCGAGCACCAGAGGTCCTTGTCCCGGCTCCACTGCACGTAGTTGGCCACGAACAGGTCCACCTTGCCGTCGCGGTCGTAGTCGAGCCAGGCGGCGCTGGTGCCGAAGCTGGCGTTCTTGATGCCGGAGGCGACGGTGACGTCTTTGAACTTGCCGCCGCCCTCGTTATGGAACAGCCGGTCGCCGTCGAGGGAGGTGATGTAAATATCCTCGCGGCCGTCGTTGTCGTAGTCGGCCACGGCCACCCCCATGCCATACGTCTGCACGTCCAGGCCGCTCCCCTTGGTGACGTTGGTGAAGGTGCCGTTGTGATTGTTGTGATAGAGCGCGGGCAGCGAGGTGCGTCCCTTGGGTTCCCAGTCACGGCCGTTGATCAGCAGGACGTCCAGCCAGCCGTCGCCGTCGGCATCGAAGATCGCGACGCCGGAGCCCAGCGACTCGGGCAGGTACTTCTTCCCCGACCGGCCGCTGTTGTGGGTGAACTTCACACCCGAAGCGGCGGTGACGTCGGTGAAGGTCACCTTCGGTGCCGGAGCCGGGTTGGGTGCCTTGACCGGGGCCTTGGCGCCGAGGGCCAGTGCGGGGAGCAGGACGAAGGCGGCGAGCAGACGCTGCACAACGGGATTCAAATCTCAACCTCCGGCATTCACGGACGACTCCGCCGTCCGCGGGATGGCGTTCAGGGGGACGCTCTCGTGCTCGTGGATCGGCTGGCGCTCGTTGTTGTCCTCGGGGCTCAGCATGCGGCGCCGGGCGGTGATGGCCTGCGACGACTCCTCGGCCTTGAAGCGGCGGAAGAGCTTCGCCTCCCGCTCCGCTCGCTGGGAGTCCCCCAAGGCCCGGGCGCAGAGCATGGCGGTGTAGTGCATCTGCACGTCCTCGGGGTCGACCGCGCAGACCTGATCGAGCACCTGGAGGGCCTCCCTGTACTGCCGCTTGAGGAAGAGGATGCGGGCCGTCTGGTTGAGCGCCACGCGGTCGCGCGGATACTTCGCCGTCACCTTGCGCAGCGAGGCCAGGGCGCCGTCGTAATCCCCTTCGGCCTTCTGGATCATGGCGTTGAAGAAGTGGGTGCGCGGCAGCTCGGCGTTGATCGCCAGGGCCTTCTGGATATAGGGCTTCGCCGCCGCCACCTCGCCCTCGCGGATGAGCGCGCGGGCGACGTTCAGCCAGCCGTCCGCATAGCCGGGCTCGGCTTCGGTAACCTTTTTGAAAGCGTACTCGGCCCCCTTGAGGTCGCCCTGGAGCAGCAGGCCGATCCCCCAGTCGTTCCAGCGCTCGCGGTCCTTCTTCTCCACCGCCGGCCGCCAGTCCGTGCCGCCGGAGAGCGACAGCTTCGTCTCGGCACTCGCCACGGTGACGATGGGCAGGTCGGGGATCTCGCCCTTGATCCTGCCCGAGACGTTGGCCGGGATGTTGGCCTTGTCGAACGAGTATTCGGCGTTGTTGTAATGGGCCGTGATCAGCCCCGGCGGCTGGCCGGGCTTGGGCTGGCCGGCGTAGACGAACTGCGTGTAGTAGTGGGAGAACTTGCGATAGTTGAGCTTCGCCGTCAGGGTGATGGGTCCCACGGCGCCGGCGGGGATCTTCACCCGGTAGTGGGCCACGTCGGCGGCGCCGGGCGGGATCAGCCGCACGTAGAGCACGCTCCTCGCCTGCCAGGCGTTGCGCTTGTTGATCGGGTTGCCCTCGGCGTCGAGCTGATAGGAGCGATAGAAGTGCGCGCCCGGCTCGACCGGCCCCTTGCCGCCGTCCTCCACGCGGCCGCTCCAGAAGACGACGCGCCCGTTGGCGTCCCTGCCCTGAAGCTCCAGCCAGACGTCGAAGGCGTCCACCGTGCCGCCGGGGAAGAAGTGGCCGATGGCGCGGGTGCGGACGACGACGTCCACCCGCACCGTCGAGCCCGGCTGGAGGGGCGGCGCGGACTTGTCGATGGGCGCCGCAACCCTCCCCACGTCGCGCAGCAGCACGGCACCGGCCTGCTCGGCCTCCTCGCCGACGGCGAAGGTGGAGTTGAGCTGCGGGGCGTTGTCCGTCGCCGCCCGCCGCACCATCGCCGTCTCGCTCCGGGTCTCCGCCACCGGCGAGGCGGCGAAGACGTCGACGGTGATGAAGCCCGATTTCAGGAACTTCTCCGTGACCTTCATCTGCTCCTGGTCCTGGTTGACGTAGGCCACGGCCATGTTGGCCGCCGGGAAGCGGTGGGAGTGGACCTTGCCTCCCTTGTTGCCCGGGTCCTGGGAGTCGACCAGCGGCATGTGGCAGTTGGAGCAGGTCTTCGACTCGGCCGGGTAGTAGAAGGAGCGGGCCCCCTGGCCGGAGACGCCGCTCGCCTGCCAGTTGTCGTAGTCGTTGAAGCCGCGGGCCCAGCGGTAGGAGTTCACCGGCACGTCGAGGTGGACCTTGTGGCACGAGGCGCAGAACTCCGCCGCGTCGTCGCGCATGAAGGGCTTCATAAACGTTTTCTTGTGCGGCTCGGGATCGAGATAGGTCAGGAAGTGGTCGGCCTTGCGGATAAACGGGTTCCTGCTGCTCAGCAACTGGTGCAGCGGCGGATACTCCATGGTGAAGCTGGCGTTGCCCATCGAGCTGTGGACGGCGGTGATGGCATGGCAGGAGGTGCAGGCGAGGCCGGCCTGGGCCTCCGGCGTGTCGATCTGCTCCTTGATCGGGCGGTCGAAACGGCCGTTGAAGAACACCGCGTGGTCATGGCAGCCGGCGCACCACTTGCTCGGCCGGGTGCCCACCGTGTCCTGCATGTACTCGATGGACTTGCGATAGAACTGGTTGTTGAACGAGCCGAAGTGGTGGACCGAGCTTTTCCACTGCTTGTAGACGTCCCGGTGGCACTCGCCGCAGGCCGCCGAGTCCATGAAGAAGTTCGACGGGATGATGCCGTTGACGTTGGTGTTGGCTGCCGACGGGAAGAAGGGGGACTTCGGCCCGCCGCCCTCCTCCTCCATGGAAGTGGGGACGACGAGCGGATTGCGGATGTGGTCGCGCGGGTCCGGGTTGGCTTTGCGGTAGAGCGCGGTCGCTGCGGGCCAGAGCACCAGCAGTGCCACGGCCGCGGCGAAGGCCTGGCGGAAGCGCCTCCAGCCGGCTCCCTGGGCCGCCCGGCGCCAGACCCAGGCGCCCAGGGTGGCGACTCCGAGGCCCGCGGCCACCACGTGCACCCAGTAGACGGGCCGGTTCTGCAGCACGTTGCCGTCCACCGCCAGCCACGCCCCCGTCAACAGCGCCAGCAGGAAGAGGACCGCGGCCGGCACGATCCCCGGCCGCAGCTCCGGCCGGCGGGCCAGCAGCAGGGCGAACGTCACCGCCAACACCACCCCCAGCACCAGGTGCAGGAGGACGTTGAGCATGTAGAAGATGGTCGGCGAGGCGAACGCCGAGATGTACGCCGTGTTCACCAGCAACGCGACGAAGAGGAGGGCCGTCCATTTCAGAAAAGCGTCAGGTCGGTTCTCCATTCTCGATCTCCTCCGGGATTCGGGCGCGCGGCCGTTTGGCAGATGATAGCTCGTCACCGGACGTCCCAGAGCTTGTGCTGCTGGACCGAGAGCCGCCAGGGCGGGTTCTCTTTGCACAGGCGGATGCACCATTCGAGGGTCCGCGAGTCGAGCCCGGCGCCCTCGAAGGCGGGAGAGACGAGATAGTGCTCGGCCTCGACCACCGTCTTCGGGATCCCCTGGCCGTAGCCGCGGACGTACTTCACCTCGTGCGCCCGGCGCTGGCGGATGGCGTGCTCGGCGACCTTGGGACTGACGGTGATCCAGTCGATCCCTTCGCCCATCGCCGGCAGCTCGATGCTGCCGTTGGTCTCGATCGCCAACTCGTAGCCGGCGGCGTGGAGGGTCTCGATCAGCTCGGCATCCACCTGGAGGGCCGGCTCGCCGCCGGTGAGGATCACCCAGCGGCAGGAGGCGGACAGAGCCCGCAACTCGGCGATGATCTCCGGCAGGGTCAGCCAGCGGCCGGACTCGAACTCGGTGTCGCAGTCGAAGCCGTGGGTCTCCACCCGGCACTCCAGGTTGCAGCGCGAGAAGCGCAGGAAGAGGTTGGGCGTGCCGGCGCGCACGCCTTCTCCCTGCAGGCTGTAGAAGATCTCGTTGACCCGGTAGCGCTCCACGGGGGTACTCTAAACCAGCAGGGACCCCGGAGGTCTCTTCGCGGCCCGGCCGTGCTAACATGAAGGGGCGAGGAGTTGCGTCGCGACGGGTTTCGTGCTCTGATCCCGCAACCCGTCGGGGAAGGCAGGCATGGATGAGCATTCTTCCGCTCGAGCAGGAGATCGAATACCCCACCTCCGACGGCCAGCCCATGGCCGAAAGCCCCGAGCATCTCAAAGTGATGATCGACTGCATATCCGGCCTGGAGATCCGCTACGCCGGAGCGCCGGACGTCTGGGTGGGAGGCAACTTCTTCTTCTACTACGAGAAGGGCAATCCGAAAGCCAGAGTCTCTCCCGACGTGATGGTGGCCAAGGGGGTGGCCAGGCGGCAACGGCCCAACTTCCGGCTCTGGGAGGAGAGGCCGCCGAGCCTGGTGGTGGAGGTCACGTCGCGGAAGACCCGGCGCAAGGACGAGGAGGTCAAGAAGCCGCTCTACGAGCAGGTGGGCGTGGAGGAGTACGTGCTCTTCGATCCCCTGGGGGAGTATCTGCGGCCGTCGCTTCAGGGATTCCGGCGGTCGTGGGGAGGGTATCAGCCCATCCCCTTGGAGGCGGACGGCTCGCTGCTGAGCCGCACCACGGGTCTGCGCTTCAAGCGGGAGGGACAGCGCCTGCGCATGGTGGACGTCCTCACCGGGGAGCCGATCCTGTGGCCGGAGGAGGAAAAGGCCGCGCGGCAGGCCGCTGAGGCGAGACTGCTGGTCTTGGAAGCAAGGCTTGCCGAGGAGACGGCCGCGCGACTGGCCGCGGAGGCCAGAGCCGCGGCGGCGGAGGCGAGAACCGCTGAGACGGCGGCAAGACTGGCCGAGGCGACAGCCGCATGGCAGGTCCTGAAAGGGAGAGCTGACGGATTCGACGAACGAATCCTGGCTCTGGAAAAGGCGTTACGCCAGTAGCAGCCCTGACCTCACGAAGGCTGCGCCGGCTGGAAACGCAGCGACGGATCGGTGCGGGCCTCGCACAGGTATAGGCGCTAACTTAGCTTGGAGTTGGGGCGGAGGGTTCAGGCCCAGAGGGCCTATGGCGTAAAGCCTGGAGCTTCAGCGCCAGGTCAGCAGCCTCCCAATTTCTTCATGAGCCCCGTAGGGGCGACGGAGGGAATCCTCCGTCGCCCCTACGGGGCTCTGGATGATTTGGGGCGGCCTATTTCCTGGGCCTGAAGGCCATACCATTCCACACATCTCGCGCCTTGGATTCGCGACGCCGGAGATGCGAGTCGACCGGACCGGCATCGCCGCATCAGAGACGCCCCGCCGTCCCCGTGGCCTCCGAAACGAGATCGTATCGGGTCTGTGTCGTCTCTACGGAACCTCGGAGACGCGGCCAGAGACCGGGGTTCCGGAGAGGTTGGGAGATTCCGCTTCATGTCCCCCGCAATCGCCATCCTTTGCTATCGCGAGACCGGTCCGTAGAGACGCTCCAGACCCGATACGAGACCCTTCGGGAGGCCACGGGGACGGCGGGGCGTCTCTGGCGTGGCGATGTCGCTCCGGTCCTCTCCCACCTCCAGCGTCGCGGGGGAGGACGCGGCTCCTCCCCAGGAGGCGAGCCTCCTGCGGGCGGAACGGCGGCGTCCTTGGACTCGGCGGCCGCCGTCCCTTCTCAATTGTCAAAGAACGCCTCTCCGCGGCGACCACGCCCTGACGGCTCCGCTTGGAGCATTCTCCAGGTGCAGCCTCCGCGATATGCGGTAGGATGCCTGGAACAGGGTGGTATGTCAAGAAACAGCTTGACACGGCGGCGCACACTCTAATACCTATGCACACACAAAAAGAGAAGGCGTTGCGCGATACGCTGGCCTGTATCGAGCCGCTGCCGCCTGAAACGCCTTTTCTCCGGCTGAAACAGTTGAAAAGCCGCTGGAACAATGTTTGCCGGCTTTTTTCATTGTTTCCCGCCGCCAAACAATGAAAAAAGCCCTTGAACATTGAAAAAAGCCGTGGAACATTGAAAAAACGGGAAGAACAATGAAAAAAGCCGGGAAACATTGAAAAAACGATCCGGACACTCCAATACGCTTTTTGCAACTGCAACGACGCCTCGGAGGATATCAGAGGACTGCGAGATGACGTTCTTTGACAATTGAGAAGGGATGACGGCCGCCGAGTCCAAGGACGCCGTCGTTCCGCCCGTAGGAGGCCCGCCTCCTGGGGAGAGACTGCGTCTCCCCGCGGGGGAGGAGGCGGGCCGATCCAGAGAAATCCCAGAGCGGACCGTTCCACCCACCGGTCTAGTCGAGGAGCCGCAGTTCCACGTACGGCGGCGGCGGCTGGAGGGCCGAGTAGTCGTTCTCCAGGAGGGCCACCTCCCCCGTCCGCGCGATCTCCTTGAAGCCCGCGAAGCGGTAGGTGATGAGCATCTGGCGGTTGCGGCCGGTGTCCACGAGCTCGGCCCGCAGCCGGACGCCCGCCGCCTTCGCCCGCCGCAGGAGGTGATGGATCAGGATCGTCCCCACCCCCTTGGACATGACGCGGCAGGACATGAGCAGGAGCTTCACCGTCCAGACCCCCTCGTCCCTCTCGATCAGCGACAGGCCGATCTTGCCGTAGGCGCCGTGCCGGTCCTCCAGGCTGGCGATGAGCAGCTCGTGGCGGGGCGACTGCCGCAGCGCGTCGAGCTCCTCATAGGAGTAGGTGTAGCCGGTGGTGTTGAGCTGGTGGGTGCGCACCGTCAGCTCCTCGGCGCGCTGGAGGTCCTGCTCCCGGCACGGCGCGATGGTGAAGACCATCCCCAGGGTGGCGAGGAACTCCTCCTTGGGTCCCACGTAGTCCGCCTCCTCGCGGTTGCGCCGGAAATCGGCCTGGTACATCCGCCGCCGCAGGCGCGAGTCCCCGGTGATGAAGCGCGGGTTGAATTCGGGGCGGTCGAGGAGGTCGTCCAGGAGCGCGGAGTCGAGGCACAGGACGCCGGCGTGACTGAAGGCCACCTCCTCGCGCTCGAACGGCTGGTCGTCCACGAAGGCGAAGGCGTCGAGGGCGAGGTTGAGGTCCTGCGCGATGCGGGCGATCGAGTCGGCCTTGGAATTCCAGTTGATCTGCGGGTAGAGGAAGTAGTCGTCGAGACCCAGCTCCCGCAGCCTGGCCATGGCGAGGTCGTGGTCGTTGCGGCTGGCGATCGAGTGCAGGATGCCGCGCTCGTCGAGCGTCCTCAGGAGGTGGACCACGTGCGGACGCAGCCGCACCTCGGGATCTTCGAGCAGGATGCCGTCCCAGACCGTGTTGTCGAGGTCCCAGACGACGCACTTGACGGCCATGGGCGAAATCAAAGCTCCTGGAAGTCGAACAGGGGCAGGGTGATCTGCTGGATCTGCGTGCTCCCCTCGATGATCTCCGTCACCTTGGCGTCGCGCAGGTAGCGCCCCACGGGATAGTCGTCGCTGACGCCGTTGGCGCCGTGGATCTGCACGGCGTCATTGGCCGCGCGCACCGCCATGGTGGAGGCGAAGTACTTGGCCGCCATGGTCTCCATGAAGGCCCCGGGGTCGCGCTGGTCGCGCAGCCAGCCGGCCCGCAGGCAGAGGAGGCGGGCGGCGCGGACGTCGACGATCATGTCGGTCAACATGCGGCGGATGAGCTGGTGGTCGGCGAGCGGCACGCCGAACTGCCGGCGTTCGGCGGTGTAGCGGCGGCAGGCGTCGAGGCACGCTTGGCCGATGCCCACCGCGCCCCAGGCCACGCTGTAGCGCCCATGCTCCAGGGCGGCGGCCACGACGTGGGAGAGGCCGAAGCCGATCCGCCCCAGGAGGCTCTCGCGGGGGACGCGGCAGCCGGCGAAGGTGAGCTCGGCGAGCATGGAGGCGCGGGTGCCCCACACCCCCTGGAGCGGCCGCACCGCGAGGCCCGGGCTCTCCCGCTCGACGAGGAACGCCGTGGGCTGGCCGTCGCATTGGGCGAGGACGAGGAAGAGCCCGGCGAGCTGGCCGAAGGTCGTCCATTTTTTGCGGCCGTCGAGCACCCAGCCGTCGCCAGCGTCGACCGCTATGGTCTCGACGCTCTTGGCGTCGCTGCCGGCGTTGGGCTCGGAGAGGGCGAGGGCCGCCAGCACCTCGCCGCGCGCCAGGGCCGGCAGCCAGCGCTGCCGTTGGGCGGGGCTCCCCCAGCGCAGGACGGCATGGGCCACCATGTCGTGCACCGTCAGCAGCGAGCGCACGGAGGAGCAGCCGCGGGCGATCTCCTCGGTGAGCAGGCCGTAGTCGATCATGTCGCGGCCCACCCCGCCGTGCTCCACGGGGACGTTGGAGCCGAGATAGCGGCGCTCCCGCAAGGCGTCGATCACCGTGCGGGGGAGGGCCGCCTCGCGGTCCCAGCGGCCGGCGTGGGGGAGGATCTCCGCCGCCGCGAAGGCACGGAATTCGGCGCGCGCCGCGCGCTGGGCGGCCGTCAGCTCGAGCTTCACGCGGGGGCCGGCGCGCCCGTCTTGCGCGCCACGAGGCTGGAGATCGCCCGGATGGAACGGAAGTTGTCGAGGTCGAGGTCGGCGTCCTCGACCTGGATGCCGAACTCCTTCTCGACGAAGGCGACGAGCTGCATGGCGAGCAGCGAGTTGACGAAGCCGAGGGCGAAGATGTCCTCGTCCGGCTGCAAGTCGTGGCTCTTGAAGAACCGCGACAGGAACTCTTTGATCTTGATCTGGGTCGCGTCCATGCCGTCCATGGGTATGAATCCTAGACCGCGACGCCGTAGTCATAGAAGCCCCTGCCGCTCTTCCTGCCCAGGAGGCCGGCGTCGACCATCTTCGCGAGCAGCGGCGAGGGGCGGTACTTGGAGTCTTTGTAGCTGTCGTACAGGACCTCGATGGAAAACAGAATGGTGTCCAGGCCGATCAGGTCGGCGGTCTCCAAGGGACCCATCTTGTGCCCGAAGCAGGTCTTGAAGAGCTGGTCCACCTGCTCGGCGGTGGCGACGCCGTCCTGCAACACACAGACCGCCTCGTTGATGGTGAGCATCAGGATCCGATTGGAGACGAAGCCCGGCAGGTCGCCCACGACGATGCAATCTTTGCCCATCTGGCGCAGGAGCTGGCGGGCGGTCTCCAGGGTCTCGTCGCTCGTGTGGTGACCACGGATGACCTCGACCATGGGCTTCAACGGAACGGGGTTCATGAAGTGCATGCCGATCACCCGGTCCGGCCGCCCCGTGAGGCCACCCACGCGGGTGATGGAGATGCACGAGGTGTTGACGGCGAAGACGGCCCGCTCGGGACAGAGGGCGTCGAGCCGGGGATAGACCTCGCGCTTGAGCTCCCACTTCTCGGGGACGTTCTCGATCACGAAGTCGACCTCGGCGAGGGCCGCGAGGTCGGTCGTGAAGGCGATCCTCCCCAGGACGGTCTTGGGGTCCTCCCGCTGCGCACCCTTCTGGAACATCCCCTGAAACCGCAGCCCCTGGCGGATCTCCCCCCGCGCCTTGTCCAGGATCGCGCCGGAGACGTCGACCAGGACCGCCTCATGCCCCGTCTGTGCCAGGCTCTGTCCCAGTCCGACCCCCATCACCCCGGCGCCGACGACGCCCACCTTCCGAATTTCCATGCGCGGCTCTCCCTGATTCATGCCGCCGACTCTATCCTGGCCCGATCCTTGCTCAAGGCTTAAGATCGGCAGGGCCGGCAAATCCGGCCGCCGGCGCGACACCCGAGGGACGATCCTCCGCCGCGCCGGCTTCGTCGAAGGCGGCTCCCTGGTAAGACCAACCCACAGCCCAGCGACGGGATTCCTCCTCTTCGCCGGTACCTGCCTCTTTCTTTCTCCTCTCTAGCCGGGAATCGCCGTCACACGGACGGCGTCGAACCACGCCGCCCCTCGCGCCCCCAAGCCGATCCGGGCCGGCCCCGCCGGAACCTCGACGGCGCCGAGAGGGAGCCCTTCCCAGGCGATCTCTGCCTTCGTGCCGGCCCGGCGGAAGCGGAATTGCTGATACAGAAAGGGATCGAAGGCGGTGGGAAGGTGAAAATTCTGCTCTCCCGCGAGCAGCGCCCAGCCTCCCGGCTCCTGTCGCGCGAGGAGCAGCTGCGGTCCCGCACCGGCGAGGTCCAGGGCCGGAGCGACCCCGAAACCGTCCTCCGGCGAGCCGTCGATCAGCCGCGCGTTGACGACCAGCTCATAGCTCTCCAGGGCGGGCCCCCGGGCGATCCAGGAGACGGTTTCAGCGAATCCCACCAGCTCGCCGCCTTCGATTCGCCAATCGCCGCCGTCGTCATTCAGAACCTCCCAGCCGAGCGCCGCCGGCTCGGCGTCCTCCTCGAACCGGTCTTCCCAACCGACGGTGAGGGCGAAGCCGGAGAGCTCCACGGCCGCGCCCTCGGCGACCAGGGCCACGCCCGTGGCCGGGCCGGCGATCTTCGACTCGAATCTGATCAGGCGGACGAACGGTTCCAGCCGAAAGGGGGTATGGAGCAGATTCCCCTCCGCGCCGAACAGGACGACGCCGAGCCCACCCTCGCCCGTCTCCCCCACCGCCCGGGCGCTCACCTCTACGAGGAAGGCCGGAGCGCCGGACTCGTACCGCAGCTCCTCGCCCGGAGCGAGCACGACGGGCGCGTCCAGGCCGGCGATCGTGGGCGGGTTCGGCGCCGGCTGCGGGGTCGTGGTGGGACCGAGGACCAGCATCCGCTCCCCCGCCCAGTCGAGGGGGTCGATCGCCATCACCCTGGCGCGGGTGTCCGGCGACCAGCGATGGTAGACGCAGTAAAGCTGGCGATTGTCGGGCCCCCGCACCACCGAGTTGTGACCGGGCCCGACGACCTCGCCGCCGGAGCGCAGAATGGGCAGCACCCGCTCCCCGTCCGCCGCCTGCTGCCACTCGCCGGGCTCCTCCAGATCCTCCACGTGGCGGGCGGTCGCGTAGCTCACGCCATAGGTGGGGTTCTGCCAGTTGCCGCCGCTGAACATCTGATAGTAGAGACCCTTGCGCTCCAGGACGAACGGCCCCTCGACGGTATGCCAGCGCACACCCCCCTTCTCCGGCCGGTTGGGGTGGTAGACGTGCCAGTCGTAGCGCGGCAGGGTGACGGGCCGGGGGTCGCCCGCCAGGGTGAAGGGATCGAGCAGCCGGTCGCGGACCGTGCCTGTACCCACGTGCGTGGCGTCGAGGAAGTCCGTGGCATAGAAGAGCCACCGCGAGCCGTCCCGGTCGACGAAGACATGGGCGTCGATAGCGAACGGCTCACGGGTGAGACGCCGGCCCGAATCGATGAACGGCCCCGCCGGATGCTCCGCCACCGCCACCCGGATCTCCATCCGCTCCTCGTTGCCGACGCTGTAATAGAGGTAGAAGCGGCCGGCGAGGTAGGACACCTCGGGCGCCCAGTAGTGGGGGTGGTCCGCGGTGAGCGGCGCCATCGCGCCGGGTCGATCCTCCCAAGCGACGAGGTCGCGGGAGTGGATCACTCCGAAGACCCGTCCGTCGTGCCAGAGGCCGGTGCAGTAGCCCCAGTACTCCCCCTGGAACTTGAGGACGAAGGGGTCGGGGAACGAACAGGGATAGACCGGGTTCTGGTAGGTCGGCCCGGTCATGGCGCTCCGGCGGCGACCGGGATGGAGACAGCTCCCACCGAGGCCCCGGGGTCCGCGGCATAGGACCGGAACTGCTCCACCAGCGGGGTCGCCTGCCAGCGCCGCTCCGCGCCCTCCGGGGCCAGGGTGTAGAGCCCGAGGTTCAGGCGATAGTCCGCCAGGGGCCGCTTGCCGAAGCGATAGCGCCAGTCGATCATGGTGAAGAGGGGGAACCAGGTGTAGCCGAGGACCGGTACGCCCTGCTCGCGCAGGCGCCGGATCGCTGCCACGGAGGTCTCCAGCCAGCGGGTGCGGATGTCGAGCGCCCCCTTCGCGCTCGTCTCGGTGACCATGACCGGCACCTCGTAGCGCCGCCAGTAGTCCTCGATCAGGTGGACGAAACCGGCGCCGTCCTGCTCCACCGCCCGCCAGGCCAGCCGCCCCTTGCGGTTGACCGAGACCTGCTGGGTGGACCATTGGGGATAAAAGTTGAGGCCGATGACGTCCAGCGGGATGGCGTCGCGGCGGATCGCGGCCAGCTCGTCCGGTCCGGCGCCGTTGCGCAGCAGCCAGGTGTAGAGCGGATGGTCGGGGGTGAGCCGCCCGGTGAGCAGGTCATAGGCGAGGTAGCCCCGCCGCTGGTCCTCGACCGCCAGGGCTTCGAGGTCGGCGCGGGCGGCGCGGGCGAGGCCGGTGGCCTCGACGTGCACCATCAGCGCGCCAGGGTCGACCTCCTTGAGGGCCGCGACCGTGCGCTGGATACCGCGCACGAGCTGGAGCATGATCCGCAGATAGCCGCCGTCCCCCCGCAGATAAGGGGGCCAGAGGCCGCGCTTGCCGCAGAGCAGGGCGTTGACGATCGGCTCGTTGAGCGGCGTGTACCAGTGTACCAGCCTGGCGTAGCGGCGGGCGAAGGCGCCGGCGTAGGCCGCCACGGCGCGGGGGTAGTCGTCGCTCGCGAACTCGCGGCGCAGCCAGAACGGACAGCCGTAGTGCATCAGGTCGACGATGGGGGTGATCCCCAGCTCCTCCACCAGGTAGGGGATCACCTGGTCGGTGAAGCTCCAGTCGAATTCTCCCGGCAGCGGCTCGACCCGGTACCAGGGCACGCCCCAACGGAGGGCGCGGACGCCCAGCTCGCGGCCGAGGGCGAGGTCCTCGCGCCAGTGCTCGTAGTGGCCCATGAGCTGGTACTCGTCCAGCGCGCGCTGGCCCGGCCGGGTCTGCGGGACGAACGTGTCCTCGATGCCGGTGGCCCAGAGGAAATCGTCGGGACGGGGCCCGGGGAGGAGGGGGTGGTTCGGCGGCGTCACCAGGTGCAACCCAAATTCAGCGGGGCAATTGAGCGGGGGCGACGATAGCACACCGCCGCCCCCGTCCAACCACCCACAGAGGGTGTCTGGAAAGCCTGGCTTTCTGCGCAGATCCGCAAATCGGTTATGGGCTCGGCTCCTCCGCCAGTGCCCGTTGCTCCGCCTTCCGGTGCCCGCCGGTCACCGCCACCGCCACGCCCACCAGCACCAGCGCGGAGCCGGCGAGGATGCGCGGCGTGAAGGCCTCGCCCATGAACAGGCTGCCCACGATTACGGCGAGGATGGGCGTGGCGTAGTTGATCATCGACAGACTCGTTGCCGACTGGTGGCGGAGCAGCCAGAAGTAGAGGGTGAAGGGGAACGCGGAGCCGATCAGCGCCAGGTAGAGGATCGAGAGGACGGAGGGGGTGTTGAAGGTCGCGTGCCGCCCGGACTCGAATAGCAGGGCCAGCGTCCCCACCGCCAGGGCGGTGATTCCCATGGGCACAGCCGCCGTCGAGAGGGGGTGGAGGCCGCCTCCCCAGCGCTTCACGATGACGTTGCCCAGCGCCGCAAAGAGGGGGGAGAGGAACAGCACGGCCGCGGCCTTCGCCACCTGGCTGCCGCCCAGGGCGTGGAAGTCCGCGGAGTAGATCACCGCGATCCCGGCAAAGCCCAGGAGGATGCCCCCGATGCTCCGGGACGTCAGCCGCTCCGCCGGCAGGATGAAGTGAGCCCCTAACGCCGTCAGCAGCGGGAAGGTGGAGAAAATGACCGAACAGAGCCCCGACGGCACCCACTGCTCCGCCCAGTAGAGGATGCTGTAGGGGATGCAGAAGGTCAGGAGGGCGTTCGCCCACCAGAGGCGCCGTTCGGTCCGGCTCCGGCCCAGCTTCACGCCGAGGACGGGAGCGAGGGCGAGCAGCGCCGCCGCGGCGAGGCCGAAACGGAGGGCCACCCCGGTGAAGGGGGGGATGCCCCGCAGGCCCACCCGGATCACCGCCCAGGTGGTGCCCCAGATGAGGATCAGCGCCGCGAGGGTCGCCCAGGTGAGGAGCCGCCCCGGTTTCGGCGTGCCGTCATTCCTTCCTTAAGGGTAGATCTTATAAAGCATCCGCGGGTAGGGGATGGTCTCCCGCAGATGCGTCAAGCCGGTCATCCAGGCCACGAAGCGCTCGATGCCCATGCCGAAGCCGCTGTGCGGGAACGCCCCATACTTGCGGACGTCAAGATACCACTGGAACGCCTCGACGGGTAAATTGTGCTGCTGGATGCGCGACAGCAGCAGGTCGTGGTCGTGGATCCTCTGGCTGCCGCCGATGATCTCGCCATATCCCTCGGGCGCCAGCAGGTCGAGGCCCAGCACGGTCTCCGGGTTCTCCGGATCGGGCTGCATGTAGAAGGCCTTGAACGACGCCGGGAAGCGGGTGACCATCACCGGCCGGTCGAACTGGCTGGCGAGGATCGTCTCCTCATCGCCGCCGAAGTCGTCGCCCCACTTCAGGGGGTTGCCCTCGCGGTTGAGGATCTCGACCGCCTGGGTGTAGGTGATGCGCGGGAAGGGGGGCACCACCTTCTCCAGCTTGGCCGTGTCCCGCTCCAGGACTTTGAGGTCCTCCTTCGAGCGGTCGAGGATACGCGCCGCGAGATAGCCCACGAACTCCTCGGTCAGCGCGCAGAGCCCCTCGAACTCCAGGAAGGCCACCTCGGGCTCGACCATCCAGAACTCCATCAGATGACGGCGGGTCTTGGACTTCTCGGCCCGGAAGGTGGGGCCGAAGCAGTAGACCTTGCCGAGCGCGGCGGCGGCCGGCTCCAGGTAGAGCTGACCGGACTGGGAGAGGTATGCCTTGTCGCCGAAGTAGTCGGTCTCGAAGAGCGTCGACGTCCCCTCGCAGGCGGCGGGGGTGAGGATCGGCGAGTCGATGAGAGTGAACTGGCGATCGTAGAAGAAGTCGCGGATCCCCTGTTCGACCTCGCTCCTCACCCGCAGGGCGGCGCGCTGGCGGCTGGAGCGCAGCCAGAGGTGACGGTGCTCCATGAGGAACGCCGTGCCGTGCTCCTTGGGGGTGATGGGATAGTCCTGGGTGAGGGAGAGGATCTCGAACCCGTTGGCCTGGATCTCGACGCCGATCGGGGAGCGCTTGTCCTCCTTGACGGTGCCGCGGACGCGGACGGTCGACTCCTGGGTGACGCGCTCGATGTCCGCCCAGGCCTCTTCGGAGACGTCTTTGCGGCCAGCCACGGCCTGGACGACGCCGCCGGCGGTCCGCACCTGGAGGAAGGCGATCTTGCCGCTGGAGCGCTTATTGTCGATCCATCCCGACAGCTCGACCTCCTGGCCGGCGTGCTGGGACAGCTCACGAATCGAAGTCACGGACGTCGCGGATATCGGCTGGCTCATGGGGGCGGGATTGTACTCTACTTCTCCGGCAGCCTCGCCAGGGCGTCGGCGGCCGCCCGCTGCTCCGCCACCTTCTTGCTCGGCCCCTCGCCGGTGCCCCCCAGCTCGCCCGCCAGCCAGCACTCCACCACGAAGACCTTGTTGTGGTCCGGTCCGGTGGAGGCGGTGAGCCGGTACTCGGGCAGATCCCAGCCCAGAGCCTGGGAGACCTCCTGGAGCTGGGTCTTGGGATCGGTCACCGGCTGGCTGGCCCGCTCCTCCAAAGCCTCCTCCAGCATGGGCTCGACGACTTTGCGGGCCGCCTCCAGGCCGCCGTCGAGGAAGAGGGCCCCGAACACCGCCTCCATCGAGTCGGCGAGGAGCGACGCCTTGGTGCGTCCGCCCGAGCGGTCCTCCCCGACGCCGATCTTGAGCTCCGGACCCAGCCCCATCTCCTCGGCGTGCCGGGCCAGGGCCGGGCGGCTGACGAGCTGCGCCTTGAGCTTCGAGAGCTCCCCCTCCGGCAATTCCGGATGGCGGACGTAGAGCCACTCGGCGCTGATCAGCCCGAGGACGGAGTCGCCCAGGAACTCCAGCCGCTCATAGTTCTCCGGCACCCCCTGCTCGTTGGCCCACGAGCGGTGCGTCAGGGCGAGGCTCAGGAGGTCGAGCCGCTTGAAGCGATACCCGAGGCGCTCTTCGAGGGGGGTGGAGGGGCGGCGGCCGAAAATCATGGCGCGAATGGTAGCAGCAGGAGAACGCGAGACGCTCCCCCGACCGTATCTTCGTCGCGCCCGGCGATCGGGGTCACCGCAGAAACGTTTTCTCCCTTTCCTTCATAAGTGTTCAAAGTGCTGGTACCGGCTTTGCTCTCTGAGCGATTTTCAGTCGGTTCAACCAGCAGTCATGCGCCCCAAGCGCAAGGAAAGGAGAATAGAAATGAAGACAAATTCGGCTCTACTCGCCGGCCTCCTCCTCGTCACCTTCGCCATGCCCGCGCTCTGCTCTGCCCAGGAGAAGCAGAAGCAGAGCGCCCCTGTAAGCTCCCCTGTACAAACCGTCGTGGTCTACCAGGCCAGCGGCGGGAACATCAACGCTTCGACGGCCTTGATCGTGTATACCGACGGCATGTCCGTACTATCGTGCTCCCGCGGAGGCTCTGACAAGATCTCTCGCGTCACGGCTCCCGCCGCGAAAGTCAAGGCCCTGCAGAATGCCCTCCTCGCTGCAAACGCCCTGAGCCTGCCCAGCTCGACCAAGCCCGTTCCCGACATCCAGCTCAAGATCGTCACCTTCTTCAAGCCGCACAATGGTGCCGGCCAGACCCCCTCGAACACCTTCAGCTATATGGCGACGACAGGGGACTACGGCAAGGTCCAGGCCGCCATCGACGCCTTCATCTCGAGCGTCTTCCCTGCCTGCTGATGATTTACCTTGCTCCTCACTCCTCTCCCTTGGTTAGGGAGAGGAGGGCCGAGCCTACCTTCGCCAGAACCGCCGCTCCAGATCCGAATCCGTCATCTGCAGCACGATCGGCCTCCCGTGGGGGCAGGCGTAGGGCTGCTCGGCGGCGAAGAGCTCGGCCATGAGGGCCTCCATCTCCGGCGCCGAGAGGGGGTGGTGCATCTTGATCGCCGCCTTGCAGGCCATACTGGCGGCGAGGGATTCCAGGATGCGCCGCGAGAGATCGGCCGGGCCGCCGGCGCCATCGCCTGAGTCTGCAGCCAGACCGCGCAGGAGGGCTTCGGCAGCGTCAGCGGAGAGCACGCCGGGCACCGAGGTCAGAGCCAGCGTGTTGCCGGAGAGGCCGGTAACGCCGAAGCCATGCTCTTCGAGGCCCGGGATGAGCTCCAGCAGGCGGAGGCGCTCGGCCGGAGCCAGGTCGAGGAGGATGGGCGTCAGCAGGTGCTGCACGGGCGCCCGCTCGGCCGCCAGGGACCGGCGCAACCGTTCGTAGAGGATACGCTCGTGGGCCACGTGCTGATCGATGAGGTACAGGCCGTCCGGCCCTTCGAGAAGGATCAGCGTCCCCTTGTACTGACCGAGGAGACGGAACGGACGCGCCTCCCCTCGCCGGCCGGAGAGGGGGACGATCGGACGCTCGATGGGCGCGTAGGATGGGGTCGCGAGCCGCGTGGGCGTCACGGGCAGCTCCACGAGAGCAGGAGGCGGCGAGGCGGCCCCGGTCGATCCAGGCTCGGCGCGGGAATCCAAGGCCCCAGGAGGCCGGTTCTCTCCCAATCCCTGCCAGGCGAACTGGACATAGGGCTCCGCCGCGGGCGGCCGGAGAGGAGCGGCCTCCTCGCCGCGGGCTCGCTCCAGGGCGCGGCGAAGGGCGTCGTAGATCCGGTCGAGCAGGCTGGGATCGCGGAAACGGACCTCGGATTTCTGCGGATGGACGTTGACGTCCACCTCCTCCGGCGGCACCTCCAAGAAGAGGAAGAGGGCTGGAAAATCCTCGGCCTTCCACTCGTCGCGGACCGCACGATAGAAGTTGGCCATCACCGCCCGGTCGCGGACGAGCCGCCCGTTGACGTAGACGAAGTAGCGGCGTCCCCGGGCCGTCTCGGGGGTGCCCACGAACCCTCGGATGGCCTCCTCGCCCCTCGCTTCACTCTCAGGAATCTCCACGAGCTGCGCCGCGAAGGCGGCACCGAAGATCTGTCCGATCCTCTCCCGCGAGCCGGCCGCCGTACCCGGAGCCGGCAGGGCGTCCAGCAGCTCGCGGCCCTCGTGGGAGACCTGGAAACGGACGTCCGGCCGCGCCAGAGCGTACCCCTGAACGACCTCCAGGCAGCGGCGCAGCTCGGTCTGCGGCGCCTTGAGGAACTTCCGCCGGGCGGGGACGTTGAAGAAGAGCGACCGGATCTCGATCGTCGTGCCCCGGGGACGCGCGAACGGCTCGGCCACCCGCACCCGTCCGCCCTCGATGGCCACCCGTTGCCCCTCGCCCGGCTGCTCGGCGGTGGTCAGCTCCACCCTGGAGACGGCGGCGATGGTGGCCAGGGCCTCGCCGCGGAAACCCAGGGTGGCGACCCGCTCCAGATCCTCGAAGCTGGCGATCTTGCTGGTGGCATGGCGGTCGAAGGCCGAGAGGGCGTCGTCCCGTCCCATGCCCACCCCGTCGTCCGCCACCTCGATCCGCGCCTTGCCGCCCGCGTCGAGCTGGATCTCCACGAGCTGCGCCCCGGCGTCGAGAGAGTTCTCCACCAGCTCCTTGACCACCGAAGCCGGGCGCTCCACCACCTCGCCGGCGGCGATCTGGCTCACCAGGTGGTCGGGGAGGAGGTGGATGCGGGACATGGAGTATCCTGAGCTGGGAACAAGTCGCGTCGAGCCGGCCGCAGCTCGCAGGGAGTCTACACTCAGGATGCTCTGTGTTATGGCCGCGGCGGCTTGGCTGGGGCGGGCGACAAGCCAAAAAGGACCTCAAGGACTTCAAGGACACCAGGGACGGAAAACCCTGTCTGAGTGGTCTGTCCGGCGGTGTGTCCTTGGAGTCCTTGGAGTCCTTGGTGTCCTTGAAGTCCTTGCTTTCCAGAGCCTATCTAGGGCTTCCCGGGCTCCGGCCTGCCTCTCTCCTCACCCTTCGCCGTCCCGGCGTGGGCCTCCTCCGGCTCCAGATCCCAGGTAAAGGAATCTACCGCGGCGCTTCCGGTTCCCCCCTCCCGCCCGTAGTCGTACTCTCCCGCCTCGGCCGACGGGACCGGCTCCTCGTCGCGCGGGCCATCGATGTGGATCGCCTCCTCCTCGGGGCTCAGCTCGCTGCCTTCGACCTCGCCGGTGCCACCGCTTTCCGGCCCGTACTCGTAGCTCTTCTCGGCGTCCCGTCCGTGCCGGCTGCCGTGGTAGATGTCTTCGCTATATCCGTAGGTGCGTTCCGAGTCGTCCATGGCGACCTCCTTGCCGTGAAAAAAGTCTGCAAGGACCGGGCCGGAAAGAGAAAGGCCCCGGGAGGCCCGGGGCGCGTGAGGACTGCGGGAGAATCGACTTCAGACCGCCTTGGCCGCTCCGGCGATGGAGGCCACGGCCTCGGCCAGGGCGCTGCCGGCGGCGGCCACCGCGGTGGCTATGGAGGGCTTCGGACGCTGCTCGACCGTCCGCCGCGCGAGGGCGGCCTGGGCGGCGGCCAGGCGGGCGATGGGCACGCGGTAGGGCGAGCAGGAGACGTAGTCGAGGCCCACCTCTTCGAAGAAGTCGATGGACTGCGGATCGCCGCCGTGCTCGCCGCAGATGCCGAGGTGCAGGTCCGGCCGCGTCGCCCGCCCCCGCTCGCAGGCGAGGCGGACGAGCTGGCCGATGCCCTCCACGTCGATGCTCTGGAAGGGGTCCCACGGCAGCACCTTCTGCTCCACGTAGAGAGGCAGGAAGCGGCCGGCGTCGTCGCGGGAGTAACCGTAGGTCATCTGAGTGAGGTCGTTGGTGCCGAAGGAGAAGAAGTCGGCGTGCTCGGCGATCTTATCGGCCACCAGGGCCGCCCGCGGCACCTCGATCATGGTGCCGATGAGGATTTCGAGCTGGAGCCCCTCTTCGTTGAGGATGCGCTTGACGATCTTCGCCGTCATCTCCCGCAGGCGCACCATCTCCTGCACGGTGCCGACCAGGGGCACCATGATCTCCGGCCGTACCCGCTCGCCGGCCTTGGCCCGCACGCAGGCGGCGCGGACGATGGCCTCGACCTGCATCTCGTAGATCCCGGGGACGGTGATCCCCAGGCGGCAGCCGCGCAGGCCGAGCATGGGGTTGGCCTCGGCCAGGACCTCGGCCCGGGCCTTGACGGCGGCGGCATCGATCCCCATCTGCTCGGCCAGCACCCTCAGGGCCTTCTCCTCCTTGGGCAGGAACTCATGGAGCGGCGGATCGAGCAGGCGGATGGTGATGGGCAGCCCGGACAGGGCGGCGAAGATCCCCTCGAAGTCCTTCTGCTGCATGGGCAGGAGGCGGGAGAGGGCGGCGGTGCGCGTCGCCTCGTCCTCGGCCAGGATCATCTGCCGCACCCAGGCGATGCGCTCGTCGTCGAAGAACATGTGCTCGGTGCGGCAGAGGCCGATCCCCTGGGCGCCCAGGGCATTGGCCACCGTGGCGTCGTGAGGCGTATCGGCGTTGGCGCGGATGCGCAGGCGCCGCTCGCCGTCGGCCCAGGTCAGGAGCTTGACGAAGGCCTTGGCGGCCGGCGACGGCTCGGCGCCGTCGAGGATGACGCGCAACACCTCGGACTGGCGGGTGGCGATCCCCCCGGCGATCACCTCGCCGGCCGTGCCGTCCATGGACAGCTCGTCCCCCTCGTGGAAGACCTTGCCGGCCACCCGCAGCTCGCCGGCGTGCTCGTCCACGTCGAGGTCGCCCGCCCCCACGATGCAGGGCTTGCCGAGGCCGCGCGCCACCACCGCCGCATGGGAGGTCATGCCGCCGCGGGAGGTGAGGATGCCGACCGACGCGTGCATGCCCACGATGTCCTCGGGCGAGGTCTCGGCCCGCACCAGCAGCACGGGACCCGAGGCGGCCATCTCGGCGGCCCTCTCAGCCGTCAAGGCGATGCGGCCGGAGGCGGCGCCGGGGCCGGCGGGCAGGCCCTTGGCCAGCAGATTGCCGGCGGCGATGGCCTTCTTCTTCTGCTCGGCGTCGAACTCCGGCGCCAGCATCTGGGCGAGCTGCGCGGGCTGGACGCGGCCGAGGGCCTCGCGCTGGTCGATCAGTCCCTCCTCCACCATTTCGACCGCGATGCGGACGGCGGCCGGGCCGGTGCGCTTGCCGGAGCGGGTCTGCAGCATGAACAGCTTGCCGTGCTGGATGGTGAACTCCACGTCCTGCATGTCGCGGAAGTGCCGCTCCAGCCGGGCGCAGATCGCTTCGAGCTCGCGGTGGGCCTCCGGGAAGTCGGCGCCCAGGCCCGCCCCGCCATCCACCGGGGCGATCTCCCGGGGTGTGCGGATGCCGGCCACCACGTCCTCGCCCTGAGCGTTGGTCAGGTACTCGCCGTAGACCCGCCGCTCGCCCGTCGCCGGGTTGCGGGTGAAGGCGACGCCCGTGGCGCAGTCGGAGCCGCGGTTGCCGAAGACCATGGACTGCACGTTGACCGCCGTGCCCAGCAGGCCGGTGATCTTCTCGATCTTCATGTACTCGCGGGCCCGCGGGTTGTTCCAGCTCTGGAACACGGCGCGGATGGCGCCCCAGAGCTGCTCGCGCGGCTCCTGCGGAAAGGGCTTGCCGTGCTCCGCGATGATGCGCTTGAAGTCGGCGACGACGCCGCGCAGCGACTCCGGGGTCAGCTCGAAGTCGTTGGTCGCGCCCTGGCGCTTGCGGGCGTCGCCCAGGATCCTCTCGAAATCGTGGTGGGGGACGCCCAGCACCACGTCGCCGTACATGGTCAGCAGGCGCCGGTAGGCGTCGAGCAGGAACCGTTCGTCGACACCGCGCGCGACCAGCGCCGCGACAATCGAATCGGAGAGACCGAGATTGAGGACGGTATCCATCATCCCTGGCATCGACCGGGCGGCGCCGGAGCGCACGGAGACCAGCAGCGGGTCGTTGGGATCGCCGAAGCGCTGGCCCGTCCGCTCTTCGAGCTGGGCGAGATGCTGGTCTACCTCGCGATCCAGACCTTCAGGATACGAACCGGCATGCTCCTGGAAGTAGGCGCAGACCTCCGTGGTGATGGTGAAACCCGGCGGGACGGGGACACCCAGCCGGCTCATCTCGGCCAGCCCGGCGCCCTTGCCGCCGAGCAGATCCTTCTGGCTTCCGTCACCTTCCGCCGAACCGGCGCCGAACGCGTAAACGTACTTCGATGGCATGTCGTTTCCTCCAATGCTGCATGGACTCGCTCTTCGGTGGGCGACGCTACCTCAATCGGCAGGACGTTGCCAGCCCCCAGGGCCTCATCAGCCTTCCCCCTCACTCCCAAGACCCTCATCACCCCGGCCCACTTCTCCCACCGCCCTCCCCCCGACCGGGAGAAGAGGGAGAAGGCAAGATCGCTCCAACCGGGTCCCCCTCTCCCGGTCGGGGGGAGGGCGGTGGGAGAGGGGACAGGGGTGAGGGCTTTGGGCGGGCGGCGCCTCAATCGTCGTCATTATCCCCCTCCTCCTCTCCCCCTGGCCCCCTCACCGGCCGCACGAACGCGGCGTGGACGGGCGGCGGCATGGGCGAGGCTGGCCCGCGGACCGACTTCCAGAGGACCTCGTTGAGCGCCAGCTCGGGGGCGAGGTCCGCCTCGGTGTCCAGGTCCATGGCCGCCGAGGCCTCGGCCCCCCAGGCGGTCCTGGCGTTCTTTTCGTCGAGGGGGATGCGTGGCTCCCGGTGGTCGAAGGGCGCGAGCTCCGGCTTCGACCGGAAAGCGCGGTACATGGGGGTGGCCGCGGCGTCGTACTGGCTCAGGGGCGGCAGGCCGAGGATCAGCTCCATCGTCCGCAGCACCCCGGCCGTGGTGTAGAGCGTGCTGTCCACGGCTCCACGCCGGGAGTACGGGCTGATCATCAAGACCACCGAGCGGTGGGCGTCGACGTGATCCGGGCCGTTCTGGGCATCGTCCTCGACCACGAAGATGGCCGACTCCTTCCAGAACCGGCTGTGGGAGACGGCCTCGACGAAGCGCCCCAGGGCCTGATCGTTCTCGGCGATCATGGCGCGCGGCGTCGGGGAGTTGACCCGCGTCCCCTGCGTGTGATCTCTGGGGAGGCGGAGGATGGACAGCCGCGGCAGGTCCCCTTTTGCTTCGAAGCGGCGGAATTCCTCGAGCCAGATCTCCACCCGCCGGCTGTCCAGGATACCGAGATCGTACGGCGGGAAGTCCTCGTCCACCTTCCCTTTGAGACCCGGCACCGAAGGGCGGACCTTGCCGCCGGCCGTTTCGTCCCAGTTGACGAACTCGCCGTAGCTGCGGACGCTCAAACCCGCGCGGTTGCAGGCGTCCCACAGATAGCCATTCGCCGGCGCCGCGACGTTGCCGTAGGGGTTTCGCTGCGGGCCGGCCCCTTCGCTCAGGTAGTCGCCGCCGCGTTTGGCATAATTCATCGGCCAGATCTTCTCCACCACGTCCGTGGCGTAGGCGCCCGTCGAGAAGGCGTGGCCGTCGTAGCTGACCTCGGCGTTGACGTAGAAGTTGTCGAACAGGACGAACTCGCGGGCCAGAGCGTGGGCGTTGGGCGTCACGTCCTCGCCGAAGAGGCAGAGGTCGGGATCGCCGTTGCCCTGGGGCAGGTCGCCGAGGATCTGGTCGTAGGTCCGGTTCTCCCGGATGACGTAGAAGACGTGCTTGATCGGAGACTGGCCACCCACCCGCGCGGGGATCGGCGATCCCGCGGGAACGCCTCTGGGAACCAGCCGGCCGGCGGCCGTGTCCGGGGTGAGGCGGTAGACGGTCTGCGTGTAGCCGGCCAGGGTCTTCTCGTCCGGCACCGGCAGCACGGAGAGGGAGCCGGCGAGCAGCTCGGCGATGTATTGGCCCGGGGCGCCGGCCGCTCCGGGCTGATTGCCGCGCGGGTTGGCCGCCGAGGTCAGCCCCTTGCCACTCAGGATGAAGATCCGCTTGCCGTCACGGCTGAACTGAGCCGCCGTGGGATACCAGCCGGTGGGGATGAAGCCGCGCACCCGGCTGTCCCCGGGGCGGGAGACGTCCACCACGGCCACGGTGTTGTTGTCGGCGTTGGCTACCAGCAGGGTGGCGCCGTCCGGCGAGAGACCGAGGCTGTTGGGAGTGCTGCCCGGCGGCGCGGCCGGTTCGAGGGCGATGGAAATCCGCTCGCGCGCCGCCCGCGCCGCGAGGTCCACCACCCAGACCTCATTGGTATTGGCGCAGGCCACGAAGAGCCTGGCGCCATCCTTCGAGAGGGTCATGGCATTGGGGTGCTCCCCCACCGCCACCTCCCCCCGGGGCGCGAGCGTCGCGGCGTCGAAGAGGAGGACCTTCGCCCCTCCCCACAGCGAGACAAAAAGGGTCTTGCCGTCCGGCGCCGCCAGCGTCGTATAGGCCTCTGCCGGGAGCTCGACGGTCTGGGCGACCTGGCCGCTGCCCAGGTCCACCGCCGAGAGGGTTTGCCCCAGGACGTGCACGGCGTAGAGCCGGGAGCCGTCCGGGCTCACCGCCAGGCCGCCCACGAAGCTCGTCTGGCTGGGCTTCTTCAGGGTGAGCACGGCGCCCTTCTCCAGTCCCTTCTCACCCACCCGCAGTTCCTGCACGGTGCTGGCGGCGCCGCCCGAAGCGTAGAGCCGGTGGCCGTCCGGGTGCCAGACGAGGCCGAGCCAGGCATCGTCCACCGGCACCGTGGCCGGCACGGTGAGGCGCCGGAGGTCCACTACGGTGAGGCTGGGTTTCGTATAGCCGTTGTTGGTCACCACCAGGGTCCCGCCGTCGGGCGACTCGACCATGGCCAGGGGAAGGTCCCCCACCGTGATGTGGCGGCCGGCGGGAGCGATCCGCCAGCCGTTGGGCAGCAGGACGGCATCCCCTTCCCGGCCAGACACCTGTCGGCGAGACGGAGGGGGCGGGCCTTTGAGCGGCCAAGCGGCCGGAGCGAGCCAGAGGGAAAGAAAGAGGACGGCGAGTGGTCGGAGCATGGGCGAATCCTATGCCGATCCGGGGCGGCTCGGGCGTCTCCTGTTACAATCGCGCCATCTCTGTGGAGGAAGGACTACGCTGCGATGGCCGACATCCAGAGGATCGACAGCATCCCCGCGCTCGACGAGTTGATCGCGCGCTCGAACCAGACGCCGGTCTGGATCTTCAAGCACAGCCTCACCTGCCCCGTCTCGAGCCATGCCTGGTCCGAGTTCCAGCGCTTCGCCGCCGATTCTCCGGCGGACGGCCCCGTCTGTGCTGTGATCGAGATCCAACTTGCCCGCCCCGTCTCGAACGCCGTGGCCGAGCGCACCGGCATCCGACACGAGTCGCCCCAGATCCTCCTCCTCCGCGAGGGCCGGGTCGCCTGGCAGGCCAGTCACTACGGGATCAGCCGCGAGGCGCTACGGCAGGCGTGAGGTCAGCCGCTCGCGCAGCTCAGGAGCCAGCCGCCCCATTGCCCGATGGACCGATTTGGTCGCTGAACCTTTGCTCGTCAGGGTCTCCCAGGCAGCCAGGATGTCGGCGGGCCGGTCTTCAAGCAGCACGTCCAGCAGGTCCCCTGCCTGGCGGAGGTCCTTCGCCGCCTTGGTCTGCTCGGACACGGGGCGACGGTCTGAGATCCACAGCTTGTGAAAGGCGAAGCGCGCCGGGTCGGGGACGTTGACCAGGACACCAGCGGCGCCGACGGCCACAGCCTGCGCCGGGCTCTCGATCAGGTAGTCCAGAAGCCTCAGAGGGTGAGCGGAGACTCCGAGTGCCGGCAGGAAGATCGCCTCATGAGACTCGGGACCGAAGAGAGGCGTCAGGAAGTCGACCCGCAACTCGCGCCCGCGAATCTTGAAAGACGTGCTCGGCCGCCTGGGATCGAGCGCAGGCACGGGGAAAAAGCCCAGACCCGAGCCGGTCAGAGCCCCCTTTACATCCACCGCGCCAGCCTCCTGGGAGAGGGCGATACCGATGGCCCTATCCTGAGCCACGTCGACGTCCTGAGTGCGCAGAGACTGTTTCTCGAAACGCACACCCAGCATGTTGCCGTATGCCACGAACGCCTGGGTTCCGACGAGGACTCCCCCCATCCGGAAGACCCCCGATTCGTCGAGAAGAGACAGCACCTTCACGATCTGGGTGCTCTCCGTGGCCGCTCCACCGGCCGCCAGCATGCCGCATAAATTGGCCCGCTGGGCGTCGTCGGCTGCGGACCGGGCGTGGGCCTCCCGCACCTCCTTCATCCAGGCGAGCAGGGTGGGCGACTCCCTCCCCAGGTAGTGCTGGCGCCGGCGGTCCCCCTCCATGCGCTGGAGGTACCAATAGGTCCCCCCCTTGATCGCTTTGGAGACGAACGTCCCGTGGGGTGCTTTCAGGAGGGCCGCTTCAGCCTCGGCCTGAATCGTCTGCTCCAGCAACTCGGCATAGAGCGTCTGGACGGTTTCGGGAAGGCGTTGGAAGGGCACGATCAATTCTCTGGGCGGTTATACGCCGAATTCGGATCGTAGCGTATAACTCCCGCCAGCGCCACAGAAGGCTGATTCCCCATCGGTCCCGGACAGGATACCCTTGCCGCGATGAACGCAGGACCGAATCGCCGACGGCTCTCCGCACTCCTCCTCGCCCTGGCCCTCTTCGCCTCCCCTGCTTTCGCCGCGGGAGAGCCGCCGAGCGCCCCACCGCTTCCGAAGGTGGACAACCTCCCCCTCATCAAGGTCCCCTCCAAGGTCCCCGGCCGCGACGAGCTCGCCGTGCTCCTCACCGGCGACGGCGGCTGGGCACAGACGGACAAAGGGCTGTCGGAGGCCCTGGCCAAGAGGGGGATTCCCGTCGTGGGATGGAACTCGCTGCGCTATTTCCTCAAGCGCCGGGACCCGGATCGCTCGGCGAGGGACCTGGAGCGTATCCTCCGCCATTACCTCCCTCTCTGGCACAAGGAGAAGGTCATCCTCATCGGCTACTCCTTCGGCGCCGACGTCATGCCGTTCCTGGCCAGCCGCCTGCCCCCGGACCTGGCGGAACGAGTCTCGCTCATCGCCCTGGTGGGACCCTCCGAGTCGGCCGACTTCCGATTCCATCCCACGGAATGGCTCGGCAAGCCCTCGCCCGAGAGCCGCCCCGTAATGCCCGAGATCGAGAAGCTCGCCGGCAAGGAGATCGTCTGCGCCTACGGCGAGACCGAGAAAAAGACGACCCTCTGCCTCAAGCTCCCCGCCGGCCGGGCCCGCCTCGTGCCGCGGCCGGGCAACCACATCGTCGGCAAGAACTACGGCCCCATCGCCGAGGCGATCCTGGGTCACGGCCGGACGGCGTCCTGAAGCCGGCTTTCGCCCGGGCGCGACGTTGGTGCACAATGTGCGCCCTATGAAGCCGATTCTCTTCGCCAGCCTGCTCGTCCTCGCTCTCGTCTCCCCCGCCGTCGCGGTCGAAGAGACCATGACCCTTGAGCCCTTCGGCAAAATCACGATCTACCACCAGAGCCCGCGCCCCGCGCATGTCGCCCTGTTCATCTCGGGCGACGGCGGCTGGAACCTCGGCGTCGTCGACATGGCCCGCGAGCTGGAAGGCATGGACGCCCTGGTGGCCGGCGTGGACATCCGCCACTACATGAAATCCTCCACCGCCGACCCCGACAGGTGCTGGGACCCGGGTGCCGACTTTGCGGAGCTGGGCAAGGCCATCGAGAAGAAATTCGGCTACTCCGAGCGGGTGCGGCCGGTCCTCGTGGGCTATTCCTCGGGCGCCACCATCATCTACGCCGCCATGGCGCAGGCGCCGCCTCACACCTTCCGCGGCGGGCTCTCCCTCGGGTTCTGCCCGGACCTGATCGTCAACCACCCGATCTGCAAGGGCCGGGAGCTCTCCTGGATCCACGACCCTCACGGCAAGGGGGTCGATTTCCAGCCCGCTCCACTGACGGACCCCTGGCTCGCCTTCCAGGGTGACATCGACCAGATCTGCACTCCGGAGGACACTCGGACCTACCTCTCCAAGGTCGAGAACGGCGAGCTGGTCTGGCTCCACAAAGTGGGCCACGGCTTCTCGGTGCCCAGGAACTGGATGCGCCAGTTCAAGGAAGGCTTCGCGAAAGTGACCGGCCAGTCGCGGTAGGATCTCCCTCCATGAAGGAGGCTCCCAGCGCGCCGTCGGCGCCAGCATCCGAGCCGCTGACGGCCGAGGACAAGTACCGCCTCCTCCTGGAAGTCTCCGAGGCCGCCAACTCCCAGCTCGACATGGCCGCCGTCCTGGAGGCGGTGGCCCACGCCCTCGCCCCGTCGATCCCCGTCGGGGGCGTGAGCGTGACCACGGTCGAGGGTGACTCCCTGGTCCCCCACTCGCTCTACGTCCAGGGCGTCGAGCGCCGGCAGGGGGACTCCTTCGCCGACGTCGTGGCGCGCTGGCTCCACATCCCGGCGGATCAGATGGGCTCGCATCTGAAGCCGCCGGTGCCTCTGGCAGGCTCGGGAACCGAGCACGTGGGGCGCACGGGGAAGGCCTGGGTCTGTGAGGACCTGACCCGGGAAACCCGTTTCCCCGAGGACTCGCGCCTGCTGGCGGCGGGCGTTCACTCCTACGTCCGGGTGCCGCTCCAGATGCGGGAGCGGCTGGTGGGCTCCATGTCCTTCTCCCGCCGCACGGCCGGCCCCTTCCCGCCGCACGAGGTGGCGGTCTTCGAGGCCGTGGCCCGGCCCATCGCCGCCGCAGTGGCCAACGCCCTGGCCTTCGAGGAGATCTCCCGCCTCAGCCGCCAGCTCCAGGCCGAGAACCTGGCCCTGCGCCAGGAGATCGACGAGCGCAGCATGTTCGAGGAGATCGTCGGCGCCTCGAAGGCGTTGCGCGAGACCCTGTCGCGGGTCGACAAAGTGGCGGCCACGGCGGCCACGGTGCTCATCACCGGCGAGACCGGCACCGGCAAGGAGCTGGTGGCCCGGGCCATCCACCGCCGCTCGCCGCGGGCGCACCGCGCCCTGGTGGCCGTCAACTGCGCGGCCCTGCCGGCGTCGCTCATCGCCTCCGAGCTCTTCGGCCACGAGAAGGGGGCCTTCACCGGCGCCCTCCAGAGGCGCCTCGGCCGCTTCGAGCTGGCGGCGGGCGGGTCCATCTTCCTCGACGAAGTCGGCGAGCTGCCGCCGGAGGTGCAGGCCACGCTGCTGCGGGTGCTACAGGAGGGGACCTTCGAGCGCGTGGGCGGCGAGCAGCCCATCGCCACCGACGCCCGCGTCATCGCCGCCACCAACCGCGACCTCGCGACGGCCGTGGCCGCGGGCACGTTCAGAAGCGACCTCTTCTACCGCCTCAACGTCTTCCCCATCGAAATCCCACCCCTGCGCCAGCGGCGGGAGGACGTCCCCATCCTCGTCGAATATTTCGCGGCCCGCTACGCGGCGCGGCTCGGCAAACGCTTCGAGAGCATCGAGAAAAGCTCCATGGACCGCCTCGTCGCCTACTCCTGGCCGGGCAACGTGCGGGAGCTCCAGAACGTCGTCGAGCGCGCCGCCATCCTCTCCGAAGGCGAGGTCCTGCGCGTCGACGAGCCGTTGATTTCCAGCGTCGCGGTCTCCCCGGCCCCGGGCCTCCCCCTCCCGGCCAGCCTGCGCGAGCAGGAGCGGCAACGCATCGAGGAGGCGCTCAGGCAAGCTGGGGGACGCGTTTCCGGAGCGGGCGGCGCGGCGGCGCTCCTGGGAGTGCCGGCCACGACGCTGGAGTCCCGGATCAAGCGGCTGGGGATCGACAAGCGGATGTTCCTCCCCGCACCCTAGGCCTTGATGACTCCTGCCGCGGCAGCGACGACCGCTGCCAGGGCAGCGACGACTGCTGCCAGGGCAGCAACGACTGCTGCCAAGCCAGCGACGACCGCTGCCATGGCAGCGATGACTGCTGCCAAGCCAGCGATGACTGCTGCCAAGCCAGCGGCGACTGCTGCCAAGCCAGCGATGACCGCTGCCATGGCAGCGACGACTGCTGCCGCGGCAGCGATGGCTCCTGCCGAGGTCGCAGGGACTGAGGAGGAGCCAGCAGAGCTCACGGGCGGGACCAGGGTCTTGCCGCCCAGGTCTGCGCCTTGTCGGGTCAGTCTAGCGGAGGCTGCTGGCCCTGGCGCTGAGGGGTACGAAATCTCGTGAATTCCCGAGATCTCGTAACGATCCTTCTTCGTGACTCCCTCCTAAGTTGTTGATTCTTCGAGATCGGCTTCCTGGCATCGATCGTGTAATACCTCCGCGGCGGGAGCACAGACCATGCTGCGCATCGAGACACGATCCGAAACCACCGAAGCCGTCACCTACGCCCTGGCCGGCCAGCTCACGCAGGAGCACCTGGCAGAGCTGAGGGAGCTGGTCACCGGGGCGCGGGCTGCGGGACGGCGAGTGACTCTCGATCTCGCCGGCGTCGTCCTCGTGGACCGGGAGCTCGTCCGTTTCTTCGCCTGCGGCAACGCGAAGGGGATCGAGCTGGTCCACTGCCCCGCCTACGTCCTCTCGTGGATGCGTTGCGAGGGGGAAGAACAGGAGAGGAAGACATCATGAGATTCCGTGCTTTGGGAGTGCTGGTGGCCCTGGTGACGATCGCCGGGGCGGGTGCGGGCACGGCCCTGGGAGAACCGCAGCCGCCGGCCGCACCGCCGGCATCGCAGGCTCAGGCGCCTCTGCGGCTGTCGCTGGCCGACGCCATCCGCCGGGCGCTGGACGAGGGCACGGCGACCCGGCTCGCCAATGCGCGCACGGCGGAGGCCGAGGCCCGGGCCCAGGAGGCCCGCTCAGCCCTCCAGCCCCAGCTCAGCCTCGGCAGCCAAGTCGCCAACGAGACGCTCAACCTGGCCACCTTCGGCTTCTCGCTTCCCGGCGTCCCCACCGTCACGCCGCCGTTCAATGTCGTCGACGCCCACGTCACGTTCGCCATGAACGTCATCGACCTCGCGGCGAAGCGGCGCTACCAGGCGGCCCGCGCCGGTGTGCGGGTGAGCGAGGAGGACCGCCGCCGCACGGAGAACGAGGTGGCCGCGGCCGTGTCCTCCCTCTACGTCTCCGTGGGGCGCAGCTCGGCGCGCATCGACGAGATCAAGGCCAACGTCGACCTGTTCCAGCGTCTGCGGCAGCTCGCCGTGGACCAGAAGAACGCTGGCGTGGGCACGCGCCTCGACACCACGCGGGCCGACGTCCAGCTCGCCCGCCAGCAGCAGGCGCTGCTGGTCGCCGTCAACCAGCGCGACCTGGCGCGCCTCGCACTGCTGCGGGCCGTGGGCGCAGACCTGGGGTCCGACGTGGTGCTCACGGACGACTGGAGCCAGGCCGCGGCTCCCGTGCCCACTCTGGCGGACGCCCTGACCGCGGCGCGGCAGGGCCGGCCCGAGCTGTCGCTCTTCGAGCAGCGCCTGCGCGCCGCCGCCCTCAACATCGAAGCGGCGCGGGCGGAGAGATTCCCCACCCTGGCGGCCCAGGCGCAGGGCAACGAGAGCGGCAACCGGCTGCGGGACGTGGAGTGGAGCCGGACGATCGGCGCCGTGGTCAACGTGCCGCTCTTCACCGGCCGCCGCATCGAGGCCCGGGTGGCCGAGGCGCGGTCGCAGCAGGAGCAGCTCCAGCTCCAGCAGAAGGACACCGAGCGCCAGGTCGAGCAGGAGGTGCGCCAAGCCCTCCTCCAGTGGGCGAGCGCCAGGAGCCGCGTCGAGCTGGCCGACCAGAGCGTGCGGCTCGCTGAGGACGAGCTCGAGCAGGCGAGCGACCGCTTCAAAGCGGGCGTCGCGCCGTCGATCGAGGTCGACAACGCCCAGACCTCGCTCGCCGCCGCCCGCGACACGCGCATCGACGCCCTGGCCGACGAGGCCCAGGCGCGCTTCGACCTGTCGCGGGCCACGGGCCAGATCCGCGCTCTGATCCCTGAAACAAACGCCATGCAGGATGGAGGGAAGTGAAATGAGCAGTCCACTGAGAGTTGAAAAGAGCGCGGAGGCGCCGGCGCCGGAGACCGCGCCTGAACCGAAAAAGCGGGGGACCCGCAGGATCGTCGTCCTCACCATCCTCGCCGTGCTGGTGATCGCGGGCGCCATCTTCGGTTTCCGCACCTTCGTCTTCTACAGTCACCACGCCACCACCGACGACGCCCAGATCGACGGCCACATCGATCCGGTGCTGGCCCGCGTCCCGGGCTACGTCACCGAGGTGCTGGTGCAGGAAAACCAGCCGGTCAAGGCCGGCGACGTGCTGGTGAGGATCGATCCCAGGGACCTCCAGGCCCGGGTGGACCAGGAGCAGGCCGCCGTGATCAACGCCCAGGCCGCGGTCTCCGTCGCGCAGGCGAACGTGGCCAACACCCGGGCCGCCCAGGCGAGCAGCCGGGCCAAGGCCGCCAGCTCCCAGGCCGACGTCTCCGCGGCCCGCACCCGCCAGGAGCAGACCGCCGCCGACCTCGCCCGCTACAAGACGCTGGCGGACAAGGAGGAGATCTCCCGGCAGCAGTACGACGCCGCGCGCGCCGCGGCCGACTCGGCCCGCGCGTCGGCCGAAGCCGCCCGCTCCACCGCCGAGGCCTCCCGCGCCACCGCCGACGCCGGAACCGCCCAGATCGAGGCCGCCCAGCGCCAGGTCGCCGCGGCCCAGGCTGCGGTGGCCCAGCACCAGGCGGCCCTGGAAGCGGCGAAGCTGCAGATCTCCTACGCCGTGGTGACGGCGCCGGTCTCCGGCATCGTGTCGAAGAAGGCGGTCGAGGTGGGCCAGTTCGTCCAGGCCGGCCAGCCGCTGCTCGCCATCGTCCAGGGCACCGACACCTGGGTGAGCGCCAACTTCAAGGAGACGCAGCTCGCCAGGATGCACCCTGGGCAGACGGCGGAGATCGAGGTGGACGCTTACCCCGGCCACACCTTCCACGGCCGCGTCGAGTCGCTCGCCGCGGCCACCGGGGCGCGGTTCTCGCTGCTGCCGCCGGACAACGCCACCGGCAACTTCACCAAGGTGGTGCAGCGGGTGCCGGTGAAGATCGTCTTCACCGATCCGTCCGACCCGCAGCGTCCGCTGCGCGTGGGCATGAACGCCTCGGTCATCGTGAACCTGGATTGATCGCTCAGGTTGGACTCGCGAAAAGGGGAGAGGGATTTCGCCATGGCCCAGCAGGGCGCCAACAAATGGATCATCACCATCACGGTCATCCTGGCCTCGATGATCGAGCTGATCGACACCTCGATCGTCAACGTCGCCCTCCCCCAGATGATGGGCAACCTGGGGGCGACGCTCGACCAGATCGCCTGGGTGGTGACCGGCTACGTGGTGGCCAACGTGATCGTCATCCCGATGACCGGCTGGTTCGCCTCGGTCTTCGGCCGCCGCAACTACTTCACCGGCTCGCTCATCCTGTTCACCGTCGCGTCGTTCTTCTGCGGCCACGCCACCGGGCTCTGGGAGCTGGTGATCTTCCGCTTCATCCAGGGGGCCGGCGGCGGCGCCATGCTCTCCACCTCGCAGGCGATCCTGGTGGAGACCTTCCCGCCCGAAGAGATGGGCATGGCCAACGCGCTCTTCGGCCTCGGCGTGGTGGTGGGGCCCACCGTCGGCCCCACCCTGGGCGGCTGGATCACCGACAGCTACTCCTGGCGCTGGATCTTCTACGTCAACCTCCCCATCGGCATCGTCGCCGCGCTGATGGCCATGGCCTTCATCCCCGAATCCAGGGAGACGCGCAAGGTCACCCGGGTGGACTGGACGGGGATCGCCCTGCTGGTGGCCGGCATCGGCTCGTTGCAGATCGTGCTCGAACGCGGGGAGAGCGAGGACTGGTTCGCGACCAACTACATCACGGCGCTCACCGCCGCCGCCGTCCTCTGCCTCGCCGCCTTCATCTGGCGCGAGCTCACCACCAAACATCCGATCGTGGACCTGCGGGTGCTCAAGGACCGCTCGCTCGCCGTGGGCACCTTCTTCACCTTCATCATGGGCTTCGGCCTCTATGCCTCGGTGTTCATCTTCCCCGTCTTCGCCCAGAACCTGCTCGGCTTCACGGCCATGCAGACCGGGCTGATCCTGCTGCCGGGCTCGCTCGCCACGGCGGTGATGATGCCCGTGGTGGGCCGCCTGTTGCAGAAGGGAGTGCCGCCGCAGCTCCTGAACGCCCTGGGCTTCATCTCCTTCTTCTTCTTCACCTGGCTGCTCTCGCACTCGACCCTGGCCTCGGACCGCCAGGACTTCTTCTGGCCGCTGATCCTGCGCGGCGTGGGCCTGGGATTCCTCTTCGTGCCGCTGACCACCATGGCGCTCTCGGGCTTAAGGGGTAAAGACATTCCGCAGGGCGCGGGGCTGACCAACATGATGCGCCAGCTCGGCGGCTCCTTCGGCGTGGCGCTGGTGGCGACCTTCATCCAGTACCGCTCGTGGACGCACCGGGCCAATCTCCTCTCCCACACGTCGATCTACGATCCGGCCGTGCGGGAGCGCCTCTCGGCGATCACTCAAGGACTGATGTCGCGGGGCTCGAGCCTCTTCCAGGCCCAGCAGCAGGCCTACGCCGCGCTGGAGGGAGCGGTGATGAAGCAGACCTTCCTGCTCACCTACATGGACGCCTTCCGCGTCGTCGGCGTCTTCTTCCTCTGCTGCATCCCCATGCTGCTCCTCTTCAAGCGCCGGAGCGGACGGGCGGCGGCGCCGGTGTCGATGCACTGAGGGTGTCGTCGCGCGCTCAGGGCCTGTGCCGAGACTTCTCAGAGCTTCGGGGCTGAGGCTTCGACTGGCTCTTGGGCTGGGGCCTCGGCTGACTCGGCTGTACTCTTGAGGGTCCGGGGTGGTTATGCGGCGAAGGCTGCACCGGCACGGCATGGCTGCGAGTGTCGGTCGATCGACGCGTCCGGTCTGGCGTATAGGCAGGAGTGTCACGCCTGGACCGGGTGGTCCGGTCCGGCGTGTAGGTGGGTGCGTCACGCCTGGACTGCCTGGTCCGGTCTGGAGTGTAGATGGGTTCAGCAGACCTCGACCTCGACGAGCCTGGCTCGCGACCGGTCATGGTTCCAGGGCGCGGCGCGCCCTGGGCACTGAAGCCTTGAGGGCGGCTCCTCCGCTGTTCCACCACTCGGGGCGAAAGAAAGCGGCCGAACTCGCCTTGGTTCGCCCGTGCCGCACGAGAGACGACGGGCGGTTGATAGAACGCCCCCCTCTCACCCCGCCTCCCGCTCGCCATCGTCGCCACCTGCAGCCGCGGTACGGCCCGGCGGGTGGCAAACTCGATGCGCCGCGCGTCGACGCCCGAGTTGTAGACGCGATGCCCAAAGACCGGATAGCGGGTGATGTCGTGGCAAGTGTGAAGGAGGGTGACGTTTCGGGAAGTCGGCAGGATCACCGTGGCGACTCTCGGAGCCAGAAAATTCCGTTCGGCCACGAGGGTGAAGAAGCCGGCGGTGATCGCAGCCGCACCCACTCCCAAGCCAGCGTCGGCGCTGAACTCGACGCTCGGCGGCAAAGGGGCCCACCCGACATAGCCCGAGCCCTCCTGCCAAGCCACCCACGCCGGCGCCCACACGTTGCCTGGTACCCAGGCCCAGCCCAGGTCCTGATAATAGCCCCAACGGCCGTAATGGAACGTCGCCCATCCCCAGGGCTCGTCCGCCACCCATCCCCAGCCCTGGTCGGTATTAGCCCAGTGACCGTTGGTATAAGGACGCCAACCCGTGGGGACGGGAGGCACCCAGACCTCGCCCACGTCCTGCCGGGTCGTCCACTGACCGCCGTAAGGAGCGAGCTCCTCGCGAAAGGAATCGAGCGCCGCCCCGGGATCGTTGGTGTTCGCTTCGGTCGCCGGAGCTTCTTCTACGGCCTGTGGGTCGTCGGCGCCCGGGAGCGGCGGCGGCTCCAGAACCTGAGCTGCGGCTCCCAGAAAACCTGCCAGCAGGAGAGAAATTGTGATTGCAAATATTTTCATAGTCCTGCATCCTCCATCCATGCATGGTCAAACAGTGGCTCAGAGCATGGCTGACCCGACAGCTCCCTTTAAACCACACACCCGAACCGTGGTCAAATGGAAGTTTGCAAATAGGTATAACTAGCGGCGTTCCCTCGGAGGAGGTGGACCCGATACTCTTGAACTGCACCCTCGGACATGCTACATATCTCGCATGAAACCTCGGGGAGTTGCAGCTTGGCTGCTCGCAGCAGCAATCGTTGCTGCGGCGCCTCCGGGCGCAGGCCAGGGGCCTCTGATCCCGGCCGAGGCCGAAGCTCTTTGGACGGTAGGCGGGTGGTTGCTCTCGACGCTCGGCGGCTACTCCGTGGGCAAGGTGATCGACCCGATCGTGGACAAAGTCCTCGGCAGAGACAATGAAAAGAAAATCCAAGCGGTAGAACGGCACCTCCAGGCCCAAGTCGACAAGGGCACCGCGAATCAGAAGCAGGTCGAAGAGCAGCTCGCTGTGGCTCGACGGGAGTTGGAGATCATCCGGCAGCTTCTGGCGGGCAAAACCACTCAGACGCAGGTCGCGAAGTACCGTGCAGAGCTCTCTTCCGACATGAAGATGATTCGGAAGATGGTCGAAGAGCACGAGCGCCGGCTGGCCGAGCACGACCGCCTCCTTGCCGAGCAGGGAAAGCTCATCGAGGACCAGGGCCTCGAGTTGAAAGACCTCAGGCAACGCCTCGATCATCAGCAGCCTTGGTCACCGCCTGGAGCACCTGCCCCCCCGAGGAGCGGACCACCCCCTGTCGGGCCTCCTTCCTCGTCTGCTGCGGGTCTCAAGATCGAAGTCAGGGGAGAGGCTAACCTCATTCGGCTGCGGGAGGCCACTCACCCGGTGTTGATGGGGAAATTCCGCTTCTCTGGAAGCCGAAGCCAGGCGGCCTATTTCCTTCCCCCTCAGACGCACGTAGTAGTCGAGCTCTTCGCACCCGATAACCGCATCTCCATGCCCGCGCAGCTCGCGAACCAGGTTCAAATCGTCAGTCACGGCTGGCACTACGAGACGCTGGTCTATTAGCGCTCGCGGCGGTTGCCGGATCAGGCATCCAAAGCCGTAGGGCAGGCCTTCCGCCGAGCCCTGCAGCCCGGCCTCATGGCGAGCAGTTCGTGGTGCGATCTAGCAGGAGTGAGACGGCTTCGGAAGGGCTTCTGAGACACCCCCTCACGAATCTCGCACGTGGCGGGCGCGCGCGAGGAGCAACTCGCGCTCGCGGGCGTTTCGCGTCAGCGAGGCGGCGCGTTCGAGCTCCGCACGGGCCTCGTCGAAGCGGCCGAGCTTGGCGAGAAGGTCGCCGCGCACGCCCGGCAGGAGGTGATAGCCTTGGAGCGACGGCTCCGCGGCCAGCGCATCGACGAGCTCGAGGCCCGCAGCCGGGCCGAACGCCATGGCGAGCGCGACCGCACGGTTCAGCTCCACGACGGGGGACGGCGCGAGCCGGGCGAGCGCATCGTAGAGCGCCACGATGCGCGCCCAGTCCGTCTCCGCCGGCGTACGCGCTCGCGCGTGGCAGGCGGCGATGGCGGCCTGCAACGCGTACGGGCCGAGCGCGCCGCCGAGCTCCTCGGCACGCGCGAGCGCCGCGAGACCCCGCCGGATGAGGAGCTGGTCCCAGCGCGCGCGGTTTTGATCGAAGAGCAGGATGGGCTCCCCGGACGGACCGGTCCGCGCCCTTGAGCGCGATGCCTGGATCTCCATCAGCGCGACGAGGCCGTGGACCTCCGGCTCCTGCGGAACGAGCGCGGCCAGGACCCGGCCGAGACGGAGCGCATCCTCGCAGAGCGCAGGCCGCATCCAGTCGTCGCCAGCGGTCGCCGAGTAGCCCTCGTTGAACACGAGATAGATGACCTCGAGCACCGACGACAGGCGGGCGGCGAGCTCCTCCCCGCGGGGGACCTCGAAGGGGACGCGCGCCTCGGCGAGGGTTCGCTTGGCGCGGACGATGCGCTGGGCGACGGTCGGCTCCGGGACAAGGAACGCACGCGCGATTTCCTCGGTCGTCAGACCTCCCAGCAGGCGCAGCGTGAGCGCCACGCGCGCCTCGGTCGAGAGGACCGGATGACAGGCTATGAACACGAGGCTCAGGAGGTCGTCGCCCACGGGATCGTCGATCACGGCGTCGAGATCCGGCACGGCCATCTCCTGCTGGGCCTCGAGGTCGCGCCCGAGCTCCTGGTGCTTGCGCTCGAGCAGCGTTCTCCGGCGCAGCAGGTCGATCGCACGGCGCTTCGCGGTGGCCATGAGCCAGGCGCCCGGGTTGTCCGGGACCCCCGACTCCGGCCACCGCTCAAGCGCGGCGACGAGAGCGTCCTGGGCGAGGTCCTCGGCCAGACCGACGTCGCGCACCATCCGCGTGAGACCGGCGATGAGCCGCGGCGACTCGATCCTCCAGACCGCGTCGATGGCGCGATGGGCAGCGGCAGCCGTCACGGCTGCCGATCAGACCACCTTCAAACCGCCGGTGCAAGCCGAGGCGCGAGCCGCGCCGTGGACAATCCGCCGGCGCTCATCGCCGGTTCAAGACCTGCGCATCGCGTCCAGGCTCCACGGTCCCGCGCCGGCGGCCGAGAAGTAGAGCCAGACGAAGCAGTAGAGGGCGGCGGCTACACCGTTGTTGATGGTGGGCCAGAAGCTCTGGGGGAAGTGGAACTGGAAATACGCCACCGCCATCATGCCGGAGAGAAGGAACGCGACGGGGCGGGTGAAGAGGCCGACGAGGAGCAGGGCCCCCCCGACCAGCTCGAGGACGCCGCCGATCCAGATCTGGGACATCACGGGGGCGGTGCCGCCGTTCGGAGGCATCCCGGCCGGGAAGGCGAAGAGGATCGTCGTGCCGGACAGCATGAACATGAACGCGGCCACGATGCGCAGCACGCTCAGCAGGTAGGGGGCCCAGGACGACCACTTTGCGGCACTAGTTCCGGTGTTGCTTGCGGCCATGTTTTTTCTCCTTGCCTTCAAATTGGCGCAGATATTCGTCGAAGCGATGGCGCACGGCCGGCATCGGCGAAGGCCCGCGAAGGTGGTGTGGGTGGTCTGCCGGCATATCGCGCTGAACCAGTCAGTTACCTAACCAACCGGTTATATAGCACCCTGAGGTTCGCTGTCAAGCGCAACCGAACCTACCTGACAGAGGTTACACCCGTTGGCGACTTGAGCTCATGCGCCGGATAAGCGAAAGCGCGACCTCAGGGCCGCGCTCGCGCGCCTGCCGGCTCAACCCGTAATTCAGATCCTGGCGACAACGTCTCCATCAGCTTCTTCCTCCCTTTGCGAGCGGGGCTCGGCCAGCAGGGCACGCAGCATCTCCGCCAAGACCTCGACGTGGGGGGCCAGCAGCAGGGTTTCGTGGTGGCAACGGAGTGTATGGATCGCCAGTGGCTCGGTCGACAGCCTGTCCCAACCCCTGGCCGGATCGCTCAGGATGTCGATGCCCGTCTCGCGCACCGCCTTCAGGTTCTCGTCATCCAGCTCGGTCGACCTGAAGAGGGTGAGCTGGCCCTCATAGACCTGCGGCCGGTAGCGGCGCAGCGACTCTTCACGTCGCCGGGCGCCCTGCAAGAAGCGGTCGATCCAGGCGCGATCGATCTCGGGGGGCAGCAGGCTGGCGGCCTTGAGCGTGACCAGGATGTGATCAATCGCGAGGTCGCGGGGCAGGCGCTGAACCTCCTCGTGGGGCAGGTGGATGGAGGAGCCGGACATCCGCGCCGTCTCGCGTGCGAGCGTTGCGAGATAGATTACGTCCTCCAGCATCGGGCCCTGCTGCCGGATTATTGGCGAGTAGCCGTCGAGCAGGGCGACCAGCCCGACGCTCTCTCCAGCGCGACGCAGTTGCTGCGCCATCTCGAAGGCCACCACCGCGCCGTAGGAGTAGCCACCCAGGAAATAGGGACTCATGGGCTGCACCGCACGCAGCGCCGCGACGTACTCGGCCGCCGCCTCTTCGACAACGATCTCACGGTCGCCCACCTCGGCCAGGGGCGGGGCCTGCAGCCCATAGACCGGCTGCTCCGGCCCCAGGTGCCGGGCGAGGTCGTAGTACGACAGCACCTCGCCGCCGAGCGAGTGCACCAGGAATAGCGGCGGCCGCGAACCGTGCGGCTGGATGGGCACCAGGGGCGAGACCGGCAGGGCCACCGAGTTGTTGCGTAGCGCGTCGGCGAGCGACGAGATTGTCGGCGACTGGAAGAGGGTCGCCAACGGCACCTCGCGGCCGACCGCTTTCTGCAGCCGCGCCATCAGGCGCACGGCGATCAGGGAGTTGCCGCCCAGCTCGAAGAAGTTATCGAGGACGCCGACGGGGTGGATGTTGAGCACCTCCTCCCAGTCCTGCACCATCTTCAGCTCCAGGGTATCGCGCGGCTTCGACACCCGTTCCGCACCCGTCCGCGTCCGCGCCGGCGCGGGCAGGGCCTTGCGGTCGACCTTGCCGTTAGCGGTCACCGGGAAGGTCTCCAGGAAAACGAAAGCGGCCGGGACCATGTAGTCGGGGAGCCGTTCCAGCACGAAGCTGCGCAGCTCGCCGGGCGCCGGGCGCTCGACCTGCGGGCGGACGGCCAGATAGGCGACCAGACGCTTGTCGCCGGGCTGATCCTCACGGGCGAGGACGACCACCTCCCCCACCGCCGGGTGCTGGGCGAGGACGGCCTCGACCTCCCCCAGCTCGATGCGGAAGCCGCGGATCTTGACCTGGTGGTCGAGGCGGCCGAGGAACTGCAGGCTGGCGTCGCCGCGCCAGCGCGCCCGATCGCCGGTACGGTAGAGGCGGCCGCCGGCCGGCGGGCCGTACGGATCGGGAATGAACCTCTCGGCAGTCTGGACCGGGTCGCCGGCGTAGCCGGTGCACAGGCAGTCGCCGCCGATGAAGAGGTCGCCGGCGACGCCGATCGGACACGGCGCGAGGCCGGGGTCGAGCACCAGGTAGCACGCGTTCTGGATCGGCCTGCCGTAGGGGATGCTTACCCACTGCGGCGGTACGTCGCCGATGGGGAAGAAGTTGGACCACACCGTCGCCTCGGTGGCGCCGCCCAGCCCGATCACCCGCGTTGCCGAGAACAGCTCGCGCACGCGGTCGGGCAACGTCACCGGGATCCAATCGCCGCTGAGGAAGACCAGCCGCAGGCGGTCCCGGCCCGGCCAGGAGCTCGCCTCGGCGAACAGCGGCGCGAGCTGCTGCAGCGCCGCCGGGGCCGAATCCCAGAAGGTGATCGGCTCGTCGCACAGGCGGCGCAGCAGCCGTTTCGGTTCTTCGAGGTCCACCGCCGAGGCGATCCGGATCGAGCCCCCGGCGGCGAGTAGGCCGAAGACGTCGTACACCGAAAGATCGAAGCACAGTGAGGTAATGAAGAGCACGCGGTCCGCCGGCCCGATGGCGAATTCGCGGTTGACCCAGTCGATGAGGTTGACCACCGGCCGGTGACACACCACCACCCCTTTCGGCGTGCCGGTCGAGCCGGAAGTGAAGATGATGTAGGCGATGTCGTCGCCGCGGACGTCCACCGCCGGGGCCGTCGCCGGCTGCGCCGCCAAGTGCACGGTGCCGTGAACCTGCCAGCCCGGGGCCGGTCCGCCGGCCACCGCCGCCGCCGGGGAGCCGGCGGGGTCGAGGCAGACGACGTGCGCGAGGCGCGGCAGCGCCAGCCCGCCCAGCAACCCCAGATGAGCGCTCTGGGTGATCGCGTAGGGGATCTCGAACGCGCCGAGGATCCACTCCAGGCGGGCGGCGGGAAAGGAAGGCTCGAGTGGCACGTACGCGGCGCCTGCCTTGAGGATGCCGAGCAGCGCCGGCAGCATCTCCAGGGAGCGATCCATGAGCACGGCGACCAGGCTGCCGCGGCAGACGCCCAACTGGCGCAGGTGGTGCGCCAGCCGGTTGGCCTCGGCGTCGAGCTCGCCATAGCTGATCCGGCGATCGCCGAAGAAAGCTGCGGGCGCTGTCGGCTGGCGCGCCGCGCGCACCGCGAAGAGCTGGTGCAAGGCGAGATCGCCGGCCACTTGGCGCACGGTGTCGTTCCAGCCGGCGACCAACTGATGCCGCTCGCCCGGCGCCAGCAGCTCCAACTCGCCCAGGCGGCGCCCCGGGTCGCGTCGGATGCCGCGCAGCAGGGTCTCAAGGTGGTGCAGCAGCCGCACCGCCGTGGTGCCGTCGAAGAGGTCGACGTTGTAATTGAGAGTGCCGCCGATCGCCGGGCCATGCTCCTCGAACAGGAGGTTGAGGTCGAACTTGGCGGTCTCCTCCCGCTGGGCGATCACGCCGACGCCCAGCGCCGGCAAATCGAGGACGGGCGCCGGCAGGTTCTGGAACGCGAACATCACCTGAAAGAGCGGCTGGTGCGCCAGGTTGCGCTGCGGCTCGACCGCCTCGACCAGTTGCTCGAAGGGCATGTCCTGGTGGGCGTAGGCGCCCAGCGACACCTCGCGCACCCGCTCGAGCAGCGCGTGGAAGCTGAGCTCGCCGTCGACGTCGGTGGCGAGGGCCAGGGTGTTGACGAAAAGGCCGATCAGCCCTTCCACCTCGGCGCGGTTGCGGTTGGCGATCGGCGTCCCGACCACGATGCGCGGCTGTCCGCTGTAGCGGTGGAGCAGCGCCTGGAAGGCCGCCAGCAGCGCCATAAACATGGTTGCGCCGGCGGCCTGGCTGAGCTCCCGGAGACCGGTGGCGAGCTCGCACGGCAGGACGGCGTCGAGGCTCGCGCCATTGAACGCCTGTATCGGCGGGCGCGGGCGGTCGAGCGGCAGCTCGATGACCGCAGGGGCGTCCGTCAACCGTTGCCGCCAGTAGGCAAGCTGGCCGGCGAGGACGTCGCCGTGCAACCATTCGCGCTGCCAGAGCGCGAAGTCGACGTACTGGAGGGGGAGCTCGGGCAAAGGCGAGGGCGCCCCCGCCGTGAAAGCCTTGTACAACTCGGCAAGCTCGCCGAAGAAGATGCCCGTCGACCAGCCATCGAAGACGATATGGTGCACGTTGACCACCAGCACCTGGTCCTGGTCGGCGAGCCGCAGCAGGGTGACGCGCAGCAGCGGCGCGCGGTCGAGGCGGAAGGGCCGGCCGGCCTCTTCGCCGACCTGCTGCCGCAGCTCGGCGGCGCGGGCCGGCGCCGCCAGCGCAGAGAGGTCGACCACCGGCAGCGGCACCGTGAGGGCCGCCGCGACGACCGCCACCGGCTGGCCGTCGACCGCCGGGAAGCTCGTCCGCAGCACCTCGTGACGGCGGACGATCTCGTTCAGGCTGCGCTCCAGGACCGCGGCGTCGAGAGCGCCGGTCAGGCGGTAGGCCACCGGGATGTTGTAGAAGGCGCCGCCGACCAACTGGTCGAGGAACCAGAGGCGCTGCTGCCCGTAGGACAGCGGCAGATCGCGGTCGTGCGGCACGGCCACCAGCGGGGGGACGGCGGCGGCCAGCTCCGTCTCACTGCCGGCTGCCAAGCTCGCGGCGAGGCCGGCAATCGTGGGCGCCTCGAAGATGCGGCGCAGCGGCACCTCGACGTGGAACTGGCTGCGCAGGCGCGAGATGATCTGGGTGGCGAGCAGCGAGTGTCCGCCGAGATCAAAGAAGTTGTCGTCGACCCCCACCCGCTCGATTCCCAGCAGCTCTTTCCAGATGTCGTGCAGCTCCTGCTCGAGCGGGTTGCGCGGCGCCACATAGGCCGTCCGCGCTCCGCCTCGGGTCTGCTCCGGGTCCGGCAGCGCTGCACGGTCGACCTTGCCACTCGGCGTGCGTGGCAGGTGTTCGAGGAGCACGAACAACGAGGGAACCATGTACGGGGGGAGGCGAATGGAGAGGAAATCGCGCAGCCGGTCGGGAGTGGCCGGCTCGGCCGGATCGATGAGCGCGGGCATACCGGCGGCCATCGCGGCGCGCTGCCGCAGGTCCTCGGCGCGCTGCGGGTGCACGGCATAGAGGTTGAAGAGACCGGTATCGGCGAGCAGGTCGAGCTGATCGACCTCGACGGCGAACCCCCGGTCGCACAGCAGGCCGACGATGTGCGCCAGCCGCCCGTCAGTGTCGTGGACCTCCATCGCGATCTGGCGGATCCTCGGCCAGTCCTCGTCCCCGATCCCCCACAGGACGTCGAGCTCGCTCTTCTCCACGTCCAGCTTGAGGTAGTCAATGCGCTCGACGCCGCGCTCGCGCAGGACGTCGGAGAGCCGGCGCAGCGGGCGGGTGAATACCTGGCTCGCGAACCGCCCCTCCATCAGGTCGTCGGCGTACTCGGCCAGGCGCGCGTCCTGGTTGGCGAGGAACCGCCGGGTGACTCGGGCGTCGGCGTCGGCGTCGGCGTACAGGCCGGAGCTCGCCGACACCTGCGGGTAGAAGGTGAACTCCGCCTCGCGCGCGACGTCGGAGAGGCCGCAGTCGAACAACTCCACGTCGAGACCGTGCATCTCGGCGTTGGCGCGCAGGCAGGCGAAGGTCGGCGGGCTGGGCTCGAAGGCGAAGACCCGCGCGTTGCGCACCGTGTGGTGCACGAAGAGGGTGAACAGGCCGATGTTGGCGCCGACGTCGAAGACGCAATCGCCGTCGGCCAGCGTCAGCCCGCGCTGCAGATACGAGCGCTCGGCGAAGACCTCGTGATAGAGCCAGTCGGTCTCGCCGCGGTTGAGGTGGGCGACGGTCAGGCCGTTAGGCAGCCGGTAGAGGTTCTCGCCGTCGGTGCCGGCGGCGGCCGGGTGGCGGGGGACGACGTACGCCACCAGCCGCTGCCCCCCCTGGCCGTCGCCGCGTACCATGACGACGCTCTCCTGCACGCCGGGGTGGCGCCGCAGGCCGGCCTCGACCTCCCCCAGCTCGATGCGAAAACCGCGCAGCTTGACCTGATGGTCGATGCGGCCGAGGAACTCGATCGCCCCGTCGCCACGGTGGCGAGCCAGGTCGCCGGTGCGGTAGAGGCGCCCGCCGGTCTCGACCGGCGCGAAATGGGGAACGAAGCGCTCGGCGGTCAGGTGCGGTCGGGCGAGATAGCCGCGCGCCAGCCCGGTGCCGCCGACGTACAACTCGCCTGGAACCCCTTCGGGCGCCAAGCCGCCGCGCGCGTCGAGCAGGAAGACCTGCACGTTGTCGATCGGCCGCCCGATCGGCACAGGCACCTGCGGGTCGTGCCGCAGGCAGCTCCAGGAGGTGGCGTCGATGGCAACCTCCGTCGGCCCGTAGAGGTTGTGCAGCTCGGCGTCGAGGATCTCGTAGAAACGTGCCACCAGGTCGGCCGGCAGCGCCTCGCCGCCACAGAAGACCCGCCGCAGGCTGCGACAGGCGGTGACCCCCGGCTCGGCGAGGAAAACCCGCAGCAGAGATGGGACGAGCTGCAGAGTGGTGATCTTCTCGGCGGCGGTGGCGCGCACCAGATAGGCGCTGTCCTGATGTCCGCCCGGGCTGGCGAGGACCAGGCGGGCGCCGCTGAACAGCGGCGTGAAGAACTCCCAGATCGAAGCGTCGAAGCTGAAAGGGGTCTTCTGCAACACCCGGTCATCGACGCCCAGCGGGAACTTGCGCAGCATCCACAGCAGCCGGTTGGCGATCGAGCGGTGCCGCACCATCACGCCCTTGGGCAACCCCGTCGAGCCCGAGGTGTAGATCACGTAGGCAAGGTTGTCCGGCGCGCTGTAAGGCCCCAGGTTTTCCGGGCTCTCACCGGCAGTCTCCTCCGGCCCCGCGCAATCGTCACGCGCGAGGTCGATGACCACGGGGGCGTGCCGCCGCAGGTCGCCGGCGACGCCGGCCTGGGTGAGTAGCACGCGCGGCGCCGCATCGCTCAGCATGTGGGCGAGCCGTTCCAGCGGGTATTCCGGATCGAGCGGCACGTAGGCGCCGCCGGCCTTGAGGACGGCGAGCAGCGCCACGACCATCTCTGGCGACCGTTCTAGGCAGATCCCGACCAAGCCGTCCGTCTCCACTCCCTGAGTGCGCAGGTGGCGGGCGAGGCGGTTGGCGCGGGCGTTGAGCTCGGCGTAGGTGACCTCGCGGCCGTCGCAGGCCACGGCAATGCGGTCCGGGGTCCGCGTCACCTGCGCCTCGAACAGCTCGTGCAGGCAGCGATCCAGCTCCAGGGCCGCCGGCGTGTCGTTGTACTCGGCCAGCAGGCGCCGGCGCTCGGCAGACCCCACCACCTCGAGGTCCGCCAGCTCGGCGTCCGGTGCGCGCAGGGCGCTGTCGAGCAGCGTCTCGAGCTGCTGCGCCACCCGCTCGGCCTCGCCGCCGTCGAGCCGGCCGGCGTCGTAGTGGAGCTCCAGCGTCAGGCCGGCCGGCCGGCGGACGCAACTCAGCTTGAGGACGAACCGGTCGCTGCAGGTAAGCTGACGATCGAGCGTGAATGTCATAGCGCCGACTTCGAGCTTGCCCGGGAGCTCCAGAGAATCGAAGGCGAATGGGAAGAATGGGGACGTGCCGGGCTGCGCGACGGCCAGACGCTCCAGGCCGTCCCAACTGAAGCACTCCTGCCACTGCCACGCCTCCTCAAGGGACGCCAGCACGCTCCGCGCCGCAGCGCTGAAGGAGGAGCCGGCCGTCATCTCCCAGTCTATCGGCAGATAACGGGCGAACGGCCCGACCGCCAGTTCCAGCTCCTCGTCGGTCCGGCCGCTGCAGGCGACGCCGACCACCAGCTTCGGCTGCCCACTGAGTCGCGCCAGCAGCGCCGACCAGGCTGTCAGCAGGAGCGCCGCCAAACTCACCTCCTGCTCGGCGGCGAGCCCCTCCAGGCCGGCTACCCGCTCGGCGGCGAGCGGACACACCAGCACTCTGGGCAGGAAGCCGGGCACCGTCGCCGGGTGCTCAAAGGGGAGCCGCAGCTCCGGCAGCAGAGAAAGACTGCGGCTGCGCCAATATTTCTTGCCGACCTCTGTGTCCGGCGATTCGAGGAGTTCGTTGAACCACTCCGCCACCACGTTGTACTGCACCGGCTCGTCCTGCGGCAGGTGGCCGCCGCGCAGCGCGCCGTAGCAGTAGCCGAGCTCACGCACCAGGTTGCCGAGGCCTGCGGCGTCGCAGAGGTAGGCCGAGAGACGGACGAGCAGCGCGTGCCGCCGCTCCCCCAGGTGGAGCAACCGCAGGGTGCCGGTGGCAGAGGCGTCGGCGGGCTCGGCGAGCGACGAATCCATCTCACACTCCTGCGCGGCCGCAGCGAGGTGCCGCAGGTCGCGGTCCTCCAGCCAGACGGCGCCAGTGCCGTCGGCCACCTGCACCGGCCGCTTCAAGCCCGGCAGCAGGCGCAGGTCGGTGCGCAGGATCTCGTGCCGGTCGGCGAGGACGCTCCACGCCTGGCGCAGGACGGAGGAATCGAGATCGCCCTCGATCAGGACGATGCAACGGCTGTCGTAGACCGGCCGCTCTCCTCCCTGTTGCAGCAGCCAGACGCGCTCCTGCTGAGGGGAAAGCCGAAACGCCGAGACTTCTTGGATCATAAATACGGCCTCGTCCTGGAAAGGCTAGAGATTACGGTTGCTGCAGCTCTCAGCCATAGCGGTGAGGATCTTACGGGGCCCCTTGTAAGGCTTGCGGCCGTGGGCGACCAGCATGTTGTCGAGCATCATCAGGTCACCCTCCTGCCAGGGGATCGCCACCAGCTCCGCCTCATAAGCCTGCCGCAGTTGCTCGACCACCTCGTCCGGGATGCGGGTGCCGTCGCCATAGTAGGTGTTGTAGGGCAGCCCGTCCTCGCCGAACTCGCTGAGCAGCAGCTCGCGCAGGTTCGGCTCCAGACTCGACACGTGCCAGAAGGCGATGTGATTGAACCAGACCATCTCACCGGTCTTCAGGTGCCGGGCCACCGCCGGCCGCACCTGATGACTGCGCAGGCGGTCCCCCTCCTTCCACTCCCACTGGATGTCCGCTGCCTGGAAGTAAGCCTCGAGCTCCTCGCGCGTCTGCACGCGGTAGGAGGTCTGCCAGGTGAGGCCGAACCCATCGCCGAAGTTCCGGGCCAGCATCCAGCCCTTGTCGAGGAACGAGGCGAGGATCTCCGGGTCGAGCCGGTCGTACACCTTGCGCACATCAACGATGGGGGTCTCCCCGCCCTCTTGCGCGGCGGTGGCGCAGAAGAACCAGATCTTCATCGGCCAGGTCTTGACGTAGTTGAGCTCGTTGTGCGGCGCGATGGTCTGGTCGGCCGGGAACTCGGTGGACGAATAGATCTTGTCACCGAAATGGGTGCGCGGCGTCGCTCCCTCCATGTAGTGCACGAGCGGAGCGTCCAGAGCGGTCAGAACGCGCTGGAAGTCGTCGTTGCCGTTCAGGCCGAAGTTCCTGAACAGCAGCCCGCCGTGGCGCAGCAGTTGGCTCTCGATCCAGTCCCTGTTGTGGCGCACCCAATCAAACAGGTCAACCCCCTTGAGGGCAGGCTCGATGAGCAACGGGAGCGAGCGCCCCGCCATGGGCAGGCTGGTCTTCACCCACTCCTCTTGCGCGGTGCTGACGGCCTGCGGTTTGAGCGTCGCCTTGCGGGAAGCCCATTTGCCTTGTATGCCCTTGACTGCCGGCTCCTGAGTCGTCATCTAGTTTCCTCCTTCCAGAGTGCTTGCTGGTCCAGATGCCCGCTTGCCGTCGCGTGATCGCTGGCGCCGCTTCAGGCTCAGGCTCTCACGCGCTGCGGCCGTCCGCTCGCGGTCGTGCTCGGCGAGGCGTTGGCGCAGGGCGCTCAGCCGGATCTCGGGGTCGGCTGTGGCCAAACGCAGGCAGAGCTCGAAGCTGTCGAGCAGGTGCGCGACGGTCGTTGCGTAGAACAGATCGGCCCGATATTGAAGCGTGCAGCGCAGTCCCTCTGCGGTATCAGTCAAAACGAAGACGAGATCGAATTTGGCCATCTCCTCCGCATCCGGTAGCAGCTCGAGCGCGAGGCCCGGCAGCTCGGGCAGGCCGTCGGCGGCCGCGTTCTGGAAGTCGACCACCGCTTGGATCAGCGGCGTACCGCTGGCGCGGCGCTCGAGCTGCAGCTCGTGCACCAGGGTTTCGAAAGGCACCCCTTGGTGCGCGTAGGCGCCGAGCGTCATGGTGCGCACCCGCCCCAGCAACTGGCGAAATCCGGGATCGCCCGTGAGGTCGAAACGCAGGGCCAGCAGGTTGACGAAGAACCCGATCAGCCCCTCGCTCTCTATTGGGCTGCGGTTGGCCGCATTCGAGCCGAGGACGAAGTCCTCCTGATCCGTAAGGTGGCAGAGAACGACGCCGAGCGCCGCGTTCAGCGTCATGAAGGGGGTCGCCCCTTCGCGTCGGCCAAGGGCCTTGAGCGCCCGGCCGAGGGCGGACGGCAGCGGTCGGGATTGGGAGGCGCCGCGCAGGCTCGAGGTCGCCGGCCGTCGCAGATCGGTGGGCAGCCGGAGCTCGCGTGGCGCCCCGGCGAGCTGGGAACGCCAGTAGGCAAGCTGCTCCTCCAGGACTTCGCCCCGCAACCAGCCGCGCTGCCACACGGCGTAATCGGCGTACTGCACCGGCAACTCGGCCAGCGGCGACGGCCGGCCGGCTGCGAAGGCCTGGTACAGCGCCGTGACCTCGCGTAGCAGCAGGTTCATCGACCAGGCATCGCCCGCCACGTGATGCAAGGTCAAGAGGAGGGCGTGCTCCTCGGCGCCGAGGCGCAGCAGGCCGGTACGCAGCAGCGGTCCCCGAGAGAGGTCAAACGGCTGGCGCGCCTCCTCGGCGGCGAGCCGCCGGAGTTCCTCCTGGCGCGCCGCGGCGGGAAGGCCGGCGAGATCGGCGAGCGGCAGCGGCAGCCGGCCGGGCGCGGCGAATACCTGGGCCGGCCCGTCCGCGAGCTTGACGAAGCGGGCGCGCAGCGCCTCGTGACGCCGCACCACCTCCCGCAGGGCGCCGGCGAGCACGGCGACCCGCAGCGGCCCGACGAGGCGCACGGCATAGGGAAGGTTGTAGGCAGTGGTGCCCGGATGGAGCTGATCGAGGAACCACAGCCGCTGCTGCGCGAAGGAAAGGGGGAACGGGCCACCGCGCGGCACCGGCAGCACCGGCGGCGCCGTCCTGCCCTTCCCCGCCTGGATCGCCGCCGTTACGACGGCCGCTTGTGCGGCGACCGTCGGCGCGTCGAAGACGGCGGCGAGCGGCAGCTCGATCGAGAAAGGGCCGCGCAGCCGCGCGAGCACCTGCAGGGCGAGCAGCGAGTGGCCGCCGAGTTCGAAGAAGTCGTCTTCGACGCTGATCCGTTCCACCCCCAGCACGCCACTCCAGATCTCGCACAGCACCTCCTCGACTGGGTTGCGCGGTGCGACGTACGGCGGCTCAAGGTCCGCTCGCGCCCCCTCAACTGGGGCCGGCAGTGCCCGCCGGTCGACTTTGCCGTTCGGGCTTAGCGGCATGACGGCCAGGGTGACGAACACCGCTGGCACCATGTAGTCGGGGAGGAGCTGCTGGAGGTGAGCGCGCATCTCGGCAGGGCTCGGCACATCGGCACCCCGGGCCACCAGATAAGCCACCAGCCGCGGATGGCCAGGGATGTCCTCGCGCACCGTCGCCACCGCCTGCTCGATCCGGGGATGGGTGGCGAGGGCCGTCTCGACCTCTCCAAGCTCGATGCGAAAGCCACGGATCTTGACCTGGAAGTCTTTGCGGCCGAGGTACTCCAAAGCGCCGTCGGGACGGTAGCGGACAAGGTCGCCGGAGCGGTACAGGCGCTCCCCCGGTTCGCCGCTGAAGGGGTCGGGAACGAAGCTCGCCGCCGTGCGCCCAGGCTGCCGCAGGTAGCCCCGCGACACGCCCATGCCGCCGATCAGCAGCTCGCCGACGACCCCTGCCGACACCAGCTCGAGGTTGTCGTCCACCACGAAGAGCCGGGTGTTGACGATCGGCTTCCCCACCGGCACCGGTTGCCCCGGAGTGTCGGCGCGGCACGCCCAGTAAGTCGCATTGATGGTGGTCTCGGTCGGCCCGTAGATGTTCCCCATCTCGGCCCCGAGGCGCGCCACGGCCAGATCCCGGAGGTCCGTGGGAATCGCCTCGCCGCCGCACCAGAGGAGACGCAGATCGGTGCACTCCGCGACCGCCGGCTCCTGGAGCAGGAAGCGGAGCATCGAAGGCGCGAAGAAGGCGGCGTGGACCCTCTCGTCACGCAACAGCCGCGCCAGGTAACCGCTGTCGACCTGAGCGCCGGGGCGCGACAGGACGAGGGTGGCGCCGCTCACCAGTGCAGGCAACAACTCGAGCAGCGAGACGTCGAAGCTGAAGGCTGTGTTGTGCAGCACCCGGTCACCGCTGCTCAACCTGAACGTCTGCCCGGCCCAGAACAGGTAATTGCAGACCGCGCGATGAGTGAACATCACCCCCTTGGGGGAGCCGGTGGAGCCGGAGGTATAGAGCACGCAGAACAGGTTCTGGGGGGTCGCCGTGCGATCCAGGTCGGCCTCGCTCGCACCGGCGGCAGCCGCCCACGCCTCCTCCAGGCAGATCATCCCCGCCGTGCTCGCCGGCAGCCTGTCACGGAGAGCACGCTCGACCAGCAGCACTGAGGGGCGAGCTTCCTCCAGGATCAGACGCAGGCGCTCTTGCGGATGCGCGGGCTCGAGCGGCAGGTAGGCTGCGCCGGACTTGAGGACTCCCAGAATGCCGATCAGCCGCGCCGGCGTGCGGTCCACGCACATTCCAACCAGATGCTCGCTGCCGACTCCCTGGCGCTGGAGGTAGCGCGCCAGTTGGTTCGACCGCCGGTCGAGCTCCTCATAGGTGAGGCGGAGGTCGCCGGCGACCACCGCCTCGTGCGACGGCGTGCGGCGGGCCTGCGCCGCGAAAAGCTCGTGTACCAGCCCGTCGCAGGCGCCAGGTACCGCGGTGCGGTTGAGCTCGTGGATCAGCCAGCGCCGCTCGGCATCGCCCACGAGGCGCTGTGGCGCGAGCCGCGCGACGAAAGCGTCGACGTCGGTCTCCGGCTGGGCAACGAGCAACTCCAGCAGTTGCGCATAGCGCTGCAGCAAGGCACGGGTGCGCTCGGCGCTGAAACGGCTGCGGTCGGCGAAGAGGGTCAGGGTGAGGACCGAGCCCAGGTCCGCCTCCAGACTGAGCGAAAAACCGATCGCCCCGCCCCCGGAGCTATGCTCCTGCGGCCTCAGGCCGGCCGGCGCGCTCGCCACCGGCGCCGGGCCGAGCGCCGCCGGCCGGCTCTGGAAGGTGAAGACACTGGCGAACAGCGGCTGCCCGCGCGGCACCTCGCTCCAACCCTGCACTTCGACCAGCGAGCTGTATTCATACTGGCGTTGCTCGGCCTGCCGGTTCTGCAACTCGCGCAGCCAGGTGAGCAGGGGTTCCCGCGACCCCAGACGGACACGCAGGGGCAGCACGTTGATGAAGGGACCAGCGGTCACCTCGACACCCGGCAGGTCGGCCGGACGGCCGGAGACCGTGATGCCGAAGACCACGTCGCGCCGGCCGCTCTCGCCGCCGAGCAGGAGCGCCCAGGCCCCTTGCAGGAAGGTATTCGGCGTCATCCCGTTCTGGCGTGCCAGGGCTCGCAACGCCGCAGCGGTCCCGGCGGCGAGTTGGTACTGCTCGCACCATTGGCGCTCACCACCGGGCATCTCGCCTGGCCCGTCCTCGCCCAGCGGCGTCGCGCCGTCGAAGCCGGCGAGCATGCGCCGCCAGTAGGACTCGGCCTGGGTCCTGTCCTGGCGACTCAGCCATTCGAGATAGGCGCTGAACGAATGGCGCGGACCGAGGTCGCAAGCGGTGCCCCGTACCAGGGCACCGTAGAGCCGGACGAGCTGCTCGACGAGCAGGGTCTGCGACCAGCCGTCCTGGACGAGGTGGTGGAAGGTACAGGCGAACTGAAAGGTGTGCTCGCCGAGGCGGTAGAGGGCGAGCCGCAGCAACGGCGCCTGCGTAAAGTCGAAGCCGGCCCTGCGGTCCGCCTGGAGGCGCTGCGCGACCTCCCGGTGCCGCTCCTCTTCTGGCAGGGACCTCAGGTCGTGCTCGGCGAGCGGTAGATCGACGCGGCGCAGCACCACCTGAACCGGCCGCTCGAGCCCCTCCCAGACGAAACCGGTGCGCAGGATCGGATGGTGAGCGAACAGCCGCCGCCAGGCGAGGGCGAAAAATACGGGGTCGAGGTCATCGAACACGAAGCTCCGCTGGGCGACGTAGTGGTCGGGGTCGCGCCGGTAGAGGCAGTCGAAGAGGATTCCGTACTGCGCCGGCGATAACGGATAGATCCCTTCGACCATCTCTTCGAGCCGGTCGCCCGGGCGCACCGCGGCCATCTGTTCACCGCTCATGGACGCCTCGTCCCCACTTGGCGCAAGATCGCTTCCAGTTGCGGCGTGTCGAGACGCACTTGCGACAGATCGACCGCAGCCATGGCCTCCGCCACCGGCACCGGCCCGGCGGCGGGAGCGGTGAGCGCCGGCGCGATGGGAGCCGCCACCGCCATCAGGGCAGCGATGGTTGGTTGCTGGAAGAGCTGCATCGGGGTCAGTACCATGCCCGCCTCCCGCGCTCGTGCCACGACCTGGACGGCGAGGATCGAGTCGCCCCCCAGGGAAAAGAAGTCGTCCTCGATCCCCACTTGGCGCACGCCGAGCAACTGCGCCCAGATCGCTGCCAGTCGTCTCTCTCCGTCGTTGCGCGGCGCCACGTACCGATTGCCCAGCTCGGGCCGCGCATCGTCGGGGGCCGGCAGCGCGCGGCGGTCCAGCTTGCCGTTGGCCGAAAGCGGCAGCTTCGCGAGACCGATGAACCGTGCCGGCACCATGTACTCCGGCAGCCGCTCCTGCAGGAAGCGGCGCAGCTCGCCGGCAGGCAGGGTGGCATCGGCCGGCTCCGCCGCAGGCACCACATAGGCGAGGAGGCGGTGCTCGCCGTCCGGCTGCTCGCGAGACACCACCACGGCCTCACGGACGGTGGGGCTCTGGACTAGGGCGGCCTCGATTTCCTTCAGCTCGATGCGAAAGCCGCGGATCTTGACTTGGTGGTCGAGGCGCCCCAGGAAGTCGAGGCTGCCGTCCGGCAGGTGGCGGACGAGGTCGCCGCTGCGGTAAAGACGGGCGCCGGGCCGCTCGGCGAAAGGGTCCGGCAGGAAGCGCTCCGCGGTCAGCTCCGGCCGGCCGAGATAGCCCCGGCCCACCTGCACACCGCCGATGTAGAGCTCTCCCGGCACGCCCAGCGGCACCGGGCGCAGAGGTGCGTCCAGCAGGTAGATCTCGGTGTTGGCCACCGGGCGGCCGATCGGTACCACCTGGCCGGCCCCCGCCTGGCGCGCGCACTCCCAGAAGGTCACGTCGACCGCGGCTTCGGTCGGGCCGTAGAGATTGTGCAGGAGCGGCCCTCCCGGACCGTCGAAGCGAGCGAAAAAACGCTCCTGCAACGCATACGGCAGCGCCTCGCCGCTGCACAGGACGCGGCGCAGCGAGGTGCAACGCTCGACCCCCTCCGTCTCCAGGAAGGCGCGCAACAGCGAGGGGACGAAGTGGACCGTGGTGATCCCCTGCTCGCGGATCATTGCCTGCAGGTAGGAGCTGTCGCGGTGCATCTCCGGCGCCGCCATCACCAGGGAGGCACCGGTGAGCAGCGGCCAGAAGAGCTCCCAGACCGAAACGTCGAAACCGAACGGGGTCTTCTGGAGCACCCGGTCGTCCGCTGCCAGGCCGTAGGTCTGCTGCATCCACAGCAGCCGGTTGCAGATCGCGCGGTGGGTGTTGACCGCCCCTTTGGGCCGCCCGGTCGAGCCGGAGGTGAAGATGACGTAGGCCATGTGATCGGGCCCGGCGGCGCACGGCGGCGGCGCCTCGCTCTCGCCGGCGAGAGCTTCCCAGCCGGCATCGAGCAGAACCAGGCGCCCCGGCTCGCCGGCGTAGGCCTCGGGAAGGGACGCGACCAGCCCTGGCTGCGCCAGCACCAAGCCGCCGCCGGCGCCGAAGGCGTCTGCGAGCATCCCTTCCAGACGCTGGCGGGGATAGGTGGGATCGAGCGGGAGGTAGGCGCCGCCCGCCTTGAGGATGCCGAGCAGGCCGACCATCAGCTCGAGCGAGCGCTCCATGCAGAGGCCCACCGGCGTCTCGGGCCCGACCCTCCGCCGCTGGAGGAGGCGGGCCAGTTGGTTGGCCCGCCGGTCGAGTTGGCGGAAGCTAAGCGACTCGCCGCCGGCGATCACCGCCACCGCGTCCGGCGTGCGCGCTGCCTGCTCTTCGCAGAGCTTGTGCAGGCAGGCGCTGGCGCCGAAGTCCACCCGGGTCCGGTTGAGCTCAACCAGAACGCGGCGACGCTCGGCGTCGCCCAGCAGATCGAGATCGGCGAGCTCGCTCTGCGGATTGGTGATCGCGTGCGCAAGCAGTGTGCGCAGCCGCTCGGAGAGCCGCTCCGCCTCGGCCGGCGCAAGGACGGCGGCGTCATAGTGCAACTCGCAGTCGAGCTCGGCAGCGCTCGCCTGCGCCACCAGCTTGAGGCGGAAGCGGTCGGCCGCCACCTGCTCACGCTCGAACGTGAAGCCGAGTCCCGCCGCCGCGAGCGCCGGCGGCGGCGGCACGATCTCGCAGAGCACCGGTAAGAAAGAGCTCGCGGGGTCCCTCCGCTCGCCTCCTTGGGTTTCGTCGAGATATTCCTGACTCGCGGCGCTCTCCGCCAACAGGTGGGCGACCTGCTCGACCAGATGACTGAAGCGGTCGCCGTCCGCCATGGGAAAGGCGAGCGGTAGCGCCCGCGCGAAGAGACCGATCCCCGGGCGCAAGTCGGCGTAACCGCGCCCGTCGAGCTCGACACCGATCACCGGCTCACCGTTCTGCGTCAGGCGCCCGAGCAGGGCCGCGAAGACGGCGAGCACCACCGCAGGTAGCGGCACGCCGAGGCGGTCCGCCAGTGCCGCTGCCTCGGCGGCGAGGGTGCGGTCGAGCGGGCAGCTCAGCGCGCATGGCACAAACGACGCGAGCGCGGATATCTCCTCCCGCTCGCCGGGCAGCCGCGGCGAGGCCAAGGCGGCGCGGTACTGCCGATGCCAGAGCTCGGCCTCCCTGCTCCCCTCCCCAGACTCGACCAACTCGTTTTGCCAGGTGGCGAAATCGGCATACTGCAGCAACTGGGCTGCCGCCGGCTGATCGCCGCCGTAGGCCGCCGCCAGCTCGGCGACTAGATTGCGCAGGCCGAGGCGGTCGCAGCACAGGGCCGGAAGGGCGAGGAAGAGCAGGTGCTCCTGCGGCGACATGGCCAGCAGCCGGGCCTCGATCACCTCGCCCGCGGCGAGCTCGAACGGCGGCCGCCGCCGCCAGCTCAACAGCTCCTCGAGGCACGCCCGCTCGCCGTGCGAAGGGACCACGCTCAGGTCCAGTTCGCCGTAGGAGAGCGCTGCCCTTACTGGCTGCTGCAGCGGCGGGGCGCCCTCCTGCCCGGTAACAAAGGCAGTACGCAGGATCTCGTGATGGTCCACGACGGCACGCAGCGCCCGCTGCAGCGCCGTGCGGTCGAGCCGGCCGCACAGCCGCACGGCACACTGAGCCCGGAACCGCCACGGATCGCCGAGCCGCCAGACCCGGCCCTGCTGCGGCGACAGGCGGAAACCGACGCCGGTCGTTGGGCTCGCCATGGTAGTCATCCGCTCCTTGAGCTCTCCTTCTCAGACTTTGCAGCCTGGCCTGGTTCCCGTCGGTACGGCGCTGTCTCTCCGCCAGCCGCTCCGTCGCTTCGGCCGTGGTCCCTATCGTTGCCGATGGCGATCAGCAGGTCGCCGAGGGAGGCCAGCCGTGCACGGTTAGGCATTACGTGGTGCAGAAGGAAGGTGCTCGGGCCGCTGCCAGCGAAGACACCGATCGCGCCAGGGTAACATCGCGTGAGAGACCCGCCTCCCTGGCGAGGGGAGGGGTTTCCAGAGGCCGGTTTTTCTCGGGTCCGGAGATCAAGGGTGATCCGGCCAGAGAGTCCGGGGGATCCCCAAGCGAGAATTCGGTCTCCTCGAGCGACATTCTGATCATGGCCAAGCCAGTTGACTCTAACGAACTTCAGACTGTATAGTACATGCACATTGCCCGAGTGAGCAAGGGACCACGGCTTGGGCGCGCCTGAACTCTCCCTGCCGTTGGCGCAGGCGATGAGGCGTTGCGGCCGGCAGGACGGTTGGGTTGGCTCAGCGGCTTACCGAGGCGGAGACCCTCTTCACCGATACGGTGATCCCACCACTGTCTATCTATTAACGTGCGCTGTCCCGTTTTCCTGGGCCAGCGGCACTTTCTAAAGACAGGGTTCTTGAACAGACGACTAGCGCATAGCTATGGCTATCATAGATAAGATAGAAAACTTTGTCCGCGACCCTGGCTCAAATCACGATTCCCAGCCGGTGCCGCGCGTCCACGACGGCATCCTCGAGGCGGTCGGCGGTACACCGCTCGTGCGCCTGCGGCGCTATCTCCCCGAGGCTCGTTTCCAGCTTTTCGCCAAGTTGGAGGCCCTCAACCCGGGCGGCAGCATCAAGGACCGCCCGGCGAGACTGATCCTGGAGCACGGGTTGAGCTCGGGCCGGATCGGCCCGAGCTCGGTGGTGATCGAATCCAGCTCCGGCAACATGGGGATCGGCTTGGCCCAAGCCTGCCGCTATCACGGGTTGCGCTTCATCTGCGTCGTCGATCCGAAGACGACGGTGCTCAACCTGCAGGTCTTGCGGGCCTACGGTGCGGAGATCGACCTCGTTGCGGAGCCGGATCTCGAGACCGGGGAGTTCCTGCAGGCTCGGATCAAGCGGGTCCAGGAGCTGCTCGGCCGGGTCGAGAACGCCTTCTGGCCCAATCAGTATGAGAGCCCGAAGAATTCAGAATCCCACTACGGCACCACGATGCGCGAGATCGCAACGGCGCTGGACGGCAACGTCGACTTCCTGTTCGTGCCGACGAGCACCTGCGGCACCGTGCGCGGATGCGGCGAGTACGTCCGCGACCACGGGCTCGCCACGCGGGTGGTCGCCGTCGACGCCTTCGGCAGCCTGATCTTCAGCGCCATCCGGGCCAAGCGGATGGTGCCCGGGCTCGGCGCGAGCCTGCGGCCGCAGCTGTGTGAACCCTCGCTGATCAGCGAGTGCGTCCACGTCACCGATCTCGATTGCGTCGCCGGCTGCCGGCGACTGATCGCGCGCGAGGCCATTCTGGCCGGCGGCTCCTCTGGCGGAGTGCTGGCGGCGGTCGAGGCCTGCCAGGACCGCATCCCCCCCGGCTCGGTCGTGGTGGCGATCCTGCCCGACCGCGGCGAGCGTTACCTGCAGACGCTCTTTTCAGACGATTGGGTCCGTGAGCACTTCGGGGAGGTCGAATCTCTCTGGCACAGCGCCGGAGAAGCGCTGCTCTCTCCAGGTGCCCTGCCGGTCGAGGAGCTCAACGATGGAAAAGGTGATGCGAGGCGCGAGCTACGAGATCAAGCTCACCCTCCAGGATGAGCGATTCGCTTCGGCTTCGAGGCAGAGGCAACGCGATTGGCTGGTGAAAAGGGCGATCGCCGAGCTGGCCGACCAGTTGGATCAGCTCGACCGGCTCGCCGCGACGTTGATCGAGAGCGGCGAACAGAGCTTCCAGGACTGGGACCTCAGAACCGGAGTTGCCAGCATCACCCCGTCAGGTCAGCTCCGAATCGGCGATCAGCCGGTCATGGAGGACTGGCAACTGCCACTCATGAAACGGCTCGCCCGCTCCGCCGCGCAGCGGCACGGAAGTGTGCTCGAAATCGGGTTCGGGCTCGGCCTTGCGGCCGGCTTCGTTCAGGAGGAAGGCGTCAAGCAGCATACCATCGTGGAATGCAGCCCGAGCCTGAAACCCATGTTCGACGAGTGGAGAGCGGGGTTCCCCTGGCGCGACATCCGCCTGGTGCTCGGTACCTGGCAGGAGGTCATGGACCGGTTGGGCACGTTCGACGGCATCCTGTTCGATGCCTACCCGCTGAACGCCTCGGAATATGCGGAGAAGGCTCAGCAGCAGGCTCTCCACGCGGAGTTCTTCCCCGTTGCCGCGCGGCATCTGGCCGACGACGGAGTCTTCACTTACTATACCGCCGAATTCGACTCGCTCAGCCGCGGGCACCAGAGGGCGCTGCTGCAACATTTCGAGTCCGTTACCCTCGAGGTGATGGATGGGTTGTCGCCCACGCCGGACGCCCAGACCTGGTGGGGGCGGACGATGGTCGTCGTCGAGGCGCAACGGCCGAGGCGAGACTGAGGGAGGGCCCCGGGAATGCCGGGGGCCCTGGGCAGGGTTGCTGCGGGCTCCGTTACCGCTCGTCGAGATGCGTTTCGGGAACTGGAGGAGCCGGTGGGGACACCGCCAGAACACCCTGCTGGAAGAGTCGTTCGACGGCCTCCCGGATTGCAAGGTTTTTTCTCAAACCGGCGCAGCTCTGCCCGAGTATCTCTCCCAGCAGGGCGGCCTCGTCCACGGACAGCTCGCAGCTCTTATAGTCGGAGACCACCCGCCGGGTGACCGGGTTCCAAGAGCGGACCAGCGGGCTCAGTCCCATGACCGTGGCATCGAGATCGGTCTCGGCCGGCGACTCGTCGAGAGCCGCCAGACGAGCCGCCAGGTCCCGGCGCATGGCCTCCCGGTTATAGGTCCGCGCGATGTACTCGGCGCCCTGGCGGCAGGCTTCCCGCGCCGGCTCGTGATCGACCACCGTGTCCTCGAAGATCCTCTGCGCCGCCTTCTGATACTCGTTGAGGTCGCCGAAGGCCATACCCTCGGTCTCGAAGACGGAGATGCCGTGGCCTTCGGGCACCAGGTAGCGCAGATTACCGATGCCGTTGGTGTATACCGGGCAGCCCTGGCAGACCGACTCCAGCGGGAGCAGCCCGAACGGCTCGGGGAACCAGTGATAGAGGAGGGCGAAGCTACAGGCCTTGATGATCTTGAACAGCGCAGCCTGGGCGAGGAGTGGGATGGGTATCAGGACATCGTCGATGGTGAGGCCCAACTGTGCGAGGATGGCCTTGAGCGGCCGGAACTCGGGGGGCAGATCCTCCGGGTCGACGGTCTCCATCTTCTCCTTGATGCCGTTGTAGAGATACCGTTCCACGAACAGCCGGAAGCGGCGACCGAGCCCCCTCTGCAGCGCCATGTGGTTGAGGGCCAGCATGATGCTGTAGACCGCCCTCTCGTCCAGCTTGCCAGAAACGCAGTGCCCCAGGACGTCGTTCCCCTCCAGGGCCTCCAGAGCGGCGCGGGGCAGCTTCTCCGGGCCATCCAGGAGCACCCCCTCCGGCCGCTCGAGGAATGGGAGCGGCAGGGTGACGGTGCCGACGAGAGAGAACGCCCGCGGGTCGAGGAGGCGGCCCCGGTTCCAATCCGGCGTCGCGAGCAGCGTGGTGACGACCCGGGTCATGTAGTCCGAGTTACACCAGTAGCCGTCGATGACGTCGTTGCCGATCCAGCTGCCGGGGTAACCGACGAGCGCATGGAAGAACACCACGTTCTTCTGCGCCCCCCTGCGGAGCAGGGGAAATTGCACCACGGAGACGTTGCAGCGGACCTCCAAGTCGAAGACGGGATCGGACTGCAGGCGCAGGACCTGGTGAGCATCCGGGAGCGGAATGAAGGTGCCGATCTCCCGCCAGACGCGGCGGCCATACGAGCACGAAAGCTCATAGCCCAGGTCCCGAAGGGTGTCGTTCACGAAGGCGTTGATGATGGATGGGGAGCCCCGGAACGGAGGCTCTGCGGCGTCGTTAAGGATGACTCGTGCCGTTCTCATGCGTCTGTGCTTCTCCTTTCGTCAAGAGGCCGTCGGTCTGTGCAATCTGGTCTGCCGGCGTACACAGCCGCCGCGCGGAATCATGCACCGCCCATGGCAGCACCGCCGTCCACCTCGACGGTGCGGCCAGTAAAGAAATCACACTCGATGATGAACTTGACCGCGAGCCAGACCTCGTCCGGCCGGCCCAGTCGCCCGAGCGGGATGGCCTCCTTCAAACCCGCCAGCGACGCGTCGGAAACCCCTTCCAGGATCGGGGTGTCGATCACCCCGGGAGCCACCCCCCCCACGCGGATACCGAAGGGGGCGAGCTCCAGCGCCCAGGTGCGGGTCGCCGCGTCGAGCCCGGCCTTTGACGCCGCGTAGCTCGACTGGCCGGGGTTGCCGGCGCGGGCGAGGGAGGAGACGTTGACGATCACCCCCTCCCTCACCCGCTCGTCGAGAAGACGGGCGGCGAGCTCGCGGGCCATCAGGAACGCGCCCGTCAGATTCACCTCCAGGACTTTCGACCACTGGGAGCTGGGCAGCTTGCCGGCCCTCCCCTCCGCCTCCTGCCTTACCAGGAGGCCGTCGCGCAGGATGCCGGCGTTGTTGATCAGGACGTTGAGTCCCCCAAGCCGGCTCCAGGCCTGGTCGATGAACGCCACGGTGGCGCGCTCATCCGCAACGTCGAGAGGCGCCACGAACAGGGCCCCCGGGAGTCCCTCGGCGGCCAGCTTGAGCCTCCGCAGGCCGGGGATGTCGATATCACCCGCCGCCACGTGGGCCCCTGAACGCAGCAACTCCAGCACGAAATGCCCGCCCAGGCCCCGGGCAGCTCCGGTCACGATGGCGCGGACGGTGTTGAGCTCCATGGCTCAGGTCCTCACGGGCCGTAAGACCCTGGCTGACGACAGATACGCCCGCCAGGAGAGAGGCGAAAAGCTTCGATCACGGTCATCGTCACGAGCCTTTTACGGAAGCGAGCGGCTTGCGCTCCATGCCCCGCAGCTTCGACAGGTTAGCGGTGCGCCGGAGCTCCCGCTCGCGACGGAGCTTCTCGGCCGCCTCGCGGCGCAGCCGCTCACCGAGGTCGCTCAGGCGGATCTCCGGCTCCCGGCCGACGATCGCCAACAATCGTTCGTAGGTGTCGATCCAACCACCGATCCGCTCTTCGACAAAGAGGTCGGTGCTGTAGATGCAGTGCACGGTGAGCTCCCCGCCCATCTCCACCGTCATCCACGAGAGGTCGAGCTGCGCCGCGACGTTCGGGCTCGACACCTGCTCGACGCGCAGGCCGCCAGGGGCGTGCCAGACCTCGCCGCGCTCGTGGTTGAAGGCGACGCTATAGACGGGGCTGCGGCTGCGGTCCCGGCGCAGGTCGAGCCTCTTCACCAAGCGGGCGATGTCGTAGGCCTGGTGCTCCTGCGCCTCGGCGAGGCGGTGCCGGGTGCGCGCCAGCAGCTCGCGGAACGGCAGATCCCCCTCGGCGCGCATCCGCAGCGGCAGCACGTTCAGGCAGTAGCCCATGAGCGCCTGAGCGCCGAGACTGGGTTGCTCGGCCAGGGTGATGCCCACCACCAGGTCGTCCGCTGCGGTGAGATGGTGCAGCAGCGCCTCGAAAGCCGCGAGGAGCAGCATGAACAGGGTGCAGCGCTGATCGCGGCAGAGCGTCCGCAGGGACGGCAGGAGGGGATCACCGGCGAGTTGCCGCGACAGCCGGGCCCCGCGGAAGCTCTTGACCGGCGGCCGCGGCCGGTCGGCGGGCAGGTCGAGCTGGGGGATCGCTCCGGCGAACTGGGCGAGCCAATAGGCCTCCGCGTGCTCGAGGTCGGGGCTGCCCGCCCGCTGGTCCTGCAGCTCGACGTACCAACGGAACGGCGTGGGGGCGGGCAGATCGACCGCCGTGCCCTGGTGCTCGGCGACGTAGAGCTGGCGAATCTCGCTCAGCAGCAGGCCGAGAGACCAGCCGTCGGTGACCAAGTGATGCACCGTGAGGTCGAGGAGGTGGCGGTGGGGCGCGAAGCGGAAGAGTCGTACCCGCAGCAACGGCCCGTGCTCGAGGTCGAAGACCTCCCTCCCCTGCCCCCCGGCCGCGAGCCCGGCCTCGGCTTCCGCCCGCTCCTCCGCCGGGAGGCCCGACAGGTCCACCTGCGGGATCTCCATGACCAGACGGGGATGGACCACCTGGCGCTCGCCGTCGGGCTCGAAAGTGACCCGCAGCGCTTCGTGGCGGTCGACGACCCGCTGCAGCGCCCGCTGCAGGGCCGCCACGTCGAGAGGCCCTTCGAAGCGGCAGACGATGCTCTCGTTGAAGGCACCCGAGACCGTCGGGGCGAGCTGGCAGAGAGACCAGATGCCGCGCTGGGCGGCGGTGAGGGGAAGGCGGTGGACAGCGGCCCCTGCAGCGGGCTCGGTGACAGGCTCGTCCGGCAGGAAGAATCCTCCGGCGTGAAGCTCGGCAACGCTGCGCCGTACCGCCGCGACGAGGATCTGTAGATCCTCCTCCGTGTGCGCCGTCGAGAGGAAGCAGGTCCGCCCCTCCCAGGTGTAGACCCCGTGCTCGAGAAGGTGGAAGAAGAACAGGTCGCTCAGGTCCTGGTCGCGGGTGAACTGGAAACGGTACAGGGAGCCGAAGTGGACGACCTCCACCGGGAACCTCTCGGTGGCAAAGAAAGCGTTGAGCTCGGCGGCGAGGGCCGCGGTGCGGTCATTGATACGCTGCTGGAGGGACGGACCCTCCGCCCGCAGGTGGCGCAGCACCGCCAGGGCCGCGGCCATCGCCAGCGGGTGCTTGCAGAACGTCCCCGCGAAGAAGGTCTTGTCGGCGCGCGGGTAGGAGTCGTCGCCGAAGCTCCAGAAGCCGCCGTCGATGGCGTCCATGACTCGCGCAGCGCCGGCGAGGACGCCGATGGGCATGCCGCCGCCCACCACCTTGCCATAGACCGCGAGGTCGGCGCGCACCCCGAACACGGCCTGGGTGCCGCCCGGGTGGGAACGGAAGCCCTGGATCACGTCGTCGAAGATCAGGACCGTGCCGCTCTCCGCGGTAATGCGCCGCAGCTCCTGGAGGAACTCCCGCGGCTGCAGGTCCGGCCGCCGGCTCTGCACCGGCTCGACCAGGACCGCAGCCAGCTCCTGCCCGTGGCGGCGGATCTCTTCCAAGGCCTCGGGGCGGCCATAGTCGAGGATCAGGAGATCCTCCACCATTCCCTGCGGCACGCCCGGCGCGCTCGGCACGGGTTGCGCCTCGCCGCCGCGCACGACGCGGCGGACCTGGGTGCCGTCGAAGGAGCCGTGGTAGGAGCCGTTGAACAGCGCGATCCGCTTGCGGCCGGTGACGGCGCGGGCCACCCGCATCGCCGTCATCACGGCCTCCGTGCCCGAATTGGCGAACGTCGCCCGCTCCATGCCCGTCAGCTCGCGGATCAGGGCCGCCACGTCACCGGCCAGGTCCGACTGCGGGCCGAGCTGCAACCCGCGCTGCAACTGCTCCTCCATCGCCTCCACCACGAAGCGCGGCGAGTAGCCAAAGAAGTGGACTCCGAAGCCCATGGCGATGTCGACGTACTCGTTGCCGTCCACGTCCCACAGCCGGGAGCCCGCCGAGCGCTCGGCGATCAGGGGATAGACCATCTCCTTCCACAGCAGCCGGAAGCCGACCGAGGCGCGGTTCTCGGCCAGATGAGGGCGGTGCTCCTGCGTCCGGCGCTTCGACTCCGCGGTCCGCCGGGTGTGGCGGGAGATCAGCTCCTCCAGGTGCCGGCGCTGACGCTCCGTGAAGGTTCCGGGGGCCTCGTGGAGGATCGGCTTGGCGGCGAAGGGGTGCCGCATTTCGGGAGCCGGCGGGGCGGTCGCGGCGACCGGAGCGGCGACCCTGGCTCGGACCGCCGGTGCAGAAGCCCGTCCAGACTCGCGCAGCAACTCGAGCTGACGCGCCATGAGCTCGAGCTGCTGGGTGACGACGCGGTCGAGCAGGTCGGAGGACGGCTCCGGCAACGCCGCCGCGGCCTGGAGTGGCTCCGCCTCTACCGGTGGTGCCGCCACGGGCGGCGCGGGCGGCGGCGGCATCTCGCGGTCGAGGTGCTCCGCCACCGCCTGCAAGGTGGTGAGCCTCTCCAGCAGCTCGGCCAGGGAGATCTTGACCCCGAACCGCTGGTGGATCGCCTGGCTGGCCTGGATGAGGAGCAGGGAGTCCACGCCCACGTCCAGGAAGGGTACGGACGCGTCGATCTGATCGGGCCGGGCGCCCACGAGATCGCTGACGATCGTACGGAGACCGGCCAGGATCTCGGGGATCCTCGCCACGGCAGCGGGAGCGGGGGGCACGGGGTCCGTCTTCGGCACGGCGAGCTCCAGGGTCTGCGGCGGGCGGGCGGCCGAGGCCTCCAGCCACACCCGCTCGCGTTCGAAGGGATAGGTGGGCAGCGGGACGCGGCGGCGGCGCGCACCACGGTGGAAAGCGCTCCACTGGATGCGCGCACCGTGGCGCCAGAGGTCGCCCAGGGTCTCCAGGAGCGCGGCGGGCTCCTCCGGCTGACCCTCGCGCGCCGGCGGCAGCGAGCGGAGGACCGGCACCGCCGTCTCTCCCGCCGCCTGCCGGACCAGGCCGCCCAGGGTGCCGCCGGGGCCGGCCTCCAGGAAGATCCGCTCCTCCCGCAGCAGCTCGCGCAGGCCGTCGGCGAAGCGGACGGTCCGGCGCAGGTGGGCCACCCAGTAGGCGGGGTCCGCCGCCTCGGCCGGCGTGATCCAGGTGCCGGTGAGGTTCGACAGCCACGGAATCCGCACCGCACCGAGCTGCACTCCCGCGAGCCGCCTGGCGAAAGCGTCGAGGACCGGGTCCATCATGGCGGAGTGGAAGGCGTGCGAGGTCTCCAGCCGGCGGCACGAGACCCCGCGGGACGACAGCTCGGCCTCCAGAGCCGCCACCGCGTCGAACGGCCCGGAGACCACAGAGCGCTCGGTCCCGTTGACCGCCGCCAGGGCCAGCCGCTCGCCCAGAGGCGAGGCGAGCTGCGCCGCGACCGCCTCGGGAGTGAGGCGCACCGCCAGCATGGCGCCGGGCGGGACGGACTGCATGAGCTGCCCGCGGAAGGCCACGAGGGCCAGGGCGTCCGCCAGCGGCAGGACGCCGCCGACACAGGCCGCGACGTACTCGCCCAGACTGTGCCCGATCATCGCTTGCGGGGCGATCCCCCAGCTCATCCAGAGGCGGGCCAGGGCGTGCTCGACGACGAATAGGGCCGGCTGCGCCACCGCCGTCTGGCCCAACCGCTGCGTCATCCCCTCGGCCGTCTCCGGAGCGGGATAGAGCACCTCGCGCAAATCGAACCCCAGGTGGGGCTCCAGCAGCTTGCAGGCGCGGTCGATCTCGCCGCGGAACACCGGCTCGGCCTCGTAGAGGCCGGCGCCCATCCCGACCTTTTGCTCGCCCTGCCCGGGGAACAGGAAGACGACCGGCCGGTCGCGTACCGCTTCGCGCAGGGTGCGACCGCCGCCGCCGGCCAGGGCTGCAGCCGCCTCTTCGCGGTCGCGGCAGACCAGGGTGCGGCGGTGCTCGAACACCCTGCGTCCACTCTGCAAGGTGAAAGCGATATCGGGGAGCTCGGCGAGATCGGGATCCGGGCACGCCAACAGGTGCTCCGCGAGGCGCGAAGCCGTCCGCTCCAGGGCTGAAGTGGTGCGCGCCGAGAGGACGAGGAGTTGGAGAGCACGGACCGGGGGCGTGGTCGGCGCGACCGGAGGCGCCTCCTCGAGGACCACATGGGCGTTGGTGCCGCCAAGGCCGAAGGAGCTCACGCCCGCCCGTCGCGGACCACCGTCCGCCGGCCAGTCGGCGAGCCGGTCGTTGACGAAGAACGGGCTCGCGGCAAAATCGATGGCCGGGTTCGGCCGATCGAAGTGGAGGCTCGGCGGCAGCTTGCCGTGATGCAGCGCGAGGACCGACTTGATGAGGCCTGCGACCCCCGCGGCGGTGTCGAGGTGGCCGAGATTGCCCTTGACGGAGCCGAGGGCGCAAAACCCTCTCCGGTGGGTCTTCGCAGTGGCGGTGAAGGCCTGGGTCAGAGCGGCCACCTCGATGGGATCGCCCACCGCCGTACCGGTGCCGTGGGCCTCGACGTAGGAGACGCTCTCCGGCTCGACGCCGGCGACGGCCAGCGCCTCGGCGATCACCTTGGCCTGTCCGTCCAGGCTCGGCGCCGTGAAACCCGCCTTGTGCGAGCCGTCGTTGTTGATCGCAGAGCCCTTGATCACCGCGAGCACCGTGTCCCCGTCGCCGAGAGCATCCGCCAGACGCCGCAGCACCACGATCCCTGCGCCGGAGCCGTTGACGGTGCCGTTCGCCCCGGCGGCGAAGGGGCGGCAGTGGCCATCGGGAGAGAGGATGGACTCGGGCTGATAGAGATAGCCCGCCCGGTGCGGGAACTTCACCGAGATGCCGCCGGCCAGGGCCATGTCGCACTCGCCATTGAGCAGGCTCTGGCAGGCGAGGTGGATCGCTACGAGGCTGGTCGAGCAGGCGGTCTGCACGGTGAGACTCGGGCCGCGCAGCCCCAGCTTGTAGGAGACCTGCGTCGCCAGAAAATCCTTGTCGTTGACCAGGGTCGTCTGCAACTCGCCCAGCGAGGCGACGAGTTGAAAGTTGGGCGCCACGTGGTGGAAGAAGTAGCTGTTGAGCCCGCAGCCGGCAAACACGCCGACGGCTCCGGAGAACGCCTCGGGGTCGTACCCGGCCGCCTCCAGGGCCTCCCAGGAGCACTCGAGGAAGAGGCGCTGCTGCGGGTCCATGACCTGGGCGATACGCGCACCGATGCCGAAGAAGGCGTGGTCGAAGAGATCGACCCCCTCCAGGACCCCCTTCGCCCGTACGTAGTCCGGACGGCGCACCAGGTCTGCAGGGACGCCGTCGGCGACGAGCTCCTCCGCGGAAAAGAACGAGATCGACTCGACGCCGGCGCAGAGGTTGGACCACAGCTCCGCAACCGAGGAGGCCCCGGGGAAGCGGCCCGCCAGCCCGATGACCGCAATCTCGTTGCCGCTCTCCTGGCTCATGGCTCCGTCTCCGGAACGTCTTCCCGGGCCCGGGCGCGGCCCCGGCGTGCCATGGCGGCCCGCCGCGTTTCAGCCCGGTCGACTCCCTCCTGGACCTTCACCTCCTCCGGCTGCTGGCGGGTGATGAAGCCGGCCAGCGAGGCCACCGTGGGGTGGCGGAACAGCTCGATGACCGGCACCTCGACCCGGAATGCCTCGGCGAGGCGGCCCTGCACCTGCACCATGAGCAGCGAATGGCCGCCGAGGTCGAAGAAGTTGTCATGGATGCCGATCTGCTCGACCTGGAGGGCATCCTTCCAGATGCCCGCGACCTTCCTCTCGGCCTCGCTGGACGGCGGCATATAGGTGCTCGCGAGATCGGGCCGCTCACCAGCCGGATCCGGCAGCGCCTTGCGGTCGACCTTGCCGTTCGGGGTGAGCGGCAGAGTCGGGAGTTGGACCAAGACCGCGGGCACCATCTGCTCCGGAAGGCTGCGGCGCACGTGGGCCAGCAACTCGCTGGCCGTGGCGCTCTCGCCCTCCCGCGGCACCCAGTACGCCACCAGGCGCTGCGTGCCGCCGCCGTCCTCATGGGCCACCACCACCGCCTCCCGCACAGCGCCGTGGCGGTGCAAGGCCGCCTCGATCTCGCCGAGCTCGATGCGATAGCCGCGCACCTTGACCTGGTGATCCAGACGTCCCAGGAACTCGAGGTCGCCGCCGGCCGGCCGGCGGGCGAGGTCACCGGTCTTATAGAGGCGCGCGCCCGGGACGCTGCCGTGGGGATCGGGGATGAAGCGCTCGGCCGTGAGCTCGGGGCGTCCGAGATAGCCCCGAGCCAGCCCGTCACCGCCGATGTGGACCTCGCCCGCGACGTTGTACGGCACCAGGCCGAGGTCCCGGTCCAGCAGGTGGACCTGCGTGTTGGCGATCGGCCGGCCGAGGGAGATCGCGCGGTCCGCCTCGCCCACGGATGAGACCGCCGACCAGATCGTCGTCTCCGTGGGTCCGTACAGGTTCCACAGCGAGGCCCCCCGGGCGGCCAGGGCGTGAGCCAGAGCCCGCGGCAGCGCCTCGCCACCGCAGAGGATCTTCAGTCCGTCCCGTCCCTCCCAGCCCGCTTCGACCAGCATGCGCCAGGTGGCGGGAGTCGCCTGCATGATCGTGATCCCGCGGTCGCGCAGCAAACGTTGCAGCCGCAGGGCGTCCGCCGTGGTCTCACGATCCGCGACCACCACCTCCGCCCCGGCGAGGAGCGGCAGGAAGATCTCCAGGCCGGCGATGTCGAAGGAGAGCGAGGTCACTGCGGCGAGGCGGTCGTCCACGGAGATCCCGGGCCGGCCCGCCATGGAATCCAGGAAGTTGACGAGAGCGGCGTGCGGGATCTGGACTCCCTTCGGCCGCCCCGTGGAGCCCGAGGTGTAGATGACGTAGGCGAGATTCTGCGGCGTGGCGGCCGGGGCGGGCCGGTCGGCCGGCCATGCCGCGGCGCTCTCCCGTGCCTCGTCGATATCCACGACGATCGCCTCCGAGGAGGGGAGAGCCGCAGCCGAGGCCTGTTGCGTCAGGAGGACCGGAACCCGGGCGTCCTCGACCATGAAGGCCAGCCGGTTCGCCGGGTACGAGGGGTCCATGGGCAGGTAGGCGCCGCCGGCCTTGAGCACCGCCAGCAGCCCCACCACCATCTCCAGCGAGCGCTCGACGCAGATCCCGACGCAGACCTCCGGGCCGACGCCGAGGGAGCGCAGACGGTGAGCCAAACGATTCGCCCTCGCGTCGAGCTCGCCATAGGTGAGCCGCTCCCCCTGGAAGCTCACGGCGGGAGCGTCGGGCCGGCACCGCGCCTGCTCCTCGAAGAGCTCGTGGCAGCACGCCGGGCGGACCGGCCGCCCGCTGTCGCTCGCCTCCTGGACCAGTTGCCGGCGCTCTGGCGGCGAGAGGATCTCCAACTCGCTGAGCGGGCGCTCCGGCATGGCCACGGCATTGCCCAGCAGGATCTCGAGGTGATCGACCATCCGCCGCGCCGTGGCGGCGTCGAAGAGGTCGCGGTTGAACTCCAGCGAGCCGCCGAACGCTCCCTGCCTCTCGGAGAGGGAGAGAGAGAGGTCGAACTTGGAGCTCCGCGATAAGAGGTCCATGAACTCCAACTCCAGGCCGGGCAGGTCCGCCGCGCTCTCGGGCGTGTTCTGGAGGTTGAACAGAACCTGGAAAAAGGGCGAATGGTTGAGGCTGCGCCGCGGCCGCAGCTCCTCGACCAGCTTCTCGAAAGGCAGGTCCTGGTAGGCCTGGGCCGCCAGGGACACGTCGCGGACCCGCTTGACCATCTCCAGGAAGCTCGGGTTGCCCTCCAAGCCCGTGCGCAGCGCCAGCGTATTGATGAACAGGCCGATCATCCCCTCGGTCTCCACGCGGGTGCGTCCGGCCACCGGCGTGCCGACCGTGAGGTCGTCCTGGCCGGAGTAACGCGCCAGGAGCGCCTTCAGGGCCGAGAGGAGGAGGATGAACGGCGTCGCCCCCTCGACCCGGGCGAGGTCCTTCACGGCCGCGGTGAGGGCGGGGGACATGGCGAGGCTGAGGCTCCGCCCGTTGGTCGTCTGCGTCAGCGGGCGCGGGCGGTCGGTGGGCAGCTCGAGGGGCGGTGGGTCGTCGCCGAGCTGGCGTCGCCAATAGGCGAGCTGAGCCTGCAAGGCACTGCCGGAGAGCCAGCGCCGCTGCCAGCCGGCGAAGTCCGCGAACTGGAGTGGCAGGGGCGGGAGCGGCGACGGCGCGCCGGTCGTGAACGCACGATAGAGCGCGATGGCCTCGCGCACGAAGATGCCCATGGACCAGCCATCGCTGACGATGTGGTGCATCGCCAGCACCAGGAGGTGCTCGTCCGCCGCGAGCCGTTCCAGAGCGACCCGCAGCAGAGGCCCGCGGCTGAGGTCGAAGGGGCGCTCGATCTGCTGCCGGACTAGCCGCCGCGACTCCGCGTCGCGCGCGGCGGCCGGAAGGGCCCGCAGGTCGATCACCGGCAGGGGACAGGGCGCCGGTGGAGCGATGGCCTGCACCGGCTGTCCGTTGGCCACCCGGAAGGTGGTGCGCAGCGTCTCGTGGCGGGCCACCAGCTCGTCCAGGCAGCGGCCGAAGGTCGCGACGTCCAGAGGCCCGCGGAAGCGGATCACCACCGGCATGTTGTAGGTGAAGCTGCCGGGCATCAGTTGATCGAGGAACCAGATCCTCTGCTGAGTGAAGGAGAGGGGCAGGTCCCGGTCCCGGGGCACGGGCTCGATGGCCGGCGGCGGCGGCGTCTCGCCGGCCTCCAGGGCCTGCTCCACCTGCTCCGCGAGGCCGGCGACGGTGGGTGATTCGAAGATCGTGCGCAGCGGCACGTCGACGTGGAAGATCCGGCTGATGCGCGCGATGGCCCGTGAGGCGAGCAGCGAATGCCCCCCCAGGTCGAAGAAGCTTTCGTCGACGCCGACCCGCTCGCGGTTGAGGAGCTCGCACCAGATGCCCGCCAGGACCGCCTCCACCGGGGTACGGGGGGCGGTGTGGACAGCCTCTTCCACGCCCGTTCCATGCAACGCTGCCAACGCCCGCCGGTCCACCTTGCCGTTGGCGGTCAGCGGCATCTCGTCGACGAGCACGAAGGCAGCCGGCACCATGTAGTCGGGCAGATGCTGGCGTGCCAGGCCTCGCAGCTCCGGGACGAGCTCCGGCCCCTGGCCGAGCTCGCGGCCCGGCACCACGTAGGCGACGATCTGAGCGCCCGCCGCCGGGTCGTTGCGCACGTCGACCAGCACGTTTTCCACGCCCGGATGCCGGGCGAGCAGGGTGGCGATCTCCCCGAGCTCGATGCGGAAGCCACGGATCTTGACCTGATGGTCGATCCGCCCCAGGTACTCCAGCTCCCCGTTCGGCAGGCGGCGCGCCAGGTCGCCCGAGCGGTACAGGCGCGCCCCCGGCGCGCCAGCGAACGGATCGGGGACGAAGCGCTCGGCGGTGAGCTCGGGCCGCGCCAGATAGCCGCGGGCGACCCCGGCACCGCCGACGAGCATCTCGCCCGGCACTCCCACCGGCACGAGTTGCAGCGCGCGGTCGACCAGATGGACCTGGAGGTCCGGGATGGGCCTGCCGACAGGGCTTCCGGTATTGTGGAGGTCGGCCGTGGACACGGGACGGTAGGTGACGTGCACCGTGGTCTCGGTGATGCCGTACATGTTCACCAGGAGCGGCAGGCGCTCGCCGTGGCGCTCGAACCAGGGCCGGAGCGCTGGAAGGCCGAGCGCCTCGCCGCCGAAGATGACCAGGCGCAGCGTGCCGCCGGGGTCGACCCGCCCGAGCTCCTCCTCACTGCGCACCAGCTCCTGGAACGCCGAAGGGGTCTGGTTGAGGACCGTGACGCCCTCGCCCGAGACCAGCTTGTGGAAGGCCTCGGGAGAGCGGCTGGCCCAGTACGGCACCACCACCAGCCGGCCACCGTGGAGGAGCGCGCCCCACAGCTCCCAGACGGAGAAGTCGAAGGCATACGAGTGGAAGAGGGTCCAGGTGTCCCGCGCGTCGAATGCGAACCACTCCCGGGTGGCAGCGAACAGGCGGACCACGTGCCCGTGGGTGACCATCACGCCCTTCGGCTGGCCGGTGGACCCGGAGGTGTAGATCACGTAGGCCAGGCTCTCGGCGGTGGCCAGCGGCCGCGGGTTCTCGGCCGAGCCGCTCCAGCTCCCGGGATCGTCGACGTCGACAAAGGACGCGGCCAGCCGCGGCAGCTCAACGAGGAGGCTCCGCTGTGCCAGGAGGACCGAGATCCCGGCGTCGTCCATCATGTAGGTGAGGCGCTCCCGCGGGTAGGCCGGATCCAGGGGGACGTAGGCGCCGCCGGCCTTCAGCACGCCGAGCAGGCCCACCACCAGGCCCACCGACCGTTCCGTGCACACGCCGACCAGCGTCTCCGGGCCGACACCCAGGGAGCGCAGGTGGTGAGCCAGGCGGTTCGCCGCGGCGTTGAGCTCGCCGTACGACATCTCGTCGAGCTCGAAGGCCACCGCAGGCGCTCCGGGCCGGGTGGCCGCCTGCGCCTCGAAGAGCCCGTGCAGGGTCTCGCCGCCGGGCCAGGCGGCGTCCGGATCGTTCCACACCCGCAGGAGCTGTTGCCGCTCGCCGGCGGACAGCAGGGCCAGATCCGAGAGCCGGCACCCGGGATCCGCGAGGATCGCTGCCACCAGGTTCTCGAAGTGACCGAGCATTCGCGTCGCCGTCGCATCCGCGAAAAGGTCGCTGCAATAGTCGAGATGGGTGAGGAGGCGCCCGCCGACCTCGGAGACGACCAGCTCGAGATCGAAGCGCACCACCGCGCCTTCCTGCTGCGGACGCGTCAGCGCCAGCCCCGGCAGCTCGCTCTGGCCGCCGGGGCTGTGCAGCAGTTGAAACGCGACCTGCACCAGCGGGTTGCGACTCAGGTCGCGCTCGGGCTGGAGATGGCCGACCAGGATCTCGAAGGGGACGTCCTGGTGCATGTAGGCGTCGAGGGCCGTGGCGCGCACCCGCTTGAGGAGCTCGAGATAGGAGGGATCCCCGGCGAGGTCCATGCGCAGGACGAGCATGTTGACGAAAAAGCCGATGAGCGGCTCCACCTCGGTCCAGCGCCGGTTCGCGATGGGGAAGCCGATCCCGGCGTCCTCCTGCCCGGAATAGCGCCCGACGAGCGCTTCGAAGGCGGCGAGCAGCGCCATGAACGGCGTAATGCCGTGAGCGGCGCCAAGGGCCCGCAGGCCGTCCACCGTGCCGTCGGGTAGCACCCGCGAGCAGCGCTCACCGCGGAAGGTCTGGACCGGCGGGCGGGGCCGGTCGGTGGGCAGATCCAGGTTGGGGAGCCCCGCCAGCCGCTGGCCCCAGAACGCGAGCTCGCCCTCCAGGACCTCGCCCGTCAGCCATTCGCGCTGCCATGCGGCGTAGTCGGCGTATTGGATCGGCAGCTCGGGGAGCGCCGCCGCCGCGCCGGTCTCGAAGGCGGCGTAGTGCGCCGCGAGCTCGCGGCCAAAAAGGTTCATGGACCAGGCGTCGGAGACGATGTGGTGCACCGTGAAGAGGACCAGGTGCTCGCGGGCGTCCGTGCGCAGGAGGCACACCCGCAGCAGCGGACCGCGGGTGAGCTCGAACGGGCGGCGCGCCTCCGCCACCTGCAGCCGGAGCGACTCCGCGCCGCACCGCGGCTCGGCGAGGCCGCTCAGGTCGACGAGGGGCACCGGCACGGGCGCTGCCGGGCCGACGATCTGCATCGGCTCTCCCGCTACCTCCTGGAAGGTGGTGCGCAACGCCTCGTGGCGGCGCACGATCTCGCTGAAGGCAGCGGCGAGGGCGGGAACGTCGAGCCTTCCCGCAAGGCCAAGGACGGCCGAGATGTTGTAGACCGGGTTGTCCCGCACGAGCTGCTCGACGAACCAGACCCGTTCCTGGGCGAAGGAGAGGGGCAGCGCGCCGTGGCGCGGCAGCCGCCGCAGGGGCGGCAGCGGCCGCTGCTGCGCTCCCCGGGCGCGCTCGAGGGCGGCGGCGAGTTCGGCGATGGTCGGTCCCTCGAAGAAAGCGCGCAGCGGCAGGTCCACGCCGAGATCGTCGCGCAGGCGCGAGAGGACCTGGGTGGCCAGCAGGGAGTGGCCGCCGAGATGGAAGAAGCTCTCGTCCCGCCCGACCTGCTCGCGGCCGAGGAGCCGCTGCCAGAGTCCAGCCAGGATCTCCTCCGCCGGTGTCCGCGGCATGGCCTGGTCACCGCCACCGCCGTCGCCGCGGTGCTCGTCACCGGGCGCCGGCAAGGCGCGGCGGTCGACCTTGCCGTTGGGGGAAAGGGGGAGGGCCGGGAGGAGCACGAAGGCCGCCGGGACCATGTAGTCGGGCAGGCTCGCAGCGAGGTGCGCCCGCAGCTCGGCTGGCGCCGGCGCAGCCCCCTCCCCCGGCACCGCGTAGGCCACCAGGCGCTGGTCGCCAGCGACCACCACCGCTTGGCGGACGGCGGGGTGGCGCTCCAGCACGGCCTCGATCTCGCCGAGCTCGATCCGGAAGCCGCGGATCTTCACCTGGAAGTCGATGCGGCCCCGGAACTCGACATCGCCCTCCGGCAGGAAGCGCGCGAGGTCGCCGGTACGGTAGAGCCGGCCCCCCGGCTCGGCGGCGAACGGATCGGGGATGAACCGCTCCGCGGTCAGATCCGGTCGTCCGAGATAGCCCCGGCCGAGGCCGGCGCCGCCGATCAGCAGCTCGCCCGGCACGCCGCGAGCCACCGGCAGCAGCTCCGTGTCGACGACGTAGAGCCGCAGATTCGCAATGGGCCGGCCGATCGGCGTCGTTTGCATCCGCTCCGCGGGACGGCAGGCCCAGAAGCTCACGTCCACCGAGGCCTCCGTGGGCCCGTAAAGGTTGTGCAGCTCAGTGCCGCAAGCGGCGAAGCGGGCGAGGCAGCGGTTCGCCACCTCGACGGGCAGGGCCTCGCCGCTGCAGAGGATGCGCCGCAGGGACCGGCACTCCGCGGCTCGCGGCTCCTCCAGGAAGACCTGGAGCATCGAGGGCACGAAGTGCAGCGTGGTGACCTGCTCCGCGGCGATCAGCGACACCAGGTAGGCGCTGTCCCTGTGCCCCTCCGGCCGGGCGATCACCAGGGTTGCACCGGCGAGCAGCGGCCAGAAGAGCTCCCAGACCGAGACGTCGAAGGTGTAGGGGGTCTTCTGGAGGACCCGATCGTCCGCGCCCAGCGGGTAGGCGTCCTGCATCCAGAGCAGCCGGTTGGCGATGCCGGCGTGCGCGACCATGGCGCCCTTGGGGAACCCGGTCGAGCCCGAGGTGTAGATGATGTAGGCCAGGTTGGCGAGATCGACCTCGGCCGGCACCACCGCTCCGGGGCCGGCCGGCGGCTCACCGTCCAGGTAGAGGTACCGGACCCCCTCCTCCGGCAGGTCGCCGCGGAGCCGCTCCTGGGTGAGGACGAGCTCGAGGCCGGCGTCTCTCATCACGAACGCCAGGCGCTCCCGGGGGTACCTGGGATCCAGCGGGAGATAGGCGCCGCCGGCCTTGAGGATCGCGAGCAGCCCGATGACCATCTCCACCGAGCGCTCGGCGCAGATCCCCACCGGTGTGTCCGGACCGACGCCGAGGCTCCCCAGATGGCGCGCCCACAGGCCGGCGCGGCGGTCCATCTCGGCGTAGGACAGGCGCTCGCCCTCGCCGACCAGGGCCAGGGCCTCGGGAGCACGCGCCACCTGCTCCTCGATCAGGTGATGGAGCGGCTGCAACCGGTAGCTCACCGCGGTGTCGTTCCATCCTTCGAGGATCTGCCGGCGTTCCGCCTCGCCCAGCAGGTCGAGCTCCGGGAAGGGCCGCTCCGGGGTCGCCAGCGCCGACTCCAACAGGTGGGCAAAATGCCGCGCCCACCGCTCCATGGTGGCCGGCTCGAAGAGATCGGAGTTGTACTCGAACGCGCCCACCAGGCCGTTCGCCGTCTCCACCAGGTCGAGGGAAAGGTCGAGCTTGGCGGTGCCCGTCTTCACCGGCAGGGTGCGGAGTGTCAACCCTTCGATTTCGAGCTCCCGGCGCGGCCGGTTCTGGAGGATGAGCATCACCTGGAAGATCGGGTTCTGGCTGAGGTCGCGCTCGATCTGGAGCGACTCGACCAGGCGCTCGAACGGCAGGTCCTGGTAGGCAGAGGCAGCGAGCACCTCCCCCTGGATCCGCTCGACGACGGTCTCCAAACCGGGATTCCCTGTGAGATCGGTCCGCAGCACCAGGGTGTTGACGAAGAGGCCGATGAGAGCCTCGACCTCCGGGCGGGCGCGGCCGGCCACGGGGAACCCGATGGCGACGTCGCGGCTGCCGCTGAGACGGGCGAGGAGCAGGTCGAAGGCGGCGGCCAGCGCCATGAACAGGCTGGCGCCGTGCTGGCGCCCCAGGAGCGCCAGGCGTTCCGTCGTGGCCGCCGGCAAGAGCACGGGCTGAGTCGCGCCGCGAAAGGTCTGGAGAGCCGGCCGCGGGTGATCGGTGGGGAGCTGGAGCACCGGCAGAGCGGCGAGCCGCTCACGCCAGTAGGCGAGCTGGGCGTCCAGCTCCTCCCCCTGCAGCCACCGCCGCTGCCAGTGCGCGAAGTCGGCGTACTGGATCGGCAGCTCCGGCAGGTCCGCCGGCCGCCGCTGCACCGCTGCCCGGTAGAGCTCGGCGATCTCGCGCAGCAGGATTCCCGTCGACCAGCCGTCGGTCACGATGTGATGGAGGGCGAGGACCGCGGTGAGCTCGGCGTCTCCGGTGCGCAGCGCCAGGGCGCGCACGAGCGGTCCGTGGGCCAGGTCGAAGGGGAGACCCGCCGCCGCCGACGCCAGTCGCTGGACGACCCCATCGCGCACAGCCTCCGGCAGCCCGCGCAGGTCGACCACAGGCAGCGCCAGATCGAGCGCAGCCGCAGCCACCTGCACCGGCTCGCCGTCACCGGACGGGAACGTCGTCCGCAGCACCTCGTGGCGCTGCACCACTGCGTTCAAGGCGGCGGCGAGGGCCGGCAGGCTCAGGCGGCCGGCCAGAGAAAAGGCGAGACCGACGTTGTACGCCGTATTGCCCGGCTGGAGCTGGTCGAGGAACCAGAGCCGCCGCTGGGCGAACGACAGCGGCAGCGGGAGGTCACGCGACAGGGGCTCCATCGGCGGCGTGCTGCGCGCCTGGCCCGCGCGCCGCATCGCGTCGACGGTCGCTGCGATCTCGGCGATGGTGGGGTGGTCGAAAAAGGCGCGTAGCGTCAGGTCCACGCCGAAGGCGGCGCGGACGCGCGCCGCCATCTGGGTCGCCGAGATCGAATGCCCGCCGAGATCGAAGAAGCTGTCGCGGATACCGATGCCGGCGGCGCCAAGGACATCGCTCCAGATCCCGACCAGCAGCTCCTCGGTGAGGTTGCGCGGCGCCTCCTTGCCGGCTCCCGCCGTAGCGGTGTCCGGCGGCTCCGGAAGAGCGCTGCGGTCGAGCTTGCCATTGGGCAGGAAAGGCAGGGCGGACAGGACCACCACCACCGCCGGCACCATGGGCTCGGGCAGCGAGCCGGCGAGAAGGGCGCGCAGCTCCGCCGGCTCCACCGCCGCGCCGCGGAGCACCGCGTAGGCGATCAACCGGTCTCCCCTCTCGTCGGAGCGCAGGGCCACCGCCGCCTGCGCCACCGCGGGATGGCGCGCCAGGGAAGCCTCGATCTCTCCCAGCTCGACGCGGTAGCCGCGAATCTTGACCTGCTGGTCGATGCGGCCGAGGAACTCCAGGGCGCCGTCGGCGCGCTGCCGGGCCAGGTCGCCTGTGCGGTAGAGGCGCTCCCCCGGCCGGCCGCTCTGGGCATCGGGCACGAAGCGTCCCGCCGTGAGGTCCGGCCGGCCCAGGTAGCCGCGGGCGAGGCCGCGGCCGCCGATGCACAGCTCACCCGCCACACCGCGCGGCACGGGCACGAGCCGTGGGCTCAGGACGTAGACCCGGACGTTCGCCAGCGGCTGGCCCAGGGGGAGCACGGCCGGCGCGTCGTCCGGCCGGCACGTCCAGTGCGCGGCGTCGATCGCCGCCTCGGTCGGGCCATAGAGGTTGTGCAACTCGGCGCCGTGGCGGGTGGCGAAACGGCGCTGAAGCTCGCCGGGAAACGCCTCACCGCCGCAGAAGAGCCGGCGCAGCGAGGCGCACTCCGGCAGCTCCGACTCCTCGACCACCACCCGCAGCATCGAGGGAACGAGCTGGAGCACCGTCGCCTGCTGCTCGCGGACGAGCCGCACGAGATAGGTGCTGTCCTGATGGCCGCCCGGCCGCGCGACGATCACACGAGCCCCGGCGAGGAGAGGGACGAAGATCTCCCAGATCGAGGCGTCGAAGCCGAACGCCGTCTTGAGGACGACGCCGTCTTCCTCCCCAATCGGGAAGTGCCGCTGCATCCAGAGCAGCCGGTTGGCGATTGCTCGGTGAGAGACGGCGACACCCTTCGGACGGCCCGTCGAGCCGGAGGTGTAGATCACGTACGCCAGGTTGTCGGCCGTCGCCAGGCCGGCCGCCTGCGGCAGCTCGCCGGCCGGGGCCGCGCTCCGATCCTCGTCCACGACCAGGGTGGGGACGCCATGGGACTCCAAGCCGTGTCGCAGGCTCCTCTGAGTCATGATCAGGCGCGGCCGTGCGTCGGCGATCATGAATGCCAGGCGGTCCCGAGGATAGTCAGGGTCGAGCGGCAGATAGGCCGCCCCCGCCTTGAGCACTCCGAGGATGGCCACCAGCATCTCCAACGACCGATCGAGGCAGATGCCGACGAGCTCGTCCGTACGAATCCCGCGCAGCAGGAGCTCGCCGGCGATCCGTCCGGCCTGAGCATCGAGAGCGCCGAAGGTCAGCGTGCCCCCCTCCTCCACCGCGGCGATGCGATCCGGCGTCTCGCGGCACTGGCGCGCGACGAGCTCGTGCAGCCGCTCCTCGGCACCGAGCTCGAAGTCGGTGTCATTGCTCTCGGTCAGTAGCTGGTGCCGCTCGGCCTCGGTGAGGACCGGGAGCTCGCCAATCCGCTGCAGTGGGCTGGCGACCGCAGAGTCCAGGAGAGCGGTCAACTGGACGAGGAGTCGCTGAGCCTCGACAGGCGAGCACAAGGCCGGAGATGCCTGCAGTTGCAGGTCGATGCGTTCCGAGCCCGCCGCGCAGGTCAGCTCGAGCCGGCCGCGGTCGATCGTGGCACCGAGCTGCTCGATGGCGAAGCTCAGCTCGCCGTAGCGCCGGGCCGCGGGGAGCTCGGTGAAGGTGAAGGCGAGGAAAGAGGTCGGGATCGGATCCTCGGCCGCCCAGCCCTTTTCGAGGAGCCGCCATGAGAAGCTCCCCTGCCAACGGTTCGCCTCCGACCTCTCGCTTTCGATCTTCGCCAGCAGCTCAGCGAACGACAGCTCTGGCGCCAGACGGCAGAAGATGGGCAAACAGCGGGCGAACAGGCCGAGCGCCGCGTCCAGGCCCTCGTAGGCGCGCCCATCATGGACCGTGGCGATGGCGAGATCCACCCGTCCGGTGAGCCGCCAGAGCAGGGTTACCCAGGCGCCCAGCAGCACATTGGCGAGAGGTGCCGCGGAGACCCGGGCAAAGTCGTCGAGGCGCGCCCGCAGCCTGCCGTCGATCGCGGCGACGGCGAGGCCGGCCGGCGGCGCGGTGAACGGATCGCCCGTCCCGTCGAAGGGCAGGGTGAGGTCGAGGACGGCGGCGAGCTGCCTCTCCAGCCAGTACTCCCGGCCGGCCGCCATCTCCTCCGTTTCCAGTAGCTCGTTGAAGAACTCGGCGAGATCGGCATACTGGAGCGGTTCCTCGCCCTCTCCCATCGAGGAGCAGTCGCGGCCGATCTGGCCCACCAGGTTGAGCAGGGTGGCCGCGTCGCCGCAGAGCGCGTGCAGGGTCAAGAAGAGCCGGTGCTCGTTGGGCGAGAGTCGGGCGAGGACGAGGCGCAGCAACGGCCCGTCCTCCAGGTCGAACGGCCCGTTCGCTTCCCTCTGGAGCTCCCACAGCCAGGTCTCCCGTTCCTCTGCCCGCAGATCGCTCAGATCGACGGCCCGGAATGCCAGTGCGGGCTCGTCCAGGATCACCTGGACAGGGATGGAGGCTCCGGGAAGGCTCCGAAAGACGGTCCGCAGGATCTCATTGCGCTCGACGGCCCGGCGGGCTGCGGCGGCGAGCGCCTCGGGATCGAGAGGTCCATGGATGCGCACCGCGCACGCGGTCCGGTACGGATCCCCGCTTTCGATTCTCCGCAGCAGCCAGACTCTTTCCTGCTGGGGCGAGAACCGAAATCCTTGAACGACCTCTGGCTTCATAGGCTCTTCTCCAATACCGCCTTACGGACCCTGCTTCATCCACTGACGGGCGCCGAGCGGCGCCTGATTTTCTTGAACTTCTCGGCTTCGATCTCCCGGTAGGCCTTCTCCTGCGCAGCCCGCTCCTGCCGGTCCATCTCTTCGAGTAACGTATCCAGGTCACCCAGCGATTCGTCCTCCAAACCGGAAAAGGCAACCAGGAGCCGCTGCAAATACCCCAGCCAGCGCTCGATCTGGGAGGCGGCGAACCGCTCGCCGTCATAGCGGATCTGGAGCGGCAGCCGCGAGCCCGGCATCAGGGCGAGGCTCAACGGGAAGGTGGCCTTCTCGAGGAAACGGACGTCTCTGACCGCCAGGTCCGTCGCATGCTCCCGCAGCGACTGGTCGATGGGATAGTTCTGGATCGTCACCACGCTCTCGAAGAACGGCACTCCCCGCGGCACCTCCGCCCACTGCTGGACATCCACGAGTGGGCTGTGCTCATGCTGGCGGATCTCTACCTGCTGCGCCTGGAGGGCGCGCAGCCAGCTCACCGCACGCTCCTGCGCCGCGCAGCGGATCCGCACCGGCAGGGTGTTGAGCAGCACGCCCACCATGGACTCGACCCCGGCGAGATCCGCCGGGCGGACCGACAGGGTGAGGCCGAAAACCACGTCATTGCGCCCGCTGAGGCGGCGAAGCATCAGCGCCCAGGCACCCAGGACGAGGGTGCCGAGAGTTAAACGGCTCCGGCGGGCCATGGTGAGGATCGCCTGGCTCTCCTCGGCGGAGAGCTGGGCGATCCGCTCCATAATCTGGCCCACGTCGTCCGGCCGGCCGCTCCCCGGCAGCGGCGTCGGCACCTCACAGCCGGCGAAGGTGGTACGCCAGAACGTCTCCGCCGATTCAAGATCCTGCCCCTGCAACCACTCGATGTAGGCGCGGTACGGCTGCGCCGGCGGCAACTCGGGGCGCCGGTTGTCGCGCAGGGCCGCGTAGATCCGGAAGACTTCCACGAGCAGGCTGGGCACCGACCAGCCGTCCAGGAGGAGGTGGTGATGGCTCCAGACCAGCCGGAAGGCCCGTCCCGGCAGCTCGATCAGCGCCAGGCGCATCAGCGGCGCCGCCGAGAGGTCGAACCCCCGCTGGCGGTCCTCCGCGATGAAAGCGGCGGACTGCACCTCCACCTCGTGGTGGGCGAGACCCGTCCAGTCGAGGCGCTCGACACGCAACGTGACGTCCCGCCGCACGACCTGCAGGGGCTCGCGCAGACCCTCCCACACGAAAGCCGTGCGCAGGATGGTGTGGCGGCGCACGACCTCCTGCCAGGCGCGCTCGAAGGCATCGACGTCGAGTCCGCCCTCCAGGGTGGAGACCAATTGCTGGATGTAGGTCCCGGCCTCCGGCGCGTGCAGCGCGTGGAAGAGGAAGCCCAACTGCAGGGGCGACAGGGGCAACACGTCTTCAAGGTCGCGGTCCGCCAGCCGGTCGACGGCGGCCTGGTCGAGGCGCGCCAACGGGAAGTCCGAGGGAGTACAGCCGCTCCCCGCTCCCGACAGGGCGTGCCGGATGAAGCCTGCGAGCCGCTCGCGGCAGCGCTCGGCCAGCGCCTCGATCGTCTCCCGCCGGTGCACCGCCTCGCTGTAGGTCCAGTTCACCTGGAGGCAGCCGCCGAGTACCACGGCATCGACCTCGAGGAGATAACGCCGCGTCTGGCGAGGGCTACGGGCAGGCCCGGCCGGCTCGGCGGCGAGGGCGAAGGGCGACGACCCGGCCAGCGTCTGGTCGACCTGGCCCAGGTAGTTGAAGCTCACCTCGGCCTGGGGCTGCGCACGCAGCGGCAGGGCCTCAGGCGCTCTGGTCAGGTAGCGCAGCAGACCATACCCGATCCCGTGGCGCGGGATGCGGCGCAGTTGCTCCTTGACCGCCTTGAGCGCCGCTTCGGCGTCCTGTCCGACGGCGAGCTCCAGCACTACTGGGAAGACTGCGGTGAACCAACCGACCGTGCGGGAAACATCGAGAGCTCCCGCGACCTCTTCGCGACCGTGCCCCTCGAGATCGATGAGCAGCAGCGGAGAGCCCGTCCACTGCGCCAGGGTGCTCGCCACTGCCGCCAGCAGCAGCTCATGGCTCTGGATGCGATAGGTGCCGGGCACCTGTTGCAGCAGATCGCGGGTGGTCTCGCGGTCGAGGGACACGGAGACGATGCGAGCCGCTCCGGAGAGATTGTGCCCCTGTGGGCGGTCCACCGGCAGGTGCGTCACTCCCGCCCGCCGCCGGTCCAACCAGTAGTCGAGCTCGCCCAGGACCGCCGCCGATTGAGCGTGCTCGGCGAGTTGGATCGCCCACTCCTTGAAAGAGGAGGTCTTGGCCGGCAGGGGGAGCTCGGCGCCACGGGCGAGCTGGCGGTAGGACTCCTCCAGGTCCTGAAGGAGGATGCGCCAGGAGACGCCATCCACCACCAGGTGGTGGACGACGATGAGCAGGCGGTCCGGTAGGGCGCCCAGCGCGAAATGCACCACCCGCACCAGCGGCCCGCGGCCCAGATCGATCCCGGCCTGGAGCGCCGTCGAGGCAGCGAGCATCGCGGCGCCCCGAGTCTCCGCCGGCAGCCCCGAGAGGTCGACGGCGGCGAAGGTGCCGTTCGCGCCCTCCCCATAGCTCTGGGTCCAACCGGCGGCGCCCTGTGCGAAGCGGAGGCGCAACGCGTCGTGATGGCGGACGAGGGTGGCCACCGCCGCGGCCAGGGCTTCGAGGTCCAGCCGCTCGCGGACCTCCAGCAGGAGCGCTTGGTTGTAATGGTGTGGATCGGCGATGTCCGCGTCGAGGAGGTAGCGCTGGATGGGCGTCAGCGGCGCCTCGCCGGTGACCAGGTCCTGCTCGGCGCGTACCCCGTCGCCGGTCTGCGCCGCGGCAGCCAGCTCGGCCACCGTCTGGTGCTTGAAGAGGAGCCGCGGCGACAGGTTGAACCCAGCCTGGTTCGCCCGCGAGGCGATGAGGATGCTCAGGATGGAGTCGCCGCCGAGGCTGAAGAAGTTGTCGTGGATGCCCACGGCGTCGAGGCCCAGCACCTGCGCCCAGATCTCCGCCATCTTGCGCTCGGCCGCCGTGCGCGGCAGCGCCGCGCCCGCCAGGCGCGGCGCCTCCGGCTCCGGCAGGGCGGAGCGGTCGAGCTTGCCGCTCGTGTTGAGCGGCATCGACGTCAGGGTCACAAATGTTGCCGGCACCATCCACTCGGGCAGCTTGCCCCCCAGAGCGGCGCGTAGCCGCTCTTCGTCGAGCACCTCTCCGGCCGCCGCCACGAGGTAGGCGACCAGACGCTTGCCACTGGCGCCATCGCGCGCCAGGACCACGGCCTCGCGCACGCCAGGCTCCTGTTTCAACGCCTCCTCGATCTCGGAGAGCTCGATGCGGAAGCCGCGGACCTTCACCTGGTGGTCGGAGCGGCCCAGGTAGTGCAGGTTGCCGTCGGCGGCCCACTTCGCCAGGTCGCCCGTCCTGTAGAGGCGCTCCCCCGGCGAGCCGGCGAACGGATCGGGTACGAAGCGTTCGGCCGTGAGGTCGGGGCGCCCGAGGTACCCCCGGGCAAGGCTGATGCCGCCCACGTGCAGCTCTCCGGGGGAACCCAGGGGCGCCGGCTGCATCGCCTCGACGAGGATCCGCACGCCCAGGTTGGAGAGCGGCCTGCCGATGGGCGCGATGACGTGTCCAGCTCCCGGCTCGTAGGGCCAGGAGCTCGCGTCGATCGCCGTCTCGGTGGGTCCGTAGAGATTGACGACCCGCGCTCCCGTGCGCTCGACGAAACGCGCGCAAGCCTCGATGGGGAGCGCCTCACCGCCGCAGAAAAGCCGCCGCAGGCAGCGGCACTCGTCGAGCCCCTTCTCCGCCAGGATCAGCGGCAGCATGGAGGGGACGAGTTGGAGCACGGTGACGTCGTGCCTGGCCATGGCCTCCACCATGTAGGCCGGCTCCTGCTGGCCGCCCGGCCGCGCCATGACCACCTCAGCCCCGGCGAACAGCGGCACGAAGAGCTCCCAGATGGAGGCGTCGAAAGTGTAGGGGGTCTTCTGCAGCACCCGGTCGGAGGGCGAGAGGGGGAACCGCTCCTGCATCCAGAGGAGCCGGTTGGCGATGGCCGCATGGGGGATCATCACGCCCTTCGGCCGGCCGGTCGATCCCGAGGTGTAGATCACGTAGGCCAGGTTCTCCGCTCCCGCGCCGCCGGCGACGGGCTCGCCACTCCACCGCTCGATGGACGGCCCATCCGTATCGAGGAGAATCCACTCTGCCGTTCCCGGCGGCAGGCCGGCCTTCAGCCGGCCCAGGGTCACTCCCACCTGGACACCCGCATCCTCCAGCATCTGCGCCAGGCGCGGCACCGGATGGGCCGGGTCCAGAGGCACGTAGGCAGCCCCCGCCTTGAGGATGCCCAGCAGGGCCACCATCATTTCGAGGGAACGCTCGACGCACACGCCGACCCGGGACTCGACTCCGATGCCGCGGGCACGCAGGTGCCGGGCGAGCTGGTTGGCGCGCCGCTCGAGCTCGCCGTAGCTCAGGGTCGCGTCGCCGGCACGCACCGCCACCGCGCCAGGGGTCCGCCGCGCCTGGGCCGCGAACAGCTCGTGGAGGCAGGGCGGCACGTCCGGCCGCGCCACCTGCGAGTCGTTCCATTCGCGGAGCAGTTGGTGCTCCTCGGGGGTGGACATCAGGCCGAGCTCGGACAGGCGCCGGTGCGGCTCGGCGGCGGCGCTCTCCAGCAGCCGCGCGAGGTGCGACAGCAGGCGAGCCATGGTCGCGCGGTCGAAGAGATCCGTGTTGTACTCCGCCATGACCGCGAGCTGGTCGTCGCGCTCCTCGGCGAGGAGCGTCAGGTCGTACTTCGCGGTCGGGGCCCCGGACGTCACCTGGCCGAGGCTCACGCCGGGCAGCTCGAGGCTAGACCAGGCGGCGTTCTGCAGCACGACGATCACCTGGAAGAGCGGCGAATGGCTGAGCGAGCGCTCGGGTTGGAGCTCGTCGACGAGCTTCTCGAACGGCAGGTCCTGATTCGCGAAGGCGCCCAGCGCCGTCTCCCGTGTCTGTCGCAGGAGGGTCGAGAGCTCCGGATCGCCGGACGTGTCCAGCCGCAGTGCCAGGGTGTTGACGAAGAAGCCGATCAGGCCCTCGATCTCCACCTGGGTTCGGCCTGCGATCGAAGTGCCGATCACCAGGTCCTCGGCCCGGGTGGAACGGCGGAGCAGGGCACCGAACGCCGCGAGGAGGGACATGAACAGGGTCGACGCCTCGGCGCGGCCGATGGCGCGCAGGCGCTCCACCACCTCTCCGGGCACCAGGACCGACAACAGGTCCCCAGCGTACGTCTGCACCGCCGGCCGCGGCCGGTCCAGGGGCAGGTCGAGCACCGCCGGCGCGCCGGTCAGGTGCTGCCGCCAGTAGTCGACCAGGGCCGCGAGGCGGGCGCCGCGCAGGGTCTGTCGCTGCCAGTGCGCATAGTCCGCATACTGGACGGGCAGCGGCAGCAGAGGCGATGGCCGGCCGGTGATCGCCGCTTCGTAGAGCGCGGCGAGCTCGCGGATGAAAAGGCCCACCGACCAGCCGTCCCCCACGATATGGTGAAGGCTGGCGAGCGCCCAGTGCTCCCGCTCGCCGAAGCGGAGAAGGCAGACGCGCAGCAGCGGGCCCACCGCCAGGTCGAAGGGACGGGCGGCGTCCGCCGCCTTGAGCCCCAGGGCGACAGCGTTCCGCCGCTCCGCGGGCAGCCCGCTCAGGTCGACGATGGCCACCGGCAGCGGCAGCGCCGGGGCGATGACCTGCACCGGCTCGTCGCCGTCGAGGACGAAGGTGGTCCGCAACACCTCGTGGCGGCGTACGATCTCGCTCAAGCTCGCGGCGAGGGCCGCCGGCGCCAGGTTCCCCTCCATGCGGAGCGCGGTCGGGATGCTGTAGGCGACGTTGCCCGGCGACAGCCGGTCGAGCAGCCAGAGCCGGAGCTGGGAGTAGGAGAGCGGGACCGGCCGGTCGCGAGGGACGGGCTCGATCCGGGGGAGCGCCGCCATGTGTGCCGCGCCCTGCGAACGCCCGAAGCTCGCGGCGAGGCCGGCAACCGTCGGGTTCTCGAACAGGGAGCGCAGGGGGATCTCCTCGCCGAGCGCCTGGGTCGCCCGCGCCATGACCTGGGTGGCCAGGAGCGAGTGCCCGCCGAGCTCGAAGAAGTTGTCGTGCACACCCACCTGCTCGATGCCCAGCACCTCCGCCCAGATCTCGACCAGTTTCTGCTCCAGAGGATTGCGGGGAGCGCCCATCGCCCTCCCCGAGCGGCGCGACGGCGCCGGCAGCGCACGCCGGTCGAGCTTGCCGTTGGCGGTGAGCGGCAGGGCCTCCAGCAGCACGAAGTCGGAGGGCATCATGTAGGGCGGCAGGTGCTGCTGCAGCCAGGTGCGGAGGGTCGACGCCAGCCGCTGCTCCGCCCGCGCCTGAAGGGGATCGTTGGCGAGGTCGGCCAAGCGCTCCGGCGCCGCCATGCTGCGGGGAACCGCCACCGGCTGCCATGCACGGCGGGAGTCGCGGAAGATCGCGTCGAAGCGCCCTTTGCCCGCCACCGACCAGGAGATCTCGACGGCGAACCCCAGCGACTCGCCCAGGCGCCAGAGCTCAGACGGGTCGACGCCGCGCTCCGGCAGCGCCGCCAGGGCCTCCCGGAGGTCGCCGGCTGTCGCCGGACCGTCCGGGACGGCGAGGAGCCTCTCCAGCTCCAGGTCCACGGCGAGTCGCGCGTTCGGCACGCCGTAGATGCCGAGGAGGCTTGGCAGGGTCTCGTCGAGGAACTGCGCGAAGACGGGGAACGTCCACCCCTCCTCCTCCCAGGCCAGCCAGCGGCAGGGTTCGGGCACCCGAGGCTCGCCGGAGACCGCGGCGAGGATGACGTCGTAGCGGAAGCGGTTGAGCTCGTTGTCGCAGGCGCCTCGCTTGAGCAGGATGCGCGCTGGGTCGAGACCGGGCACGAGCCGCTCGATCCCGGCGAAGAACGCCGGATCGACGACCAGCTCCTCCTCCCGCGCGACACCCTCCCGCGTGAGCTGGCGCAGGCTTTCAGCGGCGAGGTCCGAGCTCGCCTGATGCAGTTGCACCGAGGCGTGGAAGGTCGGCAGCAGAGGCAGGCTGCGCACGTCGCCCACCAGGAGATGCCCCCCGGGTGCGAGGAGCCCTGCGGCCCCGGACACCACCCGCGCGAGGTACTCGATGCCCGGAAAGTACTGCACCACCGAGTTGATGATCACCAGGTCGAACGATCCCGCCTGCAGGCCATCGAAGTCGTCGGCCAGGCGCTCGAACAGGCGCACCTGGGGCAGCTCCAGCCCGGGGCTGTCGAGGGTGCGGCGGATCGCCTGCAGCGCGGTGCGGGAGAAGTCCGTGGCCCAGTAGGAGCGGCAGTGCGGCGCCACCCGGAACAGCAGCAGGCCGGTGCCGCAGCCGATCTCGAGGACGCGCTGCGGCCGCAGGGCGAGGATGCGAGAGACGGTGTCGTCCACCCACTCCCGCATCTCCCCGGCGGGGAGGGCCTGCCCGGTGTAGCTGCTCCGCCAGCCGGCGATGTTGAAGGTGGGATCGAGGGCTGCCGCGGGGTCGCCGTAGATGTTGTCGTAGATCGCCTGCCACTCGGCGATGCGGAGCCGCCAGTCTTCTTCCGAGGCCGTGGACACCGCGCCGCCGTGCCGGGGCACGGCATAGGCGACCAGGCGCTGGTCGCCGGGCTCGTCCTCGCGCACGGCGACGACAGCGTCCACCACCGCCGGATGCCGCGCCAGCACGCTCTCGATCTCCCCGAGCTCGATACGGAAGCCGCGTACCTTGACCTGCTGGTCGGCGCGGCCGAGGAACTCGAGGTTGCCATCGGGCAGGTGGCGCACCAGGTCGCCCGTCTTGTAGAGGCGCGCGCCGGGCCGGTCGGGGGACGGATCCGGCAGGTATTTCTCCGCGGTGAGGACAGGGTCCTCATAGCCGGTGCTCAGGCAGTCGCCGGCGATGTACAGATCGCCCGGCACGCCGATGGGGGCCGGTGCGAGCTCGGCGTCCAGGGCGTGGTAGCGGGCGTTCTGCATCGGCCGGCCATAGGGGATGCTCACCCAGTGCGGCTCGACCTCTCCCACCGGGAAGGAGTTCGACCAGACGGTCGCCTCCGTGGCGCCGCCGAGGCTGATCACCGTGGTGCCGGGGAAGCTCGCGCGCACCTGGTCCGGCAACCCGAGGGGGATCCAGTCGCCGCTCAGGAATACGCGGCGCAGGGCAATGTGGCATGGCGTCGCCGGGAAGTAGGGAGCGAGCTGCTGCAAAGTGGCCGGAGCCGAGTCCCAGAAGGTGACGGGCTCGGTCGTGAGGATCTGGAGCAGGCGCTGCGGGTCCCGCACGTCCGCCGCCGAGACCACGCGGATCGAGCCACCGGCGGCGAGGAGCCCGAAAACGTCGTACACCGAGAGGTCGAAGCAGAGCGAGGTGACGAACAGCACCCGGTCCCGGGGACCGATCCGGTGCTCGCGGTTGATCCAGTCGATCAGATTGACGACCGCGGCATGGCGCACCATGACGCCCTTGGGCGTCCCCGTGGACCCCGAGGTGAAGATGACGTAGGCCATGCCATCTGCCACGGTGGGCCGGGCCGGGCGGTGCCGTGGCTGCGCGGCCAGGGCCGCAGCACCGCCGGAAGGGTCGAGGCAGACCACGTCCAGAGCGCCCGCCGCGAGGCTCCGGACCGTGGGGAGCAGGGACTCCTGGGTGACCATCCAGCGGACGTCGAGGCGGTCGAGGATCCACTCGATCCGCGCCTCCGGGTAGGTCACCTCCAGGGGCACGTAGGCGCCGCCCGCCTTGAGGACGCCGAGGAGCGCCGGGATCATGGCCGCCGAGCGCTCCAGGTAGATCGCGACGTGGCGGCCCGGCCCCACGCCGAGCGCTGTGAGCTGCCAGGCCAACTGGTTGGCCTGCTCATCGAGCTCGCGGTAGGTGAGCTCCCCGTCGTCGGACACCACGGCCACGGCCTCCGGATGGCGGGCCGCCGCGCGCTCGAAGAGATCCTCGATGCGGTCCGCCGCGGCGTAGGGACGCTCCGTGTCGTTCCACTCGGCCAGGAGCTGGTGCCGCTCCACGTCGTCGATCAGCGCCAACTCGGTGACCGGCTGCTCGGGGCTTGCCACCGCCGAGCGCAGCAGGATCTCGAGCTGCCGAAGCATCCGGCGCACCGTCGTGCCGTCGAAGAGGTCGGTGTTGTACTCGAACTTCGCCTGCAATCCCTGCTCGACGTCGTCGACGAAGAGGACGAGGTCGAACTTGGCCGTGCCGCTGTCGACCTTCATCAGGCTGAGGGAGTAGCCTTCGAGCCCCCGCTCCTCCACCGGGTAGTTCTGGTACATCAGGAGGACCTGGCAGAGCGGGTTGCGGCTCGGGTCGCGCTCCGGGTGCAGCTCGTCCACCAGGATCTCGAACGGCAGGTCCTGATGGGCATAGGCGTCCAGGGTGACCTGGCGCACGCGCCGCACCGCTTCCCCGAAGCCCGGGTCGCCGGACAGGTCGGTGCGCAGGACGAGCATGTTGAGGAAGAAGCCGATCAGCCCTTCGAGCTCCGGGCGGTTGCGCGCTGCCGCCGCCGAGCCGGCCACGATCTCCGGCTGCCGGGAGTAGCGCGCCAGGAGCACCTTGAACCCGGCGAGCAAGGTCATGAACAGGGTCGCCGCCTCGGAGCGCTGGCTGAAGGCCTTGAGCGCCTGTACCAGGGAGCGGTCGAGGGTGGTGGACGCCACCGCCCCGCGGAAGCTCTCGAAGCGCGGCCGCGGCCGGTCGGTGGGCAGCTCCAGCACCGGCAGGCCGGCGAGCTGCTCGCGCCAGAAGGACAGGTGGACCTCGCGCAGCTCGCCCAGCAACGCCTGGTGCTGCCAGTAGGCGAAATCGGCATACTGGATGGGCAGCGCGGGGAGCGGCGACGGCCGGCCGGCGGTGAACGCTTCGTAGAGGGCGCCGAGCTCGCGATAGAGCACGCCCATGGACCAGCCGTCGGAGACGATGTGGTGCACCGTGAGCAGGAGCACGAAGTCGTTCGCGGCGCGCAGCAGGATGATGGCGCGCAGCAGCGGGCCGGCGGCGAGGTCGAACGGCCGCTGCGTCTCCTGCGCCATCAGACGCACGATCTCGGCCTCCCCCGCGGCATCGGGCAGGTGCCGCAGCTCGACCTGGGGTACCGCCAGGTCGAGCTGCGGGGCGATCACCTGATAGGGCTGGCCCTCGGCCTCGGCAAAGGTGGTGCGCAGCGACTCATGGCGCCGCACGATCTCGTTGAGCGCCGCGGCGAGGGCCCGCAGGTCGGCCCGGCCCTTGAGGCGGACGCCCGCGGGGATGTTGTAGAAGGCGTTGCCCGGCACCAGTTGGTCGAGGAACCAGAGGCGCCGCTGGGAGAAGGAGAGCGGCAGCCGCTGGTCGCGCGAGACCGGCCGCAACCGCCCGCCGTCCTCCGGAGCCGTGCGCTGCCGGATGGCGTCGATCTCCTGCGCCAGCCCCGCGACCGTCGGGGACTCGAACAGGGCGTGCACCGGCACCTCCACCTGCAGGACGTCGCGCAGCCGGGAGAGCACCTGGATAGCGAGGAGCGAGTGGCCGCCGAGGTCGAAGAAGCCGTCCTCCGCTCCCACGCGCTCGACGCGCAGCACCTGGGCCCAGACCTCGGCCACCACCTGCTCGGTGGCAGTGCGCGGGGCCACGTGGGTGCCACGCCCCGCCGCGGCGTCGGTGCCCGGCGCGGGCAGGGCGCTGCGGTCGACTTTGCCGTTGGCGGTGAGCGGCAGGCGGTCGAGAACGACGAAGGCGGCCGGCACCATGTACTCCGGCAGCTTGCGGCGCAGGTAGGTGCGCAGCTCGGGTACCAGGGTGCGGGCCAGCTTCGGCCGCAGCGGATCGTTGGCCCAGGACTTCCAATCCGGCGCCGCGGAGAGCGGGTCCGGCCCGCTCCAGAGGGGGAACGGCGAATCCACCGCGGCGGGGCGCCAGAGCACGACGTCGAGGGCACCGGGGCGGGCCTCCCCGGAGACCTCCAGGGTGATCTCGCAGGAGAGCTCTGCCGCGAGGCTCCACAGGTCCTCCGGATCGACGGCCGCCGCCGTGCCGGCCGCACCCTCCGGCGTCCCGGTGAGGGCGGCGAGGTCCGCGGCGATGCGGGCGTTCGACAGGCCGCGGACGGCCAGGGGCTCGTCCGCTCCGGCGAGCCACCGGCCGCGCAGGGCCGCGAGGCTGCCGCCAGCCTCCTCCCAATCCAGCCAGCGGACCTCCCGCGGCGCGGCCGGGGGGCCGATCTCCAGCGTCACGTCGTAGCGGTAGTCGACCAGCTCGTTGCGGTCGCGCCCGCGCTTCGGCTCCACCGCCGCCCACCGCACTGCGGGCAGATGGCGCCCGAGAGCCCGGAAGAGATCGGGGGCGACCACCAGCTCCTCCTCCTGCGCCGTGCGCTGCTCGATCCGCCGCCGCAACTCCTCCCGCGACAGGTCCGCCAGTGCCTGCGCCAGCTCGATGGCAGCCTGGAAGACCGGCAGCGTCGGCAGGTCGCGCACGTCGCCCACGAAGACATGGCCGCCGGGAGCGACGGCCGCCGCCGCGCCTGTTAGAACGCGCAGGAGGTAGTCGACGTCCGGGAAGTACTGGACCACCGAATTGATCACCACCAGGTCGAAGCTGCCGGGCTCGATGCCGCTGAAATCGTCAGCCGTGGCCTGGGCGAGGTGGAGCTGCGGCAGATCGAGACCTGCCGCGGCGATCTGACGCCGGATCGAGGCGAGCGCCGCGGCCGAAAGGTCGGTGCCCCGGTAGACCTCGCAGGAGGGGGCGACACGGAACAGCAGCAGGCCTGTGCCGCAGCCGATCTCCAGCACCCGCCGCGGCCGCAGTGCCAGGATGCGCTCCACCGTGGCAGCGACCCAGCGGTGCATCTCCTCCGCCGGGATGTCACCGCCGTAGCTGCTCTTCCATCCGGCGATGTCGAAGGTCGCGGCCTCCCCCGCCGATGCGCCGTACGTCTCGTCGAACAGCACCCGCCACTGCGCCACCTGTTCCGACTCGGCCTCCGCGCTGTGCGCCGCGAGCGGGGCGGGCCCCGGGACGACGTAGGCCACCAGCCGGCGGTCGCCCTGGGGCGCGCCCACTGCGGCGACCACGCTGTCGCGCACTGCCGGGTGATGGGCAAGGGCGGCCTCGATCTCCCCGAGCTCGATGCGGAAGCCCTGGATCTTGACCTGGAAATCCTCGCGGCCGAGGAACTCGATGGTGCCGTCAGGCAGATAGCGGCCGAGATCGCCGGTGCGGTAGAGGCGCTCGCCGGTGCGCGGATGGTGAATGAAGCTGGCCGCTGTCCTCTCCTCGTCGCGCCAGTAGCCGAGCGCCACGCCGGCACCACCGATGTAGAGCTGCCCCGGCACCCACACCGGCCGCGGCTCGAGCTGGCCGTCGAGGACGGCGAAGGTCTGGTTGACCATGGGCCGGCCGTAAGGGACGCTCTTCCAACCGGCCGCCACCTCACCGATGGGATACAGGATCGACCAGATGGACGCTTCGGTGGCACCTCCCAGGCTGACCACCTGCAAGTCCTGGAGGAGCTGGCGCGCCCGGTCGGGCAGCGACAGGGGGATCCAGTCGCCGGAGAGCAGCGCGAGGCGTAGCGCCGGCGGCAGGAGCCCCGGCCGGCCGGCCGCGTGCTCCACCAGCATCTCCAAGAGCGCCGGCACCGTGTTCCACAGCGTCACCCCTTCGCGCCGCAGCAGCTCCACCCAGCGCCCGGCATCCCGGCTCGTCCCGGGCTCCGGTACGATCACGCGGCCGCCGGCGGCGAGCAGGCCGAAGATGTCGTAGACCGAGAGGTCGAAGCTCAGGGACGAGATGGCGAGGACGGCGTCCTCCGCGCCCACCGTGAAGCGGCGATTGACGTCGAGGAGGGTGTTCACGGCGCCGCGGTGGTCGATCATCACTCCCTTGGGCAGGCCGGTGGAACCGGAGGTGTAGATGACGTAGGCCAAGTCACCCGGCTCCTGGACGATCTCCAGGAGCTCCGCGCCTTCTGGCGCGGGCTCGCGGTCGACAGCGAGGCGCGCGATCCCAGCCGGCCAGTCGAGCCGGTCCTCCAGCCACGACTGGGTGAGAGCGATCCCGACCTCGCCATGGGCGAGCAGATAGCCCAGGCGCTCGGCGGGCAGCGCCGGATCGAGGGGCAGATAGGCGGCGCCGGACTCGAGCACGCCGAGCACCGCGGCCACCTGCTCCCACCCCTTCTCCATCACCACCGCCACCAGCGTGTTGCGCCGTGCGCCCATCTCGCGCAGCCGGCGGCCGAGCCAGCCGGCGCGGGCTGCGAGCTCGCCGTAGGTCAGCCGGCGGTCGCCGCCGACCACCGCCGTCGCCTCGGGCCGGCGGGCCGCCTGCTCGCGGAAGAGGGTGTGCAGGAGATCGCCGGTGAGCGGCGCCGCGGTGGCGTTGACCGCCGCCCGCTGCTCGAGCTGGGCGGCGGGCAGCAGGGGCAGGGGGGCGACGGCCCAGGCCTCGTCGCTCCGCGCCAGGCTCTCCAGGAGGGCACGGTAGGCGCCGAACATCGCGTCGATCAGCCCGGGCGGGAAGAGGCCCTCCACCGAGTCCCAATTGAAGACCAGCTCTCCGGCACGCTCCGAAACCTGGTGGTCGATCCAGACCTGCGGCCCCTGGTTGAGGCTGTAGACCACCTCGACGGGATCGGAGATCGGCGCAGCGGCGTCGCCGCCGGCCGGACCGCCGCTCATGCTCAACGTGCTGGTGAAGACCACCGGCATGGCGCCCCGTGCCAGCTCGCCGCGGCTCTGGGCGAGCTCGCGCAGCACTTGCACGGCGCTGACCGACTGATGGTCGAGGTCGCGCCACAGTTGCCGCTGCAGACGCCGGGCGCGGGCCAGGAAGCCGTCGGCCGCCTCGTTGTCCACCGCCAGCAGGGTGAGAGAGGTGAAGTCGCCCACCAGCTCCGCCACCTGCGGATGGACCGGCAGGCGATTGAACAACGTCAGGTTGATGGTGAAGCGCGGGCTCTTGCTCCAGCCGGTGAGGATCTCGGCGAAGACCGCCGCCAGGGCCGCCGACGGGGCGAGGTCCGTCGCCGCGAAGCGCCGCTTGAGCTCCGCCCACAGAGCGGCCGGCAGGGCGGCGCGCCGGCGCTCGAAGCGCGGCCGCGCCAGGGTCGTCGGGCTCACCGCCAGCGGCAGGTCCGGCGCCGGGGGGAGCGCCGCCAGCCGTCCCTGCCAGTAGTCGAGGGCCCGCCGGTGCTCTGCGGTCTCGCGCAGCGCGGCCAACGACAGCACGTAGTCACGGAATGAGACGTCGAGGGGCGGCAGGGCGCTCCCAGGGTCGGCGTAGAGGGCGCCGGCGTCGCGCGCCAGGATCCGTGCGCTCCACGCATCGGCGATCAGGTAGTCGAGCCGGATGTGGAGGCGGGTCACTCCCCCCTCCAGCAGCGAGGCGCGCACGGCGAACAGCGGCCAGCGGTCGGTGGGCACCACCTCCTGCGCCAGGCGGCGGCGCGTCTCCGCGAGGGTGGCACCTGCCGCCTCGGGAGCCACGCCCCGCAGGTCGTCCACTGCGATCTGATAGGCCGGGACCTCGGCCAGGATGCGCTGCCGCCCGTCGGGTGTCACCACCGCCCGCAGCATCTCGTGGCGGTCGATCAGGCGGTGGAGCGCCGCGTTCAGCCGCGGCAGGTCGAGGCTGCGCACCTCCACCTCGAGGTAGCTGTGCGCCGCGACGTTGCCGAGCTCGAAAGCGGCGCCGCGGCCGATCCAGTAGGCCTGCTGCACCTCGGTGAGGGGGAACGACTCATGGCGCGCCGCCGGGTCGGCGAGGAGGCGCGGCGCCGGCCCCTGCTCCGCGGCGCCCGGCCCGCGAAGAGCATCCTGTCGCGCGGCGACGTCGGCCGCCAGGGCTGCCAGGTGCGGGGCCTCGAAGAGGCTGCTGAGCGGCACGTCCACCGCGAAGACCTCGCGCATCCGCGCCGCGACGCGGGTGGCCAGCAGAGAGTGGCCGCCGAGCTCGAGGAAGCTGTCGAAGACGCCTACCGGCGCGACGCCCAGGAAGTGCTCCCAGATTGCCGCCAGATCGCGCTCGACCGGGTTGCGCGGTGCCACGTGGCCGCTCCTGCCCTCGGGCGCCGGCATCTGCGGCACCGCGGCGGAGGCGGGCTCGGCGGCCGGTGCCGGGCCGGACGGATCGCGGGGCGAGACCACCAGGTGCTCCTCCCCCTGCCAGGAGAGCAGGCGCACGAAGGCCTCGGCGGCCTCGGCCGGGGTCAGCGCCCAGCCATCGCCGGCCTCGGCGGCGACCTGCCAGGAGGCGATCCGCCAGCAGGGGCGAGCGCGGGCCGCGGTCACGAATGGGGCGAGGGCGAGCCGGAAGTCCAGCACGCGGTCGCCGAGGGCCGCATCCAGCGCTGCGAGGGTCCGGGCGGCGGTCCCTCCGCAGTCCGTGACGACGACGCCGTGCAGCCCGCCGGCGAGCTCAGGAGCGGCGCTCAGGGCGGCGGGATCGGCGGCCAGGGACAGCACCCGGGCGCCGGCGCCCTCGAGGGCGGCGGTCACGGCGAGGCTCGCCTCGACCGCCCCGCTCCCCCCGCTGACGACGAGATAACGGCCGTCGGAGCGGATGGCTCCCTCGCGCCGCTCCAGGCGGACCGCCTCGTGGTCCGGCAGCCAGCGGCGGCCGTGGCGGAGGGCCACCACCGGCAGCGTGGCGAGCGGTCCCGGCGCGAGCAGCTCGTCCACCAGCCGGTCGCTCCGCCGCGCGCCCTCGGCGCCGACGTCGACGCAGCGCCAGGCGAGGCCGGACACCCGGGCGGCCTCTGCCGCCAGGGCGGCGAGGGCGTCGCTCGCGACCGCGCTCGTCGCCTCGTCGCCGATCACGTCCTCGGCGCACTCGGTCACCAGGACCAGCTCAGGGATTTCGCCGGCGTCTCCGGCCAGGGAGGACAGGAGGGCCGCGAGGGCCCCGGCCGCCGCGGGGCCGGGGGTACAGCTCTCCACCACCAGGGCGCAACATCGCGGAGCGATCCCGTCGGCGCGCAAGCCGGCGAGGAGGGAAGGGGCCTCCCCGGTCCGCGCGAGGTCGGCGAGCACCACCCGGGCGCCGCGCGCGGCAAGCTCGCCGCGGATCTCGCCGCCCAGGCCGTGGGGCGCGGCGAACAGCAGCCATGTCCCCGGCTCGGCCGCGGTGGAGCCGTGGCCCGCCGACCGCCGCCAGATCCGAGCATGGAACCAACCGGCGGGGTCCGCAATCCTTTCCGGAGCGGCTGGCAGGAAACCGGCCGCGCGGTCGGGGCGGGCCTCGATCCAGTGCCGCTGCCTCTCGAAGGGATAGCCGGGCAGCCCCGCCCGCAGCCGCCGGTGGTGGCGGTGGAAGCCCTGCCAGTCGACGTGCACGCCGGCCAGCCAGGCGCGGCCCAGGGCCTCCAGGGCCCAGGCCAGGTCCGACCCCGCATGGGTCTGGGGGCGCATGGCGGGGATCGCCACCGCGGACTGCGCCCCGGGGTGCTGCCGGACGAGGGTGGTGAGGGCGCGGCCCGGGCCGATCTCGAGGCAGACCCGCCCCGGCTCGCGGAGCAGCTCGTCGACCCCGTCGGCAAAGCGCACCTCGTGGCGCAGGTGGCGTACCCAATAGCCTGGGTCCGTGGCCTCGGCGGCGGTCGCCAGGCGTCCGGTCAGGTTCGAGACGTAGTCCCGCTGCGGCTCGTGCAACGCGATGGCGGCCACCACCTGAGCGAACGGCTCGAGGATCGGCTCCATCATCGCGGAGTGGAAGGCGTGGGAGGTCTTGAGCCGCCGGTGCTCGATGCCGCGCGCCGCGAGCTCGCCCTCGAAGGCGGCCACCGCCGCCAGGGACCCCGCCACCACCACGAGCGCCGGCCCGTTGACCGCGGCGATCTCCAGGCCCGCCGGGAGGATGGCGCGGACCTCGGCCTCGGGGAGGTGGACCGCCGTCATGCCGCCCGGGGGCAGCTCCCCCATGAGGCGGCCGCGGGCGGCCACCAGGCGCAGGGCGTCGGGCAGGCTCATCACCCCGGCCAGGCAGGCCGCAACGTACTCGCCGATCGAGTGGCCGATCATCACCTCGGGCTCGACGCCCCACTCGGCCCACAGGCGGGCGAGGGCGTACTCGACGACGAAGAGGGCCGGCTGGGCCACCGCGGTCTCCTGCAACCGCTCGGCAGCCGCCGGATCGAAGAGCGTGCGGACGTCGAAGCCGAGATGCGGCGTGAGGTGGGAGGCGCAGAGGTCGACCTGCTCCCTGAACGCGGGCTCCAACGCGTAGAGCTCCCGCCCCATGCCGGCGTACTGCGCGCCCTGCCCGGGGAAAAGGAAGGCCACCGGCCGCTCCCGCGCCTCCTCGTGCCGGCGGACGGCCCGCGAGGCCTCGCCCGCCGTCAGCTCGCGCACCGCCTCCGCGGCGTCGCGGCAGACCAGGACCTGGCGGTGCTCCATGCGGTTGCGGCCGACCTGCAGAGTGTAGGCGGCGTCCGCGAGATCGAGCCCGGGGTGGTGGCCGAGATGGCCGGCCAGGCTCGCCGCCGCCGTGTCCAGGGCGGACTCCGTCCTGGCCGAGAGGACCAGCAGATGCCAGGGCCGGCCGGCGTCGGACGGCTCCGGCGCGGGTGCCTCTTCCAGGACGACGTGGGCGTTGGTCCCGCCAATGCCGAAGGAGCTGACACCGGCCCGGCGCGGCGCGCCCTCGACCGGCCACTCGGCCAGCCGGGCGTTGACGAAGAACGGGCTGCCTGCGAAGGGAATGCGCGGGTTGGGCTGTTCGAAGTGCAGGCTCGGCGGGATCGCCCCGTGCTCCAGAGCGAGGATCGCCTTGATGAGGCCGGCGACGCCCGCCGCGGTATTGAGGTGCCCGATGTTGGTCTTGAGCGAGCCGATGGCGCAGTAGCCGGCGCGGTCCGTGCTCATGCGGAAGGCGCGGGTGAGAGCCGAGACCTCCACCGGGTCGCCCAGGGGTGTGCCCGTGCCGTGCGCCTCCACGTAGGTGATCGTCCCGGCGTCGATCCCCGCCACGGCATGGGCCGCCGCGATGACCTCCGCCTGGCCGTCGAGGCTCGGGGCGGTGTAGCCCACCTTCGCCGCGCCGTCGTTGTTGATCGCCGAGCCGAGGATGACCGCGCGGATGCGGTCGCCGTCCGCCACCGCCTCGTCGAGGCGCTTGAGCACCACGATCCCGGCGCCGTCGCCCATGACCGTGCCGCGGGCCGCGGCGTCGAAGGCGCGGCAGTGCCCATCCGGCGACAGGATCCCCCCCTCCTCGAACAGGTAACCCGCCTTCTGCGGCACCGCGATGCTGACGCCGCCCGCCAGAGCCATGTCGCACTCGTAGTTGAGCAGCGCGAGGCAGGCGAGGTGAACGGCCACCAACGAGGTCGAGCATGCCGTCTGCACCGCGACGCTCGGCCCCTTGAGGTTCAGGGCGTAGGAGACCCGCGTCGGCAGGTGGTCCTTGCCGTTCAGGATGCCGAGTTGGAGCGCCCCCAGCGACGCCAGGAGCTCGGGGTTCGAGCGCAGGTTGTTCCAGGCATAGGAGCTGAGCGCGGAGCCGGCGTAGACGCCCACGAGACCGCCGTAGGTCGCCGGGTCGTAGCCGGCGTCCTCCAGCGCCGCCCAGGCGCATTCGAGGAAGACGCGCTGCTGCGGGTCGGTGGTCGCCGCCTCGCGGGGGCTCACGCCGAAAAAGCCGGCGTCGAAGTCCTCCACCCCGGCGAGCACGCCGCGGGCCGGCACCAGGCGCGGATCCCGCAGGCGCGCCGCGTCGAGGCCCGACGCGCGCAGCTCCTCGGCCGAAAACCGGGAGAGCGATTCGACACCCGCACACAGGTTCCGCCACAGCTCCTCGGCGTTGGGAGCCCCGGGGAACCGGCCGTCGAGACCGATGATCGCGATTCCTTTCCCGACGCCCGAATCAGCCACGGCCGGTCTCCTTCCTCATCCTTGCCACCTTCCTGCGCTCTTCGATCGCCTGCCACTTGCGGGCGGCGCGGTCGCGTCCATCGCGGCGGCCGTCGTCCGGCGCCGGCGGCTCCTGGGTCAACGCCCTGGCCAGCGCGCTGACCGTGGGGTACCGGAAGAGGTCGACCACGGCGATCTCCCGGCCCAGCCGCTCCCTGAGCTCGCTGTGCGCCTGCAGCAGCGACAGCGAATGCCCGCCGAGATCGAAGAAGTTGTCGAAGGCGCTGACCTTGTCCACCTGCAAAACCTCCCGCCAGATCTCGGCGATGGTGATCTCCAACCGGGTCCGCGGCTGGACGTACTCCTGCTCGCCGCGCCGCGCCGTGCGGGGATCGGGCAGGGAGCGGCGGTCCAGCTTGCCGTTGGGCGTCAAGGGCAGACGCTCGAGGACCAGGAAGACCGACGGCACCATGTAGGCCGCCAGGCGGTCCTGGAGGAAGCGTCGCAGCTCGCCGGTGTCCAGCGTCATGCCGTCGTTCGGCACCACGTAGGCTGCCAGCCGCTTCTCCGCCGCTCCGTCCTGCCACGGCATCACCACCGCCTCGCGAACGCCGGGGTGGCGCCCGAGGATCGCCTGGATCTCTCCGAGCTCGATCCGGAAACCCCGGATCTTGACCTGCTGGTCGGCACGGCCGAGGAAGCCGACGTTGCCGTCCGCCAGGTAGCGGCCGAGGTCGCCGGTGCGGTAGAGGCGGTCGCCGGGGGCGCCGGTGAAGGGGTTGAGGACGAACTTGCGCGCCGTCAGCTCGGGGTCGCCGAGATAGCCGCGCGCCAGGTGCGGGCTGCGCACGCACACCTCGCCGACCTCGCTGATGCCTGCGAGCTGGTCGCCGGCGCTCAGCACCAGGAGCTGGACGTCCTGCATGCCGCGCCCGAGGGGCAGCACCTCCTGGCTCGCCTCCCCGGCGGCGTCCGCCGCCGGCACGTCGGGAATGACGTAGAAGCCCACGGCGCGCTGCGTCTCGGTGGAGCCGAAGAAGTTGACGCAGGTCAGCCGCGGGGCCAGCCGCTGCAACCGCGCCGCGTCGCGGCGAGTCAGCACGTCGCCGACCAGGAAGGCATGGCGCAGGGCTGGCAGCACGGTCCCCGGCCGGGCCTGGGCGATCACCTGCCCCATGGCCGGAGTCAGATGGGCGACGGTGACCTCCTCGCGCTGCAACCACTCCGCGAGACGCCCCGAGACCATGATCTCGGCGGGATCCGGAATCACGATCGTGGCCCCGATCTGGAGCGGCGTGAAGATGTCCCGCTGCAAGGGATCGTGGGCGATCCCCGACAGCATGGAGAAGCGGTCGGACGCATCCAGGCCGAACCGGCTCTGCTGCCAGGGGATGAAGTGGGACAGCGGACCGTGGCGCCCCTGCACGCCCTTGGGGATTCCGGTCGAGCCCGAGGTGAAGGCGATGTAGGCCACGTCGTCCGGTCCCACCTCGACCGCCACCGGCTGCGCGGAGACATGCTCCCACTCCGCTGCCGGATCGGGCTCGAAGGTCAGGCGCAGCCGCCGGCACCAGGGTCGGGCCGCGACGTGCTCCGCCAGCCCCGGCGCCAGGGCGCCGGCGGCGTCCATCTCCAGCCAGGCGCGCGGCTGGGCCACCTCGACGAGCTCGATGAGGCGCTGCGCCGGATAGGCCGGATCCAGGATCACGAACGCCGCGCCGGCCTTCAGGATGCCCAGGATCGCCCAGACGATGGGCGCGCTGCGGTGGCCGTAGACGGCCACCACGTCGCCCACCCGGATGCCGCCCGCGCACAGGGAGCGCGCCAGGCGGTTGCTGCGCCGGTCGAGCTCGCCGTAGCTCACCGCGCCACGGGGATCGAGGATCGCCGTGCGGTCCGGCGCCGCCGCGGCCCGGCGCGCGAAGATCTGATGCACCGGACCGAGCCAGGCGTCGTCCAGCGGGACTCGGGGATCCGGCAGCATCGCCGCGGCGTCCGGGCTCAGCAGCGAGATCTCGTCGATCCTCGCCCGCGGGTCGGCGGCGACCCGGCGCAGGAGGAGCCGGTACTGGCGCAGCGCCTCCGCCATGCGGGCGCCGTCGAAGAGGTCGGCGTTGTAGACCAGGGTGAGGAGGATCCCCTCCGGCCGCTCCGCCGCGTAGACCGTGAGGTCGAACTTCGAGGGCAGCTCCGGCGTCGCCAGGGGGCGGACCTCCAGGCCGGGCAGCCGGATCTCGGCCACCTCGAAGCTCAGCAGGTTGAAGAAGACCTGGAACACCGGCGTGCGGCTGAGATCGCGCTCCGGCCGCAGCTCGGCCAACACCTTCTCGAAGGGCACGTCCTCGTGGGCGTAGGCGCCCAGCGCCGTCTCGCGCACGCTTTCCAGGAGCTCGCCGAACGCCGGGTTGCCCGACAGGTCGGTGCGCAGGGCGAGGGAGTTGAGGAAAATGCCGATCAACGTCTCCAGCTCGGCGCTGCCGCGGCCCGCGAACGGCGCCCCGATCACGAGGTCGGTCTGGCCGCTGAAGCGGTAGAGGAGCACCTTCCACGCCGCGAGCAGGGTCATGAACAGGGTCGCGTGCCGCGCCCGGCCGAGGGCGGCGAGCCCGTCGGCGAGCTCGCGCTCCAGCACCAGGGTGGAGCGCGCGCCGCGGTAGGTCTGCACCGCCGGACGCGGGCGGTCGGTGGGCAGCTCGATGCTCGGCGGCGCTCCGGCGAGGCGCTCTCGCCAGTAGGCGAGCTGCCGCCCGTACAGGGCCGCGGACTGCTCGGAGCGCTGCCATTCGGCGAAGTCTGCGTACTGCACGGCCAGTTCGGGGAGCGGCGACGGGAGACCGGAGGCACCGGCCTGGTAGAGCGCCGAGACCTCGCGCACCAGGATGCTGATCGACCATCCGTCCGCGACGATGTGGTGGAGGTTGAGCGCCAGTACGTGCGCCTGCCCGTCGAGGGCGAAGAGCATGGCGCGCAGCGGCGGGCCCTGCTCCAGGTCGAAGGGGCGGAGCGCCTCCTCGGCCACCAGCCGGGAACGCTCGGCGTCGCGGCGCGCCGGCGCCAGGGCCGTGAGGTCGACCTGGGGGAAGGGCACCGGCGTAGCGGCCATGATCCTCTGCCGCCCGCTCCCCCCGGAGCTCACGAACACCGTGCGCAGCACCGCGTGACGTCGCACGACCTCGGACAGGCTCCGCGCCAGGACAGGGAATTGGAGAGGGCCGCGCAGCTCCAGGGCCACCGGCAGGTTGAGGGCGGCGCGCCCCTGGTCGAAGCGGTCGAGGAACCACAAGCGCTCCTGAGCGAAGGTGAGAGGGGCAGGGCCCTCTCCCGTCCGCCGTCGCAGGCGGCCGGCCGGCGCCTCCCCGCCCTGCCAGCGCAGCGCCTCGACCCGCACCGCGAGGTCGGCGAGCACCGGGGTTTCGAATACCGAGCGCAGCGGCAGGGCGACGCCGAAAACGTCGCGGATCCGGTGCACGAGCCGCGCGGCGAGCAGCGAGTGGCCACCGAGGTCGAAGAAGCCGGCCTCGGCCCCCACGGCCGGCACCTTGAGGAGTTCGGACCACAGCCCGGCCATGATCTCTTCGGCGGCGGTACGCGGCGGTGTGAAGCCGCGGGCAGCGGAGCCGTGCTCCGGCGCCGGGAGAGCCCGGCGGTCCACCTTCCCGTTCGGGGTGCGCGGCAGCTCCGGCAGGATCACGAAGGCCGCCGGCACCATGTGGGGCGGCAGGTGACGCCCGAGCGCACCGCGCAGCTCGTCGACCGCGACCGCGGGGATGGGGGCGAGATAAGCGACGAGCTGCTTGCCGCCGGCGGGGTGCTCACGCGCCACCACCACGGCCTCATGCACCCCCGGCTGCGCCAGCAGCACTGCCTCGATCTCGCCGGGCTCGATGCGGAAGCCACGCACCTTGGTCTGGTGGTCAGTGCGACCCAGGAACTCGAGGTCGCCGCCGGCGCGGCAGACGCAGAGGTCGCCGGTCCGGTAGAGCCGGCCGCCGGCCGCCGGCCCGAAGGGATCGGGCACGAAGCGGGCGGCCGTCAGGTCCGGCCGGCCGAGATAGCCGCGGGCGAGCCCCGCGCCGCCCAGGAACAGCTCGCCCGGGACGCCCAACGGCGCCGGCTGCATGCCGGCGTCCAGCAGATAAGCCTGGCTGCCGGCCAGCGGCCGGCCGATGGCGGGCGCCCGCCGGTCGGCCGGCGACATGCGGGCGAAGGTGGAGTAGGTCGTGTCCTCGGAAGGGCCGTAAAGGTTGTAGACCCGCTCGACACCGGCGGCGAAGAGGCGCTCCATCAGCGGCAGGAGCAGCGCCTCGCCGGCGAGGTTGACCGTGCGCACCGCCGCCGGCAGTCCGTCCGCGGCCAGCAGCTCGGCGATGGCCGAGGGGACGGTGTTGACCAGGCGGACCTCGGCGGCGGCCGGCAGCGCCGGCAGCTCCAGCGCGTTGGCCGCCAGCAGGATCCTGCCGCCCCAGGAGAGGGGGACGAAGATCTCGAACACCGAAAGGTCGAAGGAGATCGAGGTCGACGCCAGGACGCCGTCCAGCTCCCCGGCGCTGAAGACGCCGCGCGCCCAGTGCACGAACGCCGCGGCGCTGCGGTGCTCGACGGCCACCCCCTTGGGACGGCCGGTGGAGCCGGAGGTGAAGATCACATAGGCCAGGTTCCCCGGCCCGGCGACAGGCTTGGGGCTCTCCCCCGGCTCGCGGTCGATGGCCGCGCGGTCGGCGTCGACGCGGGCGACCGGCAGGCCGGCGACGGCCGCCGGGAGCCGCGGCGTCAGGGCGGCCTGGGTGACGACCGCCGCGAACCCCGCATCCTCTGACATCATGGCCAGCCGCTCCTGCGGATAGCCCGGGTCCAGAGGCACGTACGCGCCGCCGGCCTTCAGGACCGCGAGCAGCGTCACCACCATGTCCGCCGTGCGCTCGAGGAGGACGGCGACCCGGCCCTCGGGGCCGACGCCGTGCCGCCGCAGCCAGGACGCCAGGCGATTCGCCCGCCGGTCGAGGTCGGCGTAGGAGAGCCGTTCGTGCCCCCACACCAGCGCCTCCGCACCGGGCGTCCGCGCCACCTGCTCCTCGAACATCGCGTGCAGGCAGCGCTGCGCGCCCACCGGCGCGCCGGTGGCGTTCCACTCGCCGAGGAGCTGCCACCGCTCCGCTGCGGTGAGCAGGGGCAGGTCGCGCACTGGCCGGTCCGCCTCGACGGCAGCCGCGCGGTACAGCGTGCGCAGGTGCCCGGCCAGCCGCTCCATGCGGACGGCGTCGAAGAGATCGGTGCCGTACTCGATCCAGCCCACGACCTCACCGTGCCGTTCCGCCAGCAGCAGGCTCAGATCGAACTTCGTCCATTCGCGCGCGACCTCGACAGGTTGCAGGCTCAGGCCGGGAAGCGCCAGCTCGGGCAGCGGGGCGTTCTGCAGCACGAGCAGGACCTGGAACAGCGGCGTGCCACCCAGGTTCCTGTCCGGCTGGAGCGCACCGACGAGCTTCTCGAACGGCAGGTGCTGGTGGGCCCAGGCCTCCAGCGCCTCCTGCCTGATCCTGTGGATCAGCTCTCTGTACGTCGGCATGCCGTCGAGGTTGCCGCAGAGGACGAGCGTGTTGACGAAGAGCCCGATCAACCCTTCGGTCTCGACCTGGCTGCGGCCGGCCACCGGCACGCCCACCGGGATGCGGGTCTCCCCCGTGTAGCGGGCGAGCAGCGTCTGCAGCCCGGCGAGGAGCGTCATGAAGAGCGTCGCCCCTTCCCGCCGCCCGCGGCGGGCGAGCTCCGCGCTCTCCTCCGCGTCCAGCACGAACGGGAGCGCCGCGCCACGGGAGCTCCTCGCGAGACCGCGCGGCCGGTCCGCCGGCAGCTCCAGGACCGCGGGAGCCCCGCTCAGCCGGTCGCGCCAGTGAGCGATCTCGCGCTCCAGCACCTCCCCTTGCAACCAACCCCGCTGCCAGGCCGCGTAGTCCGCATAGCGCAGGGGGAGGTCCGGCAACGGCGACGCCTCGCCGCGGCGGAAGGCGGCGTAGAGCTCCCCCACCTCGCGCACCAGCAGCCCCATGGACCAGCCGTCGCCGGCGATGTGATGGAAGCCGAAGAGCGCCAGGAAGGCGCCGTCCCCGAGGCGCAGCAGCGTGGCGCGCAGCAGCGGTCCGCGGGCGAGGTCGAAGGCGCGCCGCGCCTCCTGCCGCGCCAGCGCGCCGGCCGCCTCCTCCCGGACCGCCGCCGGCAGGCCGCAGAGGTCCACCACCGGCAGCGCGAACGGCGAGGCCGGAGCGAGGACCGACACCGGCCCGCCGTCCTGGACGGCGAAGCGGCTGCGCAGGGTCTCGTGCCGCCGCACCACCTCCGCCAGGCTCCGCGCCAGCACCGGTACGTCGAGGTCCCCCTCCAGGCGGATCGCCTGGGCGACATTGTAGGCCGGGTCGCCCGGCGCAAGCTGGTCGAGGAACCAGAGACGCTCCTGGGCGAAGGAGAGGGGCGCCGTTCCCGCCGGCACCGCGGCCGACCGTGCGATGGGCGGCACCGCAAGGCCACCTTCCTCCCGCTGCGCCCGCTCGATCACCGCCGCCAGCCCGGCCACCGTGGGGCTCTCGAACAGGGCCCGCACCGGCAGCTCGACGCCGAAGGCAGCGCGCACCCGCGCCACCACCTGGGTCGCCAGCAGCGAGTGGCCGCCGATCTCGAAGAAGCTCTCCCGGCTCCCCGGCGTCGGGCCGCCCAGCACCTCGGCCCACAGCATCGCGACGACCTCCTCCACCGGTGTCCGCAGGGCGCCCGCGGCCTCGTCCACCGCGCCGTCCCGCTCCGGCGCCGGCAGGGCGCGGCGGTCCACCTTGCCGTTGGGCGTCCGCGGCAGGGCCGGGAGCTCGATGAAGACCGAGGGCACCATGTGCGCCGGCAGCCGCTCGCCCAGGAGCTGGCGCAGCGAACGGACGAGGGGAGCACCGGGGGCATCGGCGGCGACCCAGGCCACCAGGGAGCGCGTTCCGGAGCCGTCCTCCCGCGCCATGACCACCGCTTCGCGCACGCCGGGGCAGGCGAGGAGCGCCTCCTCGACCTCCCCCGGCTCGATGCGGAAGCCGCGCACCTTGACCTGATGGTCGAGGCGCCCGAGGTATTCGAGCTCGCCGTCGGCGCGCAGGCGGCAGAGGTCCCCCGTCCGGTAGAGGCGGGCTCCCGGAGCCGCGACGAAGGGATCCGGCACGAAGCGCTCGGCCGTCAGCTCCGGCCGCCCCAGGTAACCCCGGGCGAGCCCGCCACCGCCCAGGTAGAGCTCGCCGGGCACGCCCACGGGGAGGCGGCCGAGGTGCGCGTCCAGCACCCAGGCCTGCGTCTCCGCGACGGGACGCCCCACGGCCGGCGGCCGCCCATCGCCCGCCGCCACCAGCGACCAGGTGGAGTAGGTGGTGTCCTCGGAGGGACCGAAGAGGTTGAGCACCCTCTGGACGCGCCCGCCGGCGTAGAGCCGGTCGGCCAACGGCCGGGGCAGCGGCTCGCCGGCGAGGCTCACCGTCCGCACCCCGGGGGGCACCGCGCCGAGGCGGACCAGCTCGGTCATCGCGGAGGGCACCGTGTTGACCAGCCTCACCTCCGCGGCGGCCGGCAGGGTGGGCAGCGCCAGGGCGTTTTCCGCCAGCACCACCTTGCCGCCCCAGGCCAGGGGGACGAACAGCTCGAAAACCGACAGGTCGAACGAGATGGACGTGGCGCCGAGGACGCCGGCCAGCTCGTCGGCGGTGAAGACCTCCCGTGCCCACTGCGCCAGCACGACGGCGCTGCGGTGCTCGATCGCCACCGCCTTCGGCCGCCCGGTGGAGCCCGAGGTGTAGATCAGGTAGGCCAGATTACCCGGACCGGCGGCGCAGGCCTCCGGGCCGTCCCCGCCCGCTCCGTCCGCCGGCGCCAGCGGCAGGTGGAGCCGGTGGACGCGGGGCGGGAAGATCGCCGTGGCCTGGTCAGCGCCGGCCTCGACGAGAGCCGCGGCGATCCCCGCGTCCGCCGCCATCCACGCCAGGCGCTCGGCGGGATAGGCGGGATCCAGAGGCACGTAGGCGCCTCCCGCCTTCAGGATGCCCAGCAGCCCGGCCACCAGCTCGGGGGTACGCCCGAGCAGGACGCCCACCCGCACCTCCGGCCCCACCCCCAGGCGCCGCAGCTCCCGGGCCACCCGGCCGGCGCGCCGGTCGAGCTCGCGATAGGTCACCCGCTCGCCGCCCCAGACCAGGGCCTCGGCCTCGGGCGTCCGCGCCACCTGGGCCTCGAAGAGCTGATGCAGGCAGAAGCCCTCCGGATACTCGCGACCCGTGCGGTTCCAGGCTTCCAGCTCGGCGATCTCCGCGGCGGTCAGCAGCGGCAGCGCCGGGAGCGGCGCGCCCGGGCTCTCCAGGGCCGCCGCGGCGAGGCGGCCGAAGTGCCCGGCCATGCGCGCCGCGGTGGCGGTGTCGAAGAGGTCCCGGTCGTACTCCAGGACCGCCCGGAGGTCGCCCTCCGCGCCGGCGAAGGCGAGGGTGAGGTCGAGCTTCGCCGTGCCGCTGTGAAGCTCGAGGGGTTCCCAGGTGAGGCCGGAGAAATCGAGGCGCGCGATCGGCTCGCTCTGTTGCAGGAAGGCCACCGAGGCGAGGGGCGGGCGATGGAGGTCCCGCCCGCCGGCCACCGCTTCCACGAGCTTCTCGAACGGCAGGTCCTGGTGGTCGTAGGCGCCGAGGGCCGTCTCCCGCACCTGCGCCACCAGCCCCTCGAACGCGAGCTCGCCGCCGCAGCGGACGGGCAGCGCCAGGGTGTTCACGAAGCAACCGATGAGCCCTTCGATCTCGGTGCGGTGGCGGTTGGCGATGGGAGCTCCCACCACCATCCCGCCGTCCCCCCCGCTCCCGATATAGCGGTGGAGCTGCGCGGCATAGACCGAGAGGAGGACCATGAACGGCGTCGCCCCCAGCCGCCGCGCCAACCCCTCCACCCGCTCCCGGAAGCCCGCCGGCAACGGCACCGGCAGCGCGCCGCCGCGCCCGCTGCGCGCTTTCGGCCGCGGCCGGTCCAGCGGCAGTTGGAGCGGCGGGATGCCGTCGAGCCGGTCGCGCCACCAAGCGATCTCGGCTTCCAGGGTCTCGCCGCGCAGCCAGTCGCGCTGCCAGCGGGCGAAGTCGGAGTACTGCAACGGCAGGGCGGCCAGCGGCGAGGGCCCGCCCTGCGCCAGAGCGGCGTAGAGGGCGGCCACCTCTCGCGTCAGCACCCCGCGCGACCAAGCGTCCGAGACGATGTGGTGCATGGCCAGGGCGAAGACGTGCTCCGCGCCATCCAGGCGCACCAGCCGGGCGCGCACCAGCGGCCCGTTGGCCAGGTCCCAGGGGCGCCTCGCCTCCGCCGTCAACAGACACGCGAGCTCTGCCTCCCGCGCGGCCGGGGGCAGGGCGGCGAGGTCCACCAGCGGCAGGGGAATGCACGGCTCCGGCGCGGTCTGCTGGACCGGCCGGCCGGCCGCCGCCGGAAAGCGGGTGCGCAGGCTCTCGTGCCGCTGCGCCACTGCGACGAGGGCGCCGGCGAGGGCCGCCGGCGAGAGCGGACCGCGGACCCGGGCGAAGTACGGCAGGTTGTAGACCGCGCTCCCGGGCTCCAGTTGATCGAGGAACCAGAGGCGCTCCTGGGAGAAGGAGAGCGGCGCCTCGCCGCCCCCGGTCCGGCGGATGATCGGCGGCGGCAGGGGGCGCTCCCCGCCCCGGCGCAGGTCGTCGATCCGCGCCGCCAGGCCGGCGATGGTGGGCGTCTCGAACAGGCTGCGCAGCGGCAGGTCGAGCCCGAAGGCCTGGCGCGCGCGCGCCACCAGCCGGGTCGCCAGCAGGGAGTGTCCGCCCAGGGCGAAGAAGTCGTCCCGGGTCCCGACCCGGCCGCGGCCCAGTACCTCGGCCCAGAGACCGGCGAGCAGCTCTTCCGTGGGAGTGCGCGGCGCGGCGTCCTTCCCCTCGGGCCCCTCGGGCGCCACCAGGGCGGGCTGCGGCAGCGCCGCCCGGTCCACTTTGCCGTTGGCGGTCAGCGGAAGCGCGTCCAGCGCCACGAACGCCGCCGGGATCATGTAGTCCGGCAGGCTCGCCGCGAGGTGCGCGCGCAGCGCCTCGGCGCCCACCGCCTCCGCGGTCACGACGTAGGCCACCAGCCGCGGCGCTCCCGCCCCGTCGTCCAGCGCCAGCACCAGGGCCTCCCGCACCGCCGGGTGCCGCTCGAGGACGGCGGCGACCTCCAGCGGCTCGACGCGGAAACCGCGGATCTTCACCTGGTGATCGATGCGGCCGAGGAATTCGAGGTCGCCGCCGGGCAGCCGGCGCACCAGGTCGCCGGTGCGGTAGACCCTGGCTCCCGGCGCACCGTCCCAGGCATCGGGGAAGAACCGCTCGGCGGTCAGGTCGGGCCGTCCGATGTAGCCGCGGGCCACGCCGGCACCGCCGATCCAGAGCTCGCCCGGCACTCCCACCGGCACCGGCTGGAGGTGCGCGTCCAGCAGGTAGGCCCGGGCGCCGGGCAGGGGGCGGCCCAGGGGGAGGCGGGAGGAGAAGCGCTCCGCTCCACCCTCGGGCACGGCGAAGGCCACGGCGCCCACGGTCGTCTCGGTCGGGCCGTAGTGGTTGCAGACCTGGCAGCCGGGAGCGAGGCTGCGGATACGGTCGACCTCGTCCCAGGTGGAGGCCTCGCCGCCGAGGATCAGCCTGCGCCGGGGGAGCGCCCGCCCGGGGCGGGAGCCGGTCAACAGCGCAGCGAGATGGGAGGGGACGATCTTGAGACAGTCGATGGGATGGCGTTCGCAGTAGCCGGCGAAGGCGTCGGCGTCGGCCGCCGTCCCCTGGGCGATGACGTGCAGACAGCCGCCGGTGACCAGCGCCGGGAAGAGCACGGTGTGCCCGAGGTCCGCGGCGAAGGTGGAGACCAGGCCGAAGCTCGTACACTCCGCGAGACCGAAGCGCGCGACCACCCCCTGCACGTACGCGGCGAGTTGCCGGTGCTCCACCGCCACGCCCTTCGGCCGTCCCGTCGAGCCGGAAGTGAAGATCACGTAGGCGAGGCTCTCCCCGGTCACCGCGACCGAGGGCTCCTCGGCGCTCTCGGCGGCGATCGGCCCGGCGTCGGTGTCGAGGTGGATGCGCCGCACACCGCTGCCGTGGCCGTGGAGGGGCAGGCGCGGCACCAGTCCCGCCGTGCTGATCACGGCCCGGGCTCCGCTGTCGGCCAGCATGGCGCCCAGCCGCTCGCCCGGCAGCGCTGGATCGAGAGGGACGTACGGCGCGCCGGCCTTGAGCGCCCCGAGCAGCCCCACCACCACCTGCTCGGACCGCTCCAACAGCAGGGCCACGGGCGCCTCCGGCTCGATGCCGCAGCGCAACAGGAAGTGCGCGAGCTGGTTGGCCCGGCGGTTGAGCTCCGCATAGGTCAGGGACCGCTCCTCGAAAACCACCGCCGGAGCGTCCGGCGTCGAGGCGGCACGGGCCGCGAACCGGTGCTGCACAGGCTCGGGCTCCCCCGCCGGGAGCGCCTCGCCGGTCTCGTTCCACTCCACCAGCAGTTGGAAGCGCTCGGCCTCCCTGAGCAGCGGCAGGTTCGCCAGCCGGCGCTCCGGATCCGTCAGCGCCGCGGTGAGGAGCACCTCGTACTGGCGCAGGAGGCGGGCTGCCGTGGCCGGGAGGAACAGCCCGGCGTCGTAGCCGAGGCGCCCCGCGATGCCCGCCGGCGACTCGAAGAGGGAGAGGGAGAGGTCGAATTTGGCCGCCTCCGTCTCGACCTCGCGCCCCGCGAGCGTCAGGTCCGGCAGGGAGAGCACCGTCTGCGGCAGGTGCTGGAACGCGAACATCGCCTGCGCCAGAGGCGGCAAGCGGAGGCTCCTCGCGGGCTGCAGTTCCTCGACCAGACGCTCGAAGGGGAGGTCCTGGTGGGCATCCGCTTCGAGCACTACCCGGCGGACCCGGCCCACGGCATCCCGGAACGCCGGTTCGCCGGAGAGGTCGGTGCGCAGGACCAGGGTGTTGACGAAGAACCCGATGAGCGGCTCGGTCTCCAGCGCGCGGCGGCCCGCCACCGGCACCGCGACGCTCAGGTCCTCCCGTCCGGAGAGGCGCGAGAGGAGGGCCGCGAAAGCGGTGAACAGCACCATGAACGGCGTCGCGCCCAGGGACCGGCTCTGGGCTTGAACGGCCAGGGCAAGATCCGCGGGGAGGGCGACCGCCCGCGCGCCGCCGCGCGGCTCCGCCGCTCCCGTCCGCGGCCGGTCCGCCGGCAGGTCCAGCGCCGGCACGCCGGTCAGGCGGGAGCGCCAGAAGGCGAGCTGCCGCTCGAAAACCCCGCCGGCGAGCCAGTGGCGCTGCCAGAGCGCGAAATCGGCGTACTGGACCGGCAGGTCGGCCAGCGGCGACGGCCGGCCCTGGACGAAGGCCTCGTAGAGTGCCGCGACCTCGCCCACCAGCACGCCCAGCGACCAGCCGTCGCTGACGATGTGGTGCAGGGTGAGGAGCAGCAGGTGCTCCTCCGCGGCCAGGCGCAGCAGGCGGACGCGCAGGAGCGGCCCGCGGGCGAGGTCGAAGGGGCGCCGCGCCTCGGCCGCCGCGAGCTCTGCCGCCACGGCACCGGCCTCGCCCAGGCCGCGCAGGTCGACCACCGGCAGCGGCACGGGCGCCGGCGGCGAGATCCGTTGCGCGGGCTCGGCGTCTGCGGCGGCGAAGAAGGTCGTGCGCAGCGACTCGTGCCGGCGCACGATCTCCGCGAAGGCCCGCGCCAGAGCGGGGACGTGCAGGCGGCCGGCCGCCCGCACCGCGTACGGGATGTTGTAGGCCGCGCTGCCCGGGGTGAGCTGGTCGAGGAGCCACAGGCGCTGCTGCGCGAACGACAGTGGCACCACCTCCGGGCGCGGCTGCGGGACCAGGGGTGGGAGCGCGAGCTCTGGCGGCTCGCCCCCGGCCAGCGCCAGGTCCGCCGCGATACGCGCCGCCAGCGCCGCCAGATCCCTCGCCTCGAAGACCGCCCGCACCGGGAGCTCGATCCCCAGGGCGCCGCGCACCCGCGACACCACCTGGGTGGCGAGGAGAGAGTGGCCGCCCAGGTCGAAGAAGCGGTCCTCGCGCCCCACCCGCTCGACGCCGAGGACGTCGCACCAGATCGCCGCCAGCACCTGCTCCACCAGCGTGCGGGGCGCAGCACCGGCGGAGGCGGAGCCCCACTCCGGCTTCGGCAGCGCCTGGCGATCGATCTTGCCATTGGCGGTGCGGGGGAGCGCTGCGAGCTGGACGAGAGAGGCCGGCACCATGTGGGCGGGCAGCCGCGCCTGCAGCCGGGCGAGGAGGTCGGCGGGCGCGAGGCCGCCCTGCCGCGCCACGTAGAAGCCGGCCAGCCGGCGGTCCCCCGCCGCGGTCTCGAACACCGCGACCACCGCCTCCTCGACGCCGGGGACGTCGCGGAGCGCCGCCTCGATCTCCCCCATCTCGATGCGGTAGCCGCGGACCTTGACCTGGTGATCGGTGCGGCCGAGGAACTCCAGCTCGCCATCGGGGCGCCAGCGCGCCAGGTCGCCGGTACGATACGTCCGCTCGCCGGGCACTCCGGACAGCGGGTCCGGAACGAACCTCTCCGCCGTCAGCTCCGGGCGGCCGAGGTAGCCTCGGGCGAGGCTGCGGCTCGCCAGTGCGAGTTCGCCCGGCACCCCGATGGGCAGCGGCCGGAGAGCGGCGTCCACCACAGAGGCCCGGGTGTCAGCCACGGGCCGGCCGATGGCCGGCGGCAGGGCGTCCTCCCGCCGCATGGCGGCCAGGGTGGAGTACGTCGTGTCCTCGGACGGGCCATAGAGGTTGAGGACGCGGCGGACCGAGGGCTGGGCGAAGAGCTCGTCCACCAGCGGGCGCGGCAGGGCCTCCCCGGCCAAGTTCACCGTGCGCACGCCCGGCGGCAGGCCGCCGCGCACCAGCTCGGCCACGGCCGAGGGCACGGAATTCACCAGGGTGACCTGCGCGGCGGCCGGCAGCGCCGGCAGGTCGAGCACGGTGTCCGCCAGGATGACGCTGCCGCCCCAGGCCAGAGGCACGAACAGCTCGAAGACCGAGAGATCGAAGCAGACCGACGTCGCGGCGAGAACGCCGGCGATCTCCGCGTCCGCAAAGGCGCCCCGTGCCCAGGTGAGGAGAGCCGCCGCGTGGCGATGCTCGATCCCCACCCCCTTGGGCCGCCCGGTCGAGCCCGAGGTGTAGATCACGTAGGCCAGGGACTGCGGCAACGCCACCGGCCCGCCGGCCGGCGTCGCCGCGGTCTCCTCGACAGTGCCGAAATCTCCCCAGGCACGGTCGAGGCAGAGCGCCGGAGCGCCGTCCGCCGGCAGGCGCGCCAGCAGCTCCTCGCGCGTCACCACCAGGGCGGCGCCGCTGTCGGCGAGGATGTAGGCGAGCCGCTCCCGAGGGTAGGCCGGGTCGAGAGGCACGTAGGCTCCCCCCGCCTGCAGCACCGCGATCAGAGCGGCAACCAGGTCGGCGGAGCGCTCCAGGCAGACGCCCACCCGGATCTCGGGCCCGACGCCCCGCTGCCGCAGGGCCTGCGCCAGCCGGCCGGCGCGGGCGTGCAGCTCGCCGTAGGTGAGCCGCTCGGCGCCCTGGATCACCGCCGTCGCCCCGGGCGTCCGCGCTGCCTGCGCCGACAGGAGCTCCGGGATCGTTCCCGCCGCCGGGCCCGTGGCGACGGCGTTCCACTCCGTCACCACTTGGTGGCGCTCGGCCGCGCTGAGCAGCGGCAGGTCGAAGACCGGCGCCGCCGCGTCCCTCCCCACCGCGGCGAGGAGCTGTGCGAGCTGCGCCGCCAGGCGCGCCGCCGTCGCCGGCTCGAAGAGGTCCGTGGGGTATTCCAGATGGCCCTGGAGACCCTCCGCACCGAAGCGCAGGGCGAGCAGGAGGTCGAACTTCGCCGTCCGGTTGTCGATCTCCTCCAGGTCCACCGTCAGCCCGGCGAACGGCGGGATCGCAGGCAGGTCCTCCAGGCTGAACATCACCTGCGCCAGGGGGGTCGTCCCCAGGGCGCGGTCGGGCGCCAGCTCCTGGACCAGCAGGGCGAACGGCACGCTCTGGTGTGCGAAGGCAGCGGACACGGTCTCGCGGGTCCGGGCGAGCACGTCCCCGAAGCTGGGGTCGTCGCCAAGGGCCGTGCGCAGGACCAGGGTGTCGGCGAAGAAGCCGATGAGGCCCTGGAGCTCCGGCCGGCTGCGCCCGGCCACCGGTGTCGCGATGCCGAAATCGTCCTGCCCGGCGGCGCGGGCGAGGAGCACGGAGAAGACGGACCACAGCACCATGAACGGGGTGGCCTGGCCGCGCCGGCCGATCTCGCGCACCGCTTCCGTGCTGCCCGGCTGGAGGTCGAGGCGCTCGCGCGCCCCATCCCAGCCCGGGAGCAGCCGGCGAGGACGATCCGTGGGCAGGGCAAGGGGAGGCAGGCCCGCGAGCTGATCCTGCCAGTAGGCGAGCGACTCCTTCCAGGCGCCGCTGGCGCTCTGCTGCCGCTGCCATTCCGCATAGTCGACGAGCTGCACCGGCAGGTCCGGGAGGGCGGCCTCCCCCCCGGCCGCCAGGCTGGCGTAGAGCAGGGCGAACTCCCGCACCAGGACACCCGCCGACCAGCCGTCGCAGACGACGTGGTGCAGGACGAGGACGAGCCGATGCTCCTCCCTGGCCATCCGCAGCAACGTCGCCCGCAGCAGCGGCCCCGCGGCCCCTGCCGACAGGTCGAAGGGCGTCCGCGCCGCGCTGAGCGCCAGAGCGTCGGCCTCGGCACCGCGCCGTGCCGGCGGCAAGCCGCAGAGGTCCACGAGCGGCACCGCGACCGGCGCCGCCTCCCGGACCTCCTGCCGCGGTTTGCCGTCCATCACCCGGAAGGAGGTCCGCAGGGCCTCGTGCCGGCCGGCGATCCGCGACAGGCTCTCCCGCAACGCCCCGCGGTCGAGCCGCCCGCGGAACCGCACCTTGACGGCGACGTTGTAGCTGATCAGCCCGGGCTCCAACTGGTCCAGGAACCACAGGCGCTCCTGAGCGAAGGAGAGCGGGAAACGACCGCCGGCATGGGGCTGGCGGACGAGGCGGTCCGCCCCTCCCCCGCCCGTCTTGTCCCGGAGCTGACGGGCGAGCGACCGCAACTGATCGGCAGAGAGCCGGGAGACCAGTCGTGTATCGTTCGCCGCCGTCATGGTGGGCTCGCTCCGGGACCCGGAAGACCTACTTGGACCCCTGCTGGAGAGCCTGCCTGGCCGGCAGGAGCTTCTGCACCTGGGCAGCCAGCTTCTCGCCGTTGAACAGGTGGTCCTGGGGGAGCTTCGTGCCCCACTGGTGCGCGTAGTCGGCGGGCTTCGGCGGCAGCGTCCAGCGGGCTTGCGGACCGAAGAAGAAGATGACGTCCCAGGCGGCGAGCTCGGTGCTCAGCGGCTGGTTGAACTGCTTCGTCAGATCGGTGTTGGGCATCCAGAAATGCACGGCTCGGCGGTCCGTCACGTGCACCAGCATCTGCTTCGCCACCTCCGGATTGTCCGTCTCCTGCATCGGTCCCCAGACCAGATACACGGCCAGGCGCGGATCGTTCACCTCTTCGAGAAGATAGCGCTGGATCATGCGCGCCATGCGCGTGCAACCCGCGCAGGTCGGGGAGAGCAGGACGAGCAGACGGACCTTTCCCGCGTCCTGGTCGAAGCGCTGCCGCAGCTCCCGATTGTCGGCGGAGAGCACCTGCAGGGTGCCCTGGGGAGCCAGATCCTCGCGGCTCGTCTTCTTGAAGAACAGCGGGTACGTCTTGTCCCCCTCCTGCATGCTGCCATTCAGGTGCTTCCCATCCGGGGAAAGAGAGACCGTCACCTGAGACGAGCCCTTGTCGTCTCGGTAGATGAAGGTAAGCTGCGAGCCGGCGGCCTTGACGTCGATCAGAGGATGGTCCGCGACGCCGTGGATGGGTAGCGAGCAAAGTCCCAGCAGCTTGCCGTCGGCATCGGGCATCAGATCGAGCACCATGTCCCCTTCGGTGGCGCCCTTTTCGAAAATGATCGCGCCCTTCCATAGTCCGACGAACCGCGCGCCTTCGTCCGCCGCCGCGGCGGCGGGCAGCAGAAGTAGGCCCGCGAGGACCAGGGCTTTCGAGAGATTGCGGGACGTCGTCGCTACATTTTCCATAACCTTTTCTCCTTTACGATGTCTCTGTGTCGGCGGACACCAGCAGGCCCTGCAACACTTCCTCGCCGACTCCCGCGACGAGCCGCTCGGCCACCGCCTCCGCCAGCTCGGCCAGGGTGGGCTGGCGGAAGATCGCGTCGAGCGGCAGCTCGACCCCGAGCTCCTCCTGAATCCGGGCCTGCAGCCGGGCGACCTGGAGGGAGTGGCCTCCCAGCTCGAAAAAGTTGTCGTGACTGCCGATCCTGCCGGGGCCCAGGAGCTCGGACCACAGGCCGGCCAGGATCTCCTCCAGCGGCGACACCGGCAAAACCGTTGCTGCGCTCTCCGCCGAAGTGACGTCCCCGTCCGCATCCAGCGGTGGCAAGACCGCGAGGTCCACTTTGCCGTTGGCGTTGAGCGGCAGATGATCGAGCATCCTGAAGGCCGAGGGCACCATATAGTCCGGCAGCGCCGCCTTGAGCCATCCTCGGAGCTCGGCCGGCGAGGGCGGCGCGCCGGTGTTCCGGGGAACGACATGGGCGGCGAGCCGCGGCCCGACGTAGGGGTCCTTCCAGACGGAGACCACCGCTTGGTGCACGCCGCCGTGCTGCAACAACCGACTCTCGATCTCCCCCGGCTCCACCCGGAAACCGCGGATCTTCACCTGGCGGTCGGCGCGCCCCAGGAACTCGAGGCTGCCGTCGGGCAGGAGGCGCACGAGGTCGCCGGTGCAGTAGAGGCGCTCTCCCCGCTCGAGCGCGAACGGCGAGGGGATGAAGCGCTCCGCCGTGGCGGCCGGCTGCCCCAGGTACCCGCGGGCGAGCCCGTCACCCGCGATGTGCAGCTCCCCGGCAACGCCGATGGGCACCGCCCGGAGGCGCTCGTCGAGGACGTGGACACGCAGGTTGTCAATGGGTCTGCCGATGGCCGGAGAGGTCTGGCGGCGGCCGTTGCGCGCCACCGGCGCCCAACTCGTCACCACGGTCGCCTCGGTGGGGCCGTAGTGGTTCATCAGGCGCACCGCGGCCTCGGGATAGGCGCGCTTGAGCCGGTCCCCTCCCGTCAGCAGCGCCCGCAAGAGGGGCCGCGGGGCGTCCGGATCGGCGAGGACCGCCTCTGCCAGCGGGGTCGGTAGGAATGCGAAGGTCGCGCCCAGGCGCGCCAACTCCCCGACGAGCGCCGCCGGGGCGGCGGCCTGCACGAACGACAGCGGTGTGAGGCTCGCGCCAGCACAGAGGTAGGGCCAGGTCTCCCAGACCGAGGCGTCGAAGGCGGGGGCCGCCGCCAGCGTCGCGCGGTCGGTAGGGACGACCCCGTAGGCGCGCAGGTGCCAGCCCACCAGGTTGGCGAGCCCGCGGTGGGAGATCGCCACACCCTTGGGCCGACCGGTGGAGCCCGAGGTGTAGATGACATAGGCGAGGCTCTCCGGAGTCAGGGCGCGAGGCGGCGGCAACGGGGCCTCAGGAGCCGCCTCCTCGAGAGCACGGTGGATGTCGAGCACGATGCGCTCAATCCCCTCTTCGCCGTCGAGTATTCCGGCCGCGGTGAGCACCACCCGGGCCCCTGAGTCCTCCAGCATGGAGCGCACGCGCTCTCGCGGATGCTGCGGATCCAAGGGTAAATAAGCTCCCCCGGCCTTGAGCACCGCCAGGGCTGCCAGGACCAGCTCGGGCGAGCGCGGCAGGAGGATCGCCACCAGAGACTCCGGCGCGACCCCGAGCCCGCTCAGGAAGCTCGCCAGGCGGTTGGCCCGCCGCTCGAGCTCGCCATACGTCAGGGTGGTCTCGTCGGTGACCACCGCCGGCGCCTCCGGGAAGCTCCTCGCCTGCGCCTCGAAGAGGTCGCAGACCGTGACCTCCCCAGCGTGGACAGTCTGCGTGTCGTTCCATTCGACCGTGATCTGTTGCCGCTCCGCCTCTCCCAGGAGCGGGAGCGCTGCCAGGGGGACCCCGGGCGCCGCCGCAAGGCCCGCCAGGAGGCGCTCGAAATGGTCCAGCAGCCGCTGCGCGGTAGTACGGTCGAAGAGGTCGGAGCTCACCTCCAAAGTCAGGGCGAGGCCGGCCGCCGACTCACGGGCGAAGAGGCTCAGGTCGAACTTCGCGGTGCCGTTGTCGATCCCCTCCACCCGGGTGACGAGAGTGCCGGCCTGCCGCCCGGCGGCGTGGCGCTCGTAGGCCAGGGTGGCCTGGACCAGGGGGGCGCGGCCCGCGGCGCGATGCGGCTGGATCTCCTCCACCAGCAGCTCGAAGGGGAGGTCGCGATGCTCCCAGGCCGTGAGCAGCTCCTCGCGGACCTGGTGCAGTAGGGCGGTTCCCGCCGTCCCCTCGCCGGCGCGCAGGCGCAGAGGGAGGAGCTGGACGAAGAGGCCGATCAGCGGCTCGAGCTCCACCCGGTCGCGCCCGTCGAAGGGGGTGCCCAGGATCACCTCGCCCTGCCTCGCGTAGCGCTGCAACAGGACGGCGAGCGCGGCACCGAGGACCACGAACGGCGTGGCCCCTTCGCGGCGGGCCAGGGACGACACCGGGCCGGCCAGCCGGGGCGGCAGGAGCGACGCGGCGCGATGGCCGCGGAAGCTCTGCACCGCCTGGCGCGGACGGTCGGTGGGCATCTCCAGCGGCTGGACCCCGGCGAGCTTCGCCCGCCAGTGCTCCAGGTGCAGCTCCCGCGCCGCGCCGCCGGCGAGGCCGCGCCGCTGCCACGCCGCGTAGTCGCGGTACTGCAAGGGCAGCGGCGGCAGCGGCGAAGGGAGCGCGGCGGCGAACGCCGCGTACAGGGCCTCCAGCTCCCCGACGAACAGCCCCAGGGAGGCGCCGTCGGCGGCGACGTGATGGACGTTGAGCAGCAGGGTGTGGTGCGACGGTCCCAGCCGCAACAGGCGGCAGCGCAGCACCGGTCCCGCCGCGAGGTCGAACGGCCGCGCCGCCTCCTCGGCCGCGAGCCGGCGCTCCGCCGCCGCCGCCGTCGCCGCCGGCAGGGCGGAGAGGTCGGCCAGCCCCAGGTCGAGCCGCGCCGCGGGCTCCACCACCGGCACCGGCTCTCCGGCGGCGGCCGGGAACCGGGTGCGCAGGACCTCGTGCCGGCGCACAATCTCACCCAGGGCGGCAGCGAGAGCGCCGGCGGCGAGGTCCCCCCGCAGCTCGACGGCGGCCGGCATGTCGTAGGCGGCCAGCCCCGGTTGCAGGCGGTCCAGGAACCAGAGCCGGCGCTGGGCGAACGAGGCGGCGGCCGGCGCCTCCGCGGGCGCGGGCAGCAGCGGCTCCGCGGGGGGGCTCGCAGCCGCGGCGACGCCCCGCCGCGCCGCCTCCACCTGGCGGGCGAACGCCTCCACGGTGGGCGCCTCGAAGAGGGCGCGCAGCGGCAGGTCCACGCCGAACACCTTGCGCGCCCGGGCGATCACCTGCGCCGCCCTGAGCGAGTGCCCGCCGAGCTCGAAGAAGCTCTCCCCCGCGCCGACGCGCTCGACGCCGAGGACCCCCGCCCAGATCTCCCCCACCCACTGCTCCACCGGCGAGCGCGGGGGCACCACGTCCGCCCGGGAGGGTGCGCCGCGCCGGGGCTCGGGCAGGGCTCGCACGTCCACCTTGCCGTTCGGCGTCAGGGGCAACGCCTCCAGGGCGATGAAGGCGGCGGGCACCATGAACTCCGGCAGGTGCTCGCGCAGGAAGGCCGCCAGCTCCCCGCTCGCGGCCGGCCGCTCACCAGCCGCGGTGTGATAGGCCACCAGGCGCCTCTCCCCCGTCTCGTCGGCCCACGCCAGCACCACCGCGTCCTGGACGCCGGGGTGGCTGCGCAGCCGCTCCTGGATCTCGCCGAGCTCGATGCGGTAGCCGCGGACCTTGACCTGGCGGTCGATGCGCCCGAGGTACTCGATCTCGCCGTCGTGCCGCCAGCGGGCAAGGTCGCCGGTCCGGTAGAGGCGTCCGCCCGGATGGGGCGAGAACGGATCGGGCAGGAAGCGCTCCGCCGTCAGGTCGGGCCGCCCCAGGTAGCCGCGGGCAACGCCGGCGCCGGCGATGCACAGCTCGCCGGACACGCCCACCGGCACCTGCCGCAGCGCCGCGCTCAGCACCTGGCAGCGCGTGTTGGCCACCGGCCGGCCGATGGGCGGCGCGCCCGTCCCCCGGGCCAGGTCGAAGATCGCCGAATACACCGCGGTCTCCGTGGGGCCGTACATGTTCCACGCCCGCCCGGCCAGCGCGCGCAGGCCGTCGGCCAGCGTGCCGCTCATCGCCTCGCCGCCGCAGAAGGCCTTGAGCCCGGGGTCGCGCGGCGGCGGGCTCTCCAGGAGGAGCGACCAGCTGGCCGGCGTGGCCTGCACCAGAGTGGGCCGGTGCGCCGCCATGGCCGTGGCGAGCGCCGCGCCGTCGCGCCCGGTCTCGGTGGGCAGGAGGGCGAGCCGCCCGCCGGTGACCAGCGGCAGCAGGAGCTCCAGTATCCCGATGTCGAAGCTCGGCGTGGTGAACGAGAGCACGACGTCGGCCGGGCCCATCTCCGCCTCGCGGGCAATGGCCAGCAGGACGTTGGCCAGCGCGCAGTGCGGCACCATCACGCCCTTCGGCCGTCCGGTGGAGCCCGACGTGTAGAGGACGTAGGCGACGTCCCCGGGGTGCGTGGCGACGCCGGCGAGAGGGGCTGCCGCCGCTGCCGGGGCGCTCCCGTCCAGGACCAGGAGCGTGGCGCCGAGGTCCGGGAGGAGGCCGGCCGTGGACGGGTCGACCACCAGCACGGCGATCCCGGCGTCCCGGGCCATCAGCTCCAGGCGCCGGACCGGGTAGCCGGGATCCAGCGGCACGAAGGCGCCGCCCGCCGCGAGGGTGCCCAGCAGCCCGGCCAGCAGCTCCGGTGTCCGTCCGAGGAGGAGCCCCACCCGCGCCTGCGGCACGGCCCCCAGGCCACGCAGGCGCCGCGCCACGTCCGCGGCGCGGGCGGCGAGCTCGCGGTAGGAGAGCTGCCGGCCATCCCAGGCCACGGCCACCGCCGCGGGCGTGCGCTCCACCTGCTGCGCGAACAGCTCGTGGACCGCGAGGTCCGGGGGGCGGACGGCGCCGGTGCGGTTCCAGGCGGCGAGCTGCGCCTCCTCGGCGGGCGTGAGGAGCGGCAGCTCGGCGACCGGCCGCGAAGGGTTCGCCACCGCCGCCGTGAGGAGGGAACGCAAGTGGCCCAGCAGCCGCTCCGCCGTGGAGCCGTCGAACAGGTCGCTGTCAAAGACCAGCCGCAACGCCAGCTCTCCATGGCTCTCCGCCACCGCCAGGGAGAGGTCGAGCTGGCTGCTCCGCACCTCCAGGGGTGCCGAGGCGAGACGGACGCCCCCGGCCTCGCCGCCGAGGTCCCAGTGTACGCCGGGCTCGCCCACGGCGAGGTCCGCCAGCAGCGCCTCCGCCGCGGACTGGCCGCGGTGCAGGACGAACATCGCCTGGAACAACGGCGGGCGCGACGCATCGCGGGCCGGCGCCAGGCGCTCCGCCAGGAGAGGGAACGGGAACCCCTGGTGGCGCAGCGCGCCCACGGCCGCGGCGTGCGCCTGCGCCACCAGGTCGCCGAAGGCGGGAGCGCCGGCGAAACGCCCGCGCAGAACCACCGGGTTGACCAGGTAGCCCACCAGCTCGCCAACCTGCGCCGCCGCCCGGCAGGAGGCGGGAGTCCCCACCAGCAGGTCGTCCAACCCCGAGTGATGGTGCAGGAGTGCCTGGAAGGCGGCAAGCAGGGTGCTGAAGAGGGTCGCCGACCGCTGCCGCCCCAGAGCGGCCACGCCGGTCGCCAGGCCGGCTTCCAGGCGCAGCGAGCGAGCGCCGCCGCGGAACCCCTGGTGCCGGGGCCGCGGACGATCGGTGGGCAGGTCGAGGTCCGGCAACTCGCCGCCCAGGGCCTCGCGCCAGTACTCCCACCCCCGCTCGCCTTCGGTGCCGCCCGCCTGGCGCTCTTCCCAGGCGGCGTAGCGCCCGAGGTCGCCGCCGGCGGGCGGCGGCAGCCCGGCTGCGCCGCCCCGGAGCTCGCCCTCATAGAGCTGCCCGAGGTCGCGGGCGACGACCGCCAGGGACTGGAAATCCACGGCGATGTGATGGACGGAGACCAGCAGCGTCAGCTCCCCGGCGCCTGAGAAGAGCGCGGCGCTCAGGAGCGGGCCCCGCTCCAGGTCGAAGGGGTGGTGCGCCGCCACGGCCAGCCGTTCGGCGAGCTTGCCGGAGCTCCACTGCGAGGCGTCCACCCGCTCCAGGGGCACCCTCGCCATCGCCGCCTCCGGCGCCACCCGGCGCACCGGCTCGTCGTCCTCCACCGGGAAGCGGGAGCGGAGCGATTCATGGCGCGCGAGAAGCCCGCCGAGGGCGCGCTCGAAGGCCTCCGGGTCGAAGGGCGACAGCACGCGCAACGCCACCGAGAGGTTGTAGGCCGCGGACCGGGGCGCGAGGCGCTGCAGGAACCAGATCGCCCGCTGCCCCCGGGTGAGGGGAGCGGCCCCGGCAGTCCCGGCGGCTGCGGACGCCGGGGCCGCCGCAGCCTCGGCCGCGCGGGCGGGGGACGCCAGCAGCGCGCCGGCGATCTCCTCCAGGCTCACGCCGGCCAGCAGGTCGGCCGGGTCCGGCGCCACTCCCAGCGCCGCTTCGACGCGGCTCCTCACCTCGAACGCCGTCAGCGAATCGAGCCCCTGGGCGGTCAGCGGCCGGCCGGCGTCGAGGGCCGATGGAGCGATCCGCAGGGCCTGCGCGACGATCTCCCGCAGCGTGGAGAGCAACCCCGCCGCCGGCTCTGTCGCAGCGCGCGACGCCGCAGCCGCCGCAGCCGGCGCCGGCTGCGGCGCTGCCAACCGGCCCGCCGCCGCGAGCTTCCCCTGGAGGTAGAGGTCGCGGCAACGCCGGCGCTGGACCTTGCCGCTGGTGGTCTTGGGCAGCGACCCGACCTCCAGCAGCACCACGCCGTGGACCGCGACGTCGTGCTGCTCCGCCACGGCCTGGCGGATGGCGTCCACCAGCTCTTCCGGCGCCGCCCGGCTCCGCCGCTCCACCTCCTGGACGACCACCAGCCGCTCTTCGCCTTCGCTCTCCACCGAGAACGCGGCGCCGCAGCCGGGGCGCAACGCGGGGTGGCTGCGCTCCACGGTCAGCTCGACGTCCTGCGGGTAGTGGTTGCGGCCGCGGATGATGATGAGGTCCTTGAGGCGCCCGGTGACGAAGAGCTCGCCGCCGTCAGCGAGGAATCCCAGGTCGCCGGTGCGCAGGTAGCGCCGCTGCGCCGCTGCCGCGAGGCGGGCCCCGAAGGTCTCGGCCGTCAGCTCCGGGCGCTCCCAGTACCCCTTGGCGATGCTCTCGCCCGCCACCCAGATCTCGCCCACCCGCCCCTCGGCACAGGGGATCCCGCTCTCGGGATCGACGATCCGCACGTCCACTCCCGCCGGGGCGGTGCCGCAGCCCACCAGGCGGCGGGACGGCACGGCCGGACCTTCACCCGGCGTGCCCGGCACGGCCACCCCCTGCTCCAGCGCGGCGGCGGCGAACGGAGCGACCCGGGGACCGGCGCCCGCTCCGGCGACCGTCACCAGCAGCGTCGCCTCGGCGAGACCGAAGCAGGGCGCGAACGCCTGGCGGCGGAATCCGCAGGGGGCGAACGCCGCGGCGAAACGGTCCAGGGTGTCCGCCCGTACCGGCTCGGCGCCGTTGAACGCCACCTCCCAGCGGCTCAGGTCCAGCCCCGCCTTCTGCTCGTCCATGACCTTCTGGACGCACAGCTCGTAGGCGAAGCTTGGGCCCCCGCTCGTCGTCGCGCCGTAGCGTGAGATCGCCTCCAGCCAGCGGACCGGCTTCTGCAGGAAGGTCAGCGGCGACATCAGGATGCAGCGCGATCCCGACCACAGGGGCTGCAGGACGTTGCCGATCAGGCCCATGTCGTGGTAGACCGGCAGCCAGCCGACCACGACCGAGCCCGCGGTCTGGCGGAAGCCCGCGGTGATCAGCCGCTGGTTGGCGGCCAGGTTGCGGTGGCTGACCATGACCCCCTTGGGTACGGATGTCGAGCCCGAGGTGTACTGGAGGAAGGCGAGGGCCGCGGGATCGGGCTCCGGCCCGGTCCAATCCCTGCCCTCATCCGGCGCCAAGCCGTCGACGTCGAGCCACAGCCAGTCGGCGGCCCCGGGGAGCTCCCGCCCCCACTGGCGGACCCGATCGAGCGCCGAGGAGTCGATCAGGGCCACCTTCGGCCGGGCGTCCGCCGCCACCGCGGCCAGCCTCTCCTGCCCGCGGTTGCGGCGCGGCGGCACGACCGGCACGGCGACCACGCCGGCGTAGAGGCACCCCAGGAAGGCGGAGATGAAGGAGAGACCCGGCTGGAACAGGAGGAGGGCGCGCTCACCCGCCGGACATCGGTCGTGCAGACGGACGGCAATCGCCCGCGCCCTGGCATCCAGCTCGGCCAGCGTCAGGCGCTCGACCTCTTCCCCGCTATCCGCACAGAAGGTATAGATCGCATGCTCAGGGCGTGCACGCACAAGTCGCCTGACTCGCTCGACCAGCGTCGACCCGGCCACACCACCATGCGCCATTGCACCTCCTTCCAGTCTTCGGGCGGACATATACCCGTCGCGAGATCGCCACCTTCGCCATCTGACCATCTAGACGAAACGTACAGGGACCAATGATACTCTATCTGCCGGAAAACAGTGTATACTGTCGAGCCATGCCCGGGGCGAACCTGACCTTGTGCATTCGTCGTTGGGTATTCACATAGCTTCCTAGGATCCAGGAGAGATTTTCATGGACGGTATGCTGCGAGACGTGCGCCATTCCTTGCGGTCGCTCTTCCAGAAGCCAACCCTCACCCTGTTCGCAGTCCTGGCTCTCGCCTTGGGGATTGGTGCCAATACCGCGATTTTCAGCATCGTCAATGCCGTGCTGCTGAAGCCCATTCCGGTCTCGAATCCGGGTCGTGTCGTGATGGTATACGACCATCAGAAAGGGGCGGCCGACGATAGGAGCATGGTGTCGCCGGGAGACTTCCTCGACTGGAAAGCGCAGAGCTCGGTCTTCGCAGCGTTCAGCCCTGCCGGTTACCAGTACTACAACATCACCGGCCACGGCATCCCCACGAGCCAACTCGGCGCCCGGGTGAGCAGCGACTTCTTCAAGATCATGGACATGAAGCCCCTTCTGGGGCGCGGCATCCAGCCCGATGAGGACGCCGCCGACAAGTCGAAGGTGGTGGTGGTGCGCCACTCCTTCTGGAAGAAATACCTGGGCGGCGATCCCGCCATCGTCGGCAAGGCCCTGAGTCTCAACGGCGATCCCTACACGGTCATCGGTGTCATGCCGCCCGGGTACGTCTACCCGACCTCGGCCCAACTCTGGGTACCGGTGGCATTCACTCCCAAGGAGGAGGCGATCCGCTGGCGCTATCTGTTCACCATCGGCCGCCTGAAGCCCGGTGCCACGACGGAGAGCGCCCAGCGGGAGCTCTCGGCCATCGCCTCCCGCCTGGAGCAGCAATACCCGGACAGCAACACCCACTGGGGTGTCAATGTCGTGCCTCTGCGGGAGGTGGTCGTCGGCAAGACCCGTACCGGCATCCTCGCCCTCATGGGCACTGTCGCTCTGGTGCTGCTCATCGCCTGCGCCAACGTGGCGAGCCTCCTTCTCGCCCGGGCGAGCCAGCGCAGCCACGAGGTCTCGCTCCGCTTGGCCCTCGGCGCCTCGCGCGCCAACGTCACCCGGCAGTTCCTCATCGAAGGAGTCCTGCTGGCGCTGTTCGGCGGCGCCCTGGGCCTGATCCTCTCCTCGGTATCAAAGCAGTTCCTCCTCGACCTGCTCTCCACCGTGCCACGCCAGGACGAGATCACCGTCGACGTGCGGGTACTCCTGATCACCATCCTGCTCTCTCTCGTGACCGGCATCATCGCCGGCCTGGCGCCGGTGTCGCAGACCTTCCGCCTCGACCTCGTCTCCGCTTTCAAGGAGGCCCGCGGACGCTCGAGCTCCGGCCAAACCCGGCGCCCCCTAAAGACCCTGCTGGTGGCCGAGGTCGCCCTCACCATGATGGTACTGATCACCGCGGCCCTCCTGTTGCGCAGCCTTGCGAACCTGCGGGCGGTGGACCTCGGCTTCAATCCCAGCCATGTGGTCATGGCGCCCTTCGCCTTGCCCTCCAGCACGCCGCGCTACGACTCCATCTCCAAACGGAACGCCTTCTTCGATGAGGTGCAGCAGCGGGCCGCGGTACTGCCCGGCGTGACCTCGGTGGGCGCCATCAACCAGCCGCCCCTGATGTGGCCGGCGACCGTCAGCTCCGTCGTCTTCAAGGACCGCCCGACGCCGCCCAAGGGGGAGGAGCCCACTGCCAACATACGCATCGTCTCCGGCGACTATTTCGGCACCATGCAGATCCCCCTCGTCCAAGGGCGCAAGTTCTCCACCGCGGATACCGAAAACAGCCCGCCGGTGGCCATCGTCAACCGCAAAATGGCCGACTCCTATTGGCCCGGCCAGAGCGCGCTCGGCAAGCGCTTCACCTTCAAAGACCAGGACTGGGAGGTGGTGGGCATCGTCGCCAATGTCCGCGAGCGGGGCATCACGGAAGACATCACCCCCTCCGTCTACACCCCCCTGGCACAGAACCACATCGACGACCTGACGTACATGGTGCGCACCTCCGGCGATCCACGACCCTATATCGAGAGCATGCGCAAGGTGATCTGGGGCCTCGATTCCGAGCTCCCCCTGGACGAGCTCACGACCTGGGACGACCACCTCGCCCAGGCCATCGCCGAGCCGCGGTCGAAGACCGTCCTGCTCAGCCTCTTCGCCCTGCTCGCCCTGCTCCTCGCCGCTCTGGGCATCTACGGCATCTTCGCCTACTCGGTGTCAGAGAGGACGAACGAGATCGGCGTGCGGGTCGCTCTCGGCGCCCAGCGCAGCAGCATCTTCCGCCTGATCTCCGGCCAGGGCCTCACCCTCACCCTAATCGGGATCGTCATCGGCGTCGCCGGCTCCCTGGCCGCCTCCCGCGTCATCGCCAGCCTGCTGTTCGGAGTTTCGGCGGCGGACCTCCTCGTCTACGTCTTCACCGCCGGCTTCCTGCTCATCATTGCGTTCCTCGCCACCTTCGTACCCGCCTGGCGCGCCACGCAGACCGACCCGCTCGTCGCCATCCGCTACGAATGAGACGCCGATGCCCCCTCGGCGCGGGGGCGCCTCCTCACTTCAGGAAGGGCTCACACTTCGAGGACGATCCCCTCGGTCGCGGCAAGGCTCAGGTTGACGGGTCCACCGGCCGACTTGGGCTGCACCCGCAGGATCGCTCCGCCGTAGGTGTCGCCGAGGTAGAAGGGTCCCCAGATCGCATCGTGGGGAGCGCAGCCGTAGGCGCCGCACTGGAAGAGGTAGGGCAACGATTCCATGTGCTCCTGGACGATCCAGCCTCCTTTCTCCAGGGCGAGCCGGGCCTGCTTCTCCCACTTCTCCGCCGACGCGAACCGACCTACGATCACGTCCTTCCCACCGTACGACCGCACCTCCTTCAGCACGAGGTCTTCCCGCCTGTGGGCCAGCAGGTCCGGCAGGGAAACGCGCGTGCCGAGATACTCGACCTCCCGAGCGGTCACTTGCCGGCTCCATGGGATATGCTTGAGGAGGAGCTCCTGCTCCTCGGCACTGAAGATCGGAGAGCTCGCGTGCTCGGAGAGCAGGGCGATGTTCTGCTTGTTGGACAGGATGGGCGACAGCGGGCCGTTCAGCAGGACGAGCTTGTTGGCCTTGAAACAACGGTAGACCCCCGGGGGGGTGATCTCGCCGCTGAGCTCGACCACGGCGTGAATCTTGCGCCGGTTCAGAAAGAGTGCGTCACGGCTCGGAACCAGAGCGCCATACTGGCAGATCTCCAGAGTGCCGCGAAGCCGTCCCTGCAACTCCTGCTTCGCCAAGTCGTACTCGGCGTTCAGGTACTCCGCGGCGGCGTGCGTCAGGTAGGCCGAGTTCTCTCGAACGACGACCAGAGCGATGTTGAGCTCGCCATCCGGGCAGAGCCCCTTCCGAGCTGCTTCATCGATGACATGAAAAAAAAACTTCTGCATCGTGTTCGTATACTTGACCGCGATGCCGGACGAACGGATGAACTCGGCGGTGGCGGGGACCTCCAGATGCATACCGACGAGGACGGAGGTCTCCCATCCTCCCAGGCTGGGAGTGAAGTTGAACTCTATGCACTTGAACCCGCTGCGGGTCTCGATGAAATCCCCCCGCGATAGGACGGTCTCGACACCACTGGGCTCTGAGAGCACGATCTCGGCCAGCACGGATGATCCAATCTCATAAAAGTCACTGAACTTCGCGGGATCATTCCGGAAGATCCGCGCCGGGATCTGCCGGATCAGGCGGTTGATGCCGGCGCTCACCCGCTGGAACTCGGCGAGCTTCTCCCGGCCGACGAAGGTCGGCCAGGCCTGGATCGCATATTTCAAAAGATGCCTTTTTTGATCCAACGCCGAGAACTTTGACCGCTCGAGGAGCTCGGGACAGGTTCGCGCGAACTCGCGGAAACGGAAATCCTGTTGCGAGATGCTGCGATGAGAGGACTGCAGCTCCTCGGACCAACCCTCCTCCTCCACAGCCTTCTCCCGCGCGGTTGAAGTCAACTCGCTCATCGTCTCCTCTCCCCTCCTGCACCGGCCAGCGAAATATCCGGAGATGGTGGACGGCGGCCTGTCCCGTCCGCTACGATAAGTTATTCTAATCTGTGCGTCGGCGCAGAAAGGTCATAAATGCCCATCGATTTCAGTGAAGCGAAGGTCCCGGCTGTCAAGAGAACGGCCGAGCCCGTTACCCGCGAGCAGGCCCTGGTCTAGGCTTGGACGGCTGCCGAATGGCCTCGCTCCTCCGCCTGCTCTCGTTCCTGCGGCGCCTGTCATTGGACATCCGGCACTCCCGGCTGCGCATCGCCGTCATCGCGATCGGAGGAGTGGCGAGCGGCCTGGCGGCGACCGGGATGATCGCGTTGATCAACTCGCTCATCGGCCGTCCGGGGTCCTCGGGCCCGGCCAGGATCTGGGCCTTCGCCGCCCTCTGCGCGGTGCTGCCCGCCTGCCGTTTCGTCTCGCAGGTGCTTCTCGTGGACCTGTCGCAGAGCAGCCTGCTCGCCCTGCGGCTGCGGCTGAGCCGCCGGGTGCTCTCGGCGCCACTGCGCCAGCTCGAACAGGTCGGGGCGTCGCGTCTGCTCGCGACCCTCACCACGGACATCGGCACGATCGCCGACTCGACGGCCATGGTCCCGATCCTGCTCATGCACGTCACACTGGTGGTGAGCTCTCTCGTCTACCTGGGCTGGCTCGACACACGGTTGCTCCTGGAGGTGGCGGTCGTCATCCTGGGCGGCGCCCTTTCGTACCGTCTGGCGGCAGGCAAGGCGAGCCTCTTCTTCCAACGCTCGCGCCAATGGATGGACGAAGTGTTCGGCCAGATCCGCTCCATGGTCGAGGGCACCAAGGAGCTCAAGATGCACCGCGGCCGGCGGGAGGCCTTCCTGCAGAGCGTCGAGCACAGCACGAAGGCCCAGATGAAAGATTACAGGGCCGGTCAGATCGCGTTCTCCGTGGCCTCGAGCTGGGGGCAAGTCCTGCTGTTCATGCTGATCGGGTTCCTCATCCTGGTCCTCCCCCGGTTCCAGCCGGTCGACGGCAAGGTCCTGGTCGCCTACACAATCGTTCTGTTCCAGATGATGACCCCGTTGGAGGTCCTGCTGACGAGCCTGCCGGCACTCTCCCGCGCCACGGTGGCGATCCGGACCGTCGAGGATCTCGGGTTCTCGCTGGATGCCGAGGCGCCGGCGCCGGACCTAGCGCCGGCTGCCACGCAGGGCACCTGGGACCTCCTGGAGCTGGACGGCGTGGCCCACAGCTACCGGCAGGAAAATGACGAGAGCTTCCTGCTCGGACCAGTCGACCTGACATTCCGGCCCGGCGAGCTGGTCTTCATGATCGGCGGCAACGGCAGCGGCAAGACCACCCTGGCCAAGATCCTGATCGGCCTCTACACGCCGGAGGCGGGAGAGATCCGCTTCGCAGGCGAGGCGATCACCGATCACAACCGGGAGAGCTACCGCGAGCGTTTCTCCGTCGTCTTCTCCGACTTCTTCCTGTTTGAGAACCTGCTCGGTCTGGAGAGCGCCAAGCTGGACCAGGAAGCCCTTCGCTACCTCGAGCGGCTGCGCCTGGACCGCAAGGTGCGGGTGGAGCAAGGGCGGTTCTCCACGCTCGACCTGTCGCAAGGGCAGCGCAAGCGCCTGGCCCTGCTGACCGCCTACCTGGAGGATCGCTCGATCTACGTCTTCGATGAATGGGCGGCCGATCAGGACCCGACCTTCAAGCAGGTCTTTTACCTGGAGCTTCTCCCGGAGCTGCGGCGCCGAGGCAAGACCGTCTTCGTCATCAGCCACGACGACCATTACTTCCACGTCGCCGACCGCGTCGTCAAACTGAACTATGGGCAGGTCGAGTACGATCGCTCTGTCACAGAGCACAAGGGATTGATGATCTCTCAGCCGTTTACCTGAGCCCGCCGCTTTTCGGCCCCATTTCTGCTCCGATGCTCTAGAGATAAGTGTTGATACAGTGTTGATCTTAAAAAGTGGTGCGGCTGGGAGGACTCGAACCCCCAAGAGTTTAGGAAACAGGCCCAGCCCTGTCAATCAATGACAGCCGGTGACTCTCAACGTACAACAGGTCAAGCACTTAGCTCGATCCTGGACTGTCACCCAGTACCGCCGGTTACCACTGGTTTTCACCTCGCAGTGTGACTGGAGTGTGACTTGGGCAACCTACTCAATCACCCTGATTCAAGGGAAGTCCCGAAACTTCGTCGAATCTTTCGCGACTTCACTCGCGCCGGAGCCGGCGGCAGCGTCGATAGCGAGGACCTGCGAACGGCCCTGGAGCGTGCGATCAGGCAGGACTCCGACGCTCTTCGGCCAGTGGGTTCGGCCAGCGGCCGGATCTCGTGGACCGCCACCGGCTTGTCCGCCGCGAGAGCTTCCAATTCGCGGCAGACTAGTCTAGTAACCAGGTCCCACCAATCCGTTCCGGGTTGCTCTCGTGCTTTGGAGGACCCGCTCTGCGGCTGCATCACAAACCGCCGCTTGCAACACGAACCCGCCGCAACGCGCACCCCAGATGCCGGTCTGCGCGACAAAACAGGAGATCCGGGCGGGCGGACAGTCCAACCGGCGGGTTCAACCTCTCGACCCGGGACTGAAATGTTCAAACCTCCACGGGTTGAGCTGCCGGCCCCATGAGGCAAGCTGTTCGCCCCGGCCCTCGCTCGGCCCGCGCGATGCACGTTGCCAAGATCTCGGCGAGGGTCTCCACGTGGGGCGCTGCGATGATCGTCTGGTGGTTGCCGGGGACGGTGTGGACCTCCACGCCGCCCGCTGCGACGGTACCCCAGCCCAGGGTGGGGTCCTCGAAAATCTGCCGTCGTTGCGGAGTCGCTTCCTGGAGGGCGACCGGATCGACGCTGCTCGCCCGCAACAGGGTGATCCTTCCCGGATAGGTGGAAACCCTGTAGCGTTCGACGGCCGTCGCCCTGGAGCTCCACCCCAGGGCCAGATCGCGCAGCAGCGGGATGTCGAAACCCGGTCCGAGCGCCTCCAGGCCGCCGAGGATCTCCAGGCCCCGTGCGAGCTGGCCGTCGAGGGGAAGACCGCGCAGCGCTTCCGCATCGAGCTCCAGCGTACGCCCCTCGCCGCGGGCCTGATGCTGCAGCATGCCGGCGATGACGGCCGCGGTGTCGACTTCCGCGGCTTCGTCGCCCGGAGAGACCGGTTGATCCAGGAGGGCGAGCAGCGCCACCTCCTCTCCGGCACGGTTGAGCTGCCGCGCCATCTCGAACGCGACGACCCCGCCAAAAGAGTACCCGGCCAGAAGGTAGGGGCCAACGGGCTGAAAGCTTCGCACGGCATCGACGTACTCGGCCGCCGCCTGTTCGATCGTAACCTGCGGCGCTTCGGCCTGCCCGGCCTTCCCATCGAGGGGGCGCGCCTGGAGGCCGTAGACCGGCTGGTCTGTGCCGAGCTGTCGGGCGAGTTGGTAGTAGCCGAGGACCTCTCCCCCGAGCGCATGGACGAAGAAGAGCGGCGTCCGCGCCCCGAGGGGCTGGATCGGCACCAGCGGCGACCAGGGGGTGCCAGCCTCCTCCTCGAGGCGCGGGGCCGGCGCGGCGACGGTCTTCTCGCTTTCCCGGCCGTGCTGGATCAGTTGCCGCAGCGCGCCGGCATAGGCCGCGGCCAGTCGCTCCGCGGTCTCCCGGCGATGCGTCCGCGAGCCGTAGGTCAGGGTGATCCGGAGCCGGCCCTCGGCCACCATGCCGACGATTTCCAACGGGTGGGTGCGGCGGGCGCGCGGGCTCCGGCTGGGGCCGGCGGAGACCGTGGAAGCCCGGAAAAGAGAGCTCTCCTCGGAGGCGGCGTCGGCTTGACCCAGATATTGGCCCAGGTAGTTGAACAGGATCTCGGCCGCCGGAGCCGCTTCCAGGCGCAACAGACCGTAGCCGAGACCGCGTCCCGGCACGGCGCGCAACCGCTCCCTGGCGCTCACCAGGGCGTCGCCGGGACCGGCGTCCCCCTCCTCCAGGACGACCGGGTACAGGGAGGTGAACCAGCCCACGGTGCGCGAGACGTCGACATCGCCCGATATGGGCTCGCGGCCATGCCCCTCCAGGTCCACCCGCAGCCGCGGCGAGCCGGTCCAGCCCGCCAGGGCCCGCACCAGGGCGCTGAGCAGCGCGTCGTCGATGCGGTTGTGGTACACCGACGGCAGGGTCTGGAGCAGGTCCGCGGTTTCTTCGGCAGTGAGCTCGAAGGAGACCGTGGCTTCGTCGCCGACCAGATCGGCGGCAGAGGGGAAGTCGACGGGCAGGCGGGGGACGGGAGCCCGGGCGGTCTCGCGCCAGTAATCCAGCTCGCGGGCCAACGCCTCCGAGCCGGCATGCCCGGCATGCGCAGTCAATCGGCGAGCCCACTCTTGGAACGAGGTGGTCTTGGGCGGCAAGGTGGGGCGCAGCCCGCGCGCGGCCCGGCGGTACGCCCCCTCCAGGTCTTCGAGCAGCACGCGCCAGGAGACCCCGTCCACCACTAGGTGGTGGGTGACCCAGAGCAGCCGGTCCGGCTGCCCATTGAACAGGCAGAGGCGGGCCAGAGGTCCCGCCGACAGGTCGAAGCCCGCCTGGAGAGCCGCGGCCGCCCGCTCGAAGGCTTGGCGCCGGCGAGGCGCCGGCAGGCCCGAAAGGTCCACCTGGTGGAAGGGCGCCACCGGCTCGGCCGGCGCGTTCTCCTGCCGCCAGCCGCCCGGCTGGAGAGCGAACCGCATCCGCAGGGCGTCGTGGTGCTCCACGATGGCGGCCATGGCGCGTTCCAGGACGGCGGGGTCGAGGGGCTCTCGCGACTCCAGCAGGAGGGCCTGGTTGAAGTGGTGGGGGTCCGCAAAGCCCTGCGCGAAGAACCAGCGCTGAATCGGGGTGAGTGGCACCTCGCCTGCCACCGGTCCCTGCTCGGCACGGACACCAGCGGCATCTGTGAATGTGGCATGGCGGGCGAGCGCCGCCACCGTCTGGTGCTCGAAGATCTGCCGCATGGTGAAGCGCAGGCCGGCCTGGCGCGCCCGGGCCACGATCTGGACGGAGAGGATCGAATCGCCGCCGAGCTCGAAGAAGTTGTCGTTGACCCCCACCCGCGGCAGGCGCAAAGCCTGCGCCCAGACCGTCGCCAGGAGCTCCTCCTCGCGGGTGCGGGGCGCCGCGTACCCGGACGCGGCGCCGGGCTGCTCCGGAGCCGCCTCCGGAGCAGATAACGCTTTCCTGTCCACCTTGCCGTTGGCCGTGAGGGGCAACGCCGCGAGCGTCACGAAGGCGGCGGGCACCATGGGCTCCGGCAGACGCTCCCGCAGGCCCGAGCGCAGCGCGCCGGCCGAAGCGTCCCCCACCACATAGGCGATCAGACGCTTTTCGGAGCGATCCTCGCGGGATTGATCCCCACGCACCAACACCACCGCCTCGCGCACGCCGGGCAGGGCCAGCAGCGCCGCCTCGATCTCCCCCAACTCGATGCGCACGCCGCGGATCTTGACCTGGTGGTCCAGGCGGCCCAGGTACTCGATCGCCCCGTCGGTCCGCCACCGCGCCAGGTCGCCGGTACGGTAGACGCGCCCGCCGGGCTCCCCTCCCTCGGGGTCCGGCAGGAAGCGCTCGGCCGTCAGATCGGGGCGCTCGACGTAACCGCGCGCCAGGTTGACGCCGGCGATGAACAGCTCGCCCGGCACGCCCACTGGCACCGGCTGAAGGTTGCGGTCGAGCAGGTGGATGCGGGTGTTGGCGATCGGCCGGCCGATGGGGACGCCGCCGCGGTAGCTCTCGCCGGTCTCACAGACCCAGGAGGTGACGTCCACCGCGGCCTCGGTGGGGCCGTAGAGGTTGTGCAGCTGGGCGTGGCCGAGGCGGGCGGCGAACCGCCGGGCCAGCGCGGCGGGCAGCGCCTCGCCGCTGCACACCACGTCGCGCAGCGTGCGGCACTCCCCTGCCCCGGGCTCCTCCAGGAAGAGCTGCAGCATGGAGGGGACGAAGTGCAGGACCGTGATCCCCTGCCCGGCGATGAGCCGCGCCAGGTAGGCGTTGTCGCGGTGGCCACCGGGTCGGGCCACCACCAGGCGGGCGCCGGTCATCAGCGGCCAGAACAGCTCCCAGACCGAGACGTCGAAGCTGAACGGGGTCTTCTGGAGCACCCGGTCGGCGGCGGAAAGCTGCAGCGCCTCCTGCATCCAGAGGAGCCGGTTGACGATGGCCCGGTGGGAGATCACCGCGCCCTTGGGCCTGCCCGTGGAGCCGGAGGTGTAGAGCACGTAGGCCGGATGATCGGGATCGACGGGCACCGAGAGCGGACCCTCGTCGAGATCACCGAGATCTCCGGCCGCCGGTTCGCCGTGCTCCAGGAACAGGAAGCGATCCTCGGCGCCCGGCAGGCGATCGGCCAGGCCGGCGCGGGTCAGGATCAGCCGCAGGCGGGCATCGCGATCCTGGAAGGCGAGGCGGCCGGCGGGATGGTCGGGGTCCAGGGGGGCATAGGCCGCGCCCGCCTTGAGGATGCCGAGCAGGGCGACGAGCAGCTCGCAGGAGCGCTCCAGGAGCACGCCGACGCGGCTCTCCGGGCCACAGCCAAGGGCCTGGAGCCGGCGCGCCAGACGGTTGGCCCGCCGATCGAGCTCGCCGTAGGTCAGCTCCTCCGTCTCGAAAGTAATGGCCACGGCATCGGGAGAACGGCCAACCTGCTCTTCGATCCAGGCATGGAGCGGGCGGTCGAGAGGGTAGGCGGCGGCGGTCGCGTTCCAGGCGCGAAGCTGGAGAGCTTCCGCGGCGCTGAGCAGGCCCACCTCGCCGGCGCGCCGCTCCGGCGCTTCGACCAGGCCGGCGAGCAGTCGCTCGAAGCCCGCGAACAGGCGGTCGACCGTCGCGGCGTCGTAGAGATCGGTGGCGTGCTCGACCGTGCCGAGGAGCCCGTCGCCGTGCTCTTCGAGGCTCAAGGTGAGATCGAACTTCGCCGTCGTACCTTCCACGTTCACCGGCCGCAGGCGCAGGCTCTCGATCTCCAGGCTTGCGACGGGAGCGTTCTGCAGCACGAGCATCACCTGGAACAGGGGGGCATAGGCGAGGCTCCTTTCGGGGGCCAGCTCCTCGACCAGCTTTTCGAACGGCACGTCCTGGTGCAGATAGGCGGCCAGGGCGGTCTCGCGCACACGGCCGAGCAGCTCGCGGAAGGTGGGGGCGCCCGCCAGGTCTCCTCGCAGGTCTCCTCGTAAAACCAGCGTGTTGACGAAGAACCCGATCAGCGGTTCGAGCTCGCGGTGTGTGCGTCCGGCGACGGGTGAGCCCACCGCGAGATCGTCCTGTCCGCTGTAACG
>Ga0136846_1221097_pt1 | contig 155766 bp, 138 predicted proteins | sample HopSoiMetagenom2_FD_96841 | JGI IMG/M metagenome (GOLD analysis project Ga0136846, IMG submission 96841) | Grasslands soil microbial communities from Hopland, California, USA - 2 Assembly 2016 (version 4) | ecosystem: Environmental > Terrestrial > Soil > Grasslands | place: USA: Hopland... | reverse complement strand
GGAAACACCCGTTCCCATTCCGAACACGGCAGTTAAGCCCCCCAGCGCCGATGGTACTGCGCGCGCAAGTGCGTGGGAGAGTAGGTCGTCGCCGGGAATTATCTTCAGAGTACGGCCCATGAGAAATCATGGGCCGTCAGTTTTTTCAGCCGGCTTCAGCCGTCAATTCCAGATCTTCTTCCACCAGGGATCGCCGTCCGCCGGGACGACCGAGCCGGCCTTGAGGTTCATCTTGCGGCGGATCTTGTCGACGTCCCAGCCGGTCAGGGAGGCCAGGGTCTCGGCCTGCCGCGCGAAACGTTTCGGCAGCTCACGGCGGTAGGACTGGGCCGCCTCGCAGCGGTCGCCGCCCGTCCAGGGGTGGCGCAGGATGAAGCGCCCCTGGAAGTTTTGCCGGTCGGCGGTCTGCTGGAACGAGAGGTCCTCGGGGAAGTGCTCCGAGTCGTAGCGCAGATGGAGCCGGGTGAGGAAGACGTTCTGGGCGCCGCCGGAGCGATTGTCTCCTCCCTGCTCGAGCCAGAAGACTCCGAGCTGCCGCAACTCGTCGGGGGCGAGCGGATTGGCGGAGCAGGGATCGCACCAGGCCATGTCCCAGGAGTACTCGAGGAACACGGTGCGCATGTCCTGCCGCTTGACCTGCTGGCTGAACAGGGACTTGTAGAAGCCGGGGAACTCGTCCTTGACGAAGAGGGGGACCTCGGCGTCGGAGGGGAGGCGCACGGTACGGTAGTTGGTGGTCTCCACCCGGCCCTGGCGGGTGAGGGCGTAGACGAAGAGCTCCTGGGGGCCGTTGGCATTGACCATCCCCAGGCGGATGGGGAGCATGAACTTGGGGCTCTCGTAGGCGACCTGGATGGGGCGCAGGTAGGTGAAGCCGAGCTTCGACTGCTCCTTCAGATTCACCTTGGCGACGAAGAACCGCATCCCCTGCTTGAGGTAGCCGCCGAGGACGCGGGAGGCGCCCGCGGGAATGCGGTAGCCATTCTCGATCAGCCAGGTTTCGAGGCCGTTGCTCTCCTTGGCCGAGAGGATCAGGATGTCGTACTCGCCGACCGTGTAGCGGGCCTCCACCGTGACCCCCCAGGCTGCGGTCGCGCGCGGCGCCGCCGGCGACGCCTCCGGCCGCTCCTTCCGCCCGCGGGGCTGCCATTTTCTGCAAGAGATATTGCTCGCAGGGGTTCGCGTCGAAGTACTCGACGAGGCGCGGCGCCGAGTAGGCGTCCAGGTGGTCGAGCAGCGCCCGGTCGGCGATGTGGATCTGCTCCCGCTGCAGGAAAGTCGGGACCGGAATGACGATGGCGAACTCTTTCGGATCGCCCTTGAAGTCGTTGGCCATGGTGAGCACGGTGCGGTCGGCGTCGCGTACCAGGACCACCTGGGAGGCCTGGTTGAACAGCCTGGCGTCGGCCCTGGCCACGTAGAAACCACAGAAGGCGAGGGCGGTGCCGGCGGCGGTCGCCAGCGCGGCGGCGGCGAGGAGCGGAACGCGGAGGCGTCTCATGCGAATCTCCTTTCTTCGAGGAGAGGTTGGACGGGAGCTGCAGTCAGGAGCGGAGCCCCTCGCCAGACGTACCGCGCGCCGGGCAGCAACCGGTCGAGGAGCGGCACCAGGGGGGAGAGGAAGGCCAGGGACAGGATCAGGCCGTTGGGCCGGTAGAGCACGAAGTGGATGCTCCCGGCGCCCAGGGCCACCAGCAGGGCGAAGAGGATGCGGCCGGCCCGGGTGTCGGGAGTGGTCTTCGGGTCCGAGATCATGAAGAAGGTGAAGATCAGGAAGGCACCGCTCGCGAGCTGGTGGAGGGGGATGGCCATGGGTTGGCCGAGCCACAGCGCGCGCCCGAACAGGATCGCGAGATAGAAGGCGAGAAAGGCATAGGTGACGTCGCTGCGGGCGGCGCGGTTGACCACCAGCCCGCCCAGGCAGGCGACGAGGAAGCCCAGGAACGCCGCGCTCCCCCACTGGCCCGGAGAGACCCACACCCGGCCGGTGGCGAGCATCAGGGCCACGAGCCCCAAGTTGGTGGGATTGAAGACGTGCTTGCCGCGGACGCGGAGCGCGAACTTGCTGGCGATGGCGACCGCGGCGGCGAGGACCGCCAGGGCGGCCGAGCCCGTGCGCAGCAGCAGGCAGAGGGAGAGGCCGGAGATCAGGGCGCTCTTCGGGTCGAAGGCCGGGAGGCGCCACAGCCGGGTGCAGGCGAGCTGAGTGAGGAGGGCCGTCCCCAGCAGCAGCAGGGCGCGCCCGGCGCCGATCTCGAAGTCCAGCCGGACGACGCCGTAGGCCAGCAGACAGGCGAGGACGAGGATCTGGTAGAGGCGGGGGTCCTGCAGCCAGGGTCGGGAGCCGTTCATTCTCGGGTCCTCCATGAGGCGGCTCCTGCGAGCCCGCCCTCTCCTCTTGGACACGTCAAGCTCGCCCAAGGAAACCCCGGCTCTCCCCCAACGGTCCAGCGAGATGGTCCGTACAAGAGTAAGACGTATTTGACGAAAGGAAGCTTCGATGGCGAAAGCAGCAGGCTTCACAAGGGGATCTTTCGCAGCGCTCTGTCTGATCGCTTCCGCGGCCTGGGCCGGACCGACGCCGCAGGGTGCGCCTTTCCGCGTCAGCTCCTGCCCGAGCTGCCGCCAGTCGGTGCCCGCGGTGGCCGGCCTGACGACCGGCGGTTTCCTGGCCGTCTGGGAGGGGCCGAGCTCCAGCGACACGCAGAGTGTCAACGGGCGGTTCTTCACCACCACCGGCGCCCCGCAGGGGGACGACTTCTCGCTCGCCCAGGAGGTGGAGCCGAACAAGTACGACGCGGCGGTGACCCACAACAAGAAAGGCAATTTCATCGTCGTCTGGTCGTCGGTCGCCGACGACAACAGCGACATCATGGCCCAGAGGTTCAAGGCGAACGGCACCCCGCTCGGGGCGGCGTTTCAGGTGAACGTCGACGATCCCGCCGCGCCCATGGTGCCATTCGACTTCAACCCGGTGGTCGCGCCGATGAGCGACGGCGGGTTCATCGTGGTGTGGATGAGCCTGCTGCCCTCGGGCGTCCTGCCGTCCGGCGTCAACTTCCCGGGCACCACGCCCCAGGTGCTGGCTCGACGCTTCAGTGCCGCGGGCGCACCGGCGGGGACGCAGGTCAAAGTCAGCACCGGCCTGGTCAACGGCGACCGGCCGGACGCCTGCGTGGACACCGCCGGCCGGCCGGTGATCGTCTGGACGACCGTGGACGCCTTCCGCCCCTTCGAGCCCAACGTGAAGGGGGTCTCCCTGCGCCGGCTGTCCGCCAAGGGGGCGCCTCTGGGCTCTGCCGAGACGGTGGTGGCCGCGCCGGCGGCGAGCTCCCTCCGGCCGGCCGTCTCCTGCGGCAATGCCAGCACCTTCGTGGTGGTCTGGCACAGCGACGATGCGCCGGCGGTGGATCACACGGACATCCTTGGCCAGCGTTTCAGCAATCAGGGCCGCCCGGCCGGAGCGAAGCTCGTGATCAATTCCACCACGACGGGAGAACAGAGGAACCCCGCGATCTCCCACGATCCTCCGGCAACTTCGTGGTGGTCTGGCAATCCGCCGTGGGATCGCGGGTCGGGATCTTCGTCCGCCGCTATACCGTCAAGGGTGTGGCCACCGGTCCCGAGCTCGAGGTGGTGTCGGACGTCGCGAACGGGGTGGCGCCGGCCAATCCCGACGTCTCCCACATCGGCGCGAAGGGGAGCTTCGTGGTGGTCTGGCAGGACGGTGCGCAGGGCGGGATCTACGGGCTGCGCTTCACGCCCTAGGAACGATGAAGGGATCAGCCGGCGTCCGAGCCGCAACCAGGGCGGTGACGGCCGCCGCTCCCGCGCGTTTGAGCGTCTCGGCCGCCGCGTCGAGGGTCGCCCCGGTGGTGGCGACGTCGTCGACCAGCAGGAGGTGCAGGCCGCGGACCTCCTGGGGACGCGGCACCCGGAAGGCCCGCCGCAGATTGGCCAGCCGCTGCGTACGGCCGAGGAGGCTCTGGGGCGGGGTGGCCCGGCCGCGGGAGAGCGCCGTGGAGAAGGGGAGCTCGAGGAGAGCCGCCAGGGGGCGGGCGATCCGCTCCGCCTGGTTGTAGCCGCGGGCCAGGTGCCGGCGCCAGTGGAGCGGCACGGGTATGACCTGGTCAATCCCCCGGTCGATCCCTTGGATCCCGGGACCGAGCTCCCCGGCCAGGGCCGCCGCAAGATGCCGGCCGAGGTAGTCCAGGCGCCGGAACTTGAGCGCCTGCACCACCGCGTCGAGGGGCGGGCGGTAGCTCCAGAGCGCCAGCAGCCGGTCGAAGGCCGGCGGGTCCCGGCGGCAGGCACCGCAGCGGTAGCCCGGCGGCAGGGCATACGTTTCGCGGAGCGGCAGCGCGCACACCGCGCAGGCCTGCGCGGGCTGCCGGGAGAGCGCCGCCCGGCACACTCCGCAGAGCCCGAGCGTCGCGCCTCTGGCGGGGAGCGGCTGACCGCAGCCCAGGCAGGGGGCGGGCAGCAGGGAGTGGACCAGCCGGTCGAACAGCCGGAAGGGGGGCGGTGTGACGCCGGGAGGCGCTGATCCGTATACAGAGTTGGTCATAGGATGGTCGTCCCGCCGGGGAGAGCGAGGCATGAAGCTATACTCTCAGCAACCGGGCGGTCCAGGGGGAGAGCCGGGCTCCGGGACCGTGGCCATCGAGACGGCATCCGCCGCAAAGGAGGGGATCTTGACGCAACACCACCGCCTGCTGTGGAGGCTCCTGCTGATTGGAGCCCTTCTTCTGCTCCCCGGCGCCGCCGGCGCGCAGGAGCTCTACACCTATTCCGTGGGCCTCCTGGGCGGCATCGGCGGCTCCTTCGACGCCAATCCCGGAGGCAGCCTCACCAATCAGAGCTTCCAGCTCAACCTGGGGATGGTCACCGAGCCTCACACCCACCTCATCCTGCGCGTCGGAAAGCTGGCGTTGGACAAGGACAGCCTCTTCGGCTCCCTGAGCAACGCCAAGCTCGACTACCTGACGATCGGCGGCGAGTACCGGGCCCGCCAGGCCTTCTGGGATTCGGGCCTCTATCTCGCCCTGGGCGGCTATCGGCTGTACGGCGACCAGTCCGGCCGCGACCGCCAGGAGACCTCTGTCGGGCTGGCGGTGGGAGCCACCGGCGAGCTGCCGATCACCCGTCACCTCGCCGTTCTGGCCGAGATCTCGGGCCACTACATCCACTTCAGAGACGCCCAGTTCTTCGCCATGGGCCACGCCGGCTTCACCGTCCATTTCTAGACGGAGTCTCGGGGCCGCTCCCGCCGTGGAGCGGCCCTCTCCCGGGTCACGTGCCGGGCTGGCGGAGGGCGGCGGTGGAGGGGTGTGCGCCCTTGAGCTTCGCCTGGATCTCCTGCCGCAGAGCGGCGTCGTCCCAGTCCGTCGTGCCGACGAACTTCCGGACCACCTGCCCGTTGACGACGAGGTAGGTCTCGGGGAGCTTGTCGGTGCCGTAACGATTGGCCACCTCCCAGGAGGGATCGAAGAGCACCATGTCGGCGCCGCGGCCCAGGAAGGCGCGGACTTTGGTGTTGGAGTCGGAGACGGCGACCATGAGGACGGAGAAGTCCTCGTGTCCGGCGAAGTCCCGGGTCAGGCGTTGCAGGGCCGGGATCTCCTGGATGCAGGGCGGGCACCAGGTGGCCCAGAAATGGACCAGGGTGACCGGGGCGAGGTGCGGACCGATGGTGGCGGACCGGCCGTTGGCGTCGTAGAGGGAGCCGCCGGGCTCCTTGAAGGTGGCGTCGCCGCGGGGCCAGAAGAGCGCTGCCAGGGCACAGACGGCCAGGGCCGCGAGCCCCAGCTTGGCGGGCATGCCGAGGTGAGAGCCGGAGACTGGCGCCGGGGGGGCCTGGGCCGGCGCGCTGGAATCGGAGGGGGAATGCATACCGTCGCTCCCATGTTGGAGAGACAGGACCGGATCTGGTCCTCAAGCTCTCGCCTCCTCTAGAATACCCCACGGACCGAAAGAACCTTGCATACCCTCGAAGAACGCCGTGCCGCCGATCCCCGGCGGGCCATCCTGGTGGGTCTCGTCCTGCCGGGCCAGCCCGTCTACGTCGTCGAGGAGCACCTCGACGAGTTGGCGCAGCTCGCCGACACCGCCGGGGCGCGGGTCGCCGGCCGCGCCATGCAGGCGCGCAAGGCGCCGGACCCCGCGACCTTCGTCGGCCACGGCAAGGCGGAGGAGATCAGCGCCAGCGCCCGCGAGCTGGGCGCCGACCTGCTGATCTTCGACGACGACCTCTCGGGCAGCCAGGTGAAGAACCTCGAGGAGCTGACCAAGCTCTCGGTGATGGACCGCAGCTCCCTGATCCTCGACATCTTCGACCAGCGGGCGCGCAGCCGCGAGGCCCGCACCCAGGTGGAGCTGGCGCGCCTCAAGTACTCGCTCCCCCGGCTGACCCGGCAATGGAGCCACCTCTCGCGCCAGGGCGGCGGCGTGGGCCTGCGCGGCGGCGAGGGTGAGAGCCAGCTCGAGCAGGACCGCCGGGTGCTGCGCTCCCGCATCCGGCGCCTGGAAGAGGACCTCGAGAAGATCGAGCGCACCCGCAACGTGCAGCGCCACGGCCGCGCGGGCGCGCCCACGGTGGCGCTGACCGGCTACACCAACGCCGGCAAGTCGACCCTGTTCAACCGCCTCACCGCCGCCGGCACGCTGGCCGAGGACCGCCTCTTCGCCACCCTGGACGCCAAGCTCCGGCGGGGCTCCGTGGACGGCGCCAGGACGGCGGTCTTCGCCGACACGGTGGGCTTCATCCGCAAGCTGCCGCACCACCTCGTCTCGTCGTTCCGCAGCACCCTGGGGGAGGTCACGGCGGCGGACCTCGTGCTCCACGTCATCGACCGCAGCCACCCGCGCTGGGAAGAGCAGGCGGCCGTGGCCGAGCAGGTGATGGACGAGCTGGGGGTGGACCGCGGGCGGGTGGTGAACGTCTACAACAAGACCGACCTGCTGCCGGCGGACGAGCCGCGGAACGGCCAGGCGCTCTGGGTGTCGGCCGCGACGGGTGAGGGCATCCCCGCGCTCAAGGCCGAGCTCGGCCGGCGTCTCGGGAAGATGAGAACCAGGGACAGCAGGGACTCCAGGGACAGCAGGGACACGATTCCTCGTCCTTGATGTCCCTGAAGTCCCTGCTGTCCCTGAGCCGCAGGCTCGTTTGACACCCCCCGCACCGACTCTGTACAATCCGCGTCCCTGTGGGGCCGTAGCTCAGTTGGGAGAGCGCTTGAATGGCATTCAAGAGGTCGTCGGTTCGATCCCGATCGGCTCCACCAATAAATTCAAAGACTTAGCGGCATTCGACTCCCAGCCTCCGAGGCCGCCAGCAATCAGATAGCAATCAGAATCTTGGAGACACGGCCTCACCGGACATCGCTCGTCGAGGAGCGCCGTTGCCTCACGAGCCACGCCTCAAGATCCTCGCGGCGGTAGACGACGCGTCGGCCGAGCTTCACGAAGGCCGCCCCGCCGCCCCGCGAGCGCAAGGTCTCCAGGGTGGCGGGGCTGAGGCCCAGGTACTCCGCGGCTTCGGGCGTGGGGAGCGCTCCTGGATCGGCCAGGGAGGGATGGCCCACCTTGGGCGGCTCGGGCCTCTCGCCGCGTGGCGCCCCACGCCTGAGGCGTCTTGGTTCTTCCTTTTGGTTCGGCCGTCGTAGGGAAGAAGCGGAGAGGAGGAGGGTGAACACCTCCTCGAAGGAGGGAAGCTCCCCGAGGACGACGCCGGGCGGTAACGTGCCGAGCTTCGTCCTCATCCGGTCGAGGTTCACCGTCTGGTCCACGAGGCAGACAACCCGCCCGTAGCCGGCATCGAGGTCCTTCCGGACGTTTTCCGCGACATGGCCCTCGCCCATCTCGATTTCGACCGCCACGCGCTCGGCGCCGAGCATGAAGGTGAGATCGACCCGCGCGCCGGACGAGGCGTCCTCGATTGCGGAGTCCACTCCCTGGCCGCGAAGCCAGGAGGCGATCCTCTCTACCCACCACTGATGCGCGATCCCGCCCCGCCCGTGGCCTGTGGCTACGGGGACGCCGTAGCGGGCGAGGAGCGCGCGGCCTTGGGCGGTCAAGTCGAGGAGCTTGAAGCGCTCGCCCCGGCCGCCGGGGTTTATCGCCACCTCCCGCGCGAAGCCCTGGCCGACGATCGCGCTTTTCACCCGCTGGCCCCGCCAGGCGCTCAGTCCTAACTCGCGGTTCCGCTCCTGGACGGTGAGGAAGGGGGAGGCCGCGACGAGCGCAAGGTAGTCGAGCGTGAGCTTATCGACCTCCCGCTCCCGAGCCGCTCCGCGTTGCGGCGTTGCGGCCGTCTCTTCCTGGACGGCTGGCGGCGAGGGAGATGCCTCGCGCGCGGGCTTGGCCCTCGGAGCCGGAGGTAGAGGTGTCGTCTCTTCGGCCTCTTCTTCCACGCGTACCGGCGCCGTGACCGGGAACCGCTCGCGCATGAGGGCAAGGAGACGCTCTCGCTGGAAATTCGCGTCCTGGGGCGTGATCGCGGCGAGGTCCCGGGTCCGGAGGTTGAAGTCCGCTTCAGACCGGCCCACACGGCACACGGCCTCGCCTACACCGAGGTTTACGAGATCCGCAGCCGTGAAGTACGAGAACCCCCGCTCCAGTTCCCGGGCGTCCGCTTCGCTCACCCGGAAGACGATCCGGGTCCCAGCGTTTGCGAGAAGCGCCGAGAGTACCTCGGGGTCCCTTCCTCGGAGCTGGCCGAGTTCCTGATGCGCGGCCGTAAGCGACAGGCGGTACTTCCGCGCGCCGGAGAGGAGCGCGGCCATGGAGGGAGTGGCGAAGTGGTGGCACTCGTCCACGTAGAGGGAAAACTGCCGGCGGGCTCCTGGGGCGAGATCCTGGCGGGAGAGGGCGGCTTGATGGAACGCGGAGACGAGAAGGCTCCCCAGGAGCGCGGCGTTCTCCTCACCGATCGCGCCCTGGGCGAGCTTCGCGAGGAAGACCTTGCCCTCGTCCACGAGTTCCCGGAAGTCAAGGCGGTTTCTCCGCTCGGTCACGACCGCGCGGACGAGCTTCGAGCGGAGGAAGGTATCGAGCCTCGTGAGGATCGGTCCTTGGGGGATGCCTTTCAAGAGCGGAAACTGGCGCTCGAAGTAGTAGCGGACCTCGGGGTCCTCCACCGTCTTCAAGAACTCGGCGCGGAAGTCGCGATCCACGAGGAATCGGCGGAGATCGAGGAGCGTCCCGCCAGTCGTAGACTCCAGGAAGGCTTGGATCGCGTTACCCAGGACCGAGGTCATCTGGTCGCCCCAGGAGGTCGAGAGGCGCCGGAAGACGCCCACGAGATCGGAGGACAAGATGATCTTCTCTACCTCCGTCCGGCAGGCAAGCATGTTCCAGCCGACCCGGAAGGTGTCCTCTGAAGGGTCGAAGAGGATGAGGTCGTCCTTCCGCTCCTCGGGGTAGCGGGCGAGGATCTCGTCTATGAGGTCGCCGTGGGGGTCGAGGACCGCGAGGCCCCCACCGCCACGGAGATCTTCCAGGATGAGCTGGACGAGGAGCGTGGACTTCCCCGTACCCGAGGCTCCCACGAGGTGCGCGTGCCGGGTGCGGAGATCGAGAGGAAGGCGGACCTCGCGCCGCACCCCGTCATGGAGGTTTAGGCCGAGGAGGATTCCCTCGCGTTGGGTAAGGGGCGGGGCGGCTTTGGTGCGCCCCACATCGCGTCGGAGCGCGGGGAGTCTCACCGACTCTTCGGGCAAGTGGACCAGGGAGGCGAGCTCGTGGCTTCCCAAGAGCATTCCCGTCCGGTGCGAGACGCGCCTCAAGAGATCGTCTTCGAGATCGAACTCGTCCTCGTCGCGCGAGAGCGGCAGGAGCTCGTTTGCGTGCGCCAAGGGGAGGAGCCCGCCTTCCATTCCTTCAAGGAGCCTCCAGGCCCGGGAGAGATCCCACGACTTCGCGGCGACCCGAACCGCCGCCGCAAAGAGCGGGCGTGAGACCTTCTCCACGGCAAGGGAGGTGAGTTCCGGGGCGTCGAGGAAAAAGGGCTCGCCGTCTTCGGTGTGGACCGCCCGGAGGACCTCTTCCGCCCAAGGCTCTCTTGCGGGCGTAAAGAGCACCTGGAAGAGCCCCACCTCTCCCTCCATGACCTCGGAGAGCGCGCCGTAAAGGGAAAGGAGCGGGTCCAGCCGGAAGTCCTTCGCGACCGCAAGGGGAAGCATGAATTCGCGGGCGAGGCCGAACTCTGCTAAGGCGATTTCACCACCTGCGGTGTGCCACACGCATCCCAGGCGCCCGGGTTCCTCGGAGAGGCGGGCCTCGGGGAAGAACGCCCGGAGCTGGCCTACGAGCCGCTCGCGGTCGGGGACGCGTACGGCGAGCTGGACGAAGATCTCGCCCGGGGTCCCTATGACCTCGAAGGAGAGCGGGTAACGAGCCGAGGCGAGGGCGAGGAGGAGCCGCTCGGAGACGGCCGGCGAGCCCCCGGCCTTCTGGGGAAGCACGACTTCGATCTCGCGGATCGGATGATCGCCCGTGACAGGGTAGGGCTCCGTCTCGGAAGGCGACTCCCCCACGTCGAGGGGAGAAGGCGCCGCCCGTTTTCCGAAGAAGAGGCCGGCCAAGCTGCTTAACGTGGTCTCCCGCCTCCCGTCATCGACCACCTGTCTCTTCGCGAGCGCGTGCCCGGGGAAGGGGCGGAAGGGCGGCTCAAGGAGGACGGGATAGGGGGCGGTCTGCCACCCCCGGCCGCGCAGCTCCCAGGCGTAGAAGTTCCGGGTGAGTTCCTCTACGTGGGAGGCCACCCGCTACTCTCCTACTTAAAGAGGAAACGCGTCGCGGCCTTCGTATCCTCCGGCGCCAGGACTCGGAGTCCTTTGGCCGTCAAGGTCTCGTTTACGACTTCGAGGACGGCGGAGTGCACCATCTCCTGGTACATGATCCGGGTGTCTTCCTTGTAATAGGTGTCGGGATCGAAGAGGTATTTGTAGAGCGCCCCGAGGAATGGGGTGTCGAGGATGATGTCTTCGGAGAGGAACCAGCCCTCGCGGGCTCCCATGACGAGGACCGTCACGGCTGCAAGACCAAAGAGGAGCGCGAAGGAGCAGCCCTTCGTGCCGTATTTGTCGAGAATGAGGAAAGCGACGACAAGGAGGAAGAATGTGCCAAGGCACCCCCAGGCCCGGTACGACTTCTTGGGCTCCACGAGCCACGAGGAGAAGAAGAAGCCGGTCCCGAAGGGTGCGGCGCAGACATCGAAGGCGAGCTTCTTCCGCTCGATGCGGCAGTATATGCGGAGGGCGGAGATGAGCCCGGACTCGCGGCACTCGATGCGCGAGGTCCGAAGCTCGGGGATCTCCCGCTTCGCGACCGCCGCTTCGAGGGCGGTATAGAACTCCTGGGGGGAGGTCTGGAAATCCGGCACGAGCTTGTGCCAGTGGGCGAAGACCGGGGTTTCGAAGGAGCGCATCACTCTCCTCTTTCAGCGGGCATCATGTCGCTTACTCGTTGTACGGTCTCCGCATCGACCTAATCATGATCGCGTAACAGTTTTTCGGCCGTTGTCGCAACTCCTAAAATTTATCTAGAATATGCAGCTCCTTCCACCGTTGCCCGAGAAGTACGACGTACATGAGAGTGGATTGGGAACGTCGGAAAACACAATCGACGTTGAAACGCCTCCTCGGTCACTTGTCGTCTGCCGCTGGAAATGGAGGTGATCACCACAAGGATTAGAGCTGCTGGAACTAAAAGTTGCCCCTGTATGCCCTTGGGTACCAATCTGACACCCAATACCGACCGATGATCCGTATCCAGGAAGAATACTGTGGTATTTAAGGTGAGCATACTTGGTGAACGTGCCGTCGGCATGCTGAAGTATCACCGCGTTACCCCATCCACCGTTGCTACTACAAGAGGAACCGGTGTAGTCCGAGCAGCCACTTGTATCATACGAGTTACAATTGACATCGCTAAAGCTGTATGCCACGGTTCCATCTCCAGAGGCCAAGACGTAGGGACTATTGAGAGGCGCAAAGATGTCATAGGCGTAGGCCATATTTTTGGCAAATGTATGATCAAAGATTCCACAGGCACCAGAATACCCCTCCCCGCTTTGGGTTACCGTCACCGCAGGAAAGGGAGAAGCAGGGAAGGGTAGTTTATAAGTAGTAGATGAGAGCGCAGCTAGCCTGCGAATTTTCCCCTCGGTGGAAAGAAAATTGATAGTGATCCCCTCTGGGGCGAGCTTCTTGTACACTACTCCCTGCGCTATTTTCCCCACGAAAAGGTTAGCTGCCACTTGTTGCCTGGCACTTCCGTCCGGAGCGAGCACCTCAAGTGAGGACAATCCAAGCAGGTTGTTTCCACGAATGGTAATACCTCCGTCAAATTTCACGAGGAAGGACTGCGTACCGTTTGAGGCTTGAGAATCTGATGCGATCTCTGGAAGTCTCCAGGTACCCCCTCGTGGCGTTACTACTAGCGATTTGATTCCTTTCTCCGGCAGAAGGAAGGTCGGGATCTCCAATTCCCGAAGCTTGGGAATGACGACCTCGCGTGCATTATCGGTTTTGGCCTCATCAGTTATATATGCCTGCACCATATCACCTGAGGAGTCCCAAGACAGATAATCCGCGAGTATACCCTGGGTGCGAAGTAGATGTGAGGTGTTTTTTGAGACATCGGCCAGGCTGATGCCAAACTTTGAGCCTGACGAGAAGGTATAGGCAATGATGTTCTCGTCGCTTGGCGACCAAGCGGCAGCGATAACGTAACGATTATCGGGATTAATCTTTAAGATGTGGCCGGTACTAACTTCTTCTACGTAGAGATCTCCAGACGGCACAAGACGGAGGTTAGATTTCGTTGCGACTTCCGAAGTAACTAGGCGTCGATGCTGAGGCGCATCCTCATCCAGAGCATCCAAGGTAGTGTAGCCTCTCAGTCGACCGGACGCGGAGTATCCGAAGTAGTTGAGTACCGGCAAATAAGTGTCCACCGGTATAAGAAGTGGCTTACCACTCCTTACCGCAATATCGTAGGCTTTGCCCGAAAGGGTTGTTGACAATTTGGGATCGCTGATAAGAGGTGTCGATTCCACGGGACGAGTTCCGCCTTCGGTAAGGAGTAAGATCACGCTAAGGACGACCGCGATGAGTAGTATCTTTCTGAGCATAATTGCCTTCCTTTCATGATGATACAGGTGTTTCCGTTTTACAATATCTCTCGGCCGGTTAACCCTTTTACGGAAATAGTTCGCTCGTCTTTGGACCAGATCCTTACTGTCGAACGAGGAGCCCTACCTTCCGCACCTCCTATTGTGCGGGTGCATTTTCTAGGCTGTCAAACCTGTTCAAATTTTGAACACTCTCCAAGGATTCCAGTCGCTCAAAAAGCCAGCGAGACAAAAATCTGTTCAAAAATTGAACAGGTTGGAACGAGGAAGATCCGCCTTCTCAGCGCTTGGGCACACTGCGCCGGGTGAGGAGCTTGTAGAGCGTCCCACGACTCACGCCTAAGAGGAGGGCCGCCTTCTTCTTGTTCCCCTTCGCGAGCGCAAGGACCCGGGAAGCCTCGGACGAGTTCACATCGTCGAGGTTCCGCACCGGCAAGAAGAGCTGGTGGGCGAGGAATCGGAGCAGGTCTTTCCGCCATCCCTCGCGGGCGAGGGACTCCTCCGGGAACTTTGCCCCGAGTAACCACGCGCCCCGCCCGGCAAGGAGAAGCCGTCCCTGCCACGTGAGGACGACTCGCTCAGGGTCTGAAACATGAGCATCTGCGGCCAGAGATGCGAGGAGGGCGGTATCCTCGGGCAAGAACTCGCCGGTTGCCTCCCAGATGAGGAGCTTTCCGCCTCGCGTCCTCTCGAAGGAGGCGAGGACTTCCGCCCCGAGCGTGTCTCTAATCTCCGCGAGGAGATCGGCTCGGGCTTTCGGAAGCCCAGCTCCCGTCTCCACGATCCGATAGGCGAGGGCCAGGGCCGCATCGGCCGGTCCGCGGCTCGCGAGGTCTTCTGGAGATCCGAGGGTTGCGGTCGTGAAGGACGGATGGGCCGCTCGCCGTGAAGGAGAGTGGATCATGAGGGCGAGCGATTCCTCGGAGGCCGAGATCTCCTCGACTCCCAGCCAGGCCGTACCGATCTGGAGCCACTCTCCAGGCGTGAGGATCGCGCTTGCGACCCGTTGGCCCCCGACCACAAGTCCGTTCTTCGAGCCGAGGTCCACCACTTCAATCCCCTCGGGAAGGCGCCGCACGAGCGCATGGCGGCGGGAGATGCCGGGCGCGCGTACCACGAGGTCGTTCTCCGGGGCGCTTCCGAGCTTTGCTTCGCCCTCGGGGACGGCGAAGACCTGCTCCTCGTTGCCGTGGGTTACGACAAGGCGAAGCATCGTAGGTCAATCCCCTTCGGACCGGGCCTTACGGCCGCAGTCCGCCAGCTTCCTTACGGAGACGCCGGGCGCGCGCAGCAATGAGATCCTCATGCCCCCGTGCCACGATGCTCCGTTCCCTTTCTCCGCGCACAAGTTCGAGGGCGGACTGTGAGACCTCCGCCGCCTCCCGCTTCCGGCCCAGGCTGCCGAGGAGATCGGCCCGAAGCGATAAGGCCTCGGCCCGGGTCTCCGGCCGCTCGACGAGGAAGCGATCGACCCGCGGAAGGATCTCCCCAGGGCTCCCGCCCGCGGCGAACTCGAATTCCAGTTCCCAATAGCGCTCCAGATCCGTGAACCTGGGCGTAATTCCGGTAGGGTCCACTACGGGACGCTCGCCGGCGCGAAAGCGGACATACTCGCGGTAGAGCCAGACCTTGTTGCTATGCACTGAAGGGTACGTCACAGCGAAGCGGCCCACCGCCCGTAGCGCCTCCTCATAGCGCTTCTCTTCGACAAGGGCCAGGACTTCGCCTTTCAGGAACTCGTGCTTGCTCTTTCCCGCGCCCAAGGCCGACTCGCGGCCGATCCCATGTTCGTACCAGGAGACCGCCCGGGAGAGATCGCCCGCAAGGTGGAAGGCGACCGCCGCGTCGTAAGCAACCTCGGGAGCATCCTCGGCGCGCTCCATGAGCGAGGCAAAGCGCTCCTCGCCTTCCCTGATTTTTCCCTTCCCGACGAGGATCTTGGCCTCGATCCGCTCCGCATACTGCGGAAGCCAAGGGTCGCCCGTCCGCGTGGCCGATTGGAGTGCGGCGCGAGTCTCCGCCAGGGCGAGGTCCAAGGCTCCCGCTCGGCGCAGGCGTTCCGCCTCCCGGAAGTGGCGATAGGTCGCACGTCGCGCCTCTTCCCGCTTCCCTGCTTCAGAGGTTCCCGGCGGGAAGCCGTTCTCGCCCAGCGTCCAGGTCTTCCCGGACGCGTAGCGTACCGTGATCTCTCTCCGCTTCCCGTTGATCGTGAGGCAATCGGGGCTCACGAGTTCCCCTCGGGGGATTACGGCGTACCAAAGGAGGCTCCTCTCTTCTAACGGGCTCTCGGCCGTATCCGGAGCTGCGGCTGACCTCGCCCGCCAGTTCTCTTCCGTCCACGGCCAGGGATCGAGCCGCACCGCTCCCACGACGTTTACCCAATTCCATCCGGTACTGATACCCGCAAAGAGGAGTTCGGGAGCGCCGTCGCGATCGAGATCAGCCGCACCTTGGAAGGTTTGTCCTCCCCGGGAATAGAAGACCACCCGGGCGCGATCGGCGCGCGGCGCATAGAGGACGGTATACGTGCCGCTCTCCGGGACGTGGTGGTAGCTTACGAGCACTTCATCCACGCCGTCATGGAATAGGTCGAGCGCCTGGACCGAGTAGGGCATAAAACGCGGAGGGTCGTTGGGAAAGAGGCTTGCGCCCGAAGGCAGCTCTACCTTTTTTTCGACATCACCGGTCTCGGGATCGAGGAATGAAAGGGTGGACACGGCCGCTTCGGACCAATCGTATCGCGGGGAGAGGACTGCGGCGATGAGGTGGGGACCGTGGGGCGCGATCCTCGCCATGGCCGTGCGATCGGCCATCTCGGGGTCTACGCCGGGCTTCCTCCACAGCGTCTCGCCAGTCGTACTGACCGCCGCGATGCCCTGCTCCCCCCAGGGAACGAGATGGGAAAACGTCGCTTCGGGAGTCCTCGTCCTCCTCACGATGATCACCAAGAGCGGCAGGAAAAGGAGGAGACAGAGCGCTGCAAGGAAGAGTAGGCGAGGGCGGCGCGCACGGCGAGGGCGGCGGCGGCGGCTCAAATCCGCGAGCACCTCCTCAGCAGTCGAATAGCGATCCGCGGGGCGCACCTCAAGGAGGCGCGAGACAATACGGGCGAGCCACTGTGGCGCCTCGGGACAGAAGGTGCGGAGGTTCGGCGCTTTTTGGAGCGGTCCCAAGTGTCGCCCAAGGTCGGAGACCGCCTCATGGGGCAGTTTTCCCGTGAGCATCTCGAAAAGCACGAGCCCAGCGGCGTAGAGATCGCTTTCCTTCCTCGCCTCTTGCCCAAGGGCCTGCTCCGGGGAGAGATAGTTCAAAGTCCCCACGATTCCCTCGGTCCGGGTGACTTGGGTTTCCTCGCGGTCCAAGCGCCTCGCAAGGCCGAAGTCGGCGAGCTTCACATCTCCATCACCCGCAAGAAGGATGTTTCCGGGCTTCACGTCCCGGTGGACGATCGAGAGCGCATGGAGGGCGGATAGCCCCTCAAAGAGCTGGATTGCGATGCGGATCGACTCCTCGACGGAAAGAGGGCCTTGGCGCAGGAGGTCGCGGAGGGAGGGGCCCTCGACGAGTTCCATCGTGAGGTAGGCACCCTCTGGGGACGTTCCGATGTCGAAGATCCGGACAAGCCGGGGACTCTGGGCGTCCCGGGCGACTTGCACCTCGCGGCGGATGCGGGCCAAGGCGTTCGGGCTCTCCCGGTCGGGATCGAGGAGCTTCAGGGCGATCTCCCGCCGCACTTCTCGGTCAAAGACGCGGTATGCGGTGGCGTGCCCTCCCCGCCCCAGAAGACCGCGGATCTCATAGCGCCCGGCGATGAGAGAACCGGGAGGAATGCATCTTTCTTTCCTTGGGAAAGGAAAAAGAGGTGCGGTTTCGGTGCGATCCGGCTCACACATCGTCAGTAACGGCAGCTCGCTTTCTTCTCTCTCAGCGCTCCCGCTCTTCTGGAGCAGCCTTTCCTATCTTAACGGCGAATAGTCTCTCGCCGTTTCTCATCAGCCCCGAGCTTCACCGTATCCTGAATGAAGGCTTGCGCGTGATTTCTCGACGACAAAAAAACCCCAGGGTGAAACCTGGGGCAGTGATTGAAACTGATTTCTAGGCTGCCGCTCTGAGAAGCCCCGAGACCCTCTTTTCGAGGAGTACCCGGTCGTCGTTGTGAGGAATGGCCCGGGCAAGGGCCGTCCCGCCGTTTACCAGTTCCCAGACCGTCCGTGCCCCGCCCTCCTCGACCTTGGCCGTCCGGACGATCGCCTCGCCTTCCTTCTTCGTGAAGTCGTGCTTCCGGAGCCAGTCTATGACCTCCTCGTCCGAGGTCCCGACTCTCATCCGCGCCGCCCGTTCGAGCCGGGCCTCCACGTCCACGACCGAGGCCTCCGCATAGGCGCGGAGCATGGGACGGACCTCACGCGCAAAGCGGTCCGGGGCGTTCTTCGTGTGCTTGATCGAGATCTCCTTCACCTCCCTCGCCCCCCAGACCGTCCGGTTGTCGCAAACGAAATCGTAGAGGAAGGTCATGAAGCCGAACGTGTGGTGCCCGACCTCCGAGTTCCAGACCATGAACCCCCGGAAGAGGTTCCGGACCGAGCCCTCTACCTGGACCGAGACCGGATTCTTCTCATCCACGAGGAAGATGAAGACGTCCCGATCCGAGGCGTAGAGGGTCGTGGCCCGCTTCGGGTTCTTCGCCTGGTAGGAGGCGGCCGGCACGTGCCAGCGGCCGTCTTCGTTTGCGTCCATCACCGCGTGCACCACCTCATGGTCGTAGATCCGGCCGTAGTCGGGTCCCACGATGCAGCGCAGTTCGTGGCGAGGAGATCCGGGGATGATGGGCTGGCTCATGACTTGGACCTCTTCCCGCTGGGCGAGGTGCCGGAGCCCCAGGTTTATCGCATGGGCAGCGATGGCCGGTCCCGTGGGCACGGTCGCCACCTCCCTGATCCACTTGGCCGGCGTCCGGGAGATAGTCGCGAGCTGGCCGAGGCTCCAGTGGGTGGGGTCCAGGGTCCCGAGGTCTTCGGTTACGAGATAGAGCTCGCCGCCCGGATCGGCGCTTCCCCGGGCAAGGAGGGACTGGTTCGTGAGGGTCATGACCTCACTCGCTTCAGTTCGGGCGAGGGTCGCGCCATGGAGGTCGGAGAGGGTGAGGTAGCGCTCGTCATCGGGCCGCTTCCACCACTCGCGGTGGGCACGGGTGATCGTGGTCTCTTGGGTTAAAGACATGGAGATCTCCTTTGCCGGCAGGTAAGCCAGCTTGGTCATGGCGGCCCTTGCCGCCGGTTCTTGTCGTTCGGGGGTGGGACTCTTAGATCAGGCCGGCAAGGACGAGCGCGCTCCGGACGGAGGAGGTGCAGCACACTTGGCACCAGCCCTCCTCTTGGTCCGGCTCAACTCTCGCCGTGTAGAGGCAGTCCGGGTTCATGCAGATCCCCGGCACCGCCTCATCCAAGGCATAGGTGTCGAGGAACTGAGGGACGGTCATACCCCACTCCCAAGCGAGGGCATCGAGCTTTGAGGCTTCCTGGTTCGCTTCTTGAGGCGTCATGCGCTTCTCCTTTCTCTCAAAGAGGTTTCGAGGTACTGGAGATCAGAGTAGAGGGCGACATGAAATGACAAAAGGCGGCACAGAGTGCCGCATAGACAGTGATCGCTTGTTACTGTCTTACGAGGACTTCTCGCAGGCTGGGCCGCAACGCGCCGACAAGGTATAATGGAGCGTACTGATCCATGAAGTACCTTCGGAAGCTGAAGATTCAACTGGTGAAAGGCAAATACAAGAACCCCATCAAAGGCCAAGTCTCCGGCCCGGAGCAAATCTACGAGGTCTTCAAGGCGATCAAAGACCATGCCCAAGAAACGCTCCTTGGGGTATATCTCACCCAAGACTTGGAGGTGATCCTCTACGATGTCCTCTCGGTCGGTGGCGAAGGCACGACATCCTTAAGCGTCATGGATGTGTTCGGACGCGCCTTCATTTCCCGCGCCCGGTATATCGTCCTCATTCACAATCACCCCAAAGGCGATCCGCATCCTTCACCCGCAGACAAGGACGCCATGAGAAAACTCATGGGGCAAGCCAAAACACTCGAAGTCGGCTTTCTCGACTTCATCATCGTAGGCGATGGTGAATATTGGAGCATGTTCGAGGAGAAGGACGGGGGCGACTACGAGTTGGGGAGTTTCCACGCAGAAGTTTGAGGCGTTGAGACTCGCTCTTCGGATCGAAGGTATACATACCCCACTACATACAAGGTATGTACGGGCTCCGCTTCACGCGGACGGCCGAATCCCCATACGGGGTTTCACCGACTAGCTCCCCACCGCTGCCGGGCTGCGCCCGACTGGCGTGGTTTCCTGACGGCTATCGGATCTCGATCTTTCCCTATCGGTCGGCCCTTCGACCAAACCCCGCCAGTCGGGCGCACCGGCCTCGAAACTCGGCCTTCCCGACAGCGGTGGGGACTACTTGCCCTCGAAGGGTCGACGCGGGAAGCGTCCACTAGTAGGGCTAGCTGAGGGAGGATTGGCGCTCGCAATAGCTGATCGGATTCTCGTCCCGAGCATTACGAGCGGCGGTGGGTCACTGAGCGACCCACCGCCTTGAATTCGACTAAAGGCCGCTTGGGTTGTAGTTTACCGGCCGATAGACGTAAAAGAGGGCCTGGTAGTTCTTCTGCTCGTTGATGTCTCCCAAGCCTATATCCGTTTTGTTATAGGATTGATAGGTCACGCGTATCTCGTTGTAACCCCACCGCCACCAGTCGTAACCGGTAACGATCAGTGTGTGGTCCATCCTCCCGTCGTGGTTCCAGTCCGCAAAGACAATGTCCCCCACCTTCACCTTGGTGTAGTCCATGAACGTTTGGAGGGTGTCGTTAGTGACGAAGGTGAAGTGCAGCCCCTTGTACGTCGATTTGTTGTACTTCGCGTACTCATAGAGCTTATGGGCACTCGTCCAAGCGGTACCACGGTCAATATCGGAGATGAAGTACCACTTGTAATAGCTGGTGCCCGTCCGGTCGATGTCGAAATCGAAACGGCTATCAAGCGCCGTCTTTGCCGAGGAGGTCTGGAGGAGCCCTCCCAAGATCACTTGACTCGCGAAGTTTGTGCAATTTCCTCCGTCAGTGACCCACGAGTAGTCGGTAAAGGGATTTTGAAAACCAGAAAAGCCGTATGCCCGGTTGTAGTTATTGAGGGCATAGGAGACAGCGCTCGCAGCATTGTAGCTCCGGTAGCTATCCGCAAGCGCGAGCGAGGTGGTGGTAAGAAAGAGCAGTCCACAGATTAGGATCGCTCTCCCTCCCGTCCTTCTGAGGGGCTGGCAGGTGTAGTCTTTCACTGTTCGCTCCTAGTCACTTAGTTGTCGGTCAACAGGTTGCAGAGGTAGCAGTCCACCTTGCGAAACCAAGTGACGCCCTCTCGTATTCCCGGTATGACGCTAATACGTGCCTGAAGGTGGGGCCTTCTCACTTGGCGTCGAAGCTCTCCGCCTTGTGGGAATGGAAACCACGCGCCAGAATTTGGCCGCGTCCACCTCTCTTGCCGCGCCCGCTCGGTCACCACACGCCGCTTTGCGGGCGTACCGCCGGACCTCCAGGCACGGGTTTGAGCGGTCCTCCCTCTTAGGGAGGACACTGGCTCCCCATGGGGAGGGGAAGAGAGGTCGGGCGCCTTCCCTATCCCATGGACCACACTCCCATCGCCATCGGTACTCGCACCTTCTGGATTTCGGATGATCCGAAGCTCGTCTTGCTGCACCCCGAGGACCGGGCGCAGCACTTGTACGTCGTCGGGAAGACGGGCTTGGGCAAGAGCACCCTCCTTCGGAACCTCATCCTCCAAGACCTCTATGCCGGGCGAGGCGTGGGTCTCCTTGATCCTCATGGAGACCTCGCCCGGGAGGTCCTGGATGCGGTGCCGAAGGAACGGACGGGGGAGGTGCTCTACTTCAACCCCGGTGACCTCGCCCGTCCGGTGGGCCTGAACCTCCTCCCCAAGGTGCCGCCTGATGCGGCGCACCTTGTGGTCTCCGGGGTACTTTCCGCTTTCAGGGGAATCTGGGGATCGAGCTGGGGACCGCGACTCGAATACATCCTGGGGCACTCGCTCGCGGCACTTTTGGACAGAGGGCTCACGATCCTTGCCTTACCAAAGCTCCTCGCAGACGACGCCTTCCGTGAGCGCGTGGCCGCGAAGATCCGGGATCCGGTCGTCCGCTCCTTCTGGCGGGAGGAGTATGCCGGATACGAGCGCCGCTTCCGGCTTGAGGCTATCGCTCCGCTTCAGAACAAGATCGGGCGGCTTCTCGGGAACGCTCCCATGCGGAACGTCTTAGGCCAGACGAAGAGCCGCTTCGATGCGCGCTTCCTCATGGACCATGGCCGGATCATGATCGCCGATCTCTCGAAGGGCGTAATTGGCGAAGACGCCTCCCGCCTCCTGGGCGCGCTCCTCCTCTCGCAGTTCCAATGGGCGGCTATGCAGCGTGCCGCTCTGCCAGACTCACCCCGCACCCCCTTCTACCTCTACATCGACGAGTTCCAGAGCTTCGCGACGGAGGCCCTCGCCTCCATCCTCGCAGAGGCGAGGAAGTACGGGCTCGCTTTGATTCTTGCCCACCAGTACCTCGACCAGCTCACGGATGAGATCCGGCAAAGCGTATTCGGCAATGCCGGCAACCTCATCGCTTTCCGGGTGGGCCAGGCCGATGCGCGCCTCCTCGAAGACGAGCTCGGCGGCGACGTGAAGATGGGGAATCTCGTCTCCCTCGGGAAGTACGAGTTCTATGCCCGGCTCCTGGACCAGGGCCGGATGCGGGAGCCCTTCCGGGGGCGGACCCTGCCGCACGTCCAGGGTACGGCAAGCGGCAGACGGGCGGCGGTCATCCGCCGTTCCTGGGAGCGGTATGGCCGGCCACGGGAGGAGGTTGAAGCGAAGATCCACCGTTGGCTTGGCGGCTGAACCCGCCGCCTTGCGGTTCATCGGCCAGCCGGTACGCTTGAGTCCCAATGTCTCACCCTCAGATTCGCCGGCCGCGCTTCGAGCGCTCGCCGATCCGTCCCATGGTGCTTACGCCCCGCGACCTTGACATCCTTCGGGCCGTCCACCGTCACCGGCTCCTGCGTTCCACGCATCTTGCGGCCCTCTCGGGTAGGAGCCGGCAGGCAACGCTCCGGCGCCTCCAGCTCCTCTTCCACCATGGCTACCTTGATCGCCCGTCCATGCAGCTCGACTGGTACGCCCGCGGCTCCGAACCCTTGGTCTATGCCCTGGGGAACCGTGGCGCCGAGCTTCTCGAGACGGAGGGTGTGGTGAGGCGGGGCGGCGTCCGGTGGGACACGAAGAACCGAAACGTCTCCCGGGTTTTCCTCCACCACACGCTTGCGGTCGCCGAGGTCATGGTCGCCTTCGAGGCCGCCTGCCGGCGTCGCGAGGGGGTGCGGTTCATCCCGCCCGAGGAGGTGCTCGCGGGGGCGCCACCGGAGACCCGGCGCCTGCGCCTCCCGTTCCGCTGGCAGGTCGAGGTCCGCCAGGGCGGGAAGCCTTACCGCCTGGGCGTGGAGCCCGATCGGGTCTTCGGGCTTCAATTCGAGGGGACACTGGAGACCCGGCGGCACGCGTACTTCTTCCTCGAAGCGGATCGCGGTACGATGCCGGTCGTGCGGAAGAGCCTTGGGCAGACGAGCTTTCTCCGGAAGCTCCTGGCGTATCAGGAGACGTGGCGACAGGGACTCCACAAGACGCACCTCGGTATACCGAACTTCCGGGTCCTCACCGTGACGACGAGCAGGGAGCGGGTGGAGCATCTTGAGGAGGCGTGCCAATCGCTCGTGGGCGGCGGCTCCCGCCTGTTCCTCTTCGCCGACCGGGAACGGCTCACGAGAGAGAATGTCCTCAGCCACCAGTGGCTAAACGGCCACTACGAGCTTGTCCGCCTAAGCGCTTCATGTCGTTGACAGGCGCATGCCAACTTCAGGAGAATAGTCAGATAGCGAGCTAGAACCCTCGGCAATCATCTTATGGAGAGAGATTCTAGGGAAGTCGGCGTATTACAGAGCTATAGCTAATCGATTCAAAGGAGAACAGTGTGCCCTCAGTATTGTCAGACGAAGACGCCACTGGCGATATCAGGATTGGTCTTTTGCTCGGCGCGGGAGCATCGTATGATGCCGATTTACCCTTGCTCGCAGACCTCACTGCCAAGGTGCGAGACGCACTCTCACCTTCCTTGCGAGAACTCTATGGCGTCCTGGAGGAATCCGAGCTTCCTCCCTGGGAAGCAGGAGGGCGCAACATAGAGGATATCTTGACGAGTGCGGATGCATTCTCTTCAGCGCGACTTTCATATCGTACATTTAGGCCGCGGGACTTTTCGCTTCTTGCTATCGCGATCCGAAGTGAGATTTGGAGACAGCTGACTCGTCCCGTGAAGACAGGATACCTAGAGCCCCTATCGAGACTCATTGCTTCACAGCGCTTTGGCCTACCGATATTCTCCCTCAACAATGACCTGGTGATCGAATCCTGGTGCGAGGAGAAGGGGATTCCACTGGTCGATGGATTTCAAGGGGCGAAAGCCTTCGATGCATCTTCGTTTGCGACCGTTGAGGCCCCCGTATCTCTCTGCAAGTTGCACGGCTCAGTGGATTGGCGCCAGGATCTAACTCCGGGGATACTCCGTTTCCGTGGACTATTTGAATCCTCACGTGGAGATATCGCTTTGAGGAGTCCTGTTCCAGACGCGACGTTGGTGTTCCCGTCCCGGACGAAACTGATTACAGATGCTGCTCTTATCGAGCTTCTCTTGTGGTTCCGGAGATCGCTTGACCGTCTTGATATTCTCGTTGTCGTAGGCTGCCAGTTAGGTGATCCTCATGTGCTTCAGAGCATTTTTGATTCCCTGGGAAAGCGGGAAGGCCTTAGGATTCTTTTTATCGACCCCAAGCCCTATGGAGTGCTAAATCGCATCTTCCCATCTAAGCCAAAGATCGATCTTGGGGGACGAATAGACGTCTTGCGACTTGGATTCGGGAAAGCACTAGAAGGCCCCCTATTCGAGAGACTCGAAGCTCTCGGAAGAAAGGAGGGGTCCGCGGGAATTAGGCTATGGGAGCTACTGCGGAAGTTTCCATCGGCCGATGCCACCGTACAAGCACATCGTTTAGCACATGACTTACGAGAGCGAGGCATCACCGCCTTGGAGGCAGAAGAGGCTCAGAAATACGTTGCTGAAATACTTCCCGATGCTAGTGTTGACGCGCCGTTCATTCGTCTCCTGCGAGCCTTAAGTGCCGCACTAGAGAGCCAGCTTGGCGATATGGCGGGACGTATTGCCAAAGTTCTTGATCAGGTAGGCCGCAGGCCTGGCTATGATGCTACTGCCTGTGCTGGCGGCCTAGCTGTAGGCGAGAAGGAGGTCTACTTTGTAAGCAATGAAGATCATCGAGTCTGTTCTCTAGAAGATGATTGGACCTCACGATGCGTCGGCCCAAAGATCAACGATCCTGGTGGCATTGCCCTGTTGGATGAGAGTATCTTCGTAGTGCAACGCATGTGGAGGCAATTCTTGGGAATGGGGTCTCTTCGTGAGATCTCTCTTGTAACGGGACAAATGAGAGCACACCTGTTGAATCGGGCGGGATCTGCCGTTTCATCAAGAGTCCATGAGATATTGAATGGGCTCCGCAGCCTTCGAGACACACCCATCTCGGATAGAAGCAAAGTAGCTTCCGCTGAGAGACTCTTGCTAGATCTTGGATTCATTAGTTGGCCCACGGCAGTAGAGGTTTTAGATGATGAGCGGCTCGTTGTATTGGAGTCCGTAAAGGCAAATGTCGTGAGCCTGAATGGTTGGACTGTAGAACGCTCGACCAACGTAGAGCTTATAAATCTTTCCGACTGCGCAGTAGTGAGCGGAAGAGGCATACTTCTCTTGGAGGGCGGAGTAGACCGGGAAGGGCAGATCCTTTACTGGGATCTTGTCGCAAATACGCTCTGCCAAGCGTACGACAAACCTATCTATCGGGGTGGAGGGATAAGCTACATTGACGGCCGTGTGTTGCTGACGATCGCCAAAGAATCACCTTGGGGAGAGGTGTGGGAATTTTCGATGGCATCTAATGGTACTCTAACTCCGAAGAATAATCGTCCATTAGTAAGCCGACTACACAACCCAACGCGCTTGCGCAGAAGCAGGTCAGGCCAGTGGTTCTGTCTATCTAGAAATGGAGTTTTGCATTTAGATCTGGGCTAAGAACCTCTATCAAACATCCGGCAGCGACAAGGAACTGGGCCCCTGGTCCGACAACGCCTTGGCTTCGGCGTCATCTTTGGGCTATCCGCACACCCTGTCACTCACTCCTCTCGGGAGGCTAAGAGATAATCGGACGCTTGGCTTCACCATGGATTGGGACTGAAGCGCACGCGCGATCCGCCTTCCTGCGTGAGCAAATTCATTGTCCGCTGACGCTCCTACGGCGCCTTGCCTTCTTTTTCTGTCTATTGTCCTGTCCGATCATCCTCCATCAATTGTCTAATGTTTCCAAGCTTCTTCTTGGAATCGGGCTCTGCCAAAAAGGTTCGAACTTCGCGGACAAAAGCCCGCTCTGTCAAGGCGGAGGCTCTTGTTGGCCTGAACCAATAGGCGCGGGCCTCCCAATGTTTCGGAGCTGCTGGAAAGCTTCAACCCCAACAGAACTTATATTCTGACAATAATGACAAAATCTGCACCACTCTCCTCTACCCGATACTCGTTTCTTAGCATCTTTACACCGCCCAGCCCTCCAAGGGCAATCCCAATGCCAATTAAAGACCAAGCGGTCGTTGTGCCTAACAGTGAAACGGTTGTTATTGCTGCACTTGTTCCAGCGCCAAATCTGACTGCCGCCGAGGTGCCTCCTGTTAGCGGTGCATAGACGATTTCCTCATGAGCCGTAGCTAGAGAATATATAGCCACCCCGGCAGCAACGGAGGCTGCAATAAACTTTCCCTTAGGTATGAGCATGGTTCGCTTGACTTTGCCTGCCAGCGCTCCTTCAACCCGAATCCGTTCACACTTACCTTCCATTGCAGCTTTGAGGTCTTCGCTTGTCTTCACGACCTTCTCTGACATAGCAATCTCCTTTAAAAAATTATGGATAAAAGGGTTTGGAATCTCGGCTCATCTCATAAACTTACGTCGGACAGCTAAAGCCAGTAAAGCTGCCTGCAAAGGTCCAATGACTGCTTCTAGCATGATTACTACCTTGCCTTGAATATTTGCAGGTTGAGGTTCAGGTTTTTGTAACGTTATTACCTGGCCGCTGTATACAAGGGCGCCGCCGCAACTCAATGCCAGAGGTGCTTGCAAGGCATGCGCCGCAGCTGAGGATGTATCCGCCTTTTGCTGCCACGTTACATCACCTAGCCAGTAGACGCCGGAAAAGCATAGCCATATCATAATCAAAACCATAGCTGCTCGTCCTGCTTTTTCACCATAGCCACTCGCGAGTCCATAAAGTGAATGTAGCGGATCAATGGCCTGCCATACCTCGCGACCTTTCATCCATATTCTAGCGGCGAGAGGGAGGCCCTTGCGTAGTGGTCGACATAGGATTTTACGAATCTCCAAGCTGTGGGTTAGCATAGCCGCATGCCGCAGATTCGCGGCCTCACCGTAGCGATTGTTATCCTCAGCATTCATGGACAACTGGCGATAAGCAATGGCCAGCAGACGATGCGGTGAGGACACTACTTCTCTTTCTCCTAACACTCGAATCGCCTCGTTGATCGCGCCCTTGTTGAATTTTCCCCACGAAACGTCAGTAAAGTTCATTTTACGTGGGTCAACGTTGATGAACCAGCGCGACAGTAATGCTACAGTATGAAACATTATACGCTCTGGTTTTTCGAAAATTGCTCCATCTAACTTAAAAGGAGATGGCGCCTCAAATTTGCAATTTTGAAATCTGACCGCATCACTAAATCTCGCTGCGGGAAAGTAGGCAACGGCGCCATCCTTGTAGGTCGAGTTAACAAAAAGTAGCACCGCCTTAAAAGTCGTGGATCGAAAAGATGTCTCGGCACTAAAGATTGCTGAGGTGAAATCAGCGTCCCCTTCGAAGGTGGCTGAAATGAAGTAGGCGTATGCACCAAATAGCGTCGAGGTAAAATCAGCAGAATTAAATATAGCTGAGCTAAAGTCAGCGGCGCTGAAAGTCGCGCCATTAAAATATGCAGTAGTCTTAAATACTGCTAGGGCAAAATCTGCGGACGCACAGAATACTGCAGAGACAAAGTATGCGTCACCAGCAAATACCGCCGAAGTAAACATAGCATCACTCGTAAACGTAAACTCTGAGAAATCTGCCTGAGAAGGAAACCAAACTCCTCGAAAATCAAAATCGTTAGACTCCCTCTTTCGAAGTAATGCCACGTTGAAATCGACGCTCTTATCCTTGTCAGGGTAGTGGAGCACACAGTATCCCTTTCCTTCGCACTCCTTGTAATAAGGTAGCCCTTTGCACGCGGTCCGCATCGATTCCTCGCAATCGCAGATAAACTCAGGAGGCGCGGCTTCGGAGTTACTGCGGACTGCTTCAGTTTTCTTGGTAGCGCTGTCGTTTTCGATGCTCGACGCTTTCAACGGCATGAATTCTCTCCCTGACAACGGGCGCGTGGCGGATTGTTCGTCGGAGAGCAACCGGGCTCAACCGAGCGTGCTATCTCCTTTTATCTAGTGACGCCGGCTCTAGCGAGTCTCATAGATGATGGTTAGAAGAGGCCATCATGAACGCGATTCGCTATTAGTAGAGCCTAGGACGAAACACGTTGGCAGTCAATATTTTTATACGGGGAATAATGCACAAGTGTATATATAGCCTAAGTTGATAGGCGCGAACAAGCAAATCCTTCGCGAGCTGAGGAGCCCCTATGAGCCGGTCAAGGCGGAATTAGTGTTCTCCTTGACCTACCGTCTGGGCGGCGTAGAATGAGGGGAAAGCATCCTCATCCCATGAAGACCCTGACCTACCGCATCCATCTCACCCCCGAGCCCGAGGGGGGATACACCGTTACCGCCCCTGCCCTCCAGGGCTGTGTCACCTGGGGCCGCGACTACGAGCATGCCCTAGAGATGGCCCATGAGGCGATCGAGCTCTATATCTCCTCCCTTGCCGATGACGGACTGCCCATCCCTGAGGACATCCTCTCTGCCGATGCTTTGTTCCAGCTCTCCAGGGTTGCGCCACCTGGGGATGCGACACGCTATAGGGAAAGCCCGTAATGCGATCGAACTTCATCTCACGCAACTTGCCGCAGATGGGGAGGCTATCCCCGAGGATTCTCTCCCTGCGGATGCACTGGTCCAAGTCCAAGCGCCCGCAAAATTGAGCGCCTCTCAGGATTTATCGGACGGCCAAATGAGTAACACTGCTCCAAATCCCATCAGCGATGAAGAATGGCGCGAGATCGTGGCTCTTCCCAAGGTGCAGGAGTTATGAGGGTCTAGACGACGATGACACTGAATTTCTGACCGAAGTATACGGCGCGAAGTTCGATTTCCAATCGGGCGGTCCCAGCTACTCCGGCGATCTCTACATTCTTCAGGGAGATATGCTTACCGGCGATCCACCGGTGGTCCTCACACGGAATTACGCGGGAAAGCTTGAGGTTCAGAATCAAGATCTCTATGAGCCTTAGTCAGAGGGCCGCCTAGGCTAGGAGGACATCTCTTGTTTCCACTCGGAAGCGCTAGCGCCGCCGAGGATCTTGTCTTTCCGGTGAGAGGCGCCCGGTGACCCTGGACACATTCTAGCTCCCGAATCCCAGCAGAGCCTCATTGACCTTTCATATGGGCGTGTTACCCTAATGATGTGCTTGTGGGCGCAAGCCCCGTTCAGCTAAGGGATACCTAAGCCGAAGCCAAGCACACTTAAGACTCCGCCTTCCGCAGGCGGCGTTTTTAGTATTCAGTCGTCCTCAAGACCTTTCGTCGAGAGCCTCTGCTCGCCCTTTCGGAATTTGTTCTCCGGCATAACGCTCCAGAAAATGACCTTCCCGCCGCCGACCCGCCTCAAGACGGTGCGGACCTTCACCGGCGACTCGCGAGGGCCGAGGATAGCGACAAAACCCCAGTATTCGACCTGCTTCAGCACGGTTTCTCCGCGCCCCGAGGGAGCGCCCACTGGCTGCAAAAGCCGTCGATATTCCTGAAGCGTGCCTGCGCGGCGGATGGTCTCAAGCGCGAGGGGCAAGAGGCGGAGCTTCAGGAGCTGTTCCTTCTTGCTGCGCTCTGTTCGTCCGGAGAATTGGAGGTGGTGGAAGCCGTCAGAGTTCAAGATTACGTCACAATCCAGATAGGGATTATGGATGGCCCGTTGCGCGTCGTAGAGCTGTCGTGCCTTCTGCTTTTTCTCCTCGAAATATTGAGAGTCGATTGGCATGGTTGTGGTATATAAATTCGCCTGGATTTCTCAGTGTGCCAGAGCGTCGCCTCTGCTACAAGGCTTCACGCCTTTTTCTTTTGTCTCTGATGCTTGCGACTTAGCCGCAAGCATCCCAGCAAGCTGCGACAGAAGCGTGTCCCACGTTCGAGGTACGTCTCGGTGTGGGACACCAGACCAATTTTTCGTCCGCTCAGCGACCAGCTTCGCTTCGGGAAGTTCTGTAAAATCAATATTCTTTTGGTTCACCAGCCAGTTCGAGGTGAACAAACCGACCAGTTCTCGTTTTTCATCGTTAGTCCCTGATTTATACACGGAATACGCGGAATCTAGCCGTTCGAGGAATTCGGCGAGCTTCTGCGCTCCGCTCCGCTCTGGATCATCGAGCGCGGCAAGCCTCTCTTCGAGCGCCTGCTTTTCAGCGAAGAGCGCTCCCTTCCGTTCCTCGAAGAGATCGCGGTCAAGGAGTCCATCCACCACGGCATCGGCGAGGCGCCCGCGGCGCGCCGCAAGCTGACTGAGCTGCAATTCGATCGCCTTTCTCTCTCTCGCCGCGTCATCCTTCCAATTGGCCGTGAGGCTCGCTACCTTCTCGCGGATGTAGAGTCGCTCCTCCGGATCGAGTTGCGCGGCTTGAAGAAAAGGGCTGAACTTCTTCTCCGGTTCTTCCTCCCGCACACTGGTAATCGGGCAGGTTCTCGTGTGGCACCGGTAGTAGGTATAGCCCTTCTGCGTCTCGCCGATCAGAGCATACCCGCAGCATGCGCAATGGAGAGTCCGGCGGAAAACGAAGTCGTGCTTTTCGGGCCTCGCGGCGAGCTTGCCGTCTAAGACGGCCTGCACGCGGTCGAAGAGCGACTTGGGCACGAGCGGCACATGAGCGCCCTCATAAATTTTCTTCCGGCGCTTGATCCGTATGAGGCCGATGTAGAAGGGATGGCGGAGCATGGTCGAGAGGCCATTTATAGACACTCGGCCTCCCCGGCGATTACGGAGTCCCGCCTTCTCCATTTCCTCCTTCAGCGTATGCAGGTTATACCTGCCGGTCGCATAGAGCTCAAAGGCTCGGCGTACCAAGGGACCATTTATCGGATCGATTGCTTTGGGTTTTCCCGCCCCGCAGTCGAGATAGCCGATCGGCGCTTGCATCGGTAAGATGCCTTGGCTGAGGCGCCCGTCGATGCCCTTCAAGGTCTCCTCGCGAAGATTGCGGATGAAGTCGGCGGCCACGACGGCTTGGATGTCTGCTGACAGCCTTCCGCCGCGGGTCTGGAGGTCGAGCGTCTCGTTTACGAAATGCACCGCAATGCCGCGATCGATAAGTTCGCCGAGTTCGGCCCAATCTCGAAGGTTTCTGGCGCTTCGGTCAATTTTGTGGATCAGGACGCCTTGCACCTTGCCCCGCCGCAGGAGCCGGAGCATCTCGGTCCACTCTCTCCGGCCCCGCTTCGCGGCAGTCTCCCGCTCCTCAAACCAGCGCGCGACCTCGAAACGGTTGCGCTCGGCAAAGCGCTCAATCGCGACTCTCTGCTCTTGAAGCGAGACGTGGCGCTCGCCCTGCCTGGGCGTCGAGACGCGGATATAGGCATAAAACTTCATGGCTTATTATGATGCGGTTTTTTTGGGCGATCGACTTTTTTCGTCATGGTAGGCCGCGAGGAGTGATTCGTCAACGCGAGGAATTGCGAGTATTCCTTGGGATCAGTCGCGATCCGCTCATACATACGGAAGATGAGGGAGACGTAGCGGGTATACCACGCATCCAAGCTCGCGTACTGCTCCTCGGTAAGGCCAGGATGTAGCCTCTTCAAGCTCGCGAGGTCATCGGTTTGCGCGGTGCGCGTCATGCGCCTCAGGCTACGCTGTAGTGCGAAGCATACAAGGCGTCTCCTGCCGCCGTGGCTTCGTTCTTTAATACCCAATCCATCAAGGATCGGGTGATTTTTGTTTTCAGATTTTCTTCACCGCGCATTTATTTTTCGCTCACCGCGTCTTGGTAAGCGTAAGGGTAAAGGTAAGCGCTCACGGGACTCATGCGGAATCGCCTGTTGTAAAGGCGTCTCCCGCAGCCTTTGCGCGTCTTTTCTCGTAAGTATTCTGAACCAGTCATGACGCGCACCTCAACGATCACGCGTATTGCACTGCCCCTCGCCGACATCCGCGCCGGGCCGTGAAGCGACGCATTCCCACAACAGCGAACGTCGCTCACAAACCCATTCTTTCTAATCATGTCACCACACACGACCCGTATTTTGGCTGTCGATTCTATGACAAGAGGCTTCGGCTACGTCATCTTCGATGAACCCTTCTACCTCGCGGAGTGCGGTTTTGCCCGCGTGAAGGGCGACAAGCACCTGGGCGCCATTGTCCATTTTGAAAAGCTCCTCGTGGACTTCCAGCCAGGAAGAGTAGTACTCGAAGACGCCGAGGCTCCCGGCTCCCGCCGGCACCACCGGGTGCGAGAACTGAATGCAACTCTCGCCATGCTCGCCCGCGAGAAGGGCCTTGCAGTCACCCTTCTCCCCCGGACGGCAGTCGTCGCTCGCTTCTCGGGAGGGGAGGCACGCGCGACAAAGCAGACGATCGCGCAAGGTCTTGCGCGGCACTTCCCGGAACTGCGCCTCAAGCTCCCGAAACCCCGCAAGCCCTGGGAGAGCAAGCGCGAGAGCATGTCGGTCTTTGACGCCCTGGCGCTCGCCGTGACGAGCGTTACCGAGTAGCCAATTGTCGCAAGGCGTTCCCCATGCAAAGGCGGCCTCCGTGGCCGCCTTTTGCGCCTCTCTTCGCGCGGCTATCCTGACTGCCAGACCTTCGACAACTACGAGAAAGGAGGATGCGATGCCAAGGGGCTTCGTGTCATTTGCGGAGGTGAAGCAGGCGGTCACCATGGAAGCGGTGCTCACGCGCTACGGACTCTTTGCGGTCCTCGCGCAGAAGGGAAAAAATCTCGTGGGATCTTGCCCCTTCTGCAAGGGGAAGTCTCCGCGCCAATTCCAGGTGAACCTCGTGAAGAATGCCTGGTATTGCTTCGGCTGCAAGGCCGGCGGGAACGTTCTGGACTTCGTGGCGAAGTCGGAGAGCGTGAGCGTGCGCACCGCGGCGTTAAGGCTCGACTCTTGGTTCGCACTCGGGCTTGGGGAGGAGACGCCGCGCCCTGCGCCGGCCGCCGTCCCCGCAGAGCCGCCGCAAGCGAGAGAAGAGGAGGCGCCCCGCGAGAACCCGCCTCTCACCTTCACCCTCAAAACCCTGGACCCCCACCATGAGAGCCTTGCGTCTTTGGGACTCGGCGCCGCGACTATCGAGCGCTTCGGCGCAGGGTACTGCACGAAAGGACTCCTGAAAGGCAGGCTCGCGATCCCGATCCATAACGGTCGCGGGGAACTCGTCGCTTACGCGGGCCTTGCGGTCGAGGAGGGCGAGACACCGCGCTATCTCTTCCCGCCGAACTTCCACCCGGCCCTCGAAGTCTTCAACTTGGACCGCCTCGCGGAATTCGTCCACGAGGACGGCCCTCTCTACCTCGTTCCCGAGATCGAGGGCGTGCTCCGGCTCGCCGACATGGGAGTGGCCCCGGTCATCGGTCTCTTCGACGGTTCGCTCTCCCCAGAGCAGGAGGAGGCGATCTCCGGCGCCGTGTCGCTCTACGACAAGCTCGTCCTTGTGGGCGAGGGCTTTCCGGAGCGTACCGTCGCCCACCTCGCGCGGCACATCGCCGTATCCTGGATCTCGCATCCCCGGAGCGAGTCTCTTCCTGAGGAGGAGCCATGAGCAGAAAGCGCAAGACCCTTCCCTTGGGGCTGGTGGTCGCAACCTACGGTGCGCTCCACGCCTTCGCCCGCTCCAATGAAGACTATTTCTCTTACCTCCTGCGCCACGAACGCGGAGATTGGGGCGAGGTCTGCCCGGAGGATGCTGAGGCCAATGACCAGGCGAGTAAGACCGGTGAGCGCCTGCTCTCCGCCTACCGGCTTCTGAACGGCACGAAGATCTGGATCGTGACCGAGGCCGACCGCTCCTCCACCTGCATCCTCCTCCCCGAGGAGTATTGATTCTCATAGCCCCACGGCCTGACCGCCCGGGGCTTTTTTCTTATTCGATCTTCGGAGACCACGAAGTCCAGCCCTCCCGGGCGAGAACTTCAGGCGGGCAGATCGGGCGTTCGTGTTCGCCCCGAAGGCAAGCGAGGACCGGCGGCCGAGGGTGCCCCGATCGACCCACTCAGCTCTTTCCAGCGAGGGAGAGGAGGGATAGGGCCGCTAGTCTTCGATTCCGAGATAGGCTCGGAGTGCCCGCCGGATGATCTCGGCCTTGGAGCAGCGCTCCCTCTTCGCCCTCCGGGCGAGCGCCTCTGCCTCGTCCTCGTGGAGATAGCTCACCTCGCGGACCAGGTTCGTGCCGGCGAAGCGCTTCCGCTCGCCCGAGGTCTTCTTCTCGTCGCTCATGGCCCGCGAGGGTACCTCATGCGCCTACCCTGAATCCAGGCTAGACACAGCATGGGTGTAGGAAGTAGGATCGCGTGAGAGCGGGGAGCGCGCGTCTCCCCATACCAAGGAAGCGGCCCCGACAGAGGCGCACACCTGCTGCCGGAGCCTAGCCAAGACATGAAGGAGAGCCTCCATGCCTGACCGCGACGAGTCTACCCCAGCCGCCCCCATCCCCCGCATCGATCCCGCCTCCTGGGAGGCGGGAGAGGGACTGCGCGAAACGCTCCTCCTCCACTTCACGGACCCCGAGGCGAACGAGGCCCTCAGGCGCCTCGGGGACCTCCTCTTCGATCTCTCCCTTCTCGGCGCAGAGTCCTGGCCCCACCACCCCGAGGGCGAGACGCGGGCCGAGCTCCGGGCCGCCTTGGCCGACCTCAGGCACCTCGAAGGCTTCCTCGGTGCCGTGGGCCGCGAGGACCTCGTCTCATCCCTCAATGACGAGGACTCCGCCCTCTCGCAATTTGCCGCCCGGGAGGTGCTTGAGCTGCGGGCAATCGCCGACCGGATCGAAGCGGCGCTCGGAGCGGAGGCCTGAGCCATGCCGCGAATTCCTACGCCCCTTCTCTGGAAGCGCCGCAGCTTCGCCGTCTTTGAGCCCCGGGGGCTCACTGACCGGCTCTACGCGGTCGCAGTCACGGGGATCGTCTCCGGCCCTTTCGCCATCTACCGCCTTCCCGGGAGCAGGTGGTTCCATCTCATCCACCTGCCCTCCCAAGCGAAGATCATCGATCTTGAGATGCAGAACTGCTGCAAGGACGCGGCGGAGAAGTTCGCCGCCTGTGACCTGAACTGGTGGACCTGCATCCCGGAGGAGGTCGTGGGCCCCGATCTCCAGGAGATGCGGAACCTCCATGCCCGCCTGAGGCCCACCTCCTGGATCGCGAGGGACTGGAGGAAGGGAGAGGACAAGAAATGAAGGTGCGCTGAGGCGTAAGGACAAGGAAACCGTGAGAAGGGTGTTGAGTGCCTCATGAAGTCCCGCGGGACTCCTGGGGCACTCACCCAATGCTCTTCGACTCCGGGAAGCCCCCGCTTAGTGCAGGAATCTCTCGCGGACCTTGGGGATCGTGGCCAAGCGGTCCCAATTCAAGACGATGGCACGCGCGACATCGGCCTGCGGCGTGCCCCGCCCGGGAAACGCGGTATTCGAGTACCAGGGTTCGCGGGTACAGGTGAGGACTCCCATCACGTCGCAGCGCGGCGGCTCCTCCGGACCCTGGGGGATGAGGATTCCTCTCGCCCAAGGGAACTCAGAGGCTCCCGCTCCCTGCGGGGTGTCCGTGACGCTCTGCTCCACAGGGTGGTTTCCTCCCGCGGCATGGCCGAACTCGTGGGCGGCGACATCCGTCCACAGGGTGTCCGTCTCCGGGTTGTAGACCGCACCCGTCTCAAGTCCGACGAAACCGATCAAGACATTTTGGGTGTAGTCCTTGGCCTTCCTCGGAGAGATCGGGGTAACGCCCGCGCGACCCTGGACGTCGTGACATTGGAAGAGGAAGAAGGGAATGGCGATCTCGTTCCGCTTCAGTACCCCCAAGACTCTCCGGTCCTGCACCGCCCGGATAAGGAGCGCGTGGAGATCGCAGGGGTCTTCGACCACGAAGTCAGCCGGGAGGCCGCCGCTATAGACGAGTTCAAACCGGTAGCGGACGGGATCTATCCCTGAGTTCGCGAAGAGGACCTTTTGACGCTCCACGAGGAGAGGCCCCACGTGCTCTAGGCCCCGCTCGCCGAAGGCCGCGATGCTTCGCGCGTCGTAGAAGACGCCGATCCGCATGGGCTTCGGCGGAGGCGCGGGGGGCTTGGGCTTTCTCGCCGCGAGCGGAGCTGCGATGAGGGTAAGGGTGACGAGGACGAGAAACCACCGTGCTCTCATGGGCTCTTCTCCCGGAAGACTTCTTGGGTCGTAAGCGCTACATGGTTCTCTAAGACACCACCCGGCAAGCATTCGGGTGAAGCGATATTACCAGAATTACGGAATCCGTAATTCCAGAATCCGGCCCTCTCTATGCTCGCCTGTATGGCGGACCCAGAGAAACGCATTGGACCTCGCGGCGGCGAAACGACCTTGAAGCCCGGGCAGGTGAAGAAGACGATTTGGCTGAACGAGGATGAGGCCGAGGCCATCCGTCGGGCGGCCTTCGACCAGCGGGTAAGTGAGGCGTCGCTCGTCCGTGAGGCCATCCGCCGCTTCTTCGGATTACCAGACTAGAACATTTGTACTCCTGCGGTCTCTGGACGGTACCCCTCGCCCGGTGCTTCCGTCATCCGGCCTCCCGTCCCGCGCTGCGATGCTCGCCTTCAACCGCCGCCCGCATGGCTGCGGCGCGTTCATCGGCGGCGCGTTTCAGGGCGTCCGGCGCGAAGTGTGCGTAGACCTCGGTCGAGCGGCGGGAGCGGTGGCCGACGTTTTTCCCGGCGATCTCAAGCGGCACGCCCCGGGAGACATCCCAGCTCACGACGTTGTGCCGGAGGTCGTGAATCCGGAAGGCTCCGAGATGCTCAATACGGTCGAGCCCCGCGCGCCGGCGGATGCGCGCCCAGGGCTTGCGGACGGTCGTAAGGTGCCCCTCTAGATCCTGGCCGGGGAAGACATAGGGACAGCCGGCTACCCGCGGCACCCGCTCGAGGATGGAAACGGCCTCCGTCGGGAGCTGCCGGTATTCCTCCGCCGCGGTCTTCGTAAGGAGGAGCCGCGCCGCGCCGCGTTTGAGGTCCACGTTCGCCCACTCTAGGGCGAGGACTTCTCCGATCCGCCACCCGGTCCAGAAGACCACCCTGAGCACCGCGCAGGCGACAGCGCCCACGCTCGGCTCTTCCTCGTCGATGGCCGTAAGGAGCCGGGCCATCTCCGCCGGTGCGAGCATGACCTCCTTGCGCGCGCCGCGGCGATCCTCGCGGTAGCGCTCCATGTGGAGCGCGGGGTTCGAGTGCTGCGGACGCCAGCCCCAGCGCTCCGCCTGGTCGAATGCCTGCTGGAGGAGGGAGAGCGTGCGGTTCGCGATGTAGGGAGTTTCGCGCATCGCGGCGTGCAGCCGCTCCAGATCGGCGGAGGTCACGGCATCGACGCGCTTCCCGCCAAGGGCCGGGAGCACATGGCAGCGGAAGAGGATCTCGTAGTAGGCGACGGTCGAGGGGCGGGGCGGGCGTTTCTTGCCGGGGAGGTGCTCGGTGAGGAAGCGCTCGGCGAGGGCGGAGACCTTCGGCGATTCGCTCGGCCGGAAGGAAGCGGCGGGATCGCCCCCGGCCTTCACCTCAAGGAGGAGCTTCGCCGCGAGCGCCCGCGCCGCTTCCGGCGTGAGCGGCCCGTGCCTGCCCAAGGTCACGCGCTTCGGCGCAGAGAACTCCTTCTCCGCCTGGCTGCGCGTCCGGTACTGGAAGACGTAGACCTTTTTCCCGGCCGGCGTCACCTTGCAGCCGAAGCCGGTGACTTCGGTGTCCCAGAGGTATGCGTCCCGGTCCGCGGCCTTCAAGGCATCCACGGCACGCTTCGTGATCTTCTCGCGCATGGGGTTCTGTCCTCCAGTCAAGCGCTCCGCCAGCAATCATATAGCAATCAGCCGGGCGCAAACCGGGGCAAGCTCGGTCCAAGGCATGTCCTCGCAAGTGACTGAAAAAAAGCCACTTATCAGGATCAGTCAAACCGGGTAGATCCGGGCCGAATTGAATGGCATTCAAGAGGTCGTCGGTTCGATCCCGATCGGCTCCACCAATCCCTCTCCTTCTTCTCCAGCTCTGTTGCGCTATTGATCCGGCGGCACGATCAACAACGACTTGCCCGATCCGGAGAGGATCTCGAAGGTGAAGTCGTGGCGGCGCGACCTTCCGGCGGCGGGCCGTGAGGCGGCGTGGCGGCCGAGGACGATGAGGTCGTAGTCCCCCTCCTTCGCCTCGTCGAGGATGCCCTGGACCGCAGTGCGCGCGGGGCGCAGGGCGGTGCGGCTGGTCACCTCCAGGGCCCGCAGGGTGGCGAGGCCGGCGTCCAGGTGGGCCTTCACCCAGGGCGCGGGCTCGCCCCCGTCGAGCAACACGTGGAGCAGGGTCACCTCGGCGCCCAACCGGCGGGCGAGCCAGCCTCCTACGCGGACGTCCGCCTTGCCGGGCTCGCCCACGGCCGTGCAGATGAGGATACGGGCGAAGGAGGCGGGCGCCTCCTGCACGGCGAGGAGCGGCGTGGAGAGCGTCGCCAGGATGCCGCCCAGGACTTCGGACGGGCCGCTCTCCGGCGTCTTCAGGACCAGGAAGTCGTAGAGGCTCTGCACCTGCTCGGCGGCGATCTCCGCCACCGGTTCACCCCGCCGGACCACCGGCTCCGCGTCGGGCAGGCCGTGGGCGGCCGCGCGCTCCGTCTGGGAAGCGCGGAGGGCCTCCACCCGGTCCGTGTCGTCCGTCACGCTGAGCAGGGAGATCCGGGCGTCGAGGGGACCCTCCAGCGCCTGCAGCAGGGCGAACGGCGCCGGGCTGCCCGCGTCCGGCAGGTCGCAGGCGAGGATCCGCGGCCGGGGCGGGGCCAGGATGTGCCAGCCCTTGAGGCTCACCCACACCTCGGGTCCGCTCAGATCCTCCCCGGCCGGGAGCACCGCGTCGACCAGCAGACTCTCCTCGCCGTAGACGGCGGGCGACGCCTGCCGGGTTCCCGGGATGGCCGGCAGGCGGACCCGCAGCCGGCGCAGGGCTCCCAGGAAGCTCTGCTCCACGATCGTCCCCCGGCCCAGCAGGCGTACTCCCCGCTCCGGCGGCTCGGCGGACAGCGCCACCTGCTCGGGCCGGACGAGCACCCGCACCCGGGCGTCCTCCTCGTGCTCCACCTCGGGCGGGATGGGAAGGGATAGCGCCCCGAGCTGGGCGGCGCCGTCCCGGGCCCGGCCCACGAGCACGGTGCCGGCCCCCAGGAAGGTGGCGCCGAAGAAGGTGAGCGGGCGGGCGTACAGGGCCTCGGGCTCGCCCACCTCCAGCAGCTCCCCCCGCTCCATGAGACCCACGCGGTCGGCCAGCTCGAAGGCCTCCTCCTGGTCGTGAGTGACCAGGATGGCGGTGACGCCGAGCTGGCGCTGGATCTCCTTGAGGTTGCGCCGGAGCTGGCCACGGATCTTCACGTCGAGCGCCCCGAAGGGCTCGTCCAGGAGGAGCACCGACGGCTCGTGGACCAGGGCCCGGGCCAGGGCCACCCGTTGCTGCTGGCCGCCCGAGAGCTGGTGGGCATAGCGGTTGCCGAGCCCGCCCAGGCCCACGAGGTCGAGGAGCTGCTCGCGCCGCCGGGTCCGCTCAGGTCCCGCCACCTTGCGGATCTTCAACGGGAACTCGATGTTCTCGGCCACGCTCATATGACGGAAGATCGAGTAGTTCTGGAAGACGAAGCCGATCCCCCGCTCCTGGGGCGGCAGGTCCGTCACGTCCCGGCCGTGGAGCTGGATGCGCCCCGAGTCCGGCGCCGAGAGGCCGGCGATCAGGCGCAGGATGGTGCTCTTGCCGCTGCCGCTCGCCCCCAGCAGGACGAACACCTCGCCGTCCCGCACCTCCAGCGACGTGGACTTGACCACCCGCTGGCCGCCGAAGCTCTTGGTGAGCTGCTCCAGGCGGATCGACACTACGTCCTCTCTTTCCCCGTCGTGCCCGAGTAGCGGAGCAGGAAGAAGAAGATGACGAAGGAGAGAGCCGCCAGCACCGCGGCCACGGCGTTGGCCTGGGCCACCTTGCCGGCCTCGAACTGGGCGAAGATGTAGAGTGGCGCCGTCTGGGTGCGCAGCCGCAGGTTCCCGGACACCATCACCGTCGCCCCGAACTCTCCCAGCGAATGGGCGAAGGTCAGCAGCGTGCCGCTGAACAGACCCCCCTTCAAGGCCGGCAGGATGACGTAGCGGAACGTCTGCCAGCGCCCCGCCCCCAGCGTGTAGGCCGCCTCCTCGTAGGTCACCTCCAGCTCGTCGAGGAGCGGCTTGACCGCTCCCAGCATGTAGGGGAAGGTGACGAAGAGGTGGGCGAGGAGCACCCCGGCGGGAGTGAACATGGGCTGCAGCCCCAAGGGCGCCAGGAGCTTGCCGAACAGGCCGATGGGCCCCCAGAGGAGGAGGAGCGAGGTGCCCACGACGACGGTGGGGATGGCCACCGGCAGGTTGATGGCGATGGCCAGCGGCCGTTCGCCGCGGAAGCGGTGCTTGGCCAGCACGTAGGCGGCCCAGGTGCCCAGCACGGCGTTGATGGCCGCCGTGAGGAACGCGATGAGCAGGCTGAAGCGGAGGGCGAACTGGGCGTCCTCGGTGCGCAGAGCCTTCAGGAACTCCCCGGGACCGCCGCGGAAGGCGAAGACGAACACCGCCGCGATCGGCATGAGGATCAGCGGCAGCAGGACGAGCACGAGCAGGCCCACGGGGATCCCCGCGCCGTTCCGGCGGCCGATCACTTGCCGATCTCCTTCATCACCCGGTCCTTCCAGATCCCGTCCACGATCTCCTTCTTGACCCGGTCCCAGCCGCCGAAGTCGGCCACCCGGAAGGGGTCCTGAATCCTCCCGAAGGCGGGGTTGGCCGCGTTCAACCCCTCGTCGACGCTGCGGAAGCCGCGGCGCACGAAGAGCCGCTGCGCCGTCTCGCTCCACAGGTACTGCACCAGGGCGCCGATCAGCGGCCGGTCCGCCGGGGCGACGTTCCGGTCGACCACCACCAGCGTGTGCTCGGACAGGACCGTGCTGGGAGGATAGACGATCTCCCCCGGCAGCGTGCCCCGGGCGGCGTCGCGCAGGACGTCCTGCTCATAGGTGACGAGCACGTCGCCGAAGCCGTTCTCGAACTGGGTGCGGGCGGCGCGGGCCGAGGCGGCCTGGGCGACGACGTGGCGCCAGACGCCGCGCAGGGCCTCGAAGCCGGCCTCCTCCTCCCGCCCCGGGAACCGCCGGGCGGCCGCGCCGTACTCGGCGAGCAGGGCCCAGTTGGCGCCGCCCGAGGTCATGGGGTCGGGGTGGACCACCCGCACCCCCGGCCGGGCCAGGTCGGAAAAATCGTGAATTCCCTTGGGATTCCCCCGGCGCACCACGAGGACGAAGGGGGTGCGGTTGACCACGCCGCCGTGGGGGAGGTGGCGCCAGGAACCGGCAGCGACCACCCCGGCGGCGGCGAGCCGCTCGGCGTCGAGCTCCAGGGAGAGGAGGGCGACCTGGGCCGGCACGCCGAGGGTGAGCTGGTTGGTCACCGTGCCCGAGCCCGCGAAGGAGGTGATGAACTCCACCCGCTCCCCCGTGCGCTGCCGCCAGCCGCGGGCGAACTCGGGCAGCACGTCCTCGTTCAGGGCCTCGCCCAGGATGCTGAAACCGTAGAAGACCACGGTGCGCGGCCGGGCCGGCCGCCCTGGGACCGGGAGCCAGGGCCAGACGGCGTAGAGGAGCAGCGCCAGCCCGGCGGCGGTGACGAGTCCTCCTTCGAGGCGGGGTCGGAAGGGGCTCCGCATGGCCCGGCAAGACTACCCCGGCAGCCCCTTCCTTGAAACCTCTGCTCCGCTTTGGCTACACTCCCGGGGGATCGAGAGCCAGTTGCGCTAGAATCCAGGGTTCCAACCGCGTGAGGTTCGGGAGAGCGCCGTGCAGCCAAGGAAAGTGCTCGTCGTCGACGATTCGAAGCTGATGCACAAGATGTACGAGGTGATGCTGCGCCAGTATGCCCTCGTCTACGCGTCCGACGGCCGCCAGGCCCTCGACCGCCTGCAAGAGCACCCTGACATTGACCTGGTGCTGCTCGACGTGAACATGCCGAACATGAACGGCCTGGAGTTCCTGGCCCAGATTCGCGCCGACGGCGCGCGGGCCGATCTCCCCGTCATCATCATCAGCACCGAGGGGCGCGACGAGGACACCGTGCGGGGAATGGAGGCGGGGGCCACCGCCTACATCAAGAAGCCGTTCCATACCGAGGAGATTCTCGGCATGATCGCGCGCCTGGAGACGAAGGGTTCCGCCGCTTGAGCGAGCGCGGCACCACCGGGACGCCTATGGCGAACAAATCGCGTCTGGAGTCGCCGGCCGTGGGGTTGGACCTCGTCGCCGAGCTGCGCTCGACCCTCGAGCGAGCGGGCGAGCTGATCCGCGTCGTCGAGTCGAACCTCAAGGGGGCGTCCGAGGGGATCGAGGGCGCCTCGTCGTCCGAGCGCGTGGCCGAGTTGGAGCGTCGCCTGGCCACGGCGGAGTCGGACGTCAAGGAGCTCGCCTCCCGGCTGGTGGACTCGGAGCACCAGGGCGGCCGGCTGATGAACCTCTACGTCGCCACCTACCAGCTCCACGCCACCCTCGACCCGCCGGAGGTGCAGGCCACCATCGCCGAGATCGCCATCAACCTGCTGGGCGCCGAGCAGTTCGTGCTGCTGCTGCGCCGCGACGAGGGGGACGGTTGCGAGATCGCCCTCATCGAGGGGATGTACGAAGGCGGCAGGACGTTCTATGACGGCGAGGACTACACCGGCGGCGACCCGATGGTGGATGCCACCTTGAAGGACGGGGTGCTGCGTCTGGGCCCCACGGCCGAGTCACAGGCGCTGGCGGCGGTTCCCCTGCGGGTACAGCACGAGATCGTCGGCGCCCTCGTGCTGCTCAAGCTGCTGGACCACAAGCCGATTCTGCGGGCCGAGGACCGCGACCTGCTCGACCTGCTCTCCGCCCATGCCGCGTCGGCCCTCTTCGCCGCGCGGCTGTTCGCCACCAAGGATCGCAAGCTGCGCACGCTGGAGAGCCTGGTCAAGCTGGCGCGCGGGGAGTAGCTTCCCGTACTCCATCTTGCGAAGACTGGCCTGATCCGGCCGCCAAACCGTCAACCGCCATGGGTATCTCCGGCAGCCTCAAAGACGTCTCCGTCGCCGATGTGATGCAGTTCATTCACCTCGGCCGGCGGACGGGCACGCTGCTGCTCTCGCGGGCCAGCGAGCGGGCGATGATCGGTTTCCACGGCGGCCGGCTGGTCTCCGCCCAGGCGCCGCGCACCCCCAAGCTGGGCGACCTGCTGGTGTCTTCGGGGATGATCGACCGGGGCATCCTGGACCACGCCATCCGCTCCCAGAACGAGGAGCGCGAGCACCGGTCGCTGGGCCAGATCCTCATGTCCTCCGGCTCCATCGACGCCGAGGGGCTGCGCCAGGTGATCGCCCAGCAGATCGAGCAGGCGGTCTCGGAGGTCATGGTCTGGGAGACCGGGACGTTCGAGTTCGCCATCGACGACCTGCGGCCCATCGACGACATCGCTCTCTATCCGAGCGACGTGCTGCCGGACGCGGACATCAACACCCAGATGGTGCTGCTCGAAGCGGCGCGGATCTTCGACGAGCGCAACCGCGACGACACCCAGCCCGGCGCCTCCACGGGCGCTGCCGACGATGGCTATGAGGCGGGGGACTCGACTCACCCCGCCCTCCTCGATCCGAGACCGGCGGCGAGCACCGCCCTGGCGGTGGCCGAGCCCGGTATCCAGCTCGATGACCTCGGCGAGCCGAAGCACGCCGCCGAGCTGCTGCGCCTGCACGTGGTCTCGACCGATACGGAGTTTGCCGAGGGGCTGGCCGAGGCCCTGCTGCACGAGGTGGCGGGGGTGGAGCTGGTGCCGCTGGGCCAGGCGGGCCTCGTGTCGCGTGGCGAGCCGCAACCGATCGTGCTCGTCGACCTGCGGCGCGGCGGCGTCACCCTGGACGAGGCGGCGGCGCTGCGGCGGGCCCGCCCGCGGGCGTCGTTCATCGCCCTGGTCGAGCCCGGCACCTCTTTCACCCGGGTCTACGAGACGGGGATGCTGGCCGCCCTGCCGGCCGAGGTCGAGGCGGTGTCGGCCTGCGTCGAGAACGTCATCGAGAGCCGGCGCGACCTGGTGCGCGGCGCGCCGCGGCCGGACTCCCGGTCGGGCGTCGCCCGTCTGCGCCGGGTGTTCGGCGACCTGCGCTCGGGGCTGATCTCGGCCACGGTGGCCCTCAACCTCATGCACATCATCTCGGAGTCGGTGGAGCGGGCCGTCCTCTTCCTGGTCAAGCGCGACCACCTGGTGGCCCTGGGTGCCTTCGGCAGCGACTCCAAGGGCCGGCCCCTCGCCGAGGTGACCCGCGGCCTCAAGGTGGACCTGGAGATCGACAGCGCGCTTTCCCGCAGCCTCGACACCAGCGAAGTGCAGAGCCTCACCTTCGAGGACGCCGACCTGCCCGAGCCTTTCCGTACCATGGTCGGACCCCCGAAGAACAACCAGGTGGTGATCTTTCCCGTGCTCGGCGCCCAGCGGGTGATCTCGGTGATCTACACCGACAACGGCGACAGCGAGAAGCCGATCGAGGACATCGATATCCTGGAGCTGGCCACGGCCCAGGTGGGCATGGCCTTCGAGAACGAGCTGCTGCGGCGGCAGATTTCGCAGGGGAAGTAGGTTACTGCCCCTTGTACCCCGCCGGCGGGTCGTACGTCCCGGCCGGCGCGTCCTTCGTCTCCACGGCGACCAGTTCCTCGCGGGTCTTGAAGCGGCTGCCGCCCATGGTGACGTCGGCTTCCTGGATCACGGGGAACCCCTCGATCTGCTGCATCTGGCGCGCCCACTCCCCGGAATTCGGCTGCATGGCGGCGAGGGCGGCGGCGAGCTTGCCGTAGGCCTGGTAGGAGGCGACGTCCTTGCTCGCCCAGATGGTGGTGTCCAGGTGCAGGCCCTCCGGGTTCGAGATGTCGACCTTGTACTTGCGGGCGTTCCAGGTGCCGACCTTCTTCGTCTCGCCGGTGGCGGTGACCTGCACTTTCATCGGCGCTCCCGCCGGCGCGGCGAGCTTCTGAAGGTCCGGCGCCGCCAGCTCGAGGTAGGTCTTGTCCGCGTGATTGAGGACGTAGACCTTGCCGCGGTCGAGGCGGACGATGGTGGAGGTCTCCCCCTCGTCGCGCCGCAGCTTGTCGGTCGCGATCCAGAGGTGGACCTGGCCCGTCGTGGGCTGGTCCATCTTCAGCCCCTCGACGCTGCTGCGGACGGTGAGCAGAGTGTCGGCGGCGGCCGGGGCGGCGAGCAGCAGGCAGAGCAGGACGGTGCGTCGAAGCATGACGGCGTTTCCTCAGGGTCGGGGGTGAGAAGGCGGCTGTAGCTTAGCGGTCCGCGGAAGGAGTTGACAAGGACGTCTTGCGGCGGACGTAGAGCAGCTTCTCGACCTCGGCCACCACCTCGCCCTGCTCGTCGACGACCTCCACCGTGAACACGGGCTCGACTTTGCGGTCCGCGTCCGCCGCGGCGCGGATCTCGTCGATCCTCTCCTGGGGGATGTGGAACGTGGCCTTCACCGTGCCCTTACCCGGGCGGCGGAAGCGGATGGTGGCGGCCTTGTCCCACACCACGTAGTTCCGCCCCAGCGCCTCGAACAGGATGAGCATGAAGAACGGATCGCACATCGAGTACAGCGAGCCGCCGAAGTGAGTGCCCACGTAGTTCTGGTTCCACCAGCGCAGCTTCATGCGCACCTCGAACGTGCGCAGGTCGGGGGAGGGCCGCACCCGCACACCGGCGCCGAGGTAGGGCGCGTACAGGCTCAGCAGACGGATCCTCCAGCGCCGCGACATCATGTTTCCTCCTCCTTTTCGGTGGGGGATTATGGCCCACGAAGTCTCTCCCCCCGTGGGCCTACGCGCTAACACTTTGCTTAGGGTAGGGGCGGGTCTGGACGGGCGGGAGGGGGCGCGACCCGCCCTGCAACGTCGAGATCGCCCTCCCCAGGGCGGGTCGAGCCCCCAACCTGCCGTCCAGACCCGCCCCTACCCTAAACATCAAGGCCAAAGTTAGCGCCTATGCCCCCAGTGGGGCTGCGTCTCTCCCCAACGGGGCGAAGGCTCTCCCCCGTGGGGCGAGGGCTGTCTCGAGTAGGGAGAAGGCTCTCCCCAACGGGGGGAGGGCTGTCCCCAGCGGGGAGAGGCCCTTCCCCACTGGGGAGAGACGCAGCCCCTACCGGGGCGAAGCCCGTACCTGCACGGGATCTGTGCCAAACGACTGGGGAGAGGCCCGTACCTGCAGGGAATCTGTGTCAAACGAGTGGGGCGAGGCCCGTACCGGCTCGGGGGATGAGGGATAATCCTGGTACCGATGACCGGCAAGCTCTTCCTCTCCCACGCCCAAGCGAACAAGCCCGAGGCCCAGGCGCTGCGGCGGGCGTTGGAGGACAGCGGCGTCGCCGTCTGGGAGGACGTGCTCGAGCTCCGCGCCGGGGACGGACTGAACGACCTCGAAAGGGAGGTGAAGAGCGCGCGCGGCCTGCTCCTGCTCTGGACCGCGGCGGCGAACGAATCCGAATGGGTCGAGCGCGAAGCGGGATGGGCGCGGCAGGCCCGGGAGGAGAACCCCGAGTATCGGATTCTGGCCGTGCTGCGCGGCGGAGGACGGGTCTCGGCCAAGCGTCTCCTGGGCGAAGATCTGGTATTCATCCCCGTGGACGGTGCGGTCGAAGACGCCGTGCCCGAAATCCTCCGCACTCTCGGCGAGATCGCCGCCTCGGGCCGCGTCGCGGAAGCTCCGGCCCCCGCGCCGCTCCTCGAAGAGCTGGTGATCTCCTTCAGCGACGGCCGCATCGACGAGACCGGCGGGTGCCATCGGGCAGCGGCCCGGTTCCGGCTTCACCACAACCCGGCGAAGGGCGCCGGGAGCCGCAGCGCCGGGCACGACTTCGAAAGCCCCCTCGGCCCCATCGAGATCGAAGAGATCCGCTGGTATCTGGAACGCTACCCTGGCTGGCCGTTCGGAACGTTCCGTGATCGCGCCCGAGCCTTGGAGTCGAAGCTGCCGGACTTGGAGGTGCTCGAAGATGGGACCTTCCCGGCCCTGCGCGACGCGCTCACGAAGGCCGAGAAAGCGGGCCGGCCCTTCCACGTGGTTCCAACGGTCACGAACACCATTGCTAGTTAGTTAGTTGGATTCCGGCCTGGGGCTGCGGGGCGGGGACCAAAGGGGGGCGTCGAGGGACGACAAAGGCGCCGATCGCGCGTCGCCAGAACCAGAAGGAATGGGGCCGGAAGAGCTGGCCCCAGTCAGAAGTAGTTCGCGAGCATGGCCGACAGGCGGCCGGATCCTCACCAGCCTCTCTTTACTTCCTTGACGTTGCCAAACATGTCCTTTACTACTGTCACGTAACTCCCGTTGGAGAGGCGTGTCTCGGTTGTACCGGCATTCCAAATATTTTTCTTGACATCGACGGTAACACCCGAGGGCACAGACGGCTTGTTATAGGACATAGCTTATCCTCCTGAATGGTTGAATCCGCAGACAGATTAGGAGGCTGGTTTATTCCCGGCCTTTGAGGGGAGGTGATGGGGCCGATTCTACTGCGGCCCCAACTCGTATCCGCGCTGGCAATACCAGAGGCTCTGATCCCAGTAGCGTCCGCGGCGCTCCAAGCGACGTTCAGCAGCGAAAGTTCTCCTTCCGCACGCCCGGCCGGCAGTATCTCCAGTCCTTAAGCCAGTCCTCAACCGGCACTGGACTTGCGCCGGTTGCCTACCCTCGTGCTATAGGTGCTACCGGTCGCGTCCTTCCCCAGTCGCGCGCAATTCAGGAATCGTTGGACCGCCTGCCCGAGTTGGCGCGTCGTCAGTGCGGGCGCTCGCTGTATTCCATGGAGCAGCACACTTCGTCTCACTCGCCCGGGTGCTGGAGGTTGAGCCGGAGGAGGTCCTGGATCTCTGCCGTCAACTTGTTGCGCTCAGATTCGCCGGCTCAACTACGGCGATGCCGTGGAGCTTGCTCTTCTTCTTGAATCGCTCGCGGGTTCCGGGACGGCCGGATAGTTGCTACTCCGAAAGCCGTGCTTTGATCCAGCCGTCTTGCCCACTACCGGCGACCCTCATCACCCCGGGCCTCTTCTCCCGGCCTCATCCCGGGAGAAGAGGGAGTGGTTTGTCTCAGAGGGTGTCCGGAAAGTATTCAGGCCTGAAGGGCCGTCCTCCCTCAGCCTGGGGCGCAGCCCCAGGAAAAAGGGAGCCCCCCTCAATCCAAAGCCCTGAAAGGGCGAGATAACGGCCGGATCGCGCCCCGTTGGGGCTTTCCAATTGTTTTAGATTCCGTGTTCCTGGGGCTGCGCCCCAGGCTGAGGGAGGACGGCCCTTTGGGCCTGAAGAACGAGCTTCAGACACCCTCTCGATGGGACGAAGCCAAGGAAATCCACGACGTTCACAGGCGGTCGGATCCCGTTCCGTGTCACGGCGTTCCCGCGGGGCGTCTGGGAGGTCGCAGCCGATATTGCCGCCCCGAGACGCCCCACGGGGTTTCCCGCGGGGCGTCTCTACATTGGGAACACCCTCGAAACGTCCTCTTGCAGGCCCCTCCCCGGCCGGCTGTTGACCACCGAGCAGTCACCCACTACAGTCTTACAAAGAGGCTAGAACACTCAGTCGTCGTCGGAGATGCCTAATGACTCACTACCCGTTACTCTTCGATTTCAGGGACCTGGTGGCCGGGAATGGCTTCGTAGCAGGGGTGAACCTCAACGGGCGTGCTCTGCTGGCGGACGAGGGCGACGGCTTCGTAATGTACGGGGCCAATCCGGGGGGTATCGCGGCTGTCGGCTCGAATCGCGGTGAGGCGCAGGCTGAGTTCCGCCAAAGCTACAGATCCGTCTTGTTCGACATCGCCGCCGAAGCTCAGGACTTCGCAGAGTTCGAGCGACAGGTAAGGGACTTCGTCGACGAAACCAATCGACCCACGGCTGCCGAGTGGGAGGAAGCCGTGTTGCGAGTCCGCAGTGGAGAGGTCCAGTAATCGCCAGGCCCGCAGCCAGCATCCGCCCCAGGCTCCCTTACTTGACCTTGGGCGTGTACCGGACTCCCTCCAATCCTTTGAAGTCTGAATCCTGAGTCCAGACGATCGCTCCATAGAGGCGGCCTGTCGCGTAGACCACGCTGTCCGCCAAAGGGAGGTGATGGTCCTTCCCTACCCGGGCCGCCATATGGATGACCTCGGGTAGCAGGTCCACGACGCGTGCTTGCTGCATCAGCGCGAGAGCTTGGAGTGCCTGGTCTTCACCGCTCTTTCGATGGACGTGCCGCGCGACTTCCAGCAGGCAGATCGTCGGGACTACCAGCTCTCTGTGTTCTCAAGGGCAGGAGCAAAGAAATCTGCCCCTGGCGCGTCCGCCAGGTATTCGATCCAGCCGCTGGAATCCACGACGTTCACAGACGGTCGGGATCCCGTTCCAGGTTGGTATCGATTCCACGCAAGAAGCCACGCATCTCGCGGATGGGACGGACCGGAACAAGCTCGATCCGGTTGTCGAACTGGAAGACCTGCAACTTTTCTCCAGGACGGATGGCCAAAGCCTCACGGACTTCCTGGGGAATCACGACCTGGAACTTTGGCGAGACGGTGACGGTCGGCATAGCGCACTCCCTATCGATGACGCTCTCATCATACGTCATCAAGATCGATCCAGAAGCCCAGGCTCCGCATCCGCCCGATCCACCTCCGCCAGATACGCCTCCTCCAGGTTGGGCTCCACGATCTCCCCGGCCGGCTCTTCGCCCGGGCGGGCGATGGCGCGGACCTGGATGCCTTCGAGGACCCGGACCCGCGAGGTGGTGCGGTAGCGGTGGCTGAAGGCGAGGAGGTCGGCGTCGGCGACCAGGGCGCGGAAGACGCGGCCGTGGGCGCGGGCCACCAGGTCCTCGGGGGTGCCGTCGAAGCGCAGCCGGCCGCGGTGGAGGAGGATGATGCGGCGGGCCGCGGCTTCGACGTCGCTCGCGATGTGGGTGGAGAAGACGACGATGCGCTCGCCGGCCTGCTCCAGGAGGATCTGGCGGAAACGGCTGCGCGACTCGACGTCGAGGCCCGTCGTGGGCTCATCCACGATGAGGATGGGCGGCGCTCCCAGGAGGGCGCGGGCGATGCCCACCCTTTGGCGCATGCCTCCCGAGAAGTCCCGCACCTTGCGGTTGGCGTGCTCGGCGAGACCCACGGCGGCGAGGAGATGCTCGATCTCGGCCCGCCGCGCTTGTGGGTCGGTCATCCCCCTCTCCAGGGCCCAGTGATCGAGGAACTGCTCGGCGGTGAAGCCCGGGTAGGCGTTGAACTCCTGGGGGAGGAAGCCGATCCGCCGCCGGTACGCGGCCAGGTTTGCGGAGTTGATGGGAACGCCCCGGTAGCGCACGGAGCCGCGGGTGGGCTCGAGCAGGCCGGTCAAGATGCGCAGCAACGTGGTCTTGCCCGCGCCGTTCGGTCCCAGCAGGCCGACGATGCCCGGCGTGAGGGTGAAGTCCACGGCCGCCAGGGCGCGGAATTTCCCGCCGTAGATTTTGGTCAGGCTCCGCACTTCCAGCACCGGCTCCCCCGGCTCGTTCCAGACGGGGGGATTGCGCCGCCGCTTCTCCTCTTCCGGATCGCGCCGGCGCCAGCGGCTGCCGGCGAGGAGGAGAGCCGGCACCAGCAGGGCCGAGCCGGCGAGGGCGGCTCCCCCCGCCACAGCCGCCGTGCGCAGGGGCACGGACCACGGGTGGGAGGCGGGCTCCGCTCCCAGGGTGGCCGCCGCCAGGGTGAGAGCCAGCACCGGCGCCGCGGCGGCGAGCCAGGGGACCTGCCGGCGCAGGTCTCCGTAGAGCCTCCCGCCGCCGTCGGCGGAGGCCGCGGCCACTTCGGCGGCGGTGGGGAGGGCCAGGGCGAGGCTGGCGGCGAGGGTGAGGACGGTCAGCTCGTCCAGCCGGCCGATGCCGGCCGCCACCAGGGGAAGCGCCGCCACCAGCCCCAGGCCTAAGGGGACCAGGGCCGTGGCCCCGCGCAGCAGCGAGCCGAGCCGGCAGGCGGCCACGGCGAAGAGGAGGAGGGGGATGGAGAGGGCGAGGGCGATCACCCGCAGGCGATCCCGTCGCCAGAAGTCGGCGCCGGTGCCGACGCCGATATTCGGGCGTTCGAGGTCGCACCCTGGAGGGAGAGGCAGCCGGGCCAGGCTGCGGTCGAGGTCCGTCCTCTTCTCCTTGCGCAGCTCCTCGCTGGAGAGCAGGAGCTGGACATCCACCGGCACCACGAAGCGGCCCGACTGGCGCTTCACCCGAGGATAGAGGACCTCCTCGGTGGGCGCGAGGAGGGCGCCGGGCGTCACCACCCGGCCGTCCAGGGAGAGAGGGCGGCCGAGCAGGGCCGCGAGCTGGGGCACGGCGCGGTCGGCGTCCGCGGGCGCGCCGGCGGGGACCACGGTGAGGGAGCGCTGCGGGCCTCCGGGATGGGCCGGCGGCAGGCCCAGGAAGGGGGGCGGCGCGCTCTCCCGCCGCAGCCGGCCGGCCAGGGTCGCGGCCTCGGCAGGGGTGGTGCCGGCCCGGGGCCTCAGGACGAGCTGGACCGCCGGCTCCCCCCAGCCTGAGATCCAGAAGCGCCGCACCTTGAGGCTGTCCAGCCGCTCGAGCAGGCGGTCGTAGCCCGCCCTCACGGCCCCGAGATCGGCGCCGCGCAGCACCACGCGCCAAGTCTCGGCGTGCTCGTCCGTCTCCGCCTTCTCTTCGAGGTCGGCGAGGAAGCCGGCGCCGGTCCCCGCGGACGACGGCCGGGTGCCGGAGGCGATCTCCAGGGAGCCGGCGCCGCCCATCTCGTAGCGCAGACGGGTGGCGAGCAGGGCCCGGCGCTCGGGATCGCGGGTGTTCGATCGCAGCTCGGCCACGACGCGCGCCACGCCGGGGGTGGAGTAGCTCCAGAAGCGTTCCACCTCCTCGGCCTTGGCGAGCAGCGCCTCGGCCTTGATCGCCCGGCGGACGGTCTCCTCCAGGGTGGTGCCCGGCGGCAGGCGCAGGAGGAGCGTGAGGTTCGCCTGATCGGGCCGCAGCGTCCCGGGACGGGGGACGAGCGCAGCGCCGCAGAGGGCGATGGCGAGGAAGGAGGCCGTGGCCGCGGCCAGCAGGACGGTGCCGGGATCGCGCAGGGCGGTGCGAACGAGGGCGGCCCCCCTCGCCCGGGATTGAAATCCCGGGCTACCAACGGTGGTCCCTGGCGGGACCGCCAGACGGTTTTTGTGGCCCCGGAGGGGATACCGTCGGTAGCCCGGGATTTCAATCCCGGGCGGTGGACCCGGCAGCAGCGCCAGCGCCCCCACCCCCGCCGCCACGGCGAGGAGGAACGCCCGCGCGGGCTCAGCGAGGAGGGGACCCAATTCGGCGCTCGCCAGGGCCACGGCCACGGGCACCGCGGCGGCGGAGGCGATGGCGGTGAGGCCCCAGGTCCAGAAGCCGTCGCGCCGGGTCAGGCGCAGGGCGGCGAGGGGGAGGAGGCCGGCGGCGGCCACGGCCAGGGCGGCCAGGGTGGTCACGTCGAGCGGCACGCCGGCCAGCAGGAAGGCATTGGCTGCCGCGGCCACGACGGCCGGGATGGCCAGTCCCAGGGCGAGGGCTCCCCAGAGGCCGCCCCGCCAGGCTCCGGCCGCGGCGGCGAGGCCGATCCCCAGGAGCCCGGCCAGGGCCAGGCGCAGGACCAGGTCGCGGAGGGGATCGGCGTCGCTCAAGCCGATCTCGCCTCTCACGCCGCCCGGCAGGTTTCCCAGTCGCCGGCGCAGGGCCCGGTCCACCGTCAGGGGATCGGCGTCGTGCGTCCTATAGATATAGGCGGCCCGGGCCGGCCGGCCGCGGAAGCGCACCTCGTCCCGGGGGGGCTTGCGCCCGTCGTGGATGGTGGCGGTGGAGTCCAGGGGGACGGCACCTCCGGCGGCGGGGATGGGGAGCGCTGCCAATCGCTCCTGGGCTGTTGCCAACACGGGCCGGCGGTGGTCCCCGCGATCTCCGAAGCGGCTCCAGCCCAGGGAGGGCACCCGCAGCCAGCGCCGGGCCTCGCCCAGCACGGCGTCGGCCTGACCCCAGGGATCGAGGGCTCCGGCGGCGAGCTCGATCCTCACCTCCTCGTCCCGCACGCCGACGAGCTCCACCTCCCGCACGCCGGGCACGGCCTTCAGGACCTCGGCGGCGGCCCGCGCGTCCGCGTCCTCGCGGGCGCCAGCCAGCCAGACGAGTGCCAGGAAGTCCCCGTTTCGCTCCGTGGCGGGTTCCACCCAGAGGGACGCGCTTTGCGACCCCGCAGATGCCGCAGTCATTCGGGTTCTCAGCCGCACCAGCTCCGAGTCCAGCCGCGCGGCCTTGCGCTCGGGATCGGTCCCCGGGTCGAAGCGCACGGTCAGCTCGGCGCCGTCCGTCCGCACCTCGCCTGCCATTCCCCGCACTCCGCCCAGGGAGCGGACGGCGCTCTCGATGGGCTCCACCCACTCGCGGGCCACCTCGCCCGGGTCCCGCTCCTCGCCGAGGCTGAAGCCCACGGTCAGCTCCGGAAAGCTCTGCCGCGGCAGGTAGTCCAGGGGCAGGCGCGACAGGGCCACACCCCCCAGCACCAGCAGACCCAGGGTGAGAATCAGCCTGCCCATCGGACGGTCCGTCCCTGCCGTCCCTACGGTCCCTGTAGTCCCTGCTGTCCCTTTTTTCTTCATCGTCTGTGGGCGAACCTGTAAAGCACCGGCACCAGGAGGAGCGAAGCGAAGACCGCGGTCGTCAGACCCCCGATCACGGCGAGGGCCAGAGCGCGGCGCAGCTCCACTCCCTGGCCGCCGAGGAGGGCCAGGGGGAGCATGCCGGCCACGGTGGCGAGGGTCGTCATCAGGATGGGCCGGTAGCGCTCGGCGCCGGCGAGGCGGATGGCCTCGTCCATCCCCTGGCCGGAGCGCCGATGATCCTCGATGCGATGGACGAGGACGATGGCGTTGTTGACCACGATCCCCGCCAGGAGGATCAATCCCAGGAAGGAGAGGACGTTGAGCGTCTGGCCTGCCGCCGCCAGCAGGCCGAGGGCGCCGCCGAGGGCGACGGGCACGGTGCTCATCACCACCAGCGGTGTGGCGAGCGATTCGTAGAGGGCCGCCACGGTCAGGAAGACGAGGACGAGGGAGAGGGCCAGGGCGAGGCGGAGCTGGCCGAAGGCCCGCCGCAGCTCCAGGGCCTGGCCGGCGGGGGAGACCTCCTCGTCCGCCGCCCGGGCGAGGCCCGCCAGCAGCTCCTCCGGATCGCGCCGGCGGGCGTCCGCGGAGCCTTCGAACGACCGGCGCACGGCGGGAATGCCCTCCTCGCGCTCCAGGGCGGGGGGCCGCGAGCCGGCCGTGAGCCGGGCCACGGCCGCCAAGGGAATGACGCTGCCGCTCCCGGCCGAGACCGGGATCAACCCCGGGTCCACCGGTTCCGTGGCCTTCACCAGGACTTCGGGCTCCACGCCCTCGATCCGCACCCGGCCGGCCGTCTGATCCCCCAGCCCCGAGCGCACCTGGTCCTCCAGACGGTCGCGCTGGCCGCTGTCGCCGGCCAGGGCCGCCAGCCGGGGCACGTCCCAGGCGAGGAGGACGGCCGGCGTCGGCCCGTCCCGCCGGCTGCCGGACTCGCGCAGCCCGGCCCGGGCGGCCAGGCGCTCGGCCGTCCGGCGGGCGAGGTCCGCCGCGCGCTCGGGGGTGGCGGCCGAGGCCACCACCTCCAGCCGGCGGCCGGTGCGCTCGATCGACTCCACGAAGGCGCTGGCCCGGGGCTCCACCCACACCTCCACGCCGGGCAGCCGGGCGAGGGCGGCCTGGAGCCGTTTCCGAGCTCGAGCCGCCGTGGCGCTGTCGGCGAAGCGCAGCTCGATGCGCCCCGTCTCCTCGCGATCCACGTCCCCCATGTCTCCGGTCCCCGGGAGTTGCACGGCGAGGCGGGAGGCGGGGACGCCGTTCAGAACCGCCGCCGTCCGTGCCTCGACGGCCTCGCCCTGGTGGCGGGAGGCTTCGGGCGTGAGGTCGCGGTCCAGGCGGTAGCGCACCACCAGATCGCGGGCCGCGGCCTCGGGCACCAGCTCGCGGGGGAGGACGCCAAGGGCGAGGAGGGCCAGGGCCGCAACCGCGACGCCCGCGAGGACGGCGGCGGAAGGACGGGCGAGGACGAAATCGAGGAGGCGTAGGTAGGTTGCTCTTCCCGGCGCTCGCCCCCACCCAAGACCCTCATCACCCCGGCCCTCTTCTCCCGCCTCCTCCCAACCCCCCTCACCGGGAGAAGAGGGAGACCAGCCAGACCGCTCCAACCGGGTCCCCCTCTCCCGGTGAGGGGGGTGGGAAGGGGCGGGAGAGGGGGTAGGGGGTGAGGGCCCCGGACGGGGGCGCCTTGAGCGCCGGGAGCGGGCGAGCACCGGGGTAACGGTGAGGGAGAACAGGAGCGAGGCGGCGAGCGAGGCGACGATGGCGAACGCCTGGGCGCCGAAGAAGGCCCGCGCCAATCCTTTGAGATAGATCAAGGGCAGGAAGACCACGGCCGTGGCGAGGAAGCCCGCGATCACCGGCAGGGCGATCTGTCGCGCGCCGGCGATCTCCGGATCTTCTTCCCCGCGAGCCCGGGCGGTCTCGATCGATTCCAGCACCACGATCGAGCTGTCCACCAGCAGGCCGGCCGCGAGGGCGAGGCCGGCGAGCGACACCACGTCCAGCGACAGCCCCGCGAGGTAGAAGCCGGAGAAGGCGGCGAGCAGCGAGGCGGGCACGGCCACCGCGAGGGCGAGGGTCGGCCGCCAGCGGCCGAGGAGGAAGCGCAGCACGGCGACCCCGAGGGCGAGACCGAGGAGGGCCGCGATCCCCAGCTCCTTCAGGGCCGCCACCACCTCGGCGCTGCGGTCCGCGGCCACCTCGACCTTCAGCCCCGAGGTGGAGCGACCGGAGCGGCGGGAGAGCGCGTCCACCCGCTCGCGCACCCGGGCGGCGAGGGCCACGGCGTTCGCCTCCGGCGCGCGGAAGACCCGCACCAGCGTCCCCTCACGGCCGTTCAGGCGAAAGAAGGAGTCGTCCCGCACCTCCTCCAGCCCCACCTCGGCCACGTCGCCGAGGACACTCTCGCCCCGGGGACCGGCGAGGCGCAGGGCGCGGAGGGCGTCGAGCGAGGTCGCGTCCTCCCGCACCAGGAGGGGGCGGGCCACGGCCCCGGCGCGAGCCCGGCCGGCGGCCACGGCGGCACCCACGGTGCGCAGCCGCGCCACCAGATCGGCCGCGGTGAGCCCGCGGGCGGCGAGGGCGGCGGCGTGCGGGCGCACGACCGGGTGCAGCGGCGCGAGACCCAGGGTCTCGAGCCGGCCCGTTCCCTCCAGGCGGGCCAGCTCCGGCGCCAGCACCTCGCGAGTGAAGGCGGCGCGGGCGGTCCCCGAGCCGCCGAAGACGGCCACCTCCACGATCGGCTCCGGATCGCCCGCCGCCAGCTCCACGGCGAGCGTGGCGCCCGCGACCTCCAGGCCCGCCAATCGCCGCTCGGCCTCGATCCGCAGGCGGTCGGCGTCGGTCTGCCACTCGCTCTCGACGCGCACCCGGGCCCAGCCGTCCCCCGTGGTGCTGCGCACCGAGGTGACGCCGGCGAGGGCGCCGAGGCGCTGCTCCAGCGGCCGGGTGATGCGCTCCAGGACCTCCTCGCGGGCGCTCCCCGGGGCGGCGGCGGTGAGGATGAGGCTCGGCCGCTCCAGGGCGGGGAGCAGCGAGACGGGCAGGCGCAGCAGGGAGAAGACCCCGAGCACCACCACGGTGAGGGCGCCGAGCAGCGTCGAGACGGGCCGCTCGACGGCGCGGCGGATCACCGGCCGGCTCCCGGCGTCTCTCCCGGCGTGGTATTGGCCGGCGCCGGCTCCGCGATCTGGGTGACGCGGGCGCCCTCCGAGAGCAGGGCGGCGCCATCCACCACTACCTTGTCGCCCGGCGAGAGGCCGTTCAGCACCTCGATCCGCCCGGCCGCCCGGCCGCCGGTGGTCACCGGCCGTCGCCGGGCGATACCGCCCTGGTCCACGTAGACGGCGGCGCCCGTCTCGGAGAGCACCAGGGCCTCCTCGGGCACGGTCAGCGTCTGCTCCCGGCGGTCCAGCTCCACCTGTACCTCGACCCCTTCGCCGGGGGCCGGCAGGGCCCCACCTTCGGTCATTTCCGTCACCTCGGCTACCACCGCCACCGTGCCGCCGGCGTCGATCAGGGGCGAGATCTCGCGCACCACCCCTCGCCCGGCGATGCTGGCGATGCCGGCGGCGCCCCCTCCGGAGACGGCGAAGCTCACGGCCAGCCCCTCGCGCAGCCGCCCGCGGTCACCCGCCGCAGCCCGCGCCTCCACCTTCGGCCTGCCCTCGGCGGCGACGCGGGCGAGCACGGTGCCGGCCTGCACCTCCCCCTCCGCGGGGAGGCGCTTCTCGACCAGCAGCCAGCCGGCGACCGGCGAGCGCAGCTCCAGGCTCGACCGCTTTTCGTGGGCCGCCGCGAGCCGCTGCGCCGCGAGGTCCGCCTCGGCCTTGTACTGCGCGAGCACGGCCGCGGCAACGACGCCGCTATCGAACGCCCGCTGGTAGCGGGCCAGCTCCTTGCTCGCCGTCTCCAGCCGCAGGCGGTCCTCGGCGAGGGTCTGCTCGGCGTCCTGGTTTTCCACCCGTGCGAGCACCTCGCCCGCCCGCACCTGGACCCCCGAGGAGAGGCCGGCGCGGAAGCGGTCGGGGTAGCGCAGCCGGCCCGCCACCGGGATCACCACCTGCGCCTCGCCGGACGGGCGCACCACCCCGAGCAGCGTGAGAGTGGGCTGGAACGAGACCCGCGCCGCCTTCTCGATCTTCACCGGCAGCGGCGCCGCCTCCTCGGGGACCGGCGGCGTCTGGGCGCAGGCCCCGAGGAGGACCAGGAGGGGGAGGAACCGAATGGATCGCATGGGAATCTCCATCAGGAAATCATCAGCTCCGGCCGCCGCAGCCGGCGGCGGGCGTAGAGGAAGAAGAGGACGGACCCCGCCGCCAGCACGGCGAGGCTGCGCAGCCAGGGTAGCGATGCCTCGGCGCCCGGCAGGAAGGCGCCGTAGGCCACCTTCAGGCGCGTGGGGATCGGATTGAAGAAGAACCACGGCGCCATCACGCCGAGGGTGACGGCCGAGGCGAGCCACACGCCGCCCGCCGTCCGCAGGCGCACCGCCCAGAACAGGGAGACGGCGCCGAGGAAGGCGCTCGCCGCCACGATCTGGAGGGCCGGCGCGAGGAGGGGGAACGAGCGGTCGGAGGTAAGCCAGGCGGCGCCCATGATCAGCTCCCCCTGAACGGCTACCGCGAGACAGACCGCCGCCGCCCGGCGCACGAAGTAGGCCTCGGCCGAAGGCGCCGCGAGGGCGAGGTCGAGGCAGCCGGCCCGGCGCTCCAGGTCCACCATGCCGGCGAGGGCGGGCAGCCCCAGGAGCACCGCGGGGACGAGGAAGACGGAGAGGTAGAGGTCCCCCGCGGCCCCTTCGGACTGGAGGAGCATCGACAGGGCCGCGAGCACCAGCGCCACGGCGTCGAGCGCCGCGAACAACAACAGCCGCCGGCCCAGCAGGAGGTCGAGGGAGAGATGGAGGGAGCGCAGGAGGTCTCTCACTGTCCTCCCCCCGTAAAGAACACCCGGTCCCGCGCCCCGGCGTTCGGGATCAGCCGGTGGCACTCCCGGTTGGGATCGAGCAGCACGGCCTGGGGGCGGTGGGGCGTCGAGAAGGAGAAATCGCCGGGCTGATCGCCGTCCGCCCGCGCCAGGATCTCCAGCCGGTCGCGGTCGGTCGTCAGCACGACTTTGCACAGGGCCTCGCCCTGGGACCGGTTGCGCAGCCGCCCCGTCACCCGCCAGCCGCCCTCGGCGTGGCGGAGCTCGACGCCGTCAAGGATCGGCTCGGGCAGATACCCCTGGACGAAGTAGTCCTGGATCATGCGGGCGAGCGGCGCCTCGCTCCGCCTCTCCAGGGCCGCGTAGAGCTCCTCCCGCGTGGCCGGCCGCGCGTCGGTCCGCGACAGGACCTCGTCGATCGCTCCGCGCAGGGCCTCCTCGCCCATGCGGTAGCGCAGCGCCGTCACCAGGGCGGGGAAGCGGTTGTTCCAGTAGTTCATGCTGTAGGAGTAGCTGGGCGGCTTGACGCGCAGCACGGCCTCCATGCCGGTGCGGACCCCCACCACGGCGGCGCCCCCGTCCGGCCCCAGCCCGAGCCGTTGCAGCACCAGGTTGCGCAGCAGCATGCGGAAGAGGAGGGCGTCCTCCGGGACCACGGCCCGCCGGCGAGCGAGACGGCCGGCGACCATCTCGGCCACCAGCGCATCCGGCTTGAGGACGCTCGCCTGAACCAGGTCCGTCTCCCGCATCCGCACCAGCTCGCCCTGCACCCAGACCCGTACGCGCCCGGGGTCTTCCCAGTAGTAGAGGGAGGCGAAGGGAGCGTCCAAGCCGAACGTCTCCTCGCCCGGCCACTCCAGCACCACCGTCCGCGTCAGGTCGCCGAGCCCCGGCCAGGCCTCGTCCAGCCGCGCCGTGCCGCGGGCGAGGAACCCCAGGTGGAGGTCCCCCAGCGGTGCGTGGAAAGGGAAGACGCCCACCGTGGCGCCGCCGGCCGCGCGGGGAAGGAGCTGATAGCTCCCGCCAGCCACCGCCAGCTCGGCGATCGGCAGGCGGCAGCGGCTCACGAGCTTTCCGGCCCCAGTCCCCTGGGCAATTCCCGGAGAGGTCTGGCCGCCACAGGCGTCGGCCAGGAAAGCACCCGGCGGAGCGACCAGGTCGAGCGACACCTCGGCCGCGGGGAAGAAGACCTCCGGTGGGACCCGCTCGTCAGCCTTGTACTCTTCCTCAGGCACCAGCTTCCACGATTGATAGCGGGGGACCGGCGTCAAGTCCGCAGCTTCGAGGTCGATCCGCCGCGGCGAGAGCGCCGGCATCTGGTAGCTCGCGCCGAGCGGCACCAGGTCGCGAGCGAACTTCGCGTGCAGGTGATCGCCGAAGAGCTTGTGGAGACCGACGTAGCTTATGTTGATGGGGAACCGGGTCGCCGCCGGCTCGCCGCGCAGCCGGAAGCGCAGCTCCCGGCCGCCCCCCGGGGGGAGGGGAGTGGCGAGGTCCACGGCCACGCGGTCCCAGCGGCGGGAGAGGGTGAGCCGCCCGCCGCTCGCCTCCACCGCCACCACTTCGACGAACGGGTTCAAGCTGAAAGCCAGGTGACGCCGGGGAGCGCTCCCCAGGTTGCGTATCTCGCCGGACACCTCCAGGTCCACCTGCCGGCCGGGCCCAAGCGTGCCGCGGATCTGCCAGCGGCCCGGCACCAGGTCCACGGGCGTGGGATCCGGAAGCCCGTCCCGCTCGGCCTCGAACTGCGCCACTCCGAGGCGCTGGTAGCGCTCGGTCCGCCCTACGAGCAGGGCGACGGCGCCCGTCGCCAGGAGGAGCGCGAGCGCGAGCGCCGCCAGGTCCGCCCGCGAAGGGCGCGGGTCGGGCGTATAGCGCTCCCGCAGGCGGGCCACGGCGAGGAGGAAGGTGCGCAGGGGGTGGTCCGCACGGACCCGCAGGGGGCGCACGTCCGGCCGGGTGCGGCGCAGGTGGCGCACGGCGATGCCGAGCGTCGCGGCGGCGAGCGCCGTGGGGAGCGCCGCGAGGCTCAGGTACTGCTCGCCGGCCACCCGCCCATCCCAGGGGGACTCGCTCATCGGGAGCGGGAACATGGCGGCCCAGGGGCTCCCCGGGCGGTTGGGTGTGACGATGCGCTGGACGGCGTTCAGGAAGGAGTTGATTTGCGGCCAGGCGAAGGGGCTCCCGAGGCGGATGTGGAAGCGGGCCAGCCCCATCTCCAGGAGTGCCGGCACGAGCCAGAGGATGACTCCGCCCAGGAGGCAGGCGTTGACCATGCCGCCGGCGATCGTCCCCAGTCCCATTCCCAAGGCCGAAAGGGCCAGGGCGAGAGGCACTACGAGCATCAGCCACGGGAAGAGGAGCGGCCCCAAGGCGACCGCCCCCGGTCCCAGGGCCGCCGCGGCGAAGGCTCCGGCGGCCACTACCGGCACCGCGGTCAGCGGCAGTAGCACGGCCTGGAGCGCCAGCCAGCGGCGGAGGAGATAGCCGGCGCTGGAGGTGCCGGCGAGCGAGGCCGTGGACCACGACCCCTCGTCGTGCTCGCGGGTCACGGCGTCGAGCGAGATCAGGAGAGCCACCACGGCGGTCAAAGCGGGCAGGACCGCCAGCACCTCCGAGGCGTAGGTCGCGCTCCCCACCATCGTCTTCACGCTCTGGTGGCGGGTATAGAGGAGCGCCGCCGGGCCTGAGCCCGCGAGGGCATAGAGCACCGCCAGCACCCGGAAGCGCAGGGAGCGTCCCTGGGTACGGATCTCATGGGCGGCGAAGGCGGCGGCGAGTCTCATGCGCTCCCCTCCGCCAGGTCGTCCGGAGCGCGCTCGATCCCCTGCAGGGCGAGGAACGCGGCGTAGGACTCCTCCAGGTTGGGCGGCCGGGGCACGGCGCCGGGCACCGGGCCATCGTGGTACACCACCCGCTCGACTCCCCCCTCGCGGTCCGTCCGGCGGGTGACCTCGACCGCACCCGCCGGCAGCGGCGCCTCCGCCGGCACTCGCCAGAGGCGGCCGTTGGCCCGCCGCAGCAGCTCGGTGGGCGGGCCGTCGAAGAGCAGCCGGCCGCGGCCGATCACCCCCAGGCGGGGGCAGGTGGCCTCGACGTCCTCCACGATGTGAGTGGAGAGGAGCACCGTCATCTCCGCTGCCGCGGCGGTGACCAGCATGCGGAAGCGGATCCGCTCCTCGGGATCGAGCCCGGCCGTGGGCTCGTCCACCACCAGCAGGCGGGGAGAGTGAATGAGCGCCTGGGCGATCCCCAGCCGGCGTCGCATGCCCCCCGAGTACTCGCCGCTGCGCCGGTCCGCCGCCCGCTCCAGCCCCACGCCTTCCAGCAGCTCCCCGATCCGCCGGCGCAGGGCCGCGCGCCCCAGGGGCACCTCCCGCAGCCGGGCGCAGTGGGCCAGGTACTCGCGGCCGGTGAGGTGGCCGATGGGGTGGTAGTCCTGGGGCAGGAAGCCGATCCGTCGGCGGATCGCCGAGCGCGCCCGGCGCGACGCCGCGTCCAGCCCGTCATAGACCCGCCGCCCCGCCGAGGGCTCCAGGGCCAGCACCAGGATGGAGAGGAAGGTCGTCTTGCCTGCGCCGTTGGGTCCCAGCAGGCCGAACATCCCGCGCTCCAGCCGGATGGAGACCCCCTTCAGGGCCTCCAGGCCGTCCGCGTAAGTCTTGGCGATCCCCTCCAGCTCGATCATTGGCGACACAGCTCCCGCAAATGCGGCCCTCCGGCCGCCCTGTCCCGAAGCTCCGTGCGGATCTTCTGGAGGACAGTGTATTACATCCACGGTACAGTTTACGAGTGGGGGGTGGGAAACGTCGTCCCCTGGGATCGCCGCAGGAAATACCCCCCTCCCGGGTTTCAAGTTCAGAATGGAGACACTCGCCGTACCGACCCAGGAGCCCAGTCCATGAAAACCGTCCTCACCGCCTTGACCACCGTCGCCCTCGCCCTGTGCGTCTGGGGCGGCGTAATGGCCGCCGACGAGAAGCCCTCGACCCTCCACCTGCCGTGGAAGGAGGCGGGGCTGACCGAGCGCCAGGCGGCGGCTCACCTGTTGAATCGTTTCGCGTTCGGCCCCCGTCCCGGAGAAGTGGACGCCGTCGTCAAGACGGGGCTCGACCGCTGGTTCGAGCGCCAACTCGGCGGCGACCTGCCGGACGGCAAGGTGGAGGAGGACCTCCACTCCCTGCCCGCCCTGCACATGGCCACCGCCGAGATCGTCCGCACCTATCCGCCCACCGGCCTCGTCCTGCGCCAAGCGCGGGAGGCCGGCGTCCTGCCCCAGGACGTGGCTCCCAAGGACCTCAAGGGCGACGACAAGAAGGAGCTGCGGCAGAAGGTCCTCGCCTGGGCCCAGGAGCAGGGCTACCACCCCGAGAAAGAGCTCGCGGGGCAGCTCATGGTCCAGAAGCTGACCCGGGCCGTGGAGTCCGAGAACCAGCTCGGCGAGGTGATGACCGACTTCTGGTTCAACCACTTCAACATCTCGCTGACCAACGGCAGGGCCCGGCCTTACCTGCTCCCCTACGAGCGGGACGCCATCCGCCCCTACGCCCTGGCCCGCTTCCGCGACCTCCTGGAGGCCACGGCCAAAAGCCCGGCCATGCTCATCTACCTCGACAACGCCCAGTCTGCGGCGCCGGAAGGCGCCACCACCACCATGCAGGACGAGATGCGGCGCCGGCCGGTCCGCATGGGCGCCCGCGGCGGCTTCGGAGGCCGGGGCGGCTTCGGTGGTCTCGGCAAGGCGCGTCCGCAGGCTCAGGCGGCGGGGAAGAAGAGTCCCAAGGGGCTGAACGAGAACTATGCCCGCGAGCTGATGGAGCTCCATACCCTTGGGGTGGACGGCGGCTACACCCAGCAGGACGTGATCGAGGTGGCCCGCGCTTTCACCGGCTGGACCGTGCTGCCCGCCGGCAAGGCCCGGGAGCAGGCGGAGAACCGCCTCGCCAAGGTCCAGATGGCCGGCGGCCTCGGCTTCCGCTCCCAGGGCGAGTTCCTCTTCCGGGCCGACCAGCACGACGCCGGCGAGAAGACCATCCTGGGAACCCGTTTCCCCGCCGGCCGGGGGATCGAGGACGGCGAGGCCGTGCTCGACCTGCTCTCCGCCCACCGGGCCACGGCGCGGCACATCGCCAGCCAGCTCGCCGTGCGCTTCGTCTCCGACCACCCGTCGCAGGGGCTGGTGGACCGGTTGACGGACGTCTACCTGAAGACCGGCGGCGACTCCCGCCGGCTGCTGATCGCCATCGCCGAGTCGCCGGAGTTCTGGAGCAAGGACGCGGTGGGTGCCAAGGTCAAGTCCCCCTTCGAGCTCGCCGCCTCCGCCCTGCGCGCCACCGGCAGCCGGCTGGACGATCCCAAGGCGACCCTTCAGTGGATCGCGCGCATGGGCCAGCCCCTCTACGCCTACCAGGCGCCCACGGGCTATCCCGACCGCGCCGAGGCCTGGGTGAACACCGGCTCGCTGCTCAACCGCATGAACTTCGGCCTCCAACTCGCCGCCGGCCGGGTGAAGGGGGTCGACCTCGACCTGCCGGCCCTCGACGGCGGCCACGAGCCCGAGTCGCGGGAGGCGGCGCTCAAGACCTACAGCGCCCTGCTGATGCCCGGGCGGGATCTCACCGCCACCCTCAAGCTCCTCACCCCCATGGTGACCGACCCCAACCTGGCGAAGAAGGTGGACAAGGCCTCGCCCAAGGATGCCGGACGCAGCGCCGCCGCGGGTGGCGACGCCGACGAGGAGGTGCTCGCCGGCGGCTCCGAGATGAGCGCGACAAGCGTCAAGTCCGTCAAGGTCCGGGGGCGCCTGGGCGACGAGCCCAGGGAGCCCGTCGACCGCCGGCCCCCCACACCCCTGGAGCAGGTGGTGGGCGTGATCCTGGGGTCGCCGGAGTTTCAGAGACGATGAACCCTCACCCCTGTCCCCTCTCCCGCCGCACTCCCCCCGACCGGGAGAGGGGGACCCGGCTGAGGCGTTCTTGCCTTTCTCCCTCTTCTCCCGGTTGGGGGGAGTGCGGTGGGAGAAGAGGGCCGGGGTGATGAGGGGGCCAACGGTCCGGAACGAAGCGAAACTTAATGAACTACGAGCGCCACTAGAAGATAGGAGTACCCCCATGTTGACTCGCAGAATGTTCCTCAAGGGTGGCGGCGTCGCCTTCTTCGCCCTCGGCGTGGCTGGCAATCCGAGCTTCCTCACCCGCACCGCCGAGGCGGCGACGGGCACGGGAGCGTCCGCGTCGCGCAAGCGCAAGGTGCTGGTGACCATCTTCCAGCGCGGGGCCATGGATGGCCTCGCCGCCGTGCCGCCCATCGACGACAGCCTCAAGCCCCTGCGTCCGCGCCTCGCCCTGAGCGCGGCCCAGGGACAGGGAGCGACGGAGCCGGGTCTTCTCGACCTGCAGACTGGCTTCGGCCTCCACCCGGGCTTCGCCCCCCTGCTCCCCCTGTGGCAGGACCGGCGCCTGGCCATCGTCCACGCCGTGGGCTCGCCCGACCCGACCCGTTCCCACTTCGACGCCCAGGACTTCATGGAGACGGGCACTCCGGGGCGCAAGGGGACGCCCAACGGCTGGCTCAACCGCGCCGTGGGCCTCCTCGGCCACGACAACTCGCCGTTCCGCGCCGTGGCCCTCACCACCTCGCTCCCCCGCTCCCTCTACGGCGACGAGCCGGCGCTGGCGGTGACCAACCTCGCCGACTTCCGCGTCGAGCTGCCGGGCGCCGACCGCACGGCCGCCGCCGCCGGCCAGGGCTTCGAGGCCCTCTATCATCAGACCTCCCAGGGCCTGCTCCGGGATACGGGAAGCGAGACCTTCCGCGCCGTCCACATGCTCTCCGCCGCCGAGATCCAGCGCTACCAGCCGGCGGCCGGCGCGGACTACCCCCAGACGCCTCTGGGCAACGCCCTGCGGCAGATCTCCATCCTCATCAAGTCGGACGTCGGGCTGGAGGTCGCCTTCGCCGAGTCCGGCGGCTGGGACACCCACGTCCAGCAGGCGGGCACCTTCAACCGTCAGGCCCACGACCTGGCGCAGGCCATCCAGGCGTTCTGGACCGACCTCGGCCCGTTCCAGGACCAGGTGCTGCTGACCACCATGACCGAGTTCGGCCGCACCGTGCGCGAGAACGGCTCCGGCGGCACCGACCACGGCCACGGCTCCTGTCTCTTCGTGCTGGGCAACCAGGTGGACGGCGGCAAGGTGCACGGCAACTTCCCCGGCCTCTCCACGGCCGCTCTCTACGAGGGCCGGGACCTGCCGGTGACCACGGACTTCCGCGCCGTCTTCTGCGAGCTGGCCGGCAAGCACCTGGGGATCAAGGACGACGCCAGGCTCTTTCCCGGCTGGACGGGGAGGCGCCTGCCTCTTCTCAAGACATAGCGCTCTACCCCTTGACAGCGGCGCGTCCGCAGGATAGTTTTACCGTGAAAGGGGAATGCGTCCATGCCTACGGCTGTCCAACTCGCGATGGACCCACAACCGCCAACTTTGAAGAAAGGCGGTGTCGTCATGATGCACGACCACTCCAACGGCGTCTCCACCCCTGTCCTCCTGTCACGGCGCGCGCTCCGCATCGAGCTGATCGGGGCCGTCGCCGCCACCCTCCTCATCGGGCGCCTCGTACCGGAATTCGGTGCGCTGCTGCGCCAAGTCGTCACGCTGCTCTTCGGATGATGGCTGCCGACGCTGCTGGTGATCGTCTCAGCCGGTCAGTCCAGTTTCTGTGGGGACTGGCCGGCTCCGTGTTCCCGCCTCTCATCCATGCCTACGACACGGTGAAGCCCGACTCCGAGTTTCCGCACCTGGGGGCCGCGTTCATCGTCGTGGGGCTGCTGTTCCTGATGTCCGGTGGGCTCTGGAGCATGGCCATGGGCTCCGAGAAGCCCTGGAAGGCGATCTACAACGGCGCCACGTTCCCTCTCGTCTTCGGCTACCTCGCTCACGCGGCGCTGCCGGCGGCGCACTGACCGCTTCAGCGCGTCTTCTTCCCTTCCGTGAAGTACACGGTCAGCACCGCCCGCCTCTCGGCCTGCGAGGGGCCGGGCTCGAAGGGCGCGAGCACGACCGTTCCTTGGGAGCCGCGGACGAGGACCGGGTCCATGGGCCAGCGGCCCATGTTGCGCGGGCAGTCCTTGCCAGTGGGGCAGTCGAGGCTGTCGTCCGCGACCAGGACCTCGTAGCGGTAGGCGGTGTACCGCACGCCCGCCGGCAGGGCGATCCGTAGCACGTGGCAGCCCGCGGCCAGCTCGGCCGGCACGTCGCCGCCTGCCAGCCGCTTCGCGATGTCCCCGCCACAGCCCGGTGCGCCACCCGGGGAGACCGTCCACTCGAGCGACAGGGCCGACTCGCCGGGCTGGCACTCGACGCAGTTGCGCTCCTTGGAAGTCCGCAGGCGCTCGGCCGACGTTTCGGGAGCTGCCGCCGAGGGGGGCGGCGGCGGCACAGGCTTTGGCGTCGGTGCCGGAGCCGGCGGCGGTACAGGCTGCGGTCTCGGCGCCGGGGCCGGCGGGGGCAGGGGCTTCGGGGTGGGCGCTGGAGCGGGGGCCGGCGGCGTCGGGCGCGGGGGGGTGGCCGGAGTTTCCTGCGGCTGGACCGTCGGTGCCGGCGCCTGGGGACTGGGAGTCGGCGGGGTGGGCTCCTGCCGGGGAGCGGGCTCGACCGGACGAACCGGGGTGACCCGCGACGGTGCCGGGGAAGGTGACGGGTTGGAGCGGGCGCGGGAGACCTGGACCTCCATCGTGCGCAGGGACCCCGAGACCTTGATCTGCGTCGCTCCGGTCAGCGCCGGGCGGCCCCCTTCGCGCACGTTCACCTCGACCTGGTAAGTCATGAAGCCGTCGTGGCTGACCGACAGGCGCCAGGCCCCTTCGGCGAGGCCGCCCACCGTAGCGTGTCCGCGAGCGTCGGTGAGCACCGGCGCCGGCCCGTCCAGAGGAGGGACGGCCGTGTACTGGAGCTGGACTTGGGCGCCGCCGACGGGGAGGCCCTTCTGGTCCTCGACCCGGACCTCGACGGCCGCCGGTCCATGCCAGGGCTGCGCCTGGACCGCGGGCGCGGCCAGCAGCAGGAGGATCGCGATCTTCCGCACGTCGAACCGCACGATGGGCCCCTTTCTGCCGGTCTGCCCGGCCTGACGGCGTGGAGTGAACTTGGCGATTCTACGCCTGGAGGAGGCTGGCCGGTATGCCGGCCTCCTGCAACCTTCCCCAACCCTCTCCGTATCTCCCCATTGACAGTCAACGACTCGGGTAGTATTATCCAGGTAGTTGATGCGAAGGAGAACACGGACATGGAGACATCCCACCACCTCGGAGACCTGCAACTCGCCATCATGCGGGTGCTCTGGAGCCACGGCGAGGCGACGGTGTCGGACGTGCACGAGACGCTCGAGCCGGAGCGCGGGCTCGCCCTCACCACCATCGCCACCATGCTCACCAAGATGGAGAAGAAGGGCGTGGTCGACCACCGCTCCGAAGGCCGCCGGTTCATCTATCGTCCCCTGGTGAGCGAGGGGCAGGTCCGCCGCTCGATGGTCTCGGACCTCACCTCGCAGCTCTTCCGCGGGGACATCACCGCCCTGGTCAACCATTTGTTGTCCGAGCACGACATCGACTCCGAAGAGCTCGCGCAGCTTCGGGAGATGATCGCGTCCCGGGAGTGGAAGGAGGATCGCTAGATGCTCGCCCAGTACGCGCTCGCCTGGTTGCTCACCTATCTCCTGCACAGCACGCTGCTGCTGGGCCTCGCCTGGCTCGCGTCGGAACCCCTCGCCCGCTGGTCGGTGGCGGCCGAGGAGGCGGTGTGGAAGCTCGCCCTGGTGGGCGCGCTCCTCACGGCCTCGCTCCAAGTCGCCGCCGGCTGGGAGCCCGTGGCCGGGCGCTGGCGCCTGGCGGAGGCCTCGCCGGCTGTTTCCGCAACGACGGAAAGGATCGCAGAGACCGCAGGGACGGAAGGGACGGCAACGGCTGGCAGGACTGGGCCGGCCGTGCCGGTCCGCCTCGCCCGGACGGGCCTCTTGGCGGTGGCGGCGCCGAGCACGCCTGAACGGTCTTTCAGTCCCTCGCCGTCCACCATGGCTCTCGCCCTGTGGGCCCTGGGCGCGACCGTGCTCATGGGGGGGTACGTCCGTTCCTACTCGCGCATCCGTCACCGGCTCCGGACACGGCCGCGGGTGGTGGGAGGCAACGTGCTCACCCAACTCCACGACCTGGCGGCCGAAGCGGGTCTCGGCCGGTCCGTCCGCCTCTCGTGCTCGTCGCGGGTGCCGGTGCCGCTGGCCCTCGGGGTCCGACAGCCGGAGATCTGCCTGCCGCCCCGGGCCCTCGCCGGCCTCACCGAGGAACAGCAGCAGGGGATGCTGGCCCACGAGTTGGCCCACCTGGTGCGGCGCGACCCGGCGTGGCTAGTCGTCAGCCATCTGCTGGCCGCGGTCTTCTTCTTCCAGCCCCTCAACTGGGTGGCCCGCCGCCGGCTGCGGGAGATCTCCGAGATGCTGAGCGACGAGTGGGCCGTGGCCTTCACCGGCCGCCCCCTCTCTCTGGCTGGCTGCCTGGCCGAGGTCGCCGGCTGGTCGGCCGGCCTCCGTCCCCTGCCTATGCCGAGCATGGCGGACCGTCCGTCGAACCTCGCGCGGCGCATCCGCCGCCTCCTCGACGAGACCCGGGCCCCCGAGCACCCGGCACGCCGGCTGTGGCTCGGCGCCGCCATGGTGATCCTGCTGATCGCAGTGACCGCAGCCGCGCCGGCCGTTTCCGCCTCACGGACCGAGCCTCGCAAGCCGCCGAAGCCCGCACCGGCCGCGACAGCTCCCGCGGTGCCCCAGCAGGCGGACGAGTCGTGGCTGGACGCCCGGCCCGAGCACGATCGTGCGCGGCACGCCGAGCATCAGGTGGCCGAAGTCCAGGCGGAGGATCGGGAGAGCGCCGACGTGGACGTGGACGTGGATCTCGGCGACGACGCGATGGCTGCCGCGGACGCCGCCATGGAGAGGGCGAACGCCTCTGTGGACGAGCCCCTCGAGGCCCTGAACGATCAGCTCGCCTCGCTCGAGGACTCCGGCCTGTCCAGGGAGGAGCGACAGAAGCTCCAGCGGGAGCTCGAACGGACCACTCGGGACTTTCAGCAGCGGATCCAGCCCCGCATGGAGCAGCTCTCCCGGGAGATGAGCGAGAAGATGGTCCATCTGAAAGCGCTCGATCCCGAGATGGAGCGGCTGGCGAAGAGGATGGCGGAGCTGGCCAAGCAGCTACGCCCCTCGGACGAAGCGCTGGCGCGCATCAACGCCGAGGCCAGGAAAATGGCGCGCGACGGCGCCCTGTCTCAGGAGGAGCGGGAGAAGCTCTGGGCCGAAGCGCGCCGCATGGGCGAATCGATGAAGCCCACCGCGGAGCAGCGCCGGCAGATGGAGACCCTGCGCGACGAGATGCAAAAGCGCCACGAGGACTTGGGACGCCAGTTCATGGCCGACCATCGGGAGGAGATCGAAAAGGCCCACGGCGAGATCGAGCGCGAGATGCGCGGCGCCCGTGAGGAGCTGCGCCGTGTACTGGAGCAGCGGCACCAGCTCGATCGTGAGGAGCGACAGGAGATCCGCCACAAGGCGCTGCGGGACAAGATGCGTGAGAAGGCGAAGGAGAAGAAAAAATTGCAGGAGAAGAAGGTGCAGGAGGAATCGGACGGCTCGCGCTGACCCCCTCACCACCCGGAACCACCCCTCTCCATCCCGTCTGTACGCAGCGGGGGGAGAGGGGCTTGAGTCTTTCGCCGTCCTACACCTTCGTCCGCACGCTCTTCAGCATCGTCACGAACGCATCCCGCTGCGGTGCCAGGGTCTTGTCGGGACCCGTCGCCTTGAAGAACCAGGGACCGCCCGGTCCCTCGACCACGGCCCCGTAGAGCCGCGCGTCGCTGACCGCCGCGGGGGAGCTCATTCCCATCTGGCCGGGCTTCAGCGTTCCCTTGACGTCCACCCAGGTCACCTTCATGCCGCCGGCCTCGAAGGTTTCGGGCTTCGGGTGATCGGTGGTCTCCATCTGTCCGACCCAGCGCGAGATGTTGGCGTCCACCGAGCCGCCGCCGCCGGGGCCGAAGAAGAAGACGGCGAAGTCGCCGGGGCCTCCGGGGCCGGAGATGACGGCCTGGGCGAGGCGCATGCTCGACGACGGGCTCTGCTTGTCCCAGCTTTTCGGCAGGTCGAAGTCGATGGCGCCGGCCGCGGGCTGCCCCGGCTGGGTATCGGCCACGGCGCCGCCATGCGCGGAGATGGGGGCCGGAGCCGAGGAGTCGCCGGCGGGCTGGCTGGGAGCCGCCGCCTCGGTGGCCGGTGTGGCCGTGGGCGCCTCGGTGGCCGGAGCGTTCTTGTTGCAGGCGCAGAGCAGAGCGAGGAGCAGAGAGAGCGTCAGGGTATGGCGAAGCATGTCGGTTCTCCGTTGGGCTGGGCGGCGGCGAGCCGCACCGCGGAGCGTATCACCGTCGCAACGCCGTCCGCATGGGCTAGAATCCCCTCGGGAGCGCTCGGGGGCTGGTGCCTTCCGCGGTCTTCAAAACCGTTGTCCGGCGCCGGTTGCGGCGTCGGGGGTGGGTTCGATTCCCATGCGCTTCCGCCATTTGGTTCAAGGGTTTACGACAGCTCCTGCAACGCCTGTTCACTTCAGCTTCAGACTACCTTCCTCCCGCAATCTACGCCCTGCGTGACACGGCAGTGACACGCAGAGAAGACCGCAGAAGGCACCAGCCCCCGAGCGCTTCCGGGAGCCTACGGCTAACCGTGCAATTTGGAGACGAGGATCAGCCATCCAAGGGCGATGAGCAGGGTGATTGCGGTGCGAACAGGAAGATGGGAACCAGCCACAGCAGGCTCGGCGAGCGCTTTCATCTAGACGTTCGTCCTATGGGGTTCTGCTGCGGTGGATTCCGGGCCGTAGGGAGCTCGTCGCTCTCATCCGCGACAGCTTAGCCTGCGGCGTGGTGCTTCGGCCTGTCACGGTCCGTCTTGACGTCCCCGGGCCGAGCAGGCAGGGTCCGGTCTGGACGGTATCCGCTTACGGGAGGATGCCAATAGGCTCTTGGAATGCGTCGGCATCTGATCTGCTCGCTGTGGACCAGGCCTGGAATCTGAAATCCTGATCCCAGGCCTGAGACCGGCCGGCCTACGGGCAGGAAGCCGGCAAGGTCTTCCAGTGCGGCTCGTTGACGACGTCGGCACAGATCGATTCGGTGGTCGAGCATTGGGCGTGGCTGTGGCAGAGATGGTGAACCGCATCGCTACACCATAGCGAGTTGTAGCTTGTCGGAGTGATCCACTGCCAGTTGCCCCAGGACCCGTTGTCGGTCTTGAACCTGCGGCAGTACTCGTTTGCCGTGGTGGGACGAATCTGGTTGCAGGGGGTGTTCGAGCCGCAACAGTCTGTGGCGCAGTTCGAATTGCTCTCCACTCCCGCTCGGCAGGTGCCATCCCCGCAACGGGTGCACTGCCGCCACCAGGGCGTGACACCGGGGGCGCACCCTCCGGTGCAACCGGTGGCGAGCGGAGTGGTTCCCGAAGCGAACTCAGTGTACCCGGCCGGGCAGGCATTCGGGGGACAGCCGCAAATGGTCAGAATGTCCTCGGCGACCAGGAGCCCAGGCAACATCATCGCTCCGGCCAGGAACACGAGTGCCACTGAGAGTCTTCTCATGGAGCCTCCTTGCCCAGATGGGGCGGCGTATGTGCGCAGCTAAGTTTACGACTGTATATAGCGACTAGTCAACGAGATAGGCCGAAGGAGGCTGAAAGAAGATGCCGGGAGATTAGAGAGCCCCCGCTCCCGGGATTCTTCGAGGGGCTGTAGGCGGGGGGTGACACGGGATTGACACAAGGGCATGGAGCCTTCCCAGGCCAAACCGCTAAGCCATGAAGAACTAAGCAGATACATGGAGGAAGGCATGAGGACCAACCGGTCTTCAAAACCGTTGTCCGGCGCCGGTTTGCGGCGTCGGGGGTGGGTTCGATTCCCATGCGCTTCCGCTGTGAAGCTAGCGTTGGCACGCGCAGCAGCCGCCGCTGCCGTTGCCGCTGCACAGGGGGGGCCGCCCCCATGGGTTTCGCACCAGGAGCCGCACTGGCGAGCGATGCAGCAGCTCGGCGTGCGGAGGCAGGCCGGAGGATTGCAAGTCGTAGCCGCCTTCACCGGGGAGCTGAGCCAAGCTGTGGCAGCGAGGCCGAGGGCGAACAGGAACCCGGTCATTCTCTTCATTCTGTGCTCCTTTTCAGTGTGTCCGCCGAGACGGACATTGAAGAATCGTAATTTTAACGGTCATCAGGACCGCCCTTCCGACCGCGAGAGCCAGTAGCAGGCGAGCGGCGCCGGGATTTTGAGGATCGCCGCTTCCACCTTGCCGGGGAACGTCACCACTCCGAAGTCGGAGATCTCGCGGGTGATCACGTAACCGCGCGGGATCTCCTCCTCCTCGCACAGGATGCGGAGCCCCTTGAGGTCGCTCTCCAGCACCGGGCTCCGGCTGTACTTGACCTCGAAGGGGATCAACCGGAGGTTGGACTCGGCGAGGATGTCGACCTCCAGGTTCTTGCGGCCCCGCCAGTAGGAGAAGCTCACGCCGGTCTGGTAGTAGCGGGCGAAGACATGCTTGAAGAACGCCGTCTCGGCCGCCGCGCCCAGCCGGCTCTCGTCTTCCAGGAGACCCCGGCCCTTGAGCAGGACGCTCCCGGCGATGGCCGGGTCGGCGAGATAGACCTTGAACTTCCCCCGCAGGATCTCCTTGCCGTAGCTCAAGCCCGATCAGCTTGAGCAGGGGGTGGTCGAAGGTCGCGTACAGGATGCGTTCCGGCTGGACCTCGCGGGCCAGCAACTCCTGAACCGCTAGCAGCAGCAGGGTGGTCTTGCCCACTTGGCGGGCACCGCTGAGCAGGACCGCTCGCGGCGCTGGAGGCTCCGCGCCAGAGGATCAGCTCGGAGAAAGCCGCCCGGCGCCAGCCAGGGAGATCGCGGATGGTCCCGGAATCCCACCAGGGGTTGTACTGGCGGAGGACCGAGAAGATCTCCTGTTGAGGGGCTATCATGCTTATTTGCCTCTAACAAGGCAAATATACTTTATCTATTTGCCTCCGTTAAGCAGTTTTCGATGAATCCATGGACCTACTGCGCCACCACCAGCACCTCGCATCGCTCCCCCGCCCCTGCAGGTCCCGCCCCTGGCCGCACCCGCACCAGCGCGTTGCCTTGGCCAAAGGCGGCGAGGTCGTGGGAGCCCTGGGGTGGAAAGGGGGTGACGAAGAGCTCGCCGTCCCGGGCTTGCGCCTGCGCCGGGACGAAGCGGTCGCGGGCGCCGGTGCCCGGGAGCGGGGCGGCCAGGATGCCGGTCAGGGCCCCTCCCCACCAGGAGTCGGCGATCCCCAGCAGGCGCCGCAGGGCGGGGCGCACGAAGAGCCAGAAGCTCACCATCACCGAGGCCGGGTTGCCCGGCAGGCCGAAGACCCAGCCTCCAGGATGGACGGCGAAGACCACCGGCTTGCCGGGCTGGATGTTGATGCCGTGGAGAACCGTCTCGCAGCCGAGGCCCTTCAGCACCCCCTCGACGAAGTCGAACTCCCCCATCGAGACGCCGCCGCAGAGGAGGAGCACGTCCGAGCGCAGACCGCGCTCGGCCAGGGGGCGCAGGGCGTCCTCCCGGTCGGGCGCGATGCCCAGCGACTCGAAGCGCAGGCCGAGGGTGGCGCCCGCGGCTAGGAGGAAGTCGGTGTGGGAGTCCCGGAGCTGCCCGGGAGCGGGAGCGGCCTCGGGAGGCACGACCTCGTCGCCGGTAGTGATCACCGCCACGCTGGGCGACCGGTGGACCGGCACTTCGGCGTGGCCATGGGCCGCGAGCAGTGAGAGGGCGCCGGGAGTGAGGCGGGAGCCCGCGGGCAGCAGGGGAGCGCCCACCCGTAGGATCTCCCCCCGGCGGCGGATGTGCTGGCCCGGCAGCGACGGTCGGAGGAAGATAACCGTCTCCCGGCCGGCGTCCGTCTCCTCGACCGGGACCACGCGGTCGGCGTTCCCGGGCACGGGCGCGCCGGTCATGATGCGGGCGACGCCGGGCGGGACGAGCTCGAACCCGGGCGCGGCGCCGGCGGCCACCACTCCCGCCACCGGGCGGCTCTCCCCGGGGCCGGCTTCGCCGGTCAGGGCGTAGCCGTCCATGGCCGAGACGTCCCCGGCGGGCACGTCCACCGTCGCCGCCAGGCTCCGGGCCAGGACCCGGCCCAGGGCGGCCCGCCGCCCGACCGTCTCCTCGGGCAGCGGACCCACTCGCTCCTCGATCCGTCTCCACGCCTCGTCGGGTTTTAGCGCTGCCATGTCTCCCCTCCGTCCCCTGCCGAAAGTGGAATGGTATACTCCATCGTCTTTTCCCGGGCTTGGTGTCTCTGATGCGGATGGGAGGTGGTCCTCTCCGTGGGATCGATGGAGAACAGCTTTCAGTATCGTGGCGATCTCGCGGAGACCGCCCTGCCGGAGATCCTGTACACGATCGACCGGTTCCAGGTCCCGGGGGTCATCGAGGCCAGCCGCGAGGGCGAGGTCAAGCAGGTCTACATCAAGGAAGGCAACGTCGTCCACGCCACCTCGACGGACCGCAACGACAGCCTGGGCTCCTACCTCCAGCGTAGCGGGGTGATCACGCCGGAGGACTATCTCGCGACGATGCGCGAGCGCGAGCGGACCCACAAGCGCTACGGCGTGCTGCTCATCGAGGCCGGGCTTCTCTCCCCGGCCGAGGTCTACAAGACCATCCGCAAGCAGATCGAGGCCATCGTCTGGAGCCTCTTCTACTGGCGTGACGGGAGCGTCATCTTCAGCATCGGCGAGTTCCGCGAGCCGGACTCGGTGCGCATCCAGATTCCCATGCGCCAGGTCATCCTGCAGGGCATCAAGCGCGCCCCCGACGCCAAGACCCTGGTGGCGCGGCTGGGGCGGAAAGAGACGGTCTTCGAGCCTTGTTACAAGACAGAGCAGTTGATCGAGCTCGCCCTCGACGGGGACGAGTACAAGCTGCTGAGCCTGGTGGACGGCCGGCGGACCCTCTACGACATCTGCACCCAGGGTCCCCACAGCGCGGCCGAGAACGGCAAGGTGCTGTACGCTTTCCAGGTTCTCCAGCTCGTCCGCTGCCTGACGCCCGCGGCGAGCCCCGGTCCGGAGCCGCGGCGCGAGGAGGCCACGGGGACCAAGGCGATCAAGATCCGTTTCAAGACGCACGGCGACAAGTTCAGCGCCTGAAGGAGTGGAGAGGAATGCCGCTTTACGAGTACCAATGCCTGAATTGCGGGAAGAGGACCGAGGTCCTCCAACGCTTCGATGATCCCCCTCTCGCCGCCTGCCCGAGCTGCGGCGGCGAGGTGAAGAAGCTCATCTCCTCGCCGGCCTTCCAGTTCAAGGGGACCGGCTGGTACGTCACCGACTACGCCGGCAAGAAGGGCGGCGGCCCGGAGTCGTCGAAGTCGAAATCGGAAGGTAAGGACGGCTCCAGCGAAGGCGGTGGCGACAAGGCGGAGAAGGCCGAGAAATCCGAGAAGACCGAGAAGGCGGAAAAAACCGACAAGGCGGAGAAGGCGGAGACGAAGAGCTCGGGGAGCTCCGGCGGCTCCGAATAAGGAACGGAACGGGAGGGGTGAGGACCCCGAAATATCGCCGGACGCGCACATGTTACAATGGCATCCTGGAGTTCAAGGCTCCGCCGTCCACCGGGTCGTACAAGTCTCAGGAGGCCTCATGAAGTCAGCCGTCCGCCCCCTCGTCCTGTCGCTCCTTGCGTTCTCGCTCGTGCTCTCCGCGGGTCCAGTCCGGGCCACCACCTACATGATGATGCCCGACAGCGCGCTGGCCGATCAGGCGAAGGCCGTGCTCGACGTCAAGGTTCTCGGAGTCGACGCGGCCCCCGTGGTCGACGGACCGCCGTCGACCGACTACCTGGTCGAGGTGAACCGGGTGCTCAAGGGCGACATCTCGGGCAGCACCCTGGTGGTGCGCGTGCCGGGCGGCATCAACCCCGAGGGGCTCGGCCTCAAGATCTGGGGCGCCCCCCAGTTCACGCCCGGGGAGAACGCCCTCCTCTTCGTGGCTCCCGCCAAGGATGGCACCTACCGCATCCTCCACCTGATGCTCGGCGCCTTTCACCAGCGGACGGTCGACGGCCAGGCCGTGGCTCTGCGCGATCTGTCGGAGGCGCATGAGATCGCCAACAAGAGCGATGTGGTCCGCGACTTCAACCGCTTCTCCGACTGGATCGCCGATCGCGCCGCGGGAGTCCGGCACGAGGGCGGCTACGTCCTGAGCGCGGCCAAGGCGCTCGGCGTCGTCGATCCGAAATTCGTCCTGCTGACTACCGGCGACGGCACCCCCATCCGCTGGTTCCGCTTCGACAACGGCCAGAGCGTGGCCTGGAAGGTCAACTCGGCGGGCCAGCCCGGCCTCAGCCTCGACACCACCATCCAGGCCTTCCAGACGGCGCTCAACGCCTGGACCAACGACCCTGACACCAACATCAACTACGTCTACACGGGCACCACCAGCGCCGCGGCCGGGCTCGACCACTCGGACGGCATCAACGCCATCGTCTTCAACGATCCCAACAACTCGGTCGAGGGGACCTTCGACTGTTCGACCGGCGGCGTCATCGCCCAAGGTGGCCCCTTCTTCTTCAACAGCACCCGGAATTACAAGGGCACCGCCTACCACGAGGCGGCCGAGGCCGACATCGAGGTCAACGACGGGACGGACTGCTTCTTCGGTGGCAATCCGTCGGCGGCGCAGGAGGTCTTCGCGCACGAGCTCGGCCACACGCTGGGCCTCGGCCACTCCAAGCTGAAGGACGCCCTGATGTATGCCTTCGCCCATAACGACGGCCGCGGCGCCCACCTGACCGACGACGACCGCGCGGCTATCAATCAGCTCTACGGCTCCAGCTCCGGCTCCGGCGGCGGCAACGGTGGCGGTGTCACCCTGACGGCACCCCAGAAGCTCGCGGCCCGCGCCACCTCGCACACCTCGGTCACCCTGACCTGGCGGGACCGGGCCCAAGGCGAGGACAGCTACCGGGTGGAGGTCAAGGTGGGGCGGGGCCGATTCCAGGAGATCCAGCAACTGCCCGCCAACTCGACTTCGACCGTGATCAACGGTTTGACACCGGGAGCGACCTACACCTACCGGGTCCGCGCCGCGGCCGGCACCAGCTTCTCCAATTACGCGAGCGTGAACGTCACCCTGCCGCACTGACGCCCGCGGATTCGTCGCCTTGAGCGGCCGGTGGGGGAGACCCCGCCGGCCGTTCTCTTTTGGGAGCGAAGGCCACCAGGGCCGCCACCAGGCACGCCGGGACCAACTGGAACCCCAGGCGCGGAAAGTTGGAGAGGACGAAGTAGCGGTAGTTCCCCACCGGCGAGGTGAAGTAGGCGTAGAAGTAGAAGAGCAGCTCCAGCGTGGCCGCCGCGGCGAAGGCCCGCGTCCGCCGGGGGAGCAGCAGCAGCGGGGGGAGGAACATGGCGGGGAGGAAGCCGTGCCAGGCGGGGATCCGCAGCGCCTGGCGCACGCCGGCGAAGATCTCCCTGGCGCGGGCGAGCTCGAACGAGCCCGAGTCGAACGTTTGGAAGAGATGATGATGGGCCGCCCGCCCCAGCCACGGCAGGATCACCAATGCCGGGAGCAGCCCGGCGGCGAGCGCGCCCGCCAAGTCCAGCCGGCGCCCGGTCCCGGCGCCGCGGATGCGGCGGACGACCTGGACGGCGACGAGGAACGCGGCCAGGGGCACCCCCTCGATCTTGGAGGCCGCGGCAAAGGCGGCGATCACCCCGACCTGGAAGTCTCCCGTCCGGTCCGGCGGCCGCAGCAGGGGCGGCACGGCGGCGGCGAGCGCCAGGGCCAGGTTCCAGTCCGCGGCACCGGCCATGATGTAGCCGATGCCGAACGCCGCGCTGCTCAGGGCCACCAGCGCCGTCCCGGCCTGCCGGGTGAAGCGGTCCGTCCCCCCCTGGCGCAGCCCTTCCCGCACGGCGGCGAGGAGCAGGGCGAAGAGCGCCACCGTGCCTAGCATCATGGCCGGCACGTCGAAGCCGCCGGCCAGCAGGGCGGTCACGGCGAACAGCTCAGGGACGAGATTGGGGTAGTCGGGGTGGATCGCCCAGTTCCAGCTCCGGCTCAGGAACCGGTAGTCCACGCCCCGCGCCAGGTAGAACCGGTGCCCCTTGAGCCCCCAGTGGTAGACGAAGTCGGGCATGGCGAGCCAGCCGCTGAGGGCGAGCGAAGCGAAGACCGCCAGGGCGAAAATCGCCAGGACGTCCCCCCAGCCGGGAGCGGTCGCGCGCCCCCGCCCGAGAGCCCTCACCCCTGTCCCCTCTCCCGCCCCCTCGCCACCCCCCTCCCCGGGAGAGGGGAACCCGGTTGGAGCCGTCTTGCTGGTCTCCCTGGTCCTTATTGTCCTTGCTGTCCTTGTCGTCCTTTCTTGCTGTTCTCCCTATCCTCCCGGGGAGGGGGCATCGGGAGAAGAGGGCCGGGGTGATGAGGGTCTTGGGAGGGCTCCCAGTCCCGCGATCACCGCCAGGGCCACGGCGAGAATCGGCAGGCTCCACCGCACGCCGGCGAAGTCGAGCAGGGTGAGCACCAAGTGGAGGACGACCGCGCCGGCCAGCGTGTAGACGACGCCGCGGTAGAGGGTGCCGTCGGCCGGCGACGCGAGCACTCCGGCGAAGCGGCTCCCCAGCAGGCCGAGGAGCAGGAAGAGGGTGGCGGCCGCCCCCAGGGCCGAGGGGCTCAAGGGCGACTCACCCGATTCGCCCGATTCGCCCGGTTGACCCGATAGAGGACGCACCCCGGGAGCTGCCGAAGCTGCGTGATCCCGGGGTCCTGGAGCGGAGCGCCCCGGGCGACGACGTACTGCGCCGCCGCTGCCGCAGCGTCGTCGCGCGCCAGGAGGTCCTGCGCCGGCATCAGATACGCCGCCCAGCGCACGGGGAGCAGGGCGGCCTCCGGCGGCTCGGGCGGCGTGGCATAGGCGACGAGGCTCCCCGGCGGCACGAGGCGCCGCGCGGCGGCGAAGCAGGTCTCCAGGCCGGCCACCTGGGGAGTGCCGAAGCGCCAGTTGTCAGGACCCGAGCGCCACTCGGCGCGGGCGTCCCAACCGGTCACGGCACGGCGGGCTTCGGCGAGGAGGGAGACGCCCGACCAGAGGACGAGCAGCCCCAGGAGGAACCGCTTGAGCATGGGGCAGATCTTACCCTGCTAAACTCTCGCCCCCGCGGACTGCCCCCGGACCGGATCGATCCTCATCATCCTCATCATGACACTCGCCTTCCGCCCCGACGAGACCAACCCCCGGATCGCCGCCCTGCTGGCCGATCTGGGAATCGACCCGGGGACGGTCGACCTGGCCGTCGACGCCCGCGACGAGATGCTCGCCTTCCTCGTGGAGTCCTGCGGCGGCGACCGCGACCGCGCTCTCTTCCAGTACTTCCAGTCGGGGGCGAGCATTGCGGAGTCCCTCGGCCAGGTGTTGCGCTGGCGCTTCGGCGATATCGGCGATCCTGGCGATCCTGGGCGCGTCCGCAGCCTCCTGGATTTCGCCAGCGGCTACGGCCGGGTCACCCGCTTCCTGGTGCGGGAGGTCCCGCCGGAGCGGGTCTGGGTGGCGGATGTCTACGCGGCCGGCGTGCGGTTCCAGACCGAGCGCTTCGGCGTCCACGGCCTCGTCTCGGCCGTCCGGCCCGAGGACTTCGCGTGCGGCGAGCGCTTCGACGCCATCCTCGTCACCTCCCTTTTCACCCACCTGCCCGAGGAGCGGTTCGTGGCCTGGCTGCGGGTGCTCCTGGGTCTCCTCAACCCCGGCGGCCTGCTGGCCTTCAGCGCCCACTCCCCCGAGGTCCTCCCCGCGGGCCGCGAGATGCCGGCCGGAGGCTTCCTCTTCGTGGCCACCAGCGAGAGCGGCTCGCTCGACACCAGCGACTACGGCTCCACCTGGGTGACGGAGGCGTTCGTGCGCTCGGCCCTGGAGCGGGCGATCGACCCCGGAAGCCCCGGGGCCTCCTTCCACCTCGTCGAGCGGGCGCTCTGCAATTTCCAGGACCTCTACCTCGTCTCCCCGGAGCCGGGGGTGGACTTCTCCTCCCTCGCCTTCCAGGGCGAGCCCCAGGTCTTCGTCGAACGGGCGGAGCTGGCGGCCGACGGGTGCCTGGAGGTCGCAGGCTGGGCTGCCGTGCGCAACGGCACGGTGCGGGAGGTGGAGGTCTGGCTCGACGGCGAACGGCTCGCCGCCGGGCCGGTGGGGGGGGAGCGCGACGACGTGGCCGGGGTCTTCGGCGAGAGCCACCGCCGGTCGGAGTGGGTCTGCCGCTGCCGGCTGCCGGAGAGGGCCTCGCGCTCGGCGGCGGTGCTGCGGCTGCGGGCGGTGGATGGCCGCGGCCGGGGACACGTCCTCTGGGCCGGCTCCGTCGAGGGGCTGCTCCTCGCCGCCACCCACCTCGAAGCCGAGCACTTCCGGGGCCTCAGCGGCCACCTCGAAGCCGTGCTCGCCCACGAGCGGGCCTGGACGGCGGTGGAGAAGCGGGCCTTCGAGGCCCGCATCGCCGCCATGAAGGCCAGCCGCTTCTGGAAGCTGCGCAACGCGTGGTTCCGCCTCAAGGTGCGGCTGGGCTGGGCCGAGCCGGGCGAGGCGGACCCATGAACTGCACGATCCTCTGCGACCTCCTCCCCGGCCTCTACGTCCTCCTTCTCGGCGCCGGGCTCGCCGTGCTCCTGCGGTGGTGGTACGACCCGGTGCCCTGGCGCGTCCTGGCCGTCTTCGGCCTGCTCCTGGTGGTCCTCTTCGGCAAAGTCCTCTTCGGCGGCGGCGTCCTCCTGCCGCTCGGCAACCTGGTCGGCTTCCACCCGTTCCGCCACCTGCCGCCGCCCGATCCCCCCACCGTAGTCCTCCAGGGGGACCTCGTCCACCAGATCACGCCGTGGATCGTGGAGGTGCGGCAGGCGTTCCGGGCCGGGCACTGGCCGCTCTGGAATGCCCACGGCGGAGCGGGCATGCCGCTGCTGGCCGATCCCCAGTCGCAGGTGCTCCAGCCGCTGGTGGTTGCCGCCTACCCCTTTCCCATCGCCGCGGCGGTGGGGATTACGGCCGCCCTGCGTGTGCTCGTCGCCCTGGTCTTCTCCTTCCTGCTCCTGCGCCGCTTGAGCCTGAGCGAGCCGGCGGCCCTCGGCGGCAGTCTCGCCTTCGGCCTCGGCGGCTTCACGCTGCTCTGGCTGGGCTGGCCCATGGGGAATTGCGCGCCGCTGCTGCCCGCGGTGCTGTATGGGATCGTCCGGTGCGACCGCGCGGGCGAGGAGAGCCGCCGCGACCTCGTTCTGCTCTTTGGAGCCACGACGGCCCTGCTGCTGGCGGGGCACCCGGAGGTGATGGTCTATTCGCTCGCCTTCGCGGGCGTCTTCCTGCTCGACCGCGCCCGCCGGCGGCGGCGCTCCGGGGGCGGGCGGCTGCTCGTCCGCTGCGGGCTGGCCATGGCCCTCGCCGGCGGTGTGGCCTCTCCCGTGCTGCTGCCCGCCATGGAATACCTGCCGGCGACCGAGCGCGCCGCCGTGGTGCTGGCCACCATGCCGCAGCCCTCCCTGCGCGAGCTGTGGCAGGAGCTGAGGGACCCCAGGACCCTGGAGCGCTGGCGCCAGCGGGCCGTCGAGCGGCTGGTGCCGATCGTCGCGCCGCGGGCCTACGGCGACTTCAACTACTACTGGGGGGATGGCAACGTCATCGACAACGGCGCCGGCTACGTGGGCAGCGCCGCCCTGCTGGCGGCCGGGGTCGCCCTGTTCCCCCTGGCCGGCCGGCGCCGGTTCCCGCAGGAGCGGCTGGCCCTCGCCGTGATGATCGTCGCCCTCCTGCTCGTGGCCCAGCCGCCGGGATTCGATCGCCTGATGGTGCGGCTGCCGGTGGCCGGCGCGACCTTCGTCCACCAGTGCCACCGCATCCTGCTCCTCATCTCCCTCTGCCTCGCCGGCCTCGCCGCCTGCGAGGTCGACCGCCGGACGCGGGGCGAGGGCTCCCGCTGGCCGGTTTTCGCCTGGGCGGCGGTGCTGGCGGCTCTCGTGGCCTGGGGCTACCTGGCCCATCCCAATCCGCGGGACCCGGCCCTGCTCGCCCCCCTGCGCAACCGTCTGCTCGTGGCTCACCTGGTGACGCTCGCCCTCGCCACCATCCTGCTCGGGACGCGGCCCAGGGGCCGCTGGGGACGCGCCGTCCCCTGGCTCTTCTGCGCCCTGGTGGCGGGGGAGCTGCTGCTGGTGCACCTGCCGTTCGTCCCGCCGGCCCCCCGGCGCCTCGCCTGGCCGGTGACGCCACCCCTGCGCTTTCTACAGGAGCACCTTGGAGATTCGCGCATGCTGGGGCTCGGGGCGTGGACCCTGCCGCCCAACTTCCACCTGATGTATGGGTTGAACGACGTCCGCATCGATAACCCCTCCACTCCCATGGCCTACTCGGCGACGACCTGGCCGCTGCGGCGCGACGACGAGCCGGGGCACCACTTCAGCCGCCCCCGCCACCCGATGTACGACCTGCTGGGGGTGCGCTATGTGATGACGGAGCCGGACGTCATCCTCCCTTTCAAGCTGGTCCTCCAGGACCCCGAGGGATGGATCTATGAACGCCCCTGGTGCCTGCCGCGGCTCTTCCTGCCGGAGCGGGCCGTCGCCTGGCGCGGCGACGTCTGGTGGGACTGGCTGGAGAGGAACCGCGACTTCGCCAAGCGCTCCCTGGTGGAATTCATCCCGGGCCACGGCGACGACTGGCGGGCGCGCTGGCCGCGGGAGTCGGGCCTCGCTCTCTCCCTCCTCGAGCCGGAGCACGTGCACGCCCGGGCGCGCCTCGCCGAGCCCCGGCTCCTCGCCTCCAGCATCTTCCAGGACGGTCACTGGCACGTCCTCGCCGCGGGGAAGCGGCGGCGCGCCATGCTCGCCGATGGCCCCTTCGTCGCCGCCTGGCTGCCGGCGGGCGAGCAGCGGGTCGACCTGGTCTACCGGCCGGAGCTCTTCGTGGCGGGGTGCGCCTTCGCGGCCCTGGCCCTGGCCGCCGCCGCGGTCTGGTGGGTGCCGATGCCGCGCCCGCAGCCGCCGCGGAGACTTTGAGTGGAGTATCCTGCTCTCGTCATGGTCACGGCCGTCCCACCCGAGGTGCTCAGCGAGACGGAACGCTCCTTGCAGACGTTCGGCCGCGTGGTGTTGTGTCAGATCGTTCGCGCCGAGGGCTCGACGCCCGGCAAGGTGGGGTGGAAGCTCCTCGCCCGCCCGGACGGCTCCTTCGTGGGCAATCTCGGGGGTGGCGCCTTCGAGGCTCTGGTGAAGACCGACGCCCTGGAGAAGCTCCGTACGAGGCTCGGTGTAAGCGGGTCCGAGATCAAGCGCTATTACCTCACCGAAGAGGCGACCCGCGGCGAGCCCACGGGGATGGTCTGCGGCGGCATGGCCGAGGTGTTCCTGGAGGTGATGATCGCGGCCCCCGTGCTGGCGGTCTGCGGCGGCGGCCCGGTGGGACAGGCCTTGGCGCGGGCGGCCCTCCTCGCCGGCTTCGAGGTCCTGGTGGTGGACGACCGGCCGGAGTTCCGCAACCCGGAGCTGTTCCCCGCCGGCGTCCGCTTCGCGGCGGTGGATCGGGATTACCAGCAGGACTTCCTCGCGCCCCTGCGTCATCGCGACCTCTACGTGGCCGTCGTCAGCCGCTGCTGGGAGACCGACACGGCCGCCCTGGCCGCGGTGCTGCGGCAGGCACCGGAGTCGCTGCGCTACCTGGGGCTCATGGGCAGCCGGCGCAAGGTCGCACGGGTGCGGGAAGAGCTGGCGGCGCAGGGCTGCGATCTCGCGGCTCTCGCGACCCTCGCGGGCATCGAGCTGCACGCACCCATCGGACTGCCCATCGGCGGTGACAGCCCGGGCGAGATCGCTATTTCTATCCTGGCGGAGGTCATTGGAACACGGTATGAGAAGTCTGCAGTCGAAGCGTGATCGGATCCTGATCCTGCTGCTCGGTACCTTCCTCCTGGCGGCTCCGGCGGCGTTCGCCGGCGCCGGCACCCTCGCCGGCCCGGCGTGGAGCTCGCTCCCCATCTGGGGCGGCGACGTCTGGAGCCTGGCCATCCACCCTCAGGACCCCGACGTGGTCCTCGCCGGCACCTCCGCCGGCCAGGTCTACCTCTCCCGCGACGGCGGGCGGACCTGGGTCGACGCCGGCCCCACCCTGCCGTTCCCCGGCTGGGTGGTGTCGAGCCTGCGCTTCGACCCCAACCAGCCGTCGCGGCTCTGGGCGTCGCTGCGCGGCATCTGGGGCGGCGGCCATGTGACCTCGTCGGACGACCTGGGGCGCACCTGGGCCTCCCGCGCCGCGGAGGGCCTGCCCAACGAGCCCGTCTACACCCTGGCCCTGGTCCCCGGGCACGAGGGGCGGATCTACGCCGGCACCGCCTCCGGCGTCTATGGCACCGAGGACGGCGGCAAGACCTGGCGGCATCTGACGGCCGCCCCCGAATTGCAGGAGGTGCAGAAGGTCACCAGCCTGCTGGTCGACCCCGACCAGCCTGACACGGTGATCGCCGGCACCTGGCGCCGGGCCTACCGCAGCGACGACGCCGGCAAGAGCTGGAGCGGGGTCTTCGAGGGCATGGTCCTCGACTCCGAGATCTTCAGCCTGACGCCCGTATCGGGCAAGCCCGGCGAGATCTGGGCCAGCACCTGCGGCTGGGTCTATGTCACTCACGACCGCGGCGGCAAATGGGAGCGCTTCAAGGAGGGGTTCGAAGAGCGCCGCACCACGGCCTTCGCCGCCCTCCCCAACGGCCGCCTCCTGGCCGGCACCGTGGCCGGCCTCCACGTCTCGGACGACGGCGGCAAGACCTGGCACCGGGTGGGCGACCCCGGCATCTCCATCCTGAACATCGCCTACCATCCGGCGAAGCCGCAGCGCATCGTCCTCGCCACCGAGGGGACCGGCGTCTGGACCTCCGACGACGGCGGCACCACCCTGCGCCCGGGCAGCGGCGGCATGATCAACACCCGTGTCGGCGCCTTCGCCATGGCCGGCAAGGAGCTGCTGGTGGGCGTCAACCACGCCGGGCCGTTCTCCGGCGTCTACTCCTCTCGCGACGGCGGCCGGACTTTCGACGACTTCGCCTTCCTCCCCACGGTGCTCGACCTCGCCGTCTACAAGGGGCGCGTCTTCGCCGCCACGGAGAAGGGGCTGTTCGAGCGCCGCGGCCGCGGCTGGCACTGGGTGCGGGACCTCGGCGTGGGCACGGTCGAGCAGTTCATCACCGATGGGCCACGCCTTCTGGCCCGCACGCCGGACGCGATCTTCGAGCTCAACGGGAAACTCTTCACCCGCCGCCCGTTCAAACACGGTACCCCCAGGTCGGCCGCCTTCTACGCCGACGCCCTGTGGGTGACCGACGCCCAGGGGCTCTACCGCCTGACCGCCGACTCCAACCACACCATCCCGGCGCCCTTCTCCGGCGGCCGGCTGCAGAGCCTCGAAGGGCAGCTCCTGCTCTGGGGCCCCGGCGGCACCTTCACCAAGGCCAGTGCCGACGGCGACTGGACCGAACTCACCCACGAGAGCTCCCGTCTCCTCGCCACCGGGGACGAGCGCTTCCCCGCGCTGATGATCAGCGGCGACACCGTCCGCCTCTTCGACCGCGAAGCCCGCAAGTTCCAGGCGCTCGAAGTCCCCATCCCCGCCCGCGACATCGCCGCCGCGCGAGTGGTCGGCGGCCGGCTGCTGCTGGGGACGTCGGGGTATGGGGTGCTGGCGCGGGGTCTGGAGCCGGCGGGTGAGATGGCGGGAGGCGCGAGCCGGCAGCCGATTGTCCCGGAGGAATGACTCAGACCTCCCGGTCCTCCCAGACGCCGAGAACCTGCTGCTTCGGTTCCGCCGGAAGCCCCGGTGGCCCGGCTCGCTCAAGGAACTGGAACGTCTTCGGACATCACCGCCATCTTAGCCGGTGCCGCAGCTATGCTGGTCCGCGGCCCTGCGGCTTCGGCCGGCATCGCCGCCGGCACGTTCTGCGCCGCCGCCGTCTCCGTCGGAGTCGCTGCCGCCGCGGCGGGCATCGTTGCGCTCTTGCCGTGCCTCACCGCCGTCCCGGTCTGCGCCACGGCCGGCCCGGCCGGAGCTGCTGCTGCCGCGGTCTGCGTCACCGCTATACCGGCGTGCGCTACGCCTTTCGCGAATTGCGTCACTCCTGGAGGGAATTGCGTCACCGCTATCCCGGAAGGCGTCGCTACGGGAGTGGTCTGCGTCACTACTGCCGGGGAAGGCGTCATGCAGACCGCGAAAGGCGTCACCGCCGTCCCGCTGTGAGCGACGCACTCCGGATTCGGCGTGACTCCTGACGAGACGGCTGTGGCTCCTGAGCCTTCCGTCGTGACTCACGAACGGCCGGCGTGTCTCACCAAGGCCGCCGCGTCTCACACGGCGGCCGGGGTCGTGCTCGCTCCCGTCTTCTTGTAGCGCGTCGGCAGCTTGCCGGTGCCTCGCCGCTCGACGGCGATGGCGCCTTCCCCGATCAGCTCCTGGAAGGTGCGGTACAGGGAGCCGCGATCCGGCTCGTAGCCGATCGCCCGACAGACATCGTTGCGGTCGAAGACGTCGGGAATCTCTGGCAAGGCGGTCACGACGTCGTCGAACAGCTCCCAGGCGCCTCGCCGGGCGGGTTGGGGAGGCGTCACCGGCGGCGCGGGGAGGGAGGGCGCGGCCGGCAGGGGTTTCCTCGCCACAGGCAGCGCCACCACCGGCGGCGGGATCTCCACTTCGTCGCCACCGGTAGCAGCCCAGACGAGCTCCAGGGCCCGGAGCTGGTGGCGGAAGGCCGTCTCCAGGAGGGCGATTCCGGCGCGCAGCTCCTCCTCCAAGCGCCGCTTGCGGTGTTCGTATTCGTCGTGTGTCATGGCGGGAGGATTGCATCACAAGCGCCGGGGCACGGGCAAGGGCCGGGACAGGTCGCCGGGCCGCGCGAGCGTGTCATGTTTGTCGCCGTAATTTTCCTTGACACTGCATTGCGGCGGTCATCCGTATGACACGGAGGTCCTTGATGCGACTCAATGCGAGGTTGCCCGAGGAGTTGGCCCGGAAGCTCGAAGCCTTGGAGCGGGAATGGCGAGAGTTGAACGAGGCCGGCCATACTGTGGCACATCTCTTTCGAGATGCCATGTCAGGCGAGAAAAAGTTCAACCTTGCCGCGTCGATACAGATGATGCTATCCGCGGGCACGTGACGGAACGAGTCCGACGGTTCCTCTGCCGACGGCACAAGCTGCGCGTCAGCGGAACGAGCCGCTTCGGGTACGCCGAGGTTTATGGGGAAGTGGGGGTGGTCGACATCCAACAGATGCGCCTGCGCCGAAGGCCCGCGCATGCCCTCTCGTGAAGCCCGTCCGAGAGCCGGATGCGGGAGAGCCGCAAGTCCGGTTCGATGAGCGGCGGCGGGAAACGGAGCCAAGGTCGAGACTGAGGCACCGGCAATCAGGCGAAAGCCGCTGGCAACAGCGACTCCCTCGGCCTACAGCCACCGCGCCCGCCGCCGACTCTACCCTTTGATGCACCTTTGAGTGGCACTTCAAGCAGTGTCTAGCAGGCGAAGAGAGCTGCGATCTCCGTGATTGGCAGGAACATCCGGCGGCTGCCGGCCGAGAGCTTGAGAAAGCGGTAGCGTGTATAGAACAGCTCGTCGTCGTCGTCCTTGGCATCCACTACCAGAGCGAACGTCGCGATCTCGCTCTTGAGCACTCGCGCGCAGGCATCGAAGAGGAGCAGCTCGCCCAGGCGTTTCCCACGGTGCCGGGAGTCGGTCGCCAAACGGCCCATGAGCGTGGCTGGCACGATCGGATAGCGAGGCAAGCGCTTGGCGATGGACGACGGCAGGTCGGTGAGAGCGATGCTCAGGGCCGAGAGCGTGTAGTAGCCAAGGACTTGGGTCGGCTCGTCGGCCCGCGTCAGGACGAAGCACGATGCCACCCGCCGCCGGCTGTCCTGGCCGGCCTGCGTCCTCAAATAGCGGTCGAGCGGCTCCACTCCCGAGGCGAAGGCCGCCCGGTCGTGGTGAGCGCTCAGTGGATCGATCCGATAGGGCGGGCTCTCGTTCGCGGTCACTCCCTACCCGACCATCTTCCTGTACCGCTCGGCGGCGGCCCGCAGCTCCGGGACCGGCTCGCGCGGATGGAGCAACGCTTCGGCAAACGCGCGGCTGTCCGCCGTAGTCAACCGGATCGCCCCCAACTCGGCAATGGTCTTGACCGCCGACTCATGCACGCTCGCGATCACGAAGTCCGTGAGCGTCCGGCCCTGCAACTCGGCCGCACGCTGGAAAAGCGCCTTCTGCTCGCTGGAGATACGCGCCTCCAGCCGTTCGCTGCGCGGCCTTGCCGGGGCTCTCTTCGACTGTGTGCGACCCGCCATGTTGGAAGTGTACGGCAAATGGACGGACGCCGCAAGAGAGCGGGAAGCAGCTTCCTTCGGGTAGTGTGGGGAGGGATCTCCCGCCTTGAGCTTCTCCGCCGCTGTCTGGAACTCCGGGAGGAAAACCCCTGCGGAGAGGCTATTCAGGTTCGTGCAGTCGGATGGGCAGGTGCTCGGCGTACCCCGAAAAGTCTGGATCCGTGGTGAAGATTGGCGTTTTATGGCGGTAAGCTATCGCGCAAATCAGCATGTCGATATGGGAACCCGTGACGCCGTGGGATCGGCAGAGATTGAAGAAACGAGCTGCTTGGACGTGATCGCCCGGTTGGTTTTCGAGGTAGCGGAACGCTGAGAGCTTTTCGTGGAGTGCCTCGAAGACCTCCTGGCTGCGGATGCCCGACAGAACCTCCTGGTGCACGGGACCGGTCAGAACGGCTCGCCCGGAGGTGACGAGGGCAGCCCACTCTTCAACGAGTTTCTTCTCCAGGGGAGAGAGCTGGTGGGCTCGGCGCCGCAATGCGAGCGACCAGAGGGTGGTGTCGACCAGGACCATCACTGGGGCTTGCGGCCGCGGAGCCGCTTGGGGTCGTCGTCGTCGTCGTAGTCGACCTTGCCGACCCAATCGAGGATCTCCCGCCGTTTGCGGGCCTGCACGTACTCATGGAGGGCGGCAGTGACCGCTTCCTTCTTCGTCCTGTGATTCCCGACTTTCACAGCCTCTGCAATGAGAGAGTCGTCGAGAGCGAGATTCGTCGGCATCTCATCTTCCTCCTCCCCATAGTCTACACATGGGAATGTGTGGGAGCAAGTACCCGACACCCTCACCATTCTGAGGATGACAGAGCCCCCGCTTGCACTACACTGTGGTGCAGACCGAGGTCTATAGCTGGCGTCTCTCCGCCCACCTCAAGAGTCAGTTGCAGGAAGCTGCCCGGGCTGAGCAGAAGAGCGTTTCGGAGCTCCTTGAGGAGATCGTTAAAAGTTGGCTTCTACACGCCCGCGGCCAGTCTGATTCTGAGGAGGAGCGGCAGCAACGCGTGCGTGAAGCGGCCCTGAAATGTGCCGGGACTATCGAGGGTAGTCCGGACCTGGCAGAGAATGCCCGGTCCGAAGTGCGCGCACGGATTGCACGCCGGCATAGCCCCTCGGTGAGTCCCTCGGCACGTCCCTGCGCGACGTACTTCTTCGCGAAAGGGCTTTGGTATTCGTAGCCTTTCATCATCGTCTCCAGTGCGCGGCGAGCCGCCTCATTCAAAGAATTGTACACGAGGTCGTAGTAGAGAACGACCCTGTCGTCGTCGAGCCCTCGGATCTCGGGCAGCAACGCGGCGGCGATCGTCTCTCCCTGCTCGGTCTCGCCGTGCGCAATCGCAGAGAGCCCCGAGCTCGGGCCGGCGGGCCGCTTCTTCAGGCTCCGTCACGACCGGGGGGCCAACTGAAACGCTTCTTGGGGTCGGCCGCCAGTTGTGGTGAGCGAGAACGCTGAAATACTTTCGGTCTCTTCGTCACTTTAAAATCGCGAGCTCAGAGCTCAGGCCTGCTCGCACAGATCTCCGCTGCGGGCTGGCCGACCTGACGTCGCCCGGTTCGGGGTGGAACTACTTGAGGAGAATTATGATGCTTCACCAGGTCAGTCATCGCTGGCAGCCGACGCTTGTGGTTCTCGCCTCTCTCCTGTTGTTATCCGGAGCGGCGGTCGCCCAGACCGGCAACACGGTGGCCGGAACGAATGCCTTCCTCCACAACACGACAGGCTCCCAGGATTCCACTTTCGGCCAATACTCTCTCTACTGGAACTCCACCGGCTACTACAACTCCGCTTTCGGCTACCAGGCCATGGGGGACAATACGAGCGGACAGTCGAACGTCGCTATCGGCTCCTTCGCCCTGGGCTCGACCACCGGCAACGGCAACACCGCCCTCGGAGCCAGCTCACTCTCTATCCTCAAGACCGGGAGCAGCGACATTGCGGTCGGGGTGAACGCCGGCAACAATTACTCCACTAGCGAGAGCAACGATATCGTCATCGGCAACAACGGAATGCGAGGTGAGAACGGGGTCATCCGCATCGGTAGCAGCTCGCAGACGGCCACCTACATTGCGGGGATCAGCGGCGCCACGAGCGCGAGCGGCCTCGCCGTCTACGTCGATACCAGTGGTCACTTGGGCACGACGACCTCGTCCCAGCGCTTCAAAGAGGAGGTGCGGACGATGGGCAACGCCAGCCGCAGCCTGATGCAGCTCCGCCCGGTCACCTTTTACTACAAGCCGCAATTTGATGACGGTTCCCATCTCCTGCAGTACGGGTTGATCGCCGAGGAGGTCGCCAAGGTCTATCCGGGGCTCGTGCAGTATGACGATCAGGGCCGGCCGCTCTCGGTCCGCTACCAATTCGTCAATGCGATGCTGTTGAACGAAGTCCAGGAGCAGCACCGCCAGCTCGCCGACCAACAGGCGAAAATCGAGAAGCTGGAGCAGCAGGTCCAGGCCCTGTTCGCGTCGCAGCAGCAGTAAGAATCCAGCCTTCGTGTCGTCCTCTCGGGATGACCGAGCCCCATGGGCGCGGCGAGAGCGCCCATGGGGTTTTCGCGCACCGCCGGGGCCAATGGGTGCCACGCTTGTGGCCGAAGGGAAGACGGAGTGGCCTCTCGAAAGGCCGCCAGGAAGTGCCTGTAGCTCTCAAAGAGCTCCCTGCGGAACCTAATTAGAACGAGGTGGGGGTTGCCATCCGGGGGCGCCGCTTCGCTCTGCCCCCGGCTACATGCCTGAGCCCCTTCGGGGCGGATGGCTGAATTCTCTGTCCGCAAAGAAGAGGAGGCGCCTTGACGTATAAATTATAAAGGTGACAGTGACCTGGCAGAGAACGCTCGATCCGAAGTGCACGCACGGATTGCACACCGGCATGGGCTTTAGCCCAAGGCTTCATCACTGCCGACGCGATTCCGGCGTTTCGACTCGGCCCCGGTTGCGTCCCCCCGCCGGACCTTATACCGTACCGCCCCATGAGCGACGGGCACCATCAGCACTCCCATCCTCGCGATCCTGTAGGCCTCGACCTCAAGGCCCGGCGGCCGGTCGAGGTGCGCCGGGTCGACGAGTGCGGGACGCTCGACGAGCTGTTCAATCACTGCCTGCCGGCTTTTGGCGGCGCCTACCTGCGGCGCCTCTACACCATCCTCGACGCCGCCATCGGCGCGGGGTGCCCGCTGACGCTCGCCATCGCCGGTCCGGTAACGGTCTCGGGGCAGCACCAGGCGTGGCTCATCCCCCTGCTGGAGACGGGGTGGATCGCGTATCTCAGCACCACGGACGCCGTCTGCTATCACGACGGCCACCGCAGCCTGGACGAGCACCGCGAGGGACCCATCTTCGAGGTCCCCATCTTCGGCGACGACGGTGCGCTGCGCGACGAGCACACGATCCGCGTCACCGACATGGCTTTCGACGAGGACGTCCTCTTCCAGCAGGACCGCTTCATGACCGCCTGTCTGCTACGGCCCGAGTTCCAGAAGACCATGGCCGGCACCGAGCTGCGCCATCTGCTGGGGCGGATCTACGCCGCCCAGGAGGAGCGCAACGGCGTGGCTCCGGGGCTGCTCGCGACCTGCCAGCGGCTGGCCATCCCCATCCTGGTGGGGGCGCCCGGGGACGGCAGCCTGTTCCTCAACTCGATGAAGCTGTGGGCCATGAAGCAGGCCGGCCTGCTCGAAAACTACGCGTTTTCCCTCGACCTCCACGCCGAGGTCTTCGAGTCCTGCGCCTACCATTACTGGGGCCTCTTCGAGAGCCCGGCGCGCACCCTCGCCACCTTCATCCTGGGTGGCGGCGTGCCCAAGAACTTCAACCTGCAGCCGGAGCCGGCCCTGGGACAGATCCTGGGGCTGGAGAACGTCAGCGGCTACGCTTTCGACGTCCAGATCGTCACCGCGCCCATCACCGAAGGGTCGCTCTCCTCCTGTCCGCCGGCCGAGGCCGTGACCTGGGGCAAGGTGGACCGCGAGACCTACCAGCAGACCACCGAGAGCGTGCAGGCCGACTACTCCATGCTCATGCCGTTCCTGGTCAAGGCGCTGCTCGACAACCGCGAGCGCTATGCCCGGCGGGCGGTGGAGGTGGGAGAGGAGGCGCTGTTCGCCGAGGAGCCCAAGGCCCGCGGCTATCTCCGACCCCGCGACGGGTACCGTCTCTACGACTCCCGGGAGCGCCTGGTGGCGGAGCTGGCACGGCAGGTGAAGGAGAACGGCGAGTGGCTGCGGAAGACCCTGCGCTATCCCCTGGCGGTTGAAGAGCGATTGAGAGAGAAAGTGTGAAGCCATGAGCAAAACCACCATCACCTTGCTCCCGGGCGACGGCATCGGTCCCGAGGTCAGCGCCGCCGCCGTGCGGGTCCTGGACGCCGCCGGCGCCGAGCTGGAGTGGGAGCGCCACATCGCCGGCCGGGAGGCCCTGGAGAAGTACGGCAACCCCCTGCCGCCCGAGGTCCTGGAGTCGATCAAGCGCAACCGCGTGGCCTTGAAGGGGCCCATCACCACCCAGGTGGGCGGCGGCTTCAAGTCGATCAACGTGCAGCTCCGCCAGGAGCTGGAGCTCTACGCCAACCTGCGCCCCTCGCGTTCGCTGCCCAGCATCCCCAGCCGCTTCGAAGGGGTCGACATCATCGTGGTGCGGGAGAACACCGAGGACCTCTACAGCGGCTTGGAGCACATCGTGGTCCCCGGGGTGGTGGAGAGCCTCAAGATCATCACCGAGAAAGCCTCGCTGCGCATCTCCCGCTTCGCCTACGACTACGCCAGCCGCCACGGCCGCAAGCGGGTGACGGCCGTGCACAAGGCCAACATCATGAAGCTGTCGGACGGCCTGTTCCTCGACTGCGTCCGCCGCGTGGCCCAGGAGTATCCGGAGATCCAGTCGGACGACAAGATCGTCGACAACATGTGCATGCAGCTCGTCATGCGCCCCGAGGAGTGGGACGTGCTGCTGCTCGAGAACCTCTACGGCGACATCGTCTCCGATCTCTGCGCCGGCCTCGTGGGCGGCTTGGGCGTGGTACCGGGGGCCAACATCGGCCTCGAGGCGGCCCTCTTCGAAGCGGTCCACGGCAGCGCCCCGGACATCGCGGGCAAGGACCTGGCGAACCCTCTGGCGCTGATCCGTTCAGGGATCATGATGCTCTTCCACCTCGGCAAGGACGAAGCGGCCGAGCGCGTGCGCCGCGCTCTCCGCCACGTCGTGGTCACCGAGAGGATCCGCACCCGCGACCTGGGCGGCGAGGCGAGCACGACGCAGTTCACGGACGCCATCGTGCGGGCGCTGGAGTCGGGGGTGTAGGCACTGCCTTGCGCTCAAAGCGCCCCCGCCCGAGGGCCCTCACCCCTGTCCCCCATAGGCGCTAACTTTAAGCCTAGGGTAGGGGCGGGTCTGGACGGGCGGGAGGGGGCTCGACCCGCCCTGCAACGACGAAATGTCCCCCCCAGGGGGCGGGTCGAGCCCCCAACCTGCCGTCCAGACCCGCCCCTACCCTAAGCGTCGAGGCCAAAGTTAGCGCCTATGCCCCTGTCCCCTCTCCCGCCCCCTCCCCACCCCCCTCCCCGGGAGAGGGGAACCCGGTTGGAGCGGTCTTGCTGTTCTCCCTCTTCTCCCGGTGAGGGGGGTTGGGAGGGGGCGGGAGAAGAGGGCCGGGGTGATGAGGGTCTTGGGCCGGGGGTGAGGCTTCGGAGGGCAGGCCGCTTCCGAGTAGAATACCCCCATGACGACATCACTCCGTGCTCCCGAGGTCTTCGCCTCCGCCTGCCCCCTCGACTGCCCCGACGCCTGCAGCCTGGAGGTGCGGGTGGAGGATGGGCGGGTGGTGAAGGTCGACGGCACCCGCCTGAACCCCGTCACCGACGGCTACATCTGCTCCAAGGTCCGGCACCTGCCCGAGCACCTCTACGGGCCGGACCGCATCCTCCACCCGGCCCGGCGGGTGGGTCCGAAAGGCTCGGGGGATTTCGCGGTGATCTCCTGGGACGAGGCCCTGGACCTCGCCGCGGCGAAGATGCGCGAGGCGCGGGAGCGGCACGGCGGCGAGGCCATCCTCCCCTTTTACTATGGCGGCTCGAACGGGCTGCTGACCCAGGAGACCACGGACGCGCGGCTGTTCTACCGGCTGGGCGCCTCCCGTCTGGCTCGCACCGTCTGCGCCGCCGCCACCGGCCGCGCGGCCACGGGGCTCTATGGCAAGATGCCCGGCGTCGCCTTCACGGACTTTCCTCACGCGCGGCTCATCGTGCTCTGGGGCGTGAACCCCTCGGCCTCGGGCATCCATCAGGTCTCTCTCCTCCAGGAGGCACAGCGCCAGGGGGCGCGGCTGGTAGTGGTCGATCCGCGCCGCACGAACCTGGCGAAGAAGGCGGATCTCCACTTGGCGCCAAAACCCGGGACGGACCTCCCCCTCGCCCTGGCGGTGATCCGCTGGCTCTTCGCGGAGGGGAAGGCCGACCTGGACTTCCTCGCCGCCCATGCCACGGGCGGGGAGGAGCTGCGCCGGCGGGCGGAGCCGTGGACGCCAGCGCGGGCGGCCGAGGCCTCCGGTGTGCCGGCGGTGGAGATCGAGCGCTTCGCCCGCCTCTACGCCGAGTCGTCGCCGGCCCTGGTGCGGTGCGGCTGGGGCCTGGAGCGCAACCGCAACGGCGGCTCGGCCGTGGCGGCCGTGCTGGCCCTGCCGGCGGTGGGGGGGAAGTTCGGCGTGCGCGGCGGCGGCTACGTCCTCAGCAACTCCGGCGCCTTTGCCTTCGATCGCGCGGCGGCGGTGGGCGAGCCGGAGCCCTCCACCCGGGTGATCAACATGAACCGCCTGGGGGAGGTCCTGCTGGAGCGCCAGGACCCGCCCGTCACCGTCCTCTTCGCCTACAACTGCAACCCGCTGGCGACCATGCCGAACCAGGAGAAGGTGCGGCGCGGCCTCGCCCGCGAGGATCTGTTCACCATCGCCTTCGACCAGGTGTGGACGGACACCGCGCGCTGGGCGGACCTGGTGCTGCCGGCCACCCACTTCCTGGAGCACGAGGAGATGTCCCGCGGCTATGGCGCGTTGGTGCTCCAGCGGTCTCCGGCCGTGGCCACGCCGGCCGGCGAGGCGCGCTCGAACGTCGAGGTCTTCGCCGAGATCGGCCGGCGCCTGGGGCTCGCCCGGCCGGGAGATCCGGAGACGGCGGACGAGCTGGCCACGGCCCTCCTCCGGCGCTCCGAGCGGATGCGCACCGAGCTGGAGCGGGAGGGCATCGCCTCCCCCGACTGCGGCCCGTCGCCCATCCAGTTTGTGGACTCGTTCCCGTTGACGCCGGACCGCAGGGTGCATCTCGTCCCCGAGGCCCTGGACCGCGAGGCCCCGCACGGCCTCTACTTCTTCCAGGAGGAGCCGGCGAGCGACCGCTACCCCCTGGCCCTGATCTCGCCAGCCACCAGCCGCACCATCAGCTCGACCTTCGGCCAGCTCGTGCGCCGGCAGACGCCGCTGGAGATCCACCCCGGCGACGCGGCACCCAGGGGGATCGCCTCCGGCGACGAGGTGCGGGTGTGGAACGACCTCGCCGAGGTGCGGGTGAAGGCGCGGCTCAATCCGGACCTGAAGCCGGGCGTCGTCCTCCTGCCCAAGGGGATGTGGAGCCATAACAGCCTCTCGGGCAATACCGCCAACGCCCTGGCGCCGGACACCTATACGGACCTCGGCGAGGGGGCGTGCTTCAACGACGCGCGGGTGGAGGTGACGAGAGCTTGACGCGATCTTGCCGGTTTGCCCGGCAGCGCCGTTGGCCCTCATCACCCCGGCCCTCTTCTCCCGCCCCCACCCACCCCCCTCACCGGGAGAAGAGGGAGACCAGCAAGACCGCTCCAACCGGGTTCCCCTCTCCCGGTGAGGGGGGTTGGGAGGGGGCGGGAGAGGGGACAGGGGTGAGGGCCCTTGGGCGGGGGCCGCTCTGATGATGCCGGCATCTGACGAAGTAAAATCACCCCATCATGGCTCGCTCTCTCTTTGACGATCAAGAACCCTCTGCCTCCGCCTCGCGGGCGCAGGCGCCTCCCGCCGCCGCCTCCCCCCTGGCCGAGCGCATCCGTCCCCGCAATCTCGACGAGGTGGTGGGTCAGCAGAAGGTGGTGGGGCCGGGCGGCTTCCTGCGCCGGGCCATCGCCGCCGATCGCGTTCCGTCGCTGATCTTCTGGGGACCGCCGGGGACGGGGAAGACGACGCTGGCGCGCATCATTGCCACCGAGACCTCGTCCCATTTTGTCCCCTTCTCGGCCGTCACCTCCGGCATCAAAGAGGTCAAGGAGGTGATGGCCGAGGCCGTCCGTCTGCGCAAGGCCCAGGGTCGCCGCACCCTCCTCTTCGTGGACGAGATCCACCGTTTCAACCGCGCCCAGCAGGACGCCTTTCTTCCCTACGTCGAGAGCGGCGACGTGGTGCTGGTGGGGGCCACCACGGAGAACCCCTCCTTCGAGCTCAACGCCGCGCTCCTCTCCCGCTGCCGGGTGATCGTCCTCGAGCCGCTGAGCCCGGAGGAGCTGACGACTCTGCTGCGCCGAGTTCTCGCCGACCCCGAGCGCGGGCTGGGAGGGAGCAGTGCCGGGGCGGACGACGACGCTCTGGAGGTCCTGGCGCAGCTCGCCTCCGGCGATGCCCGCAAGGCGCTCAATCTCCTGGAGCTGGCCGTGGCCGACGCCGAAGGCGGCCGGGTGGACGCGGAAGCGGTGCGGCGGGTGGCCCAGCGCAAGGTGCTGCTCTACGACAAGTCGGGGGAGGAGCACTTCAACCTCATCTCGGCCCTTCACAAGTCGCTGCGGGAGAGCGATCCGGACGCGGCGCTCTACTGGCTCGCCCGTATGCTCGCGTCGGGCGAGGACCCGCTCTACCTCGCCCGGCGGATGATCCGCTTCGCCAGCGAGGACGTGGGCCTCGCCGATCCGCAGGCCCTCGTCCAGGCGTTCACGGCCTGGGAGGCCTACCACCGTCTGGGCTCGCCCGAGGGGGAGCTGGCCCTCGCCCAGGCCGCGCTCTACCTCGCCCTGGCGCCCAAGAGCGTCGCCGTCTACGAGGGGTACAAAGCGGCCCGGCGAACGGTGGAGGAGCGCCCGGCCGATCCGGTGCCGCTCGCGATCCGCAACGCTCCCACCCGGCTGATGAAGAGCGTGGGCTACGGCGCCGGCTACGTCTACGCTCCCCACACCGAGGAGGGCGTGGGCGGGCTGGACTGTCTCCCCGAATCGCTCCAGGGGACGCGGTTCTACGAGCCCAAGGGCGACGGGTTCGAGGCGGAGCTGAGAGCCCGGCTGGAACGGTTCCGGGCCCTGCGGGAAGAGGTCAAGGCGAAGCGGTCGGGCGACTGACCCCCCCTGGGACCGCCGGCGTCCCGCCGGCTGCTTACTCCGCTTCTTTTTTAAAACAGAAGTTAGCAGCCGGCGGGACGCCGGCGGTCCCAGGGGGGCAGGGGGCCTACCGGAACAGTTTCAGGAACACCAGATACAGCACCACCCCGTGATCCGGGCCGACGACCGGCGTGCCCAGGTCCAGGTTCACCACCGTCTGCCAGGGCCCGACGAACGTCCCCTGGACGCCCAGGCCCCCCAGCAGCTTGTTCCGCAAGCCGTTGATCTTGTCCGTGGCGAGGGCCGCGTCGGCGATCCCCTCCAGGTGGAAGGTCTCGCCGACTCCGAAGCCGTAGGAGGCGTGGCCGGCCCACACCTGCGTGGCGCTCACGCTGTTGCTCTTGTAGCCGTGGACGCGGGTGCCGCCGAAGAAGCCGAACTGGTAATTGCTGAAGCGATCGAGGTCCGAGCCGCCGGCGTAGTCGAATTCGAGGCCCGCCTTCTGGAACTTCGGCAGGTACCAGTTCTTGCTCGCCCGCGCCTCCCAGCGCAGGAAGTCCTGCTTGTTCGGATCCCAGTCGGGGTTGCCGGGCGGTCCCCAGAAGTCCCACTTCGACCGCCGGTTGTAGCTGGCATCGGCGGAGAGCCCGTAGCCAGAGCGGGAGAACGAGGCCGAGACATCCAGCGACTGGGTGAGGTTGCTGCTCGGAATCACGAAATCCCGCCGCGTGTCGCTCGTCTTCTGATAGCCGAAGTACAGGAGCTCGTACTCGGTCTCGATCTTGACGAAGTTGCCGATGGGGTGGCCGAGCCGGAAGCCGAGGGTCGCAGGACGCAGCTTGACGTCCTGCGAGTTGTCCACCTTGCCGTTGTGATAGAGCGTGTCGGTGGTCGGCACGGCGAGGGCGAAGACGTTGGCTCCGGCGTCGAAACGGCTGCCGAAGAGGCGCGGCTCCGCGAAGCTGCCGAGGAGCAGGGCGCCGCCAAAGAAGAGGTTGACCTGCTTGCCCGTCCCCTTGAAGTCAAAGGAGAAATAGTTGATGCCGGCGAGCGGCAGCGGGTAGTCGAGCGCATTGTCGTAGAACACGCCGCCGGCCAGGAAGAGCTTGCTGCGGTTGAACCCCTCCTTGACCACGCGCTCGCCCTTCTCGTCTTTCACCAGGTAGCGCAGGCCCTTGTCGGTGTCCCGCACCATGGTGACATCCGAGCCCTCCACCTGCTTGCGGGCCTCCTCGAAGCCGGGGCCGTTGACGCGGACGTCGGTGAGCCGGGTGTCCCGCTCGACGACGGTGGTGGCATTGACCACCGAGAGGATCTGCTGCGAAACGAGCCGCAGGGGGAGGATGAAGCTCCCGGCCGCCCACGGCGCGGGATTGCCGGCCGCGTCGATAGGCGAGTAGTACATCGTCTCTTCGTTCGACAGCACCTCGCCCTCGAGGCCGATCTGCACCGCCCGGGTGCGCAGCCGGGCGTAGGTCTGCTTGTCGACCCAGACCGAGCCCTGGTACAGCTTGCCGGCGACCCCGGGGCCGGAGGGGGCGAAGTCCACCACCCAGGCGTCGCGGCCGTCGATCGAGTCCGAGCCGCGCAGACGGTAGCGGTACTCCTTGGTGAAGTGGATCTCCAGCGGCAGGGCCGCCGCCTTCTCCGGCTGGATCAGGGGGATCTCCGGGAGCTGCTTGCTCCGCCATTTCACGCCGTTGACGTAGAGCGTCTCCCAGGCCCAGTCGGAGCCGGTCTTCGGGCTGAAGAAGAGCGGCCCCTGGAGGGTCGCCTCGAACGTCTGCGCCCCCGCCGTGGGCTGGAAGCGCAGCGCCGTCGTATCGATGGCACTGTAGTGGTCGAGGCGCCGCCCCTGCGCGTCCTCGAAGGCCTGGAGGCGGCGCAGGATCTCCTCCACTGGCATCTCCCGCTGCTCGGAGACCGTCACCTTTGCTTCGACGCCGTGGCGCTCGGCGGCGGTGGGACGGTCCAGGCCGAGGACGGCCACCCGGCCGGGGGAGTCCACCTGGAGCTCCAGCTCCTGGCCCGCCACCCGGCCGCTCGGCGGCGGCACCTGCTCGCCGCCGATGGGGAAGCGGACGGGGCGCCGGAGCTGCGGATCGTTGAAGCGGAGGGTCAGCGTCTGCGCCCCTTCCGGTACCAGGGCGATCACCCGCATCGACAGGTCCTTGCCGCGCACGAAGGTCCACGCCTCGGCGGCGCCGGCCGGCGACGAGGAGGGATCGTAGGAGAGGTCCCCCTTGAATTCCCGCGCCAGCAGAGCGAAGGGCGCCAGCGCCGGGACGATCGTCGTGGCACCTAGCGCCGGCGCCTGAAACAGCGTCAGGTCGACTCCCTGGGCGGCCTCGCGGGCGGCTCCTGCGAGGGCTTCGGCGGGCACGGCCGGCAGGGGAAGCGAATCCACTACCACCGGCCGGCCGGGGTCGGCCTCTTGCACCGCCGCCACCGCCGCCGCTAATGCCGTGGGCTCCGCCGGCTGCAGGGCGACAGCCTCCAGGTAGGCCGCCACCTCCTGGCCGTAGAGGGCGCGGAGGGCCGCGGCGTCTGCGGGCAGGGGCTGCGACGCGACGAGGACGTTCGGCCGGGCGCCGGTCAGGGCCACGGCGGCGCGCTTGAGGAGGAAGGCGTATTCGGTGGGAGAGAACGCCTGGGCCTCGGCGCCCTCCGGCCGCCAGTCCACCTGGAACCAGGTACCGGCGGGGGCGCGGCCGGCGAGGTCGGCGGCGGCCCGCAGCTCCGTCTGCAGCCGCTCCGCGTTCTGGGCGAGGGGGGGCGGGGTGCGGAAGACGAGGGAGAGCCAGGGAGTCGCGCCGCTGTCGTGCACGGCGGTGGCGGTCTCCGCGCCCGTCGTGCCCGCGCCCGTGCCGTCGAGCGGGACCTCCCAGGCCACGAAGAGCGGGGTCCCCGGCTCCAGATGTCCGGACTCCTTGAGGACGCGCGCAATGTCGGAGGCGCCGGCGGCCGCGGTCGCGGGATCGAGACGGAGACCGGCGCAAGGGCGACAAGGGATCTCGGCGGCTCCCACCGGGAGCGCCAGGACGGGCAGGCAGAGCAGGATGCTGGCGAGCAGAAAGCGCTGGGCACGATGCATGGCAGCAAGCATAACAGCCGCCCTCGCGCGGGAAATTCTCCCCAAAATTCCTGGCTGGAATCGGCTAGAATCGCCCCTAACTCTTATGGAATTCTCCGGCAGGCTGGCCGCCTTCCCCATGGCCGATCTCCTGCAGTGGGCTCGCAACGAGGCCTGCACGGGCGCGCTCGTCATTCGCCGCAGCCATCGCGAGAAGCGCGTCTACTTCAGCGCCGGGCAGGTGGTGGGGTGCATGTCGAACGACCCCGCCGAGTTCTTCGGCCAGTACCTGCTCCTCCATGGCCGTCTCGACGAGGCCCGGCTGTCGCAGGCGCTGAGCTTCTGCACGACCCGCGGCGTCCGCCTGGGAGTGGCCCTGCGCGAGATGGGGCTGCTGCCGGCCGAGGTGATTCAGCGGTCGCTGCGGGCGCAGATCGAGGACCAGATCTGCGACCTCTTCCTCTGGAAGCGGGGGGTCTTCTACTTCGTGGCGGAGCTGCCGCCGGAGGAGGAGATCCTCCCCGAGCCCATCAACGTCCTGGGCCTGGTGATGGAAGGGGGGCGCTGGCTGGACGAGACCTCCCGTATCCGCCGCGTGCTCGTCCACGACGACGTGGTGCTGCGGCGCGGCGAGTTGGCGGACCGCGGCGCGGCGGAGCGCACACCGCTTGAATGCCGGATTGTGGCGGCGGTGGAGGGCGAGCGGACCCTGGACGAGGTGTACCAGAAGGTCAAGGGCTCCTACTTCCGCTTCCTCGAATCCACTTTCCGGCTCTGCATCGACCGCGCGCTGGACGTCGCCGAGGTCCGCGATTCGGTCGAGCGCACCACGCACGAGCTCAGCGTCTATGACCTGTTGCTGGAGCAGGCCACCGAGGAGCAGGCGCTGGTGGCACGGCGCCACATGGCGGTGCCCCTCCAACTGCTGGAGCGCAGCTACCCGGTCTGGGTGGAGGAGCCGGCGACGGAGGAGCGGACGCGGATGCCGGCGCGGGCCCGCGACTTCTACGCCCGCCTCGACGGCCGGACCCCTCTGGGCGAGGCCTTCTCCAGCGATCTGCGCCAGCGGGGCCGGGAGATGGACCTGCTGCTCCTGCAGCTCGAAAAGGGGCGGCTGGCCATCCTCCCCGCTCCCGTCGACCGGCTGGAGGCCCAGGCCGAGGAGCGCGGCCAGCCGGCCCTTCAGAGGTGGTGGCGGCGGATGTTCCGGTTGGCGTCGTAGGCATTAGCGCACCGTCGGCGCCCCCTCCCAAGACCCTCATCACCCCGGCCCTCTTCTCCCGCCCCCTCCCACCCCCCTCACCGGGAGAAGAGGGAGGGGTTAGTCAGAAACAAGCCCCCTGGGAGCGCCGGCGTCTCGCGGGCCACTTACTCCGTTTTTTCTTCAAGCCCTCTCTCTCCCGGCCGGTGGGGGGGAGGCTGGGAGAGAGAGGGTTGGGAGAGTGAGGGCCGCCGGGGCACCGGCGGGGGGGCGCGGCTTTTACTCCGCCGCCGCCGTCTCGCGCACCGGCGCCGCCAGGCCGGTCATGCCCAGCTTCTCGCGGATCTTGGTCTCGATCTCGTCGGCGAGGTCGGGGTTGTCGCGCAGGAAGTTCTTGGCGTTGTCGCGCCCCTGGCCCAGCCGCAGGTCGCCGTAGGAGTACCAGGCGCCGCTCTTGACCACCATCTTGTGCTCGACACCGAGGTCGACGAGCTCGCCGTTTTTCGAGATTCCCTCGCCGTAGTCGATGTCGAACTCGGCCTGGCGGAAGGGGGCGGCCACCTTGTTCTTGACCACCTTGACCTTGGCCCGCGAGCCGGTCACCTCCTCGCCGTCCTTGAGCGCGGCGATGCGCCGGATGTCGATGCGCACCGAGGCGTAGAACTTGAGGGCCCGGCCGCCGGTGGTCGTCTCCGGGTTGCCGAACATGACGCCGATCTTCTCCCGGATCTGGTTGATGAACACCAGGCAGGTCTTGGACTTGGAGACGATGGCCGTGAGCTTGCGCAGCGCCTGCGACATGAGCCGCGCCTGGAGGCCGACGTGCGAATCGCCCATCTCCCCTTCGAGCTCGGCCTTGGGCACCAGGGCCGCCACCGAGTCGATGACCACCACGTCCACGGCGTTGCTGCGCACCAGCATCTCGGCGATCTCCAGCGCCTGCTCGCCGTTGTCAGGCTGGGAGACGAGGATGTTGTCGATGTCCACTCCCAGCTTGCGCGCATACTCGGCGTCGAGCGCGTGCTCGGCGTCGATGAACGCCGCGATGCCGCCCTTCTTCTGCGCCTGGGCGATCACCGACAGGGCCAGGGTGGTCTTGCCCGACGACTCGGGGCCGTAGACCTCCACCACCCGGCCGCGGGGGAAGCCGCCGATACCGATGGCGTGGTCCACCGAGATCGAGCCGGTGGAGATCGCCTCCAGTCCCAGCGTCTCCCGCTGGCCCAGGCGCATGATCGCCCCCTTCCCGAACTGCCGCTCGATCTGTGAGAGCGCGCCGTCGACGGCCTTCAAACGGTCCAGTTTTGCGTCTGCCATGAGATTCCTTCGCTCCTTTGGGCCCCGGTCGCGGTGGGATGCCGGGTACATCTTAGAAGACGTAAATGCGGCGGTCAAATCGGAATCGGGCGATGGCTCGACACTGTCGGCCCAGACCGGCTTCGTTGCAGGCTCAGCCATCATCTTCCAGTATAGGAAAACTCCCGAGATCCGTCAAAGATACCGTGAGGAGCTGACTACAGCAAGGCACCGGCTCGGAAAGAGAGTACGGGGAAGCTCCTCTTGGGTTAGACTGAAAGTCCGGAGGCCACGCTCATGATCACCCGTATCAGGATCCAGAATTTTGGCAGTCTCGTCGATGTTGACGTGCCTCTCGGTCCTCTGATCCTCCTGGTAGGGCCGAACGCATCCGGCAAAACGATGTTCATCCGCGCCCTTCGCGCTTTGACCAAGTTGATGCGGGCGGCTTTGCGAGGACCGAAAGGCGAGTTCAACATCGACCACGCGACTCTCGGTGAGCTGGTTTCCTTTGGCGACCTGTCCCGCGAGGTTCGGTTTTCGGTCTGGCTGGAGGACCCGCAGGGTGACCCTGCGTATGAGCTGGCGCTAGCCACAAGAGATGACCTCTGGCACGTAGCCGAAGAACGGTTGCGGTTTGCCGGCCTCGTCTACGACAGCCGCGAGGGCCCGGTAGAGTTTGCCACGGAACGTCGCGGCACGATCCGCTGGGAGACGCCTGGGCAGCCGCCCCGCGCCGGGACTCTACCGTACCTCGCCTATGCGTTCCGCCGGGATCGGCATGCCCTGGGCACAATCCAGCCTCTGCTGGACTTTCAGCGGCAATTAGGATTATCACGCGCCTTCCGGATCGGCACGCCAACCCTGATCTCTCCACGCCTTCCTGAGTGGATCAGCCCGGACAGACCGTATGTGGATGAAACCGGCGCGGGTTTCATTCATACCCTGGCGCGGTTTGCTTTGACGAGCTTGGGGCGGGAGGTGTTGGAGGAGAGGATCACACCATGGTTGCGAGCTCTCTTTCCCCACGTGAAGAGCCTTGGCTTCCGGGGCGGGCCTTCCGCTCTCTACCTCGAGTACACGACCGATCGCTATCAGCGAGCTTTGCCGGCGCAACTGGAATCCGACGGAGTCAACCTGGCGCTGTTTTTCAGCTCTCTGCCCTACTTGTTGGGTGGCCTTGAGGGCGAAGGAGGGCCGGTTCCGGTTTGTGTTGGACTTGAAGAGCCAGAGGCGGGGACGCATCCCTTTTTTCAACGCGGCCGACTGGAGTTGCTACGGCAGCTAGTGAAGACGTCACCGGCTCATGCACCTCTTCAGATCGTGGCGACCACCCACTCCATCGATCTGCTGCGGTGGGTTGAGAAGGAGGAGGCCTTGAGCATCCTTCGTTTCGTGGAGCATCTGGGTCCCGGAGAAGGTACACGGATTCATCGCTTGGCCAACGAGGAGGATCTAGTGCGCGTCTACGAACAGTATGACCGCAACCTGGGATTGGCCTGGTATTCCGGGGCCCTCGGAGCCGTTCCGCCGCGGCCGGAGCCGGATGAGGGCTCGTAAATGCGGGAGCCGGTGCGATTCGCGGTCGTCGGAGAAGGGCGGGACGAGCACGGCGCGTCATCTCAAGGCCCGCTATTGTCTCCTCTGCCCAAGAACGCCCTTCGGGGTGGACTGGTGACCCTGGTGGAGCGGCTCTTGCTCGAAAGGTTTGGGAGAGCCGCCGTACCTGTCGGCTGGCTGGCGCCGGTCAGAAATCGTTGGAGTCAACCCCCGAAAGCAGTGGAGCTGCTGGCTGACGAAAACCTCTTGGCGCGCCTTCTGAACGAGTTGCTGAGGCCCGCCAAGCGTTCGCCGCCATCCTGGCCCGCAGCCGAGCTGGTCGTGCTGAGCGTCGATGGCGATCGAGTCCAGGCTTTCAAGAGGGCGCTGAGCCGGGTTTCCCGGGAGTTGCAGGACCGGATCATTCCTCTGGTCTTCGAGCCCGAGTTCGAGGTCCTGTTCACCTGCGGTAAAGAGCCGCTGGAGGATGCCTGCGGATTGCCACGCTGCTCCTCCGTGCATCCGGAACGACAGGGGGATCTGAAGCGATGTCTGGAGAGATGGTTGCAGCGCTACGGCGGGGGGCGCCCACTGGATGCCAGGCTACGACAGGAAATCGCGATGCACCTGGACGTAGGACTGGAGTCTCCTTTGAAGGAAGTACCTGCTTTCCGTAAACTGATCGCCTCCCTCGCCCGGTGGGCGTAGACAGGAAGCAAAAAGGCCGCCCGTAGGCGACCTGATATCTCCGCTAGCCTGGAAATCCTGCCCGTCGGTGCCGGGTCGGGTGTTACGCGGAGTTAGGTTAGTGTAGCAGGGACTTAGAGTTAGGTCAATGGCGACCCCTCTAACAAGGAAGTCCGGACGGTGCCGCTCTGCGCCTCCACGGTATACTTACCCCATGCTGCCGGAAATCCACCTCGACCTCGCCGCGTTCTGGGAGACAGTCGAGGAGGATCTCGCGTGACGGCGAAGACGCCGGTGACGGAATCAGAGATTCTTCACTATACTTTCACCCTAGAACCGAATCTCTGACTGTCGCGTAGACCAGCACGATGGAATCCATCGCCGTCGAAACCAGCGACGCCCTTCACGCCGCCGAGCCGATCCGTCAGCTCGAGGAGAACGTCGCCCGCGTCATCCGCGGCAAGCGTGAGGTCATCCGCCTCGCCACCGTCTGCCTGCTGTCCCGGGGCCACATCCTCGTCGAGGACGTCCCCGGCGTGGGCAAGACCACCCTGGCGCAGGCCCTGGCGCGGTCCCTCGGGCTGTCGTTCCAGCGCATCCAGTTCACCAGCGACCTGCTGCCGTCGGACATCATCGGGGTGTCGATCTTCAACCAGAAGAACCAGACCTTCGAGTTCGTCCCCGGCCCGCTCTTTGCCAACGTGGTGCTGGCCGACGAGATCAACCGCGCCACGCCGAAGACCCAGTCGGCGCTGCTGGAGGCGATGAGCGAGCGCAAGGTGTCGGTGGAGCGCAAGCGCTACGCGCTGCCGCAGCCGTTCGTCGTGCTCGCCACCCAGAACCCGCTGGAGTACCAGGGGACCTTCCCGCTCCCCGAGTCGCAGCTCGACCGCTTCCTCATGTCGCTCTCGCTGGGCTATCCGCCGCGGGCCGACGAGCGGGACCTGCTGCTCTCAGGCGGCGTCGAGGACGTGCTGGAGCACCTGCGGCCGGTGGTCAGCCAGGAGGGGCTGCTCGACCTCCAGGAGCGCGTGGCCCGCGTGCGCGTGGCCGACAAGCTGGCCGACTACATGCTCTCCCTCGCCGAAGCCACCCGCCATGGCGGCGACTTCATCCTCGGCGTCTCGACCCGCGGCCTGCAGGCGCTGTTCCGGGCGACCCAGGCCCTGGCCCTGTGCGAGGGTCGCGGCTACGCCATTCCGGACGACGTGCAGCGCCTGGTGGCTCCCGTCCTCGCCCACCGCGTGGTGCTCAAGCGGGGCACGGCCGACCTCGACCAGTCGCGCAAGGCCATCGAGCGGGTGGTGGCGGCGACCCCGGTACCCCTGTGAAGCTGCCCGGCCGCCGCGGCCGCCGCGCGGTTCCCGAAGGCATTCGCATCACCACCGTGGGGCTTTGGTATGTCCTGTTCACCGTCCTGGTGGCCATCGCCGCGACCAACACCGGCAACAACGCTCTCTACATGGTCCTGGCGTTGATGTTCTCCGTGCTCATCCTCTCCGGCGTCGTGTCGCGCGAGAACGTGCGGGGTCTGGAGGCGGAGCTGGAGATGCCGGGCGAGGTGTTCGCCAACCGGCCGTTCGCGGTGGGGTTCGTGCTGCGCAGCCGCGCCTTGATCTTCCCCCGCTGGTTCCTGCTCTTCACGCTGGCGCGGTCGGCCCAGCCGCTGCTCATCCCCTACCTGCCGCGGCGGGGCAAGAGCGCCGGCCGGCTCGAGATGATGGTGGGCAGCCGCGGCTTCCACCGCTTCCCCTACGTCCACGTCTCCAGCCTCTTCCCCTTCGGCTTCTTCCGCAAGGGGGTGCGCTACCGCGTCGACTTCGAAGTGCTGGTCTTCCCCGAGATCTTCGCCGCCGCCGACAGCCACCCCGAGGAGTCGGAGCAGATGGGCGACGACACCAGCCGGCGCAGCGGCCACGGGCACGACCTCCACGCCCTGCGTCTCTTCCGCCGCGGCGACGACCCGCGGGGCATCCACTGGAAGCAGACGGCGCGCACCGGCGAGCTGATCTTCACCGAGCGGGCCACCGAGCGCAGCCGCCGCCTCTCCATCGTGTTCGACAACGCCGTGGGCGAGCTCGGGCGTGCGGACCTGCAGAGCCGTTTCGAGCGGCTGGTGAGCGAGGCCGCCACCACCGCCCTGGACCACCTCTCCCGCGGCTACGAGGTGGAGCTGGTGACGCGCGACCGCAGCCTCGCCTTCGCCGGCGGGCCGCGCCAGCGGCTGGCCGTGCTGGAGGCCCTGGCCCTCGTCCAGCCGCGCTCCCGCAGCCTTGAGCCGCTGCTCGCGAGCGATCCGCGGGCGCCGCAGCTCCGGGTCCACATGGACGCCGAGCCCAGGGAGCGACTGGCGGTATGAGCTTCGGCCGCCAGAAGCGACTGCTGCTGGGCTGGCTGGCCCTGCTGGCGCCCCTGCCGCTGCCGTTCAACGGCGTGGTGGGCTGGCCGGTGGTGGCGGTCTATATGGCCGGCGTCCTGTACCTGCTGCGGCGGGCCAGCCTCGACCCGCCGCGCTGGCTGCCGGCCTGGGGGATGAACGTCCTGGGGCTGATCTACATCCCGATCTTCCTGGTCGACCTGCTGGTCTTCCCGCGCGGCCTAGTGCAGCCGGTCCTCCACCTCGGCCTCTTCGCCCTGCTGGTGAAACTCTTCGCCATCGTCCGCGAGCGCGACAAGTGGCAGGCGTCGATCGGCGTCTTCTTCCTGTTCCTGGCGGCCATGGGCACCAGCGTCCATCCGGCGATCGTGCTCTACCTCGTCGCCTTCCTGATGCTGACGCTGGTGCTGCTGACGCGCTTCGCGTTCCTCCACGTCCTCGCCGGTTTCGGCCGCGAGGATCCAGCCCTGGCCCACATCCCGCTGCGCGGCTTCCTGGCTCTGGTGGGCGGCGCCGCCGTGCTGCTGGCCATTCCCCTCTTCCTCCTCCTCCCCCGAGTGCGCGCGCCGTTCGTCGTGGGCCGCGGCGGTGGCACGGGAGCGACCCTGGAGGCCGCCGGCTTCTCCGACCAGGTGTCGCTCGACTCCATCGACCGCATCCGCGGCAGCCGCGAGGTGGCCATGCGTGTGCAGGAGGAGGGCCCGGGCGCCAGCCCCGACGCGGAGTGGCGTTTCAAGGCCGCCACCTACGACGTCTACCTGCAGGGGAACTGGCGCCGTTCGCCGGTGCGGAACCTGTTGCCGCGCAGCCAGGGCGTCCGCTTCCGCCTGAGCCCGGAGAAGCCCGTGCACTGGGCGCGGATCTGGCTGCAGCCGCTCCACAGCCAGAGCGTGCCGCTGCCGGTGGAGACGGCCGTGGTCGAGCCCCGCACGCCGGCCCTGGCGGTCGACGACGGCGGCGCCGTGTCCTTTCCCTTCAGCCCGCTCGAGGTCTCCGAGTACCGGGTGGGACTGGCGCGCCGGGCGGTGCTCACCGGCGTCGTCCCCGACCGCAGCCCGGACCCCGCCCTCGATCTGACCGGCGTGACGCCCCGCATCGCGGCCCTGGCAGCCCAGGTGATGGGCCAGGCCAGTGCGCCGGAGCGAGCCCGGCGCCTCGAAAACTTCCTCACCGAGAGCTACCAGTACACCCTGGACTTCGCGGGCCGCTCGGCGGACAACCCCATCGAGGACTTCCTCTTCCGCTACAAGAGCGGGCAGTGCGAGTACTTCGCCTCCTCCATGGTGCTGATGCTGCGCTCCCAGGGGGTGCCGGCGCGGCTGGTGACCGGTTTCCTGGGCGGCGAGTACAACCCGTTCGAGGGTTATTACATCGTCCGCGGCAACAACGCCCATGCCTGGGTGGAGGCTTATCTCCCCGGCGAGGGGTGGCGGATCTTCGATCCCACTCCGCCCGCGGGCCGGCCGGCGGCCGAGGGCGAGGGGCGCTTCCGGCTCATGCAGCAGGCGTGGGACTTCGTCCTCTTCCGCTGGGACCGTTACGTCCTGACCTTCGGCCTGGGCGATCAGATCCAGATCTTCAGCGGCCTGCGGGAGCTCTGGAACGATTTCTGGTCCCGCTTGCACCATGAAGAGAAACCGGAGCCGTCGCGGTCCACCTCCAGTCTGGGCGCGTCGGGACCCGGCGCCGCGGGGACCTCGCCGCACCGGGGTCTGCCCGACGTGCCGCTGCCCCTGGCCCTGGGTCTGACGCTGCTCGCCGCGGCCGTCTGGGTCCTCTACCTGCGTCTGCGGCCGCCGCTGACGGCCACGGCCGCCTATCGCCGCCTGCGCCGGCGGCTCGTCCGGAAGGCGGGTGCCGCGCTGCCGGAGTCGGCGCCGCCCCTCTCCGTGCGGCGCGAAGCCGCGGCCCGCTATCCCGCCGCCGCCGAGCCCACCGCCCGGGTCATCGACTTCTACCTGCGGGAGAGCTTCGGCGGCCAAGCCCTGGAAGACGAGGAGATCGAGGCGCTCAAGGCGGCGTTGGACGAAGCGGAGAAGGGGATGCGGAAGGCGGGGTAGAAGAAATAGGCTGATTCAGGCGTTCGTCAAAGACCGAGCAGTATCCGGATACGGTCCTCCACGACGGCCATGCTCTCCATCTGCACGGAACCCAGGCGGGTTAGAAGGCGATCCTTCGAGATGGAGCGGATCGCTTCGCAGAGCACATCGCTCTCTACCTTGAGACCGCCCTCCGGAGGCGAAAGCCGCACACGGAACGGGATCGGTCGAAGAGTCGAGGTCACCGGCAGAACGATCACCAAGTCCGCCTTCGACCGATTGAAGGGATCCTCGGAGACCACGAGGACCGGACGCCTGCCGGCTTGCTCGTGGCCGCGGGTCGGATCGAGATCCGCAAGCCAGATCTCACCCCGAGCGGGCGTGGTGTCACTTCTTGCCTTGGACTTCAGGAGCTCCATTCTCTCCCCACCTCTCCCCCCGGGGGAGCCCATCTTCAAGGGTGACGTCCCAGCCCTTTCGCTCAGCCTCCAGGGATCGCCAAGCCTCCGGGTCCTCCCGCAGCTTGGAGTAGGCGGCATCGAGCTCTTGGAAGAGACGCTTGCGGCGGTATTGCTCGACGGCCTTTTCGAGGACAGCCTGCATGGATTGCTGCTCGACGTGCGCGATCTCCCGAAGAGCTTCACGGGTCTGATCGCTGATGCGGACCATGGCGCTACCCATCTCGAACCTCCTGTCGACAAAGCAGTATACAGGAAATCCTTCATGGCAGGGGCTGGGTGAGCCGCTCCGGCGTGGGGGGCGACGCTCTGGATCTACGGACAACGCTCCGATGTATGGAGACGCCGTCCAGTGCAAGCAGACATCGGCGTGGCTCTACAGACATCGTTCTGGATCTGTAGACGCTGGATCGATGTCTGGCGATGCCGGCCTGGAGTCTGTGGACATCGGCCTGGATTCATAGACGTCGGACTGATGTCTATAGACGCTGACCTGGATCTACAGACATCGGCGCGGATCTACAGACAACGCTCTGGATCTGCAGACGCTGGAGCGATGTCTGGAGACGCCGGTCTGGAGTCTGTGGACAACGGCTTGGATCTGTAGACATCGGACCGATGTCTGTGGACGCTGGCCTGGCTCTACAGACAACTCTCTGGATCTGTAGACGCTGGACCGATGTCTGGTGACGCCGGTCTGGAGTCTGTGGACATCGGTCTGGATCTACAGACGACGGCTTGGATCTGTAGACGCCGGTCCGATGTCTGGAGACAACCGCCTGGATCTACAGACTCCGGACCAATGTCTGGAGACTCCGGGGAAAGCGGGTCGAAGCTCGAAGAAGTTGGCCTCTACGAGCTCGGGGCGCTGACCTGGGACTGGGCCTGGGTTTCGGTTGCCATGGATTTCTCTCCTTCGCAAGAAGAGATCCAGCCGAGCTTCACGCTCCGCTCCCGAACCGGGCCGTGATCTCGGCTTCGCCCATACGTTGAAATCTTCGGGCACGTCGATCTCGCCTGCCAGGAAGCCCAGCCGTTGCGGCTCGGGAGGGGCATTCAGCGCCGCCACCTTCACCAGCGGCTTGCCCGCCTTGGCGATCACGAAAGCTTCGCCCTTGACGGCCTGATCGACCAGCTTCGAAAGCTGGGTCTTGGCTTCATGGATGTTGACGGTGACCACATCGACCTCCAAGGACTAAGGACGTTTTCGAGAGGGTTCACGAACGGCGAGGCCACGCCACACGGCGCCCGACCCCGTCTCCATGCTCGGCGCCCGGCGGCCGCTCGAGCCACTCCCGAACGTGAGCCTCAATCTCAGTCTCGCTGGCTTCGGGATGCTTCCTTCTCAGCTTCTGCCGCAGCATCGCCTCTCCCATCTCGAAGAGAGCCAGGGTGGTCTTGAACCGGGCGGCAATCAACTCCTCTTTCGGCGTGGCCATGTCCCTAGTGTATCGGAGGATCGTCCAGCGAGGCCCCCTCTGGATCGCGGTACCCGCCGAAGAGGGACCACCTCTCTCCGAGGCGACGGTCGAGCAGGGGCTCCAAAAGGTCCGCGAGCGTGGAGAGTGAGAAGGTCCGGAGAGCCACAGCCCTCGAGCTAGGTCCTTGATGCCGCTCGCAACATCTCGGGGGATGAAATGGACCGGCGGTTCCGGGCCGAAGGTCCGGGCTCCCTCAGCCCAGCCCAACGGGCTGGGGTCCAGACCGATCCCTCTGGCGTGCGCCCCAACGGGGCGCGTTATTCGGTGCCGCCGCGACTTGGCAAGAGGCTCACGGTCGAGTTGACGTAGGACCCGAGCGAGCCCAACCGAATTCACCCTGTCGAGGTTACGGCGGTAGTGGCTGGCAAAGCGGAAGCGAGGGGAATATCCCGCCGCGAACAGCAGAGTGGCCGGGAAGCGGCCACTGGGTGGAAGTTGCCCCTCGGGGGCGTGCTGTCGATCAGCGTCGGCTCGCGCACCTAATCGAACACCAATCCGCAAAGTTGGAACTCTTATTGCTATGCGTTCATGTCGTTGACGCGGCTCTTGCCGAGTCGCTACGCTTATGCCTAAGTTGATGCTGAGACACCGCTTGTGCGGTCCTAACCGGGTCGCCCAGAAGGTATCTTCGCATAGCTATCATGGGTTAGATTAATGTTAGCAGTTACTGCCTGATGGCGAGAAAGGGTACGATGCAGCAGCCGCGTGTCTTTGTTGGCTCCTCAAGTGAGGCCGAAGCTATCGATCAACAGGTGCGGTTAGCTCTTGAACGATTGGGTGTGACTCCCGTGCCTTGGAGCAGTGTCGTACCACCAGGTGAGTACCTGCTCGATGCCCTTTTGGACATGTCTATGGAAGTCGACGGCGCTCTTCTGCTTGCGACATCTGACGACCAGCAGGAGTACCGAGGTGTTTCTAGGATGACGCCACGTGACAACATCCTCTTGGAAGCCGGGATTTTTCTCGCCGTCTTCGGGAGACAGCGAGCCGGTATCGTGAGGGTAGCGCCAGAAGGTCAGATCGACCCGGCTTTGCCCAGCGATCTCGCCGGCCTGAATGTCATTGTGCTTGATCCTTCAAAACCGGAGCGATATGAACCGCAACTCCACGCATGGGTTTCACGGCTGAGGGCCATAACCACTGCCGGAGGGTATTCCGCCCAAAGGTTGTTAGCCCCGCACAGACGCATTCTCCAATTGCCTCCAACTTGGCAACTCGAGATTGAACGGCTTGTTCTCGATCCATTCCACGAAAGGATGGTAAAGGCCTGTAGGGGAGAGATCCTTCTCCGTCCTCAGGAGTATTATGCGGAACTCTTTCGTGAGATGGATTCCGCGGGTGAGGGCACCGAGGTCTGGGCTGTGGCGACCCTTTCTTCCTTGATCTGGTCAGACGATCAACAGCAGGGGGAATACCGGAGCAGAAATCTAAGGGCCGCAGCAAGAGGTGTGAAGATAAGGCGGCTGTTCGCTTTGCCTGACGGGCACCGTGGCAAGCTTCGTCCTCTCATCGAAGAGCAGATTCGGGCGGGTATAGAGATCCGTCAGGCATCGCGCTCGGTTCTGAGCGAGCATCACACCTTGGAGGATATCGTGATCTTCAAGGATAGACTCACCGGAAGAATCCGAGCTTACTCAGCCCATCCCGCGTTTGACAATCTGAAACGGATTCGCTGCGGTACTATGCACCTTGATGAGCAATGGTGTGGTGGGCAGCTTAGACGACTAGAGCGAGTTTGGTTTGGAGCTCGTGAAGTCCCGACTGCTAGCAAGTTCGCTCCTCAACAGGCTGAGACGTCTGGCGGACAGGCACCAGGGTTGCGCATGAAGACATACTTCACCGAAACCGAAGTCGTCTCGTGCGAAGATGCAGCGCGATCACGTGGGGTTCCGCTAACCAATGAGTTGAAGACGCTGATCCTCACGACCTCGAAGGGACTTGCCGCCGTGCACTTGCCTGGCAATCGTGAGGTTTCCCTGCGCGCGGTCAAGGATGAAATGGAATGCTCCGAGGCGCATCTTGCCAACGAAGAGGTCCTCCGCAGCCTGAACCTCTCCCGTGGCATTGTCTCGGCGGTGCTTGAGCCGGTCTGGAGCCTACCACATCTTGTGAGCCGCAGTGTCCTAGCTCTAGACTATGTCACAACGAATAACGGCACACTGAAAGGCTACCTGCGATTTTCACCCTCTTTGCTCTTGAAGGCGAAACGCGTTCGGATAGGCGACTTCGAAAGGGCCGTCCTGGAAGTACCTGAGAGGCTCCTGCCGCAGGAGGTTGGTCCGGCCATTACACCATAAAGACCTCCGCGTCCTTTTCCCCGCCTCAAATCAAGGCTATCTTCATCGCCGCTGCTGATGCCGACAAAAATAGGCTCGGCGTCGAAGTCCCATAGGGTAAAACACACCTCGGTGAGACTGTGCCCATTTGGTCGTAGAAGAGGGGCAAGAGAACAATCACTCTCGCGGCCTCTGCCTCCAACTCTCTGAGAAAGATCTCCACCCGATCGGGTCCTTCTTCGACGAAGAACCACTTCACGACTACACTGGTGTCGAGCACCGCTTCACCATCCGCGATCTCGGGATTCGCGGATGATCTCGGTGCCGTCAGGGGGATCGGGCCGATCGTTGCGTGGAGCCTTCGGATCCGCTCCACGAACCCACGAGTTGGCCGGATCATTCCCAGATCACGAGCCAGGAGATTGCGCACCACATCCGATACACTTGCCTGTCGGAGTCGGGACTCCTCTTCGAGCCGCGTGATGAGGTCCTCGTCGAGTAGCAGGTCGATGTGTTTCAAGAGGGGCGGCCATAGGTGGACGCTACCGTTGCCTCCGCTCCTCCTCAAGCAGCGAGGCCGCCGAGACGCCGAGGTCGGTCGGCGGACGCTGGGCGAGGCGTTCATACCATTCGCAGCGATTCATCTCACGCTCGAGAGCGGCCCGTGCAACGTCGCTGAGCGTCCGGTGATGTTGCCGCGCATAGCGCCGCAGGCGAGTATGGAGAGGCTCGGGCAGATTCTTGACTTGGAGATTTGCCATGCTGAGAGTCTAGCATGCTGCCGGCATGCTCCTTCCCAGCCCTCCGGTCAACTCGAAATCTGAAGCGTAAAAAGGAAGCGTGCCAAGCACGCCCCCTCCCTCTCAAGCTCCCGCCAGTTCCTGCCGTCGAGGCGAGGTCAACACCGATTGGTCGTACAGGTCAGATTACAGGTGGGACACGTATTCTGACCGCTGTACTCGCAGGCAGGTGGGGCCTGGCAGGTGAACGGAGTAAAACCCCCTTTCGCCTTCAAGAGCTCACCCTGATTGAGCCGAGCCAGCGTCTCTCGGCTGAGCACGAGCTTCTTCGAGAGCTTCTTTTTCAAGTCGTCCTCCTTTCAGAGATCCGGCGCCGCCGGCAGAGGCCGCCTATCTGGATAGGGTGTTCACCGGACCGCACGGCACGCCTGACGTCCTCAACGAGATGCAGGAAAGGTGCCGCCCCTTGGCGGCCGCGACCTGGTGACACGATCTGGCGGTTGGGAACGCCTCATGGTACTCTGAACACCATGAGAGATACCATTCAAACGACCATCGACTCTGCCGGCCGGCTTGTCCTCCCCAAAGCGGTCCGCGACGAGGCCGGAATCCTTCCCGGGATGACGCTGCGGATCACGGTCCAGGAGGGGAAGGTCGAGATCGAGCCGCTTCCCCGTGAGGTCAAGATCGTTCAGCGAGGCCCCCTCTGGATCGCGGTACCTGCCGAGGAGGGGCCACCTCTCTCCGAGACGACGGTCGAGCAGGTCCTCCGAAAGGTCCGCGAGCGTGGAGAGTGAGAAGGTCCGGCAGGCCACAGCCCTCGATGCCAGCGTCATCGTCGCTGGCCTCCTCTCCTCGCATGAGCATCACGGACCGGCTGCCGCCGAGCTGGCAGCCCTCCTGGCGGAGCCCGGCGACGTCATCCTCCCTCTCCAGGCGCTGGTCGAAGCCTACTCGGTCATGACTCGGTTGCCCAGTCCTCATCGGCTCAGTGTCAAAGATGCTCTCGCAGTCCTGGAAGGTTCCCTGCGGCAGCGGACGATTGTCGTCGGGCTCGACGGAGAGGAAGCTTGGGAGTTGATCGAAGAGCTCAGCCAACGCCAGATCGCCGGCGCCACGAGCTATGACGGATTGATCGCCGCCTGCGCGCGCAAAGGTGGTGCGCAGAGGATCCTCACGTTCAACCGAGCCCATTTCGAGAGGCTGGCAGGCGCGGGGCTCGAGGTCGTGGTTCCGGGTTCCGAGAGGACCCTCAGAGAGACGTGAAGCAGGGCAGGCGAGAGCCTGCCCTGCTCGCTAAGGTCAATAGCAGTAGCAAGCGTCTCCGACTCCGTCCGCGCGAGGTGGGGGCGTGGCCTCTCTCGCCGTCCAGGTGCCAGGGACCTGCGGTGGTCGCCCACCCCCTGGAGACTCTGGAAAGGGCGCAAAAAAAGGGGCGTGCCGGGCACGCCCCCTCGCTGCTTGGTGATGCTGCTTGGCTACTACTGGGTGGTGGTGCCGGCCGCCGGCGCGGTGGGCTGCGCCAGGGTCGCGGTGGGGTGCGCCGGGATGAAACCGGGCGCCTGCGGAGTGACGGGACCGGGCGGCTGCGGCGTTCCCGGCGTCTCAGGAGCCGTCTTGGCCAGCTTGCGGCCGCGGAACGGCTGCACGCCGAACTCGACGAGCTTCTCCGCCCGGATGCCATAGTGCGCCTTCAACGCCTTGCGCACCACGTTGGCCAGCCGGTCGCTCTCGGTGAACACGGTCTTGAGCTGCCGGGAGAGCTCCTGCTTCTCCGCCCGGAGCTCCGCCTGCCGCTTCACCGCGTCCTGGGCCTGAGTCTGCAGCCCGGCCAGCTTGTTGCGGGTGCCCTCCAGATCCTGGAGGTCCCCGCTGTTGGCTGCCAGCGCGGTGTTGAGCCGCTGCAGCCCTCCCATCTTCCCTGTGTACGTCCTCTCGGTTGCCATTGTGCTTCTCCTTTCGTGCCCCCGTGGGGGCTTAAATTCCGGCGTCATTGCCGGAAATCGTAACCACTCTCAGACGAACCAGATCCGCATCTCGCTTCCAGGCCAGCGATACCGCCTGGAGGCTCCACTTCGAGGACCTATGCACATCGACGGCTTGCTTCCACGTCGATTCTGCTGTACTATGCGGCAGCAACGAGGGAATGGTGCATGACCAGGCGAAGCTTGTCAAGGGGGTCTCGACAGATTTTCTGACTTCGTTCTCCTGTACCTGCATCCAAGCCGTTGCGTGGCCGCTCTTTGACAACTGAATCCGCCGGGGGACTGGGAGTCCAACCACTCCCCCGGCTCAAGCTGTATCGCGGGGGGTTTGCCGCGGGCCCCGGGGGTGGCCGGGGTCCGCGGACTTTGTCTGTGCGTCCGTAGGGTTAAGATCTGGCAAGGCTGCGTAAGGAGGCATGAGTCAAGAGATGCGAAACCGACTCCTGGTGGTTATCGTCCTGCTGCTTTTCCCGCTGCTCGGCCAGGCCGCAGGGCCTGAGGCGCGTCCACGGGTCCGCGATCTCGGGCTCCAGCCGGGTGTGCTCCCGCCGGGGAAGAACGACGCGATCACCGACGTCGCAGGGGTCCGCGTCGGGCACCGCACGCTGATCCGCGGCGAGGCGGTGCGCACCGGTGTCACCGCCATCGTCCCGCACGGCGGCAATCTCTTCCAGAACAAGGTGCCTGCGGCCGTCTGGGTCGGCAACGGCTTCGGCAAGGCGGCGGGGTTCCTGCAGGTCCGGGAGCTCGGCAACCTGGAGACCCCGATCGTCCTGACCAATACGCTGGCGGTTGGAACGGCGGTGGAGGCTCTGGTCGGCTGGACGCTGGAGCAGCCGGGAAACGAGCAGGTCCGCTCCGTCAACGCGGTGGTGGGAGAGACCAATGATGGCTATCTGAACGACATCCGCGGCCGGCACGTGACCGTGGCCGACGTGCGCGCCGCCCTGGCCGCCGCTGCGGCGGGGCCGGTGGAGGAGGGGAGTGTGGGCGCGGGGACGGGGACCATGGCCTTCGGCTGGAAAGGAGGGATCGGCACCTCCTCGCGCCTGCTGCCCAGGAGCCTGGGCGGCTGGACCGTCGGCGCCCTGGTCCAGACCAACTTCGGGGGCGTGCTGTCCCTCGACGGCGTGCCGGTCGGCAAGAAGCTCGGCCGCTATCCATTCCAGGATGCGATCGAGAAGGATCGCGGCGACGGCTCGTGCATGATCGTGCTGGCGACGGATGCGCCGCTCTCCTCGCGCAACCTGGAGCGTCTGGCCCAGCGGGCGATCCTGGGCCTGGCCCGCACGGGCTCCTTCCTGAGCAACGGCTCCGGCGACTTCGTGATCGCCTTTTCGACGCGCAACCTGGTCCCCTTCGAGCCGAAGCCGCTCACCCGAACCGTCGAGGAGGTCCACAACGACGCCATGAGCCCGTTGTTCCTCGCCGCCGTCGAAGCCGTCGAAGAGGCGGTCTACAACTCTCTCCTCCGCGCCGCCGACATCACCGGCGCGGAGGGACACAAGAGTGAGGCGCTCCCGATCGACAAGCTGCGGGAGCTCCTGAGGGAGGGCCGGGCGCCCCAGCAGCAAAGGGTGCAAGAATAAAGTGCCAGGATCTACCCCGCCGGCTCTCAAGTGGAATCGAGCCGCGCCGAGAGTTTTTTGGGTGCCGTCATCCGATAGCTTTCCTCCACCAGGTCGGTGATCTGGTCCCAGTCGATGGGAGGGTCGAGGCGCACACCGACCCAGCCCCGGTGCCCGACATATGCGGGCCGAAAGAAACGCTGTGGGTCCGCGGCCACGAGCAGCTCCTGCGCGCCGGATGGGGCCTTGCAGGACATCGACAGCCGCTCTTCCTCGCTGCCGCAGGCAGCGAAAATCTTGTCCCGGACCCGGAAGGTGGGATGTCCCCAGGCCTCTTGCTCTGTGGCCTCCGGGAAGGAGAGGCAGATCTCCCGCAGCCGGTCCGTGATCGTCCGGGTCATCGGGATTATCCAATCAAGGGTTCCGCGGTCTTCCCATCGCCACCCGGGGCCTCCGCGCACCAGGGCAGGGTGATCCGCCCGGCGGAAGCCGGCAGATCGTGCGAGACGAGGTGGGGGACGCTCCTAGGAACAGGCGAAGATCTGACACGCGAAGACCTGACAGGGAAAGATCTGGCAGGCGATGACGGGACAAGTGCCGCCTGTGCACTGCGAGTCCTGGGTACAGACAACCCCGTTCGAGAGTCCGCCACTGCACGTTCTCGTGCACTGCGAGTTCTGGGTACAGACAACCCCGTTCGAGGGTCCCCCGTTGCACGTCCTCGTGCACTGCGAGTCCTGGGTGCAGACAACCCCGTTCGAGGGTCCCCCGTTGCACGTCCTCGTGCATTGCGAGTCCTGAGTGCAGACAACCCCGTTCGAGGGTCCGCCACTGCACGTTCTCGTGCATTGGCTGCTCGCGGTGCAGGTTACCCCATTCGAGGGTCCGCCGTGGCAGACCTTTGCCAGTACGGGTGTTGCGGGTGCGGCAAAGAGGACTGCAATGACGATCGAAGAAAACAAGAGCTTCATGGAGCTCGCCTCCTTTCTGAGTCTAAGCAAGTATACCGTAAATTTACGGCATGGCGCCGACCAGGGGTCCTGCCCTGCGCTGGGAGCCTGCCGCGCTACGGGCTCGGGATCGGTCGCCCGCAGCACCCTTATTCAATGAGACGTCTGGGCACCGCAACGCCAGGCGTCAGATTCTGAATGCGGGTCGGCCGGGCCAACCGGCCTCACTCGATCTCGTCGAGGTCGCGGTACTGGAGCCCTGGGATGCGCGGGGTGCGGATCTCGAAGCCACGCTCGCGGAACACGGCCTCGAAGATTTCGATCTTGCAGGCGAGACCCTCGGGTTCGCCCGCGTCGGACCAGTGGTAGCGGTGCTCCCAGTTTTCCTCGGAGCGTATGAGCGGCCAGCCGGCGAGCGCGAGGTGAATGGCGAAGGTGCCGGGAATGGCATGAGACATATCGATGGGCAGGCTGTTGAGGTCGGCGGGCTCCTCCCAGCCGAGACGCTCGCCAAGATTGCGGGCGGTGACCACGGCACGCCATTCACCCTCCTGGTGGATCAGGAAGCGCGCCTGGGAGTCGCCGATCTCGACGCGGTACGGCGGCAGGTCCGGCTGCCAGGTGAAGACCAGATTGTGTTTCCACATCCAGATCCACATCCCGATGCGAGCATAGAAGCGCACGGCCGGCTGCCAGGTCCAGTTCGTGTCGAGCCGGATACCCCCGGCGCCACTGGCGATCGTGGCGCGGAAAACCGCTTCGAGGGCGTGGCGGGCGATGTTCCGCCTCCGTTCGGCCGGATCGACGTACAGGCTCGCGATGGAGAGGAGATCGATCCCTGAGTACATCGTGCCGATGGCGATGGTGCCGACGCGCCTGCCGTCGGCGAGCAGCCAGAACGGGAGGCTGTACCACCCACCGTGAGGGCTCCCGAGAGGGCGGCCGTCGTAGCTGACACTACATTCATAGGCCAGGCGCTCTTCCGCGGACAGAGTGTCGTCGAGTTGGATGTGGAGGTGACCCTCGACCAGCGACGCGAGCTCCCGCCGCATCCAGTCTCTCGTCTCCCCCTCGTCCGTCGACAGCAGCTCGATCACCCCCTCGGTCGTCAGTTGCCGGCAGCACGCCTCAATGCCGCTCCGTTGTGCCTGATACCAGTCGGTGTTCGTGCTCATGCGAGACAGATTAGAATGAAATGCCGCCCGAACGCTACCCTGGAGTCGCCGATCAGCGCCGCCCGGCCGGCTCGAGGTGGCCGCCGGCGCTGCTCGACGCCTCGCTTCAAGCCCCCATGCCAAGCACGGCGGGGTTGAAGATGAAAAAGCGGTCGCGGATGCGCTGCGGCGCCGCGGTGAGACCCCAGCCGATCGTGCGCGCCAGCTTCTCGGGGATGTAGTCGAGGTGGAGATCCTGTGGGTCCCCCCAGCCGTGGACCGGTGGCATGCAAGCGGCGCGGTCGAGGGAGGCGAGGATCGACGCCGCGCCGGCCTCCTCGTCCAACTCGCCGCGCTCGTAGCGGGCGAGCACCTCCTCGGCGTGATTGACCAGATCCGTGACCTCGTCCTCCCCCGGTGCGCTGCAACCGATCAGGGGATCCGCCTCCAGCCGGTCGAAGAGCGACTTGTCCTGGGTCTCCAGGTATTTGACACAGATGCTGAAGAGTCGCAGGTCGCCGAAGATCTCGGCGATCAGCCAGACGCGCAGCCAGGCGTTCCACAAGGGGAAGCTCGGGAAGGCGCGATAGGAGTTGTTGACCACGCGGTCGCTCTGGCGCAGCATGGCGTGCTGCAGTCGCTCGGCGTAGGCGAAGCGGTCGCGCGAGAAGTCGTCCTCGTCCAGCGCCGCGAGCAGCGGACCGGCGAGGGCGGAGAGCACCTCGAAGGTGGTGATCATGCCGCGCGAGTAGAGCGCGTCGATGAAGCCGTGGGCGTGCGCCATGAGGAAGTAGCGATCCCCGGCGCCACCGGTCGCCGAGTACTGCAGCCGGCCGGTCTTCACCCAGTCGCGGACGGCGGTGGCGCCTTCGAACTGTTGGGCGATGCTCGGATAGCGATTGACGAAGCGGAAGAACTCCTCTTCCGCCGGCAGCCCGGTGTCGGGGTGACGCTTGATGTTGAGCGTCAGGCCGACGCTGCACAGCGGGTTCTGCGAGCCGGGGACGTTGTTGAAGGGGATCATCCAGAACCAGCCGCCCTCGAAGACGTGGTGGAGCGTGCCTTCGGACCAGCCGGCCGAGAGCCCGGGCGACTCTCCCGGCAGCAGGAAGTCGTCGTAGCACTTGATTCCCGTCATGTGGGTGAAGATGGAACGCGACTGGGTCTCCAGGGGGGTCGGCTTCTCGCGCAGGCCGAAGCGCTCGGCGAGCGGCGAGCGATAGCCCGCTCCGTCGACCAGGAAGCGCGCCGAGTACTCGTCGCCGGCGTCGGTGCGCAGGCGCACGCCGGCGTCGTCCACCTCGAGCTCGTGGACGTCCACGCGATCACGGTAAACGGCGCCATAGCGTATCGCCGCGTTCAGCAGGTAGAGGTCGACGTCCTGGCGGAAGAGGTGGCTCTCGCTGGTCAGCGGCGTGCTCGGCGCGATGAGCAGGTTGGACTTCAGGGGATCCTGCCGCTTTCCATCCTCATGATAAAGGAAGCCGAGCGCGCGCTTGATCCCGCAGGTCGGCGCGACGTGCTCGTAGATGGAATCCAACCGGGTCAGGTGCTGGATCTCGGGCACGTCGAAGCGATGGGCGAGGATCCACATCCACAGCGTGCTTTGGGGCAGCAACGCTTCGCCGACCGCGAAGCGCGGATGGCTCCCCTTCTCCAGCACCAGCACACGCTTGCCCTGACGCGCGAGGATCGCCGCCAGCATCGTCCCGCCGATACCCGCTCCCAGGATGGCTACGTCGAAACGTTCGTTCTCGTGCATTTCGTCCTTCTCTCTTGGTTGGCATCCGCCGACCGGCGCTCCCGGGCGGCGCGACACGGTGCGGGACGGAGATGGTTGTTGAGACTCTGAGACTAGAGAGAAGGTGCCGCATCCAGGGTCCAGGAGGACAACCGGCATGTCGGCGCGACGCGCCTGCGAGCCCACGTGGGCACCTACGAGAGGGGCGAGCAGGCACCAGACATGCCCTAAGAGAGTGTCTCGAAAGTGCCTGCTGAATCCGTGACTGGTCGGACTTTCGAGACATCCTCTAAGATACAGGCGCAGCCTTCCTCGAAAGGAGTCGACATGTCGGAGCTTTCCAACAACGCATCCACCGCAGCCCAGCCGGACCAGGTCCGGGTTTACGTCAACTCTCTGTTCGAGGCTCTCGGCTCGCGGGAGCCGCTGGAGGTGCTGGCGGAAACTCCGGCGGCGCTCCGCCGGTCCGTGGCGGGCCTCACGCCAGTCCAGGAGGGCACTCCGGAGCGGCCGGGGAAGTGGTCCGTCCGGCAGGTGGTGCAGCATCTGGCCGACTCCGAGCTGGTCGGCGGTTTCCGCTTTCGCATGGTCCTGGCTCACGATGCGCCCGAGCTGCCCGGCTACGATCAGGATCTCTGGGCGGAGCGCCTGCGGTATCAGGACGCCGACCTCGAGACCGCTCTGGCCGATTTCGCGACCCTGCGGGCCCTGAACCTCCGTCTTCTCCGGCGAGCAACGCCGGACGACCTCCGGCGGGTGATGCGCCACTCCGAGCGCGGGGACGAGTCGCTGGGCAGCCAGATGATCCCCATGTATGCCGGCCATGACCTGCGGCATCTGGCGCAGATCCGGCGGATCCGCCAGGCGATCGGAGCGCCGGTCTCCTCGGATTGAGATCCTCGGCCTGGCGCGATTCTTGTACGGAAGATCGTCGCCCGGGCCCGCAGGCTGGCCCACCGGCCGCTCAATGCTGAGCGGACCGCCAACGTCGACGCCCGGAGGATGCTGTGACCGAAGCCCCCAAGGCGCTCCTCGTCTATCCCGAATTTCCACCCTCGTACTGGAGTTTCCGCTACGCCCTTGAGCTCGCGGGCAAGCGCTCAGCCATGCCGCCGCTCGGCCTGGTGACGGTGGCGGCCCTGTTCCCCGAGCGCTATCAGCTCCGCGTGGTGGACATGAACGTTGCCGAGCTCGCCGACGAGGACCTCGACTGGGCCGACCTGGTGCTGACCTCGACCATGGTGGTGCAGCAGGGCTCCCTGCGCGAGGTCATCGCGCGGTGCAATCGCAAGGGCAAGCCGGTGGCGGTCGGCGGGCCTCACCCCACGACCTTCCACGCCGACATCCCCGGTGCCGACCACTATCTGCTCGACGAGGTCGAAGAGACTTTCCCGCGCTTCGTCGCCGACTGGGAGGCGGGGCGCGCCGAACGGATCTACCGGCCGGAGAGCAAGCCGGCGATCACCGCGACCCCGGTTCCGCGCTTCGATCTGCTCGACCTCGACGCCTACACCTCGATGGCGCTACAGTTCTCGCGCGGCTGTCCCTTCGACTGCGAGTTCTGCGATATCACCAAGCTGTTCGGACGGGTGCCGCGCACGAAGTCCAACGAGCAGATGCTCGCCGAGCTCGACTGTCTCCACGCGCTCGGCTGGCGCGGGTCCGTCTTCCTGGTCGACGACAACTTCATCGGCAACAAGAAGGAGGCGCTGCGCCTGCTGCCCGCGCTCGCCGCCTGGCAGCGCGAGCACGGCCACCCTTTTGAGTTTTACACGGAGGCGAGCGTCAACCTGGCCAAGCTCGAGCCGCTGCTCGACGCCATGGTCGAGGCCGGCTTCACCATGACCTTCCTCGGCATCGAGAGCCCGAACCCCGAGGCCCTGAAGCAGACGAAGAAGGCCCAGAACACCGACCGCGGCGACGACCACTACCTCCTGCACGCGGTGCGGAAGATCCAGGAGAAGGGGATCGAGGTCTCCGGCGGCTTCATCCTCGGCCTCGACGGCGACGGTCCCGAGGTCTTCGACGCTCAGGTCGCCTTCATCCAGGAGGCCGGCATCCCGATGGCGATGGTCGGCCTGCTCACCGCCCTGCGCGGGACGGATCTCTACACCCGGCTCGAGCGCGAGGGACGTCTGCTCGCCGAGTCGAGCGGCAACAACGTCGAAATCACCGTCAACTTCCGGCCCGAGCTCGAGCTCGAAGTGCTCGTCGACGGCTATCGCCGGGTGCTCGACTCTCTCTACGGCCGCGGCCTCGAGAGCTACTTCGAGCGTTGCTGGACGCTCCTCTCCCGGCTCGGCGACCGGCACCGGCCCCGGCGTCGCGGGCGGATCGCCAGGGCCGATCTGCTCACCCTCCTGCGCTCGCTGCGCCGGCAGGTCTTCTCGCGCCAGGGGCCGGCGTATCTGAAGTTCCTCGCGCGCACCCTGCTCCACCGGCCGTCGCGCTTCGATCACGCGGTGGCCCTGGCGATCAAGGGCCTGCACTTCCGCAAGTTCACGGAGCAGACCCTGGCGGCCCACGACTTCCGCCAGGCCGCGCTCGCCGGCTACCAGCAGGTCGAGCGCATGGCCGAGCTCGCCGCGGCCTCGCCGGCCGGCCCGCTCGCGGCCCTCCAGCGGCGGGCCGACGCGGCGCGGCGCCAGGTCCGCCGGCTCCACCGCCGGCTGCGGCCCGAGTTCCGCCGCAACCTGCTGCCCGACCTCGCCGGCGTCGAGGCGGCTATCGAGGCTTGCGTGCGCGAGGCCATGAAAAGCCGGCCAGGTACAGTTTCCTCATGAGGTTCTTCCCCGGTCACGGCCGAGACACGCTGTCGCTGGGCAGCGGCGGCGTGCTTGCGGGCGGCTGGCGATGGTGAGTCGCCTGCTCGAAGGCGTAGGCCAGACCGATCAACGTCGGCTCGGAGAAGGCCGGACCGGAGAACGTTACTCCCGATGGGAACGGGTTCGCGATGGGCGCGGTCGGGGGCACGAACCCGCCGGGCACGGTGATGCTTGGATACCCCGCCTTCGCGGGGGTGGCCGCGAAGTTGTTCGCCGAGGCGAGGATGGCGTCGAAATCGTCCGCGGTGCCCTTGATGCCGTCCGGTCCGTTGTACACGGCGTCCAGCGCGCCCCGCGACCGCTTGAGGTCCTCCGCGCGGTCGGCCTGGTAGCGTAGCGTGTCCGCGCTGCCGGGCGAGACGTCGAGCTGCTGCGCCGCTTCGAAGATCGCCTGCCCATACTTCATCGGCGGATTGAAGGTGCTGTTGAACGCGACGATCTCGCCCAGCGTTTTTCGGGGAGCGCCGGGCGTGGCCGCCAGATACGCGTTCAGGTCGCGCTTCTGACCGTAGAGGAGAACGGTGGAGCAGTCTGTGGGAGCCGGGACGCTCACGCAGGTGCCGAGCTGCGCCGGGAACGGCGACGGCAGGAGCTCGACATGGGCGCCCTGAGCGCGCAGGACGTCCATCGCCGCGTTCATGATGTCGGCCCGGTTCGCGGGGATGGGCGTCACCACGGCAATGCGGGCACCCTTGAGCGCGTTCTTGTGGAGGAACCGCGTGTAGTTGCTGAAGCATTTGCCTGGCGTGAGGCACGCGGCCGTCGCGGGATCGGCGGGATCGTGCCCGGCGATGACGCCGAGCAGGAGGGCCGCGTCCGTGACGGTGCGCGCGATGGGGCCGGCGGTGTCCTGGTCGGCCGTGATCGGGATGATGCCGTTGCGGCTGACCAGCCCCACGGTGGGCTTGATGCCGACCACGCCGTTGGCGCTCGCCGGGCTGAGGATCGACCCGGAGGTCTCCGTGCCGATCGCGATCGTGACGAGGTTGGCGTTCACGCTGATGCCGGGGCCTGAGCTCGAGCCCCCCGTCTGCAGCACCGGGCGGCCGTCGCCGCCCGGCAGCTCGCGCGGATCATAGGGATTGAATCCAAAGCCGCCGAGCGAGCTGTAGCCGGTGGGCATGGCGAGCGCGATGAAGTTCGCGAACTCGGTGAGCGTACCCTTGCCCAGGATGATCGCGCCCGCCTGCCGCAGCTTCTTTGTAATGAAGGCGTCGTCGGGCGGAATGGATCCGGCGAGGGCCACGGAGCCGGCGGTCGTCGGCATGTCCGCCGTGTCGATATTGTCCTTCAGCAGGATGGGGATCCCGAAGAGAGGGCGCGACTTATCTCCGTCCGGCTGCTTGCCCAGCGCTCTCGCCTGCGCTTCGGCTTTCGGGTTCACGAACAGGAACGCGTTCACGTGGGGCCCCGCCTTGTCGTAGGCGTCGATGCGCGCGCGGTACATCCGCACGAGCTGCGCCGGCGTGATGAGCCCCACCTTCATCGCGTGCTGCAACTGCGCGACCGTGGCCTCCACGAGCTGAAGCCGCGCTTTGAGCTCGACGTCCTCTTCCGCGGCGACCCGTTGCGCGAAAAACGCCACCGCGAGCCCCGTGACCGCCAACAGCAGGATCCTGGTTCGTTTCATGGGTTTGCCTCCGGGTTGGAGCATGAAAGGTACATCTCTAACTCTAGGGTGCGGCAGGACCGGGCTGCGGGACAGAGCGTCGTCCCTGAGCTACCATGCACGGATGACCGACCGGCCTCAGGAACCCCCCGCGCCCGACCTGCTCAGCCCGTTGACGATCCGCGGTGTGACTCTCCGCAACCGGATCGTCATGTCCCCCATGTGCCAGTATAGCGCCGAGGAGGGTTTGTGCAACGACTGGCACCTGGTCCACCTCGGCAGCCGGGCCGTGGGCGGGGCGGCCCTGGTCATGGTCGAGGCCACGGCCGTCACCCGCGACGGCCGGATCTCTCCGGCCGACATGGGAATCTGGAGCGACGCGCACGTCGAGCCCCTGGCCCGAGTCGCGCGGTTCGTCCACTCGCAGGGCGCGGTCGCCGGCATCCAACTGGCCCACGCCGGGCGCAAGGCGAGCACCGAGCCGCCGTGGAAGGGCGGGGGTCCTCTCCTGACGCCCGAGGAGGGCGGCTGGACCGTGGCGGGTCCCAGTCCGATCCCGTTCGCCGAGGGCGGTCCGGTGCCGGTGCCGCTGGACGAGGCCGGCATCGACGAGGTGGTCGCCGGTTTCGAGGCCGCCGCCCGGCGCGCCCTGGCGGCGGGCTTCCGGGTCCTCGAGATCCATGGCGCCCACGGCTACCTGCTGCACGAGTTCCTCTCGCCGTTCTCCAACCACCGGCAGGACCGCTACGGCGGCAGCCTGGAGAACCGGATGCGCCTGCTGCTGCGGGTGGCCGAGCGCCTGCGCGGCGTAATGCCCGGGGAGCTGCCGCTCTTCGTGCGGATCTCGGCGACTGACTGGGCGGAGGGCGGCTGGGACGTCGAGCAGTCCGTCGAGCTGGCGAAGCGGCTCAAGGAGATTGGCGTGGACCTCATCGACGTCTCCTCCGGCGGGACGCTGGCGAAGGTGAGCATCCCGGTCGCCCCGGGATATCAGGTGCCGTTCGCCCGGCGCATCCGCCACGAGGCGGGCATCCTGACCGGGGCCGTCGGGCTGATCACCGAGCCGCAGCAGGCCAATGAGATCATCAGGAATGGCGACGCCGACCTCGTCTTCCTCGCCCGGGAGCTGCTGCGGGACCCGTACTGGGTTTTCAGAGCGCAGCGCGAGATGGGCGTGCCGGCGGCTTTGCCGGTCCAGTACGGACGGGCCCGGTGAATCTGAAACAGGAGGGCGGACACGACGCCCCCCACGGAGGCGGACGTTCCTGGACCCGAAGGCCCCCTAGCCACGGCCCGGTTCAAGCGGATCGCCACGCGGCGGTATAAGGATCATAGGTGCACTTGGAAGGTTTGGAGTAGAGGTTCTGCGGTTCCGCGATGTAGGCCCTGCAGTCGGTGCAGACATAGCGGAACTCGCAGTCCCTGCACACGTCGATCCGGTCTTTGTTGATCGACCACAGCTCCCGAAAATCCCGGTGCGCCAGGGCGTTGTGAAGGGACGTTGTGCGGATGTTGCCGAACGACCTGGCGAGCGAAGGGCAGTTCTTGATCTCGCCCCGGGTATCGACGGAGATCTTCTTGTTGAGGCAGGTGTTGTGCTTCTGGGCTTCTGAAAAGCACCCGATGTTGGTCACGAAGTATCGCGGGTGGACCTCCCCGCAACAGTGCGGAGAATCGACGCTCTTCGTGCGGTAGGAGAGCAGCGCGCCGCTTGGCAGTCTCTTCAAACGGTCCTCCGGCGCCGAATGGACGACGATGCTGCTCAGGCGTCCATGTTTCCTCAGCAGCGGCTCCAGGTCGACTTCCGCCATCTCCTCGCTGTAGCGCACCAGGAGATCGATGGACCGCAGGCGTCCATAGCGCGCAAGCTCCAGGACTCTTTCCAACTCGGCGAGCCCGACGGCGTCGTAGAAGCGTATCTGAAGCGCTTTGCAGCCCAGGTCGTCCAACTCGCGGAGGATCTTGTCGAAGTCGTGCCGCGACTCCGCGTCGACGTCGAGGATGGCGTTGGTGATCCGCTCCGGGGCCTTCCAGGTGAGGTCGATCTCCGGAAAGCAGTCGGGGTCGTCGCACCAGAAGCCGAGCTCGTGGGCGATCAGGAACTCGAAGTACTCCGCGATCTCGGCGTCGTATTCATGGCCATAGGCGGCTTCGATCCCGGCGACCGTCTTGCCGCGGTGCTCTGTGAGGATCTCGTGGAGACCGTTGGGAATGAACCGGAACGTCTGGCGCTGGAGGTCACAGATCGTGCTGCGGCGCGCCCCGAGCACGGGAATGCAGCAGGCGAAGAGCATGAAGATCCGGCTCTTGTCTTGCATCGCCGTCTAATCCGGCTCCGGCGCCACGCATTTGGAGACAGGTTTGTAGAACGCCTTGCAGAAGTAGCCCCTGGCACGATAAGACCGGCTTTCCACCAGGCGCAGCTCCGGCGCGCCTGCGATCGGAATCGGCTCGACGGCACGGTAGGCCACGGGGACCCGATCCTTCGCATCCTCGGTGAGGATCTCAAACAGGTTGGGGGGAGTTTCCATGGCGGGCCTTTCTGGCAAGGATCTCCGCGACCCTCTGCTCCAGGTGGTAGTTGCAGGGTTTGGAGACCATCCCGAACTGGCCGACGGGGTTCACCTCGAGGAAGACGTAACGGCCGTCGGTCGTCTTCACCAGGTCCAGGGACCCCGTTTCGAGCTCCAGCGCCCCCATCAGCCGCGAAATCCTGTCGGCGATGTCGGCGGGCAGCTTGAAGGGGACGACCCGGTTCGGTTTCACGTTATTATAGTGGCGGAAATCGACCCTGGTCTGGTCGTCGATTTGCGAGAAGATCGCCATCGAGTAGAGCTCACCGGCAAGATAGAAGGCTCTGATCTCGTATCGCTTGTCGAGCTTCTCCTGAAAGAGAGACGGAAACAGATCCTCGGGCAGTTGAGCGATCAGGTCGGTGCCGATCTCGGCCGTCAGCATCGTATGGAAGTAGTCTCCCAGGTGGAGGGCCCGCGACTCCCCGATCGACTTGGTGATGATGCCACCGTGCGTTCGCATGAACTCTTCGAGGTGCTTCTTGCGGGTCGTGATCAGCGTTGCCGGCACTTCGAGCCCGGCGCGTGCGGCCTCCTCCAGCACCTCCAGCTTGTTGAGCCTGGTGATGGAGGGTCGGCTGAGCCAGGCGGCGTCGTGGAGCTGTGAGAAGAGATAACCGCTCAGCCTCGCCATTTCCTGGTCGAGGTGGCTGGAGATCTCGCGCTGAGCCTCCTGGCGCTCTCGCGAATCGTCGAGGATGAGCTCGACGGGTTGATCGCGCCGTCCATGCGCCCAGCGGCGAAACCACACCGCTTGGATGTCCCCTGCGGCCAGCTTCAGCGTGCGACCGTCGAGGGTGATCTCAAAGTCTCCTCCGGGGACTCTGGCGCTCCACGAGGAGTCCGCGTCGAGGTCCTCTCCGTTGAGGCGCAGGCACGGCAGCCCGAGGTCCTCCAGCCAGTCCATGACCTCTTCCGTGGTCAGCTCGTGGGAGGATTGACTCAACACCAGGATCATTGCAGCCTCTGCGATGGAGAGGAAGGGAGCGGCTAGTGGCGTCACCACTCCCTTCCGAGCTAGCGACTACAGGAGGTCGTCTCTGACACGAATCGAATCTTCGATGCCCAAGACATTTGTTTTGACATGGACGAACGTATCGATGTCGTTGCCCCCGCCCACCCTGCGGGCCTCTTCGGTCGTCAGAGGAGTGAACAGCTCGTTGTCCAGCTTTTCCATCTTGTGGCGCTTCATGGGTCCTTCCTTTCCTGTAGGCTTTGAAGGAAGAGGATGCGATAGCCACGTGCTGCATCCTCACGGTGCGCGATGTGTAATTGAGCTTAAGCGACTCCGCCTTCCAAAGCATCAGCACTGCGATGATTTTTGGCTACGACAAAAGTTGAGGCGACCCGAACAGATCGCGGACAAATTACCGAAGAGCCCTATTGGAATCGGACGATCCTTTGCCGCTTGTTTAGAATTTTTTGCTATACTTCCGGTAGGGAGAAATATCATGAAGCTGCCGATCCGGGTGTTCATCGTGGAAGATCAACCTCTCGTCCGTCGGGGAGTGCTGGCGATCCTCGAGGAGGCGGAAGGCATCGAAGCCGTCGGGGCGGCAGACGATGGAGCCGAGGTGCTCGCGGCAACGGGACGCCTGCGGCCGGATATCGTCTTTCTGGACCTGCAGCGTGCGGATGCATTCGAGATGATCCGGACGCTTCTGACCCATTATCCCGAGGTACGGATCGTCGCCTTGAGCGACGGCGACGGCGACGCCAGGGCGCTCGCCGCGGTCAGGGCGGGAGTCTACGGGTATGTCTCCAGGTCGGAGCCTGCAAGCGAGCTGATCCGGTCCATCCGCCAGGTCCATGGCGGCGACCCGGCGCTGCCCTCGGCCGGCATGCGCGGGCTGATTGCCGGTTTGCGGTCGCAGCATGACGAGGAGGAGCCCACCGAGCCGCTCTCGCCGCGCGAGGCCGAGGTCCTTGCCCTCCTCGCCCGCGGGCTGAGCAACCGCGAGATCGCGGTCCGCCTCAATATCGTGGAGGCGACGGTCCGCACTCACGTGAGTCACATCCTCGACAAGCTGGGTGCGGCGAACCGGGTCGCGGCGGCGCTCCATGCCCTGCGCATGGGCGTGGCGCCGCTCGAGCACCGGAATAAAGAGTGACAGGCCGGGCCCTGGTGGGTACCGCTCTTGCATTTGAAGTCCGTTCCTATGCGCTTCAACGACAGGAGGAGGACACCATGGCACGAAGCGACAGTCAGGGACAGGCAGGCGGCGCCACGCAGACGCTGGAGGAGCAACCGCAGATTCAGGCCGAGCCCAAGCCGCCGTACCCGCAACAGAAATTGAACAAGCCGGGCCTCGAGGCGGAGATGGAGCAGCAGCCGCGGTGGCGGGCCCCGAAATACAAGGCTGCCGGCAAGCTGGAGGGCAAGGTGGCGCTGGTGACCGGCGGCGACAGCGGCATCGGCCGGGCCGTCGCCTATCTCTACGCCCGCGAGGGGGCGGACGTGGCCATCGTCCATCTGCCCCAGGAACAGCGGGACGCGGACGAGACGCGCCGGGCCATCGAAGAGGAGGGGCGGCGGTGCCTCGACCTCCCCGGCGACCTGACCGATCCGCAATTCTGCCGCGATGCCGTCGAGCGCACCGTGCGCGAGCTGGGCCGGCTGGACGTCCTCGTCTCCAACGCCGCCTGGCAGAACCGCAAGGCGAGCCTCGAGGAGATCAGCGACGAGGAGTGGCACCGCACCTTCCGCACCAACGTCGACGCCTACTTCCACCTTTCCAAGGCGGCCGTCAAGCACATGCAGCCGGGCAGCGCGATCATTGCCACCAGCTCCGAGGTGGGCCTCATGGGCGAGAAGGCGCTGCTGGATTACGGGGCGACCAAGGGGGCCATCAATGCCTTCACCAAGTCGCTGGCGCAGCAACTGGCCGAGAAGGGCATCCGCGTCAACGCGGTGGCCCCCGGCCCGGTGTGGACGCCGCTCAACCCCGCGGACCAGGGCACGACCCCTGAAAAAATCGAGAAGTTCGGCGCCAAGCAGCCGATGAAGCGCGCCGCCCAACCGGAGGAGATCGCCCCGGCGTACGTCTTCCTGGCCAGCGACGCCGACTCCTCCTACGTCACCGGCATCGTGCTTCAGGAGATGGGCGGGTTGACGACGGGCGGCTGAGCGGGCGGCGAGGCGGTGATAAACTGCTGGGAGCTCATCCCAGCCATGAAAGACCTCCGCGTCCTCTTCGCCGCCGCAGACCAGGGCTACCGCGCTCGGCTCGCCGATGCCGAGGGCCATAGTCTCGGCGTCGAAGTCCCGTTCACGCCCGGTCTCTCGATGGTCAAGGATGGCGATTGCGGGGGGCATGAACGGAATCTCCCAACAATTTCCGTAATCCCTGTCTCTGGCCGCGTCTCCGAGGTTCCGTAGAGACGATCCCAGACCCGATACGATCTCCTTTCGGAGGCCACAGGGACGGCGGGTCGTCTCCGAAGCGGTGATGCCGGTCCGATCTATTCACACCTCGGGCGTTGGGAATGGGGCGCGACGCCGGAGGTGGGGGAGGATCGGAGCGACATCGCCGCGCCGGAGACGTCCCGCCGTCCCCGTGATAGTGGAAAGGGCGTCGTAACGGGCTGGGGCGTCTCTACGGATCGGTCTCGCGATGGCAAGGATGCCGCGTCTCCGAAGCTGCGGGACAGAGATCTGATGTCTGCTAAGATCATTCCACAACTCGTTCGTCAGGACAGGAGGACTGTCGCATGAGCATGCGCTGGCTTCATCAGTGGCCCACGTTCTGGGCGGGTCTTCTGGTGGTCGGGATCTTCGTCGCCGTCTCTCTGGCCGGCTTCTGGCTGACGCGGCCCTGGGTCAGGAAGCATTGCAGCGACTCCAACGAGCTCGGCAACTACTATTTCGCCGCGGTCGGCGTCTTCTACGCCCTGCTCATGGGCCTCATCGCGGTGGCGACCTGGGAGAACCACTCGCGAATCGAGGACGTCGTCACCGGCGAGGCGGTCGCGGTCTCCGATCTCTACCGTGACGTCGAGGCCTATCCCTCTCCCTTGCGGGAGGAGCTGCGAGGCCTGCTGCGGCAATACGTCCAAGCCGTGATCGAGAAAGAGTGGCCGCTGCAACTGCGCGGAGAATCTCCGGCGAAAGTCGTCGGCCCCGTGGACCAGCTCGTGCACAGGATGGTCACCTTCGAGCCTGCCACTCCCGGCCAGCAGATCGCCCATGGCGAGAGCCTGCGGCAGCTCAACTCCGTCCTGTCCCTGCGCCGGCAGCGGCTTCAGGCCGTCGACGACGGGCTGTCCAGGCTGATGTGGCTGATCGTGCTCCTGGGGGCCGCGCTCACCATCGGCCTGACCTTCTTCTTCTGCACCGACAAGCTCGCCATCCAGGCGCTGTTGACCGTCGCTCTCAGCGTCGTCATCGGCTTGAGCATCTTCCTTATCTTCGCGCTGGACGGGCCGCTGGTGGGGAGCGACGCCGTTCAACCCGGAAGCTTCCAGGACGCGCTGTCGACGATGAATCCGTAGGCGTTTTTACCGCAGTCCCGAGGGCAGCCGCGGCGAGGAGATGAGCTTCGCGAACTCCTCCCAGCGCTGCTGCGGATGGTCGGCGGTGCCGCCGCGCTTTTCGATGTACTCGCGCACCAGGTCCTGCCCCAGGTTGTAATTGATGACATAGCTCCGGTACTGCTCGATGAAGCGCACCCGTTGCGCCGCCCGCTCGGGGGACATAAGGGCATAGCGCACCAGCCAGGCTTCGGCGTCCTGACGGGACAACTTGCGGTCGAGATAGCCGCGGGCCGCTTCGTTGCCGGCGTAGCCGAGCTGCTGGAGGAGGTCCCGCACCTCGGCGTAGCGGTCCGCTGTGGCGGCATCGAGGCCGGCCAGCGAATAGAGACGCTCGCGTTCGAAGGTCGTGCGCTCCGCGCCGGGGAAGGCGACCTCGATACCGAAGTTGGCGGTCCCCTCGGCGATGAGCGATTGCGGCGAGAAGAGCGGATAGACGGAGAACTCGGGCCAGCCGCGACCTCGCACCAGGTGCTGCTCCAGCAGGGCGTTGTAGACGTGATGTCCCGGGTAGCCCTCGTGACAGGCGAGGTCCACAGCGCGGTCGACGAAGATCGGCAGGTCCGTGTTGACTTGGATCAGGCTGTGGAACCCGCCTTTGTACCAGTTGTAGCCGCCCCATGATTTGTTGGTGATGTACTCGACGACGAAGCTCTCGCCGGCCGGCAGCTCGATATGCTGCGCCGTGCGCCGGCGGCACTCGTCGATCGCGGCTTTGAACACGGCGTCCAGCCGGTCGCGGGGGATGACGAAGCGTTGCCGGAAGGCCTCCACCCGCTCCGGGAGGGTACCCTCGCCGGGTACGGCTGTTTCGAGCCGGTCGAGGATCCGCTGGAAGTGCGGCGCGCCGTAGGTGGGCGCCACGGCGTCGTAGAGGGCCTTCGACTCCTCGTCGAAGCTCATCCGCTTTCCCGACAGGAAATCGATCCGCGCCACCATGGACTGGAGTTGGCGCAGCAGATAAGCGTGCCGCAGGCGCTCGAGCTCGTCGTTCTCGTGGCGCTCATCGCGGCCCGCCGGGCGGCTGGAGATCGTGGCGATCAGAGTCTCGGCCTCGGCGCGGATCTCGCTCAGTGGTCGTTTGTGCGCCTCGGCCTCGCTACGCCACTCCGCCGGCCCGTAGAAGGCGTCCACGTAGTCGGCGTCGTGCTGGCCGACGGCGAGCACCAGCTTGACGTAGGATTCGGCGGCACGGTTCATGGAGAAGGAATCCTATCGCACCCCCCTGGGACCGCCGGCGTCCCGCCGGCCACTTACTCCGCTTTTGCCTTGCCAAAAAGAAGAAAAGTTAGTAGCCGGCGGGACGCCGGCGGTCCCAGGGGGTCTAGGGCGGCCGGCATCCGCCCTCCGCCTAGAACCGGTACGAGACGCCGATCGACACCACGGGATAGACCGTGTAATCGGCCACGTCCTTCTCGATCTCCGCCTGCTCGCGGTCGAGGAGGACCTGGAGGGCCTGGCGGGCGACCGGCGCGTTGAGCGGGCTGCCGGCCGGAATCCGTGGCGTCAGGGTGGCCTTGCCCTTGCCCTGGAAGATGGCGCCGAGGTCCGCGGCGAAGCGCACCCGCCGGCCGGGTCCCACCGCGTTCCCCCAGCCGAGGCCGGCGTAGGGGACGACCGGATCGAACTTGATCTGGCCGTCGAGCGTGCCCACCAGGCTCGCGGGCACCTGCACGCCTCCGAGGTCGTAGAACCCCGAAGCCGGCACCAGGCTGTTGCCGTCGATCCGCGTGTCGTTGTAGATCGCGCCGGCCGACAGGCGGAAACCCCCGCCGCCGGGGTGGAAGTCGAGCAGGGCCTCGGCGGTGCGCAGATGCGCCGTGGCGTCGTAGAAGATGCCGCTCACCTCGCGGCGGTTGTCGGTGTAGTCGAAGGCGTTGCCGCCCAGGCGGACGTTCCACTGCGGGGAGAGGCCCACCGTCAGCTCCGCGCCACCGCCCAGGGTGCCGGCCTTGGCGGTGACGGCCACCTCGGCCGCGGCCGGGATCGCCGGGGCGGCCAGGACGGCCAGCCACAGGATGGCGTATTTCGTTCCGATCTTGAGCTTGCCCATTCTCACGTCCTCCTCGGCCGTCTCACGCTTGCAAAGCCGGGACCGCCCCGCGATAGTAGACTTTCACGGCTCCCTCCCGGCTGGCAGTTGGCGCCAAGGAGGAGGGGTCAACCGTCGTCAGAAAGGGAGGACTCCAATGCAGATCGGCATGATCGGCCTCGGGCGCATGGGCGGCAACATGGTCCGCCGCCTGCTCCGGGGCGGGCACGAGTGCGTCGTCTACGACCTGAACCCGAGCGCGGTGGCGGAGCTGGTGGCCGAGGGTGGAGCGGGATCCGGGACGCTGGACGAGTTCGTGGCGCGGCTCCGGCCGCCGCGCACAGCGTGGGTGATGGTGCCCGCGGGCGATCCGACGGAAAGCATGGTGAAGGCGCTGGGCGAGAGGATGGAGAAGGGGGACGCGATCGTCGACGGTGGCAATACCTACTACAAGGACGACGTGCGGCGCGCCCGCGCGCTGGCGGAGAAGGGCGTCTTCTACGTCGACGCCGGCACCAGCGGCGGCGTGTGGGGCCTTGAGCGGGGCTACTGCCTGATGATCGGCGGCGAGACCGAGGCGGTTGAGCGGCTGGCGCCGATCTGGAAGACGCTGGCGCCCGGCCGCGGCGACGTCCTGCCGGCCCCCGGCCGCGAAGGTAAGAAGAGCACGGCCGAGGACGGCTGGCTGCACTGCGGCCCGGTCGGCGCCGGCCATTTCGTGAAGATGGTGCACAACGGCATCGAGTACGGCCTGATGCAGGCCTATGCCGAGGGGTTCGACATCTTCAAGAACGCCACTTCGAAGGCCCTGCCCGACGGCCACCGCTTCGAGCTCGACCTCGCCGACATCGCCGAGCTGTGGCGGCGCGGCAGCGTCGTCGCCTCATGGCTGCTCGACCTGACGGCGAGCGCGCTCGCCGAGAGCCCCGAGCTTGCGGAGTTCACCGGCCAGGTCGAGGACTCGGGAGAAGGGCGGTGGACGCTCCAGGCCGCCATCGAGGAGGCGGTGCCCGTCAACGTCCTCGCCGCCTCGCTGTTCGATCGTTTCCGTTCGCGCCAGGACCACACTTTCGGCGACAAGATGCTCTCCGCCATGCGCAACAAGTTCGGCGGCCACGTCGAGCACCCGGCCAAGGGTTGACGCCATGACCTCTCCGGTTGCCAGCGAAACTTTGGAAGGAACGGACGAGTCGAAGGCGCGGCCGGCGCCGCCGTGCGCCATGGTGATTTTCGGCGCCACGGGGGACCTGACGAAACGCAAGCTCATGCCGGCGCTCTACAACCTGGTCGCCGACGGTTTGCTGCCGGACGAATTCGCCGTCGTCGGCATCGGCCGTTCGCCGCTGTCGGAGGAGGATTTCCGGAGGCGCATGGAGGAGGACCTGCGGCACTTCGCGACCGTCGAGGTCGACGACGCCAGGATCGGCTGGCTGCTGCAGCGCCTGCGCTACGTGGCGGGCGACCTGGAGGATCCTGAAACGTTCCACCGCCTGGGCGAGGCGCTGACGAAGGCCGACGCGGAGCTCGGCACGGCCGGCAACTATCTCTATTACCTCGCCGTGCCGCCGAACCTGTTCTGCGACTACGTTCACCGCCTCGGCGAGGCGGGCCTCACCCGCGAGGAGGAAGGGCGATGGCGGCGGGTGATCATCGAGAAGCCGTTCGGCCACGACCTCGATTCGGCCCGCAAGCTGAACCGCGACATCCGCGAGGTGCTGGGCGAGAAGCAGATCTATCGCATCGATCACTACCTCGGCAAGGAGACGGTGCAGAACATCATGGCGTTCCGCTTCGGCAACGGCATCTTCGAGCCGATCTGGAACCGCCGCTACGTCGATCACGTGCAGATCACCGTCGCCGAGACCGTGGGCGTCGAAGGGCGCGGCGCCTATTATGAAGAGGCCGGCGCGCTGCGCGACATGGTGCAGAATCACATGTTCCAGCTCCTCGCCCTGACCGCCATGGAGCCGCCGGTGTCGTTCGCCGCCGACACGGTGCGCGACGAGCGGGTGAAGGTCCTTTCGGCCATCCGGCCGTTCACGCCCGAGGACGTGCTGCGTCTCACGGTGCGCGGCCAGTATGGCGAAGGCATGATTGAGGGCAAGCGCGACGGCGAGCACGTGCCCGCCTATCGCGCGGAGAAATCCGTTTCGCCCACCTCCAACACGGAGACGTTCGCCGCGCTCGAGCTGTTCGTCGACAACTGGCGCTGGGCCGACGTGCCGTTCTATCTGCGCACCGGCAAGCGGCTGCCCAAGCGCGCCACCGAGATCGCCATCCAGTTCAAGCGCGCGCCGCTGATGCTCTTCCGCGACACGCCGGTCGAGCGCCTCAGTCCCAACCTCCTGGTGCTGCACATCCAGCCGGACGAAGGGATCTCGCTGCGCTTCGAAGGCAAGGTGCCCGGTCCGCAGGTGCGGCTCGGCACGGTGAGGATGCACTTCGAGTACGCCGATTATTTCGGCGCCCAGCCGCACACCGGCTACGAGACCCTGCTCTACGACTGCATGATCGGCGACTCGACGCTCTTCCATCGCAGCGACATGGTGGAGGCGGGCTGGCTCGTGGTGACGCCCATCCTCGACGTGTGGCAGGCGCTCGCGCCCCGCAACTTCCCCAACTACGCCGCCGGCACGTGGGGGCCGAAGGAAGCCGAAGAGCTGATCCAGAAGGACGGACGGAAATGGCGGGGTTGAGCGAGGTCCGTGTTTTCGCCGTTTTCGCCGATGCCGCGGAGCTGACGAGCGCCGCGGCCGAAGAGGTGGCGCAACGCGCCGAGGAGGCGGTGCGCGAGCGCGGCCTTTTCGCGTGGGTCCTCTCCGGCGGCTCCACGCCGCGCGATCTCTATCGCATGCTGGCGAGCCCGCCGTATCGCGATCGATTGCCGTGGAGCGTCATCCATGTCTTCTGGGGCGACGAGCGCCACGTGCCGCCCGATCATCCCGACAGCAACTTTCGCATGGCACGCGAGGCGATGCTCGACGCGGTGCCGCTGCCGGCGGAGAACGTCCATCGCATCCGCGCCGAGGAGCCGGACGCGGCCGTTGCGGCGGCGGCCTATGAAACGGAGTTGCGCGCCTTCTTTCATCTCGCGCCGGCCGACGCTGGGGACAAATGGCCGCGATTCGATCTCGTGCTGCTCGGCCTCGGCAAGGACGCGCACACCGCGTCGCTGTTTCCGGGCGGCGAGGCCGTGCACGAAAGTGAGCGCCTCGTCGTGGCGCCGTGGGTCGAGGCGCAGCACACCTTCCGGATCACGCTGACGCCGCCGGTGCTCAACCACGCGCGCCTCGCCGCCTTCCTGGTCAGCGGTGAAGACAAGGCCGAGCCCCTGCGCGCGGTGCTCGAAGGCCCGCGCGATCCCGACCGCTATCCCGCGCAGATCGTCGAAGGGAATCGTTTGTGGCTGGTGGATCGAGCGGCGGCACGCCTGCTGGCTACGGCCGCCTGAAAGACTTCTTGGAGCCGGCACGACGCTCTCGTCTCGGGGCGGAGGCGGTGACGCCGTGCTAGGCGACGCTGGTGATGCAAGCCATGGAGGTCGACAAAGAAACAGCGCCCCGGAAAAGTCCAGAACGTCGCCTTCTTGAACCTCTCTGAATCCGCCCTACTGCTCCTTTTTGGCAGACGCTCTTGCCGCCGGCTTCTTGGCGGTGGTCTTCTTGGCAGCCTTTTTCGGAGCCGTGACCTTCTTGGAGGCGGTGGTCTTCTTGGCCGCGGTCTTCTTGGTCGCCGTCGCAGTCTTGGCCGACTTCTTGGCGGCGGGCTTCTTGGCGACGGTTTTCTTGGCGGTGGTCTTCTTCGCCGCGGTCTTCTTCGCTGCCGGCTTCGCGGCAGCGGCCTTCTTCGCAGGGGCCTTGGCAGACTTCTTTGCGCTAGCCATTCCGATCTCCTTTTTGAAGGATGCCCAACGTTCGGGCATGTGGTGATGCGTTTAGGTTACGCCCACTACATCTTGGGCGTCAAGTGCTTTTACGCCTCTACCCTTAGTGTCCCTGTCCCCGTGGCCGCGCGCGGCTCGCGAAAGCGGGCCGGGAGCGTGACGCAAGGGGCGCCGCGCGCGGCTCCGCCGGCGTCGCACGACTTTGCAAGTCGCCGCCGACAGTCCGTGAAATACCCGCGGAATAAGGATTTGCCCGCAAGGGGCTAGTAGGCGTTGAAGCGCAGCGCGTAGCGCAGGGTCATCCAGAGGATCTTGAAGTCGAGCGACAGCGACCAGTTCTGGATGTAGTAGAGATCGTACTGGATGCGCTTCTTGATCGAGGTGTTGCCGCGCCAGCCGTGCACCTGGGCCCAGCCGGTGATGCCCGACTTCACGCGGTGGCGCAGCATGTAGCGCGGGATCTTGTGCTTGAACTCCCGCACGAACGTCGGCCGCTCGGGGCGTGGGCCGATGATCGACATGTCGCCGGTGAGGACGTTCCAGACCTGCGGCAACTCATCGAACGACCACTGGCGCAGCAGGCTGCCGACGCGCGTGCGGCGCGGATCGTCCTTGATCGCCCACACCGGACCGCTGGTGGCTTCGGCGTCGACGCGCATGGAACGGAACTTGAGGATCATGAATGAACGGCCGTCGAGCCCCATACGCTCCTGGCGGTAGAAGATGGGGCCGCGGTCCTCGAGCCAGATGGCGAGCGCGATGACGGGGAACAGCGGCAGCAGCACGACCGCCGCGGCCGAGGCGATCGTGAGGTCCATGGTGCGCTTGACCATGCTGCTCCAGCCCTGGAGCGGCACCTGCGAGAGGTTGATCACCGGCGTGCCGTCGAGGTCCTCGAGCGCCGCCTTCAAGGTGGCGTACTGAAGGATGTCGGGCACCAGCTTGATCTCCACGCACTCGCGGGCCATCAGGTCGATGAGCTGCAGGACCTTCTTGTGGGCTTCGAGGGGCAGGGTGATGAAAACCTGATCGATGCCCTGCGTCCCGACGACCTCTTCGGCTTGGCGCAGAGTGCCGAGCACGGGCACGCCGCAGATCGTCGTCCCCTGCTTGCCGGGATCGTCGTCGAGGAAGCCCGCGACCTCGAAGCCCATCTCGCGGTGGGCGAGGATCTTGGTGGTGATCTCGCGGCCCAGCAATCCCGCGCCCACCACCAGGATGCGCTGCAGGTTGTGCCCGGAGCTGCGCACGCGCCGCAACCCTGAGCGCACCACCATGCGCGACGAGGCCACGAGACCCAGGTCCACCAGCGCGAACAGCCCGACGAAGGCGCGGCTGTAGGTAAAGTACTCGCGGCTGCCGGGCCACGCCGGCGGCCGGTACCAGGCGATGACCACCGAGAGGAGCACGGTGGCCAGGAGCACGGCGAGGCCGATGGTGAGCACCTCGTCCACCCGGCTCCGGCCCCGGCGGCTCTGGTAGAGGCCGTGGAAGTAGAAGACCACCGGCCACAAAATCATCACGAACGGCACCAGTTGTAGATAGGGGCCGAACTCGGGGACGTTCTTGGTCACCGGGATCACGGCGACCTCGAAGCGCAGCAGCCAGGCGGCGAAGAAGGCGGCCAGTGTCGCCGCGACGTCCGTGAAGAGGTAGAGACCAGCCGTCTTCCTGTGTCGTTCCTGGATCAAAGGAGAGGCACCCTCAGCTAAGCCGATGAGATAAAAGAGCGCGAATGCGCGCGGTGAATCGCGAGACAGAGAACGACTCCGCCCGATCGCGCAGGTCCAATTCATTGAATCCGATCCGGCTGGCTTTGTCAATCGCGCCGGCCAGGGCCGAGGGTCCCTCCCAGTCCGCGTAGAGCACGCCGTGCCGGCCATCCTCCACCACGTCGAGGATGCCGCCGCGCGCCGCGGCGACCACCGGCGTGCCGCAGGCGAGGGCCTCCACCGAGGCGATGCCGAAGTCCTCCACGCCGGGCTGCAGGAAGAGCCGGGCACCGCGGTAGAGCTCGCGCAGCTCGCCGGCGCCGACCTTCCCCAGGAAGCGGACGTTCGCGGTGGCCCCCCGGGCAATACCGGCCAGGCGCTTGCGCTCGGGCCCCTCGCCCACGATGCGCAGCTCGAGGCCCAGCTTCTCGCACGCCGCCATGGCCAGCTCGACCTTCTTGTAGGGCGCCAGGGCGGAGACCATCAGACAGTATCCCTTCTCCCGGCTGTCCCGGTCGCGGGTCTTGCCGGGAGTGAAGAACTCCACGTCCACGGGTGGATGCACCACCTCGGCGGGGCGGCCGTAGTAGGTCTCGATTCGCCGCGCCACGAAGCGGGAGTTGGCGACAAAGAGGTTTACGCGCGCCGCGGACGAAACGTCCCAGGCGCGCAGGGCGGTGAGCGCCAGCGATCGCAGCCGCGGCCCCGCGCCCGTGCGTTTCGGAAAGTAGGCGTGCTCCTGGTCCCAGGCGTAGCGCATGGGGGTGTGGCAGTAGCAGAGGTGGAAGGAGTCGGGCGGCGCGATGACCCCCTTGGCCACGCAGTGGCTGGAGCTTAAGACGACGTCGAAGCCCGAGAGGTCGAACTCCTCGATGGCGGCGGGGAAGAGGGGGAGGTAGCTGCGGTAATGGCGGCGGATCCCCGGCGCCTTCTGCAGGAAGCTGGTGCGGATGGGGTGCGATTCGATCGCCGGGCTGACGCTGCCAGGGAAGTGGAAGAGGGTGTGGAGGGGAGAGTCGGGGTAGAGCGCGCCCAGCACCTCGATCACCTTCTCGCCGCCGCGCATGCCGGTCAGCCAGTCGTGCACCAGGGCCACCCGCGGCCGGGGCGGCCCCGGTCGCGGCGGCGCCGGCGGAAATTGGAACGGGATCACCCCGCCTCTCCCCGGCCCTCGATGACTGAGAGGTAGACGTCCAGCGTCCGCCGCGCCGTCTCGTCCCAGCGGAAGTCCTCGGCTCGGCGCTCGCCGAGTTGGATCAGCTTCGCCCGCGCCTCGGGGTTACCCATGAGATGAGCGATCGCCTTGGCAATGCCGTCGAGGTCCAGCGGGTCGACGAGGTGGGCATACCCCTCGGCGATCTCCTTGAGCGCCGAGGTGTTGGAGGTGATCACCGGCACCCCCGAGGCCATGGCCTCGATCACCGGCAGCCCGAACCCCTCGTAGAGCGTCGGGTAGAGGAACAGCGTCGCCCCCTGGTAGATCGCCGGCAGCGCCTCGTGCGCCACGTGGCCCAGCAGGCGGACCTTGTCGCCGATCCCCAGGTAGTTGGCCCGCTGCCGGATCTTGAACTCCGACCCCTCCCGGCTGCCGACGCAGATCAGCGGCGCGTCGAACTGGGCCATGCGCCGGGCGCGGGCGTAGGCCTGCACCACGGTATCCAGGTTCTTGTGCGGCTTGGCAGGATTGCCCACGAACAGCAGGTAGGGCTGGGCGACTCCCAGGTCGCGCAGCCAGCGCTGCAGGTCCTCCACCGGCAGGCGGTGGCGGAAGATGTCCTCGACGCCGTTGTGGATGACCTGGATCTTGCGGCGGCCAACCTCGAAATGATGCTCCAAGTCGTTCTTCGTGTTCTGCGACACGGCGATGATGCGGTCGCCGCGGGTGAGGCTGCGGCGAATCATCCGCTGGGCATAGAGGAAGGCCAGGTGGCTCGGCAGGAACTCCGGGTAGAGGAGGTGGATGATGTCGTGGATGGTGACCACCACCTTCGACCCGACCCAGGCCGGCAGCACGTAGTGAGTGGAGTGGTAGAGGTCGAGCTTGCGCCGGTAGAGGTGCCAGGAGAGGGCCACCAGCTCGCGCAGGGAGTAGACGGGCGAGCTCTCCAGGGCGACCTGGAAGTTGTCCGGCAGGTCGAGCAGCCCCTCGCGATCGCCAGGCTTGGCCAGCAGCACGTAGTGGTTCTCGGAATCGATGGCGGCCAGCGACCGGACGAGGTTCCGGACGTAGGTGCCGATGCCGAAGTCCTGGATCTTCCTGGCGTCGATGCCGATCGTATAGGGCAAGGCCTGCTCCGCGGGTTGCTGGTCTGATTCTAGTGCCTGTCCCGTATACCGGACAGTGCGCGGCGCATTGTACCCCTGGGACCGCCGGCGTCCCGCCGGCTACTAACTTCTTTTTTAAAAACAAAGTCAGCAGGCCGGCGGGACGCCGGCGGTCCCAGGGAAATCATGATAGACAATGCCGCCGTGCTCTCCTTCGCGGGTTCCGTATTCCGCACCGTGGCGCTGGCCCTGCTGGCGGTGTCGCTGCTGGCGGCTCTCCCTTTGACGGCGACCCGCGTCGCGCGCCGCTTTTTCGAGGTCGTGTCGCTGGCGGGGGAGGACGCCCGGGGCGCCCATGTGCGCGTGCTGGGAGCCCCGGAGGCGGCCGCCCTGGACGCGATCCGCCGCGCCATCCCGGCCGGCGGCGACTACCTGCTCCTCGACGGCGGCGAGGAGTGGCAGGGCTCGACCTACTGGGTGCGCTTCGAGCTCGCGCCCCGGCGGGCCCGTTACGTGGGCCGGCTGAGCGAGCTGGCCGGCCCGGCCCGGCGGCCGTGGAGCCTGCCGGCCGGGCCGCGCTGGGTGGTCATCGCGTTCCCCCACCATCCGGCGGTGCTGCTCGATCGCGACGATTTCCTGCGCCGGATGGCGGTGAGCCATGGTCCCGGCTGAGGCCCTGAAAGGGCTCGCCGGCGTGGCGCTCTTCGCCGCTCCGGGCGCCGGCCTCGCCGAGCTCCTGCCGGCGGTGCGCGAGCTGCCGGCGGCCCGCCGCCTGGCTCACGCCTGGCTCCTGGGCGTCGCCTGGACGGCGGGAGCGCTCTACGCTCTCTCCCATTGGCTGGCCGTGCCGCTGCGCTCTCCGGCCATTCTGGCAGTGGCCGCCGCGCCGGTCCTCGCGGGGGCCGTCTCGTGGCTGCGCCGCCGCCGGCCGCCGTCGGTCGCCCGGCGAAAGCGAAAGAGGCCGAAGCGGCTCGTGGAATGGTTGGCGCTGGGGGCCGGCGTCTTGGTCTCCCTGGCCCTGCTCTGCGACACCCTGAGCCATCCGCTGACGGACTGGGACGGGCGCATGACCTGGAGCGCCCAGGCGCGCTACGTGCGCAGCGAGGGGACGGTCCACCCGGCCGCGCTGACCCAGCGGGGATGGTACGTCTCCCACCCCTGGTATCCGCTGCTGATGCCCGTGGCCCAGGTGGCGGTGCTCGAGGCGACCCGGTCGGACCTGGACCACCACGCCTTCCGGCCTCTGTATGGCGCCTTCTTCCCTGTCTGGCTGCTGCTGATCTACAGTGGTGCCGAGGTTCTGGCGGGCCGTGCCGCGGCCGCGTGGACGACCCTGTCCGCCGCCCTGCTCTCCTTTCCCGCCTTCGCAGCGGCGGGGGGAGCGGCGTCTGCGTACAGCGACCTGCCGCTGGCGTGCTTCTTCGGCGGCGGCCTGCTGCTGCTCCTCCACTCTCCGCATGCCCGCCTGCGGCCGTCCGCGGGGCTGGCGGCGGGGATCCTGCTGGCCGCCGCCGTGCTCACCAAGGCCGAGGGCGAGATCCTCGCGCCGGTGGCGCTGGTGCTGGCCGCCCTCTATCCTCTCGTTCCGGGAAGGGGGCGCGAGCGGCGCCGCCGCCTCTGGCGACAGCGCTGGCGGGCGCTCGCCCTCGCGGCCTTGCCGGTCGCGCTGGCCCTGATCCTGCTGCTCTCCTGGCGGGCCGGCATCCCCGAGAGCTTCGAGAGCTTCGAGCAGGCCACGTCCCGGTCACTGCTCTGGCCGGGGATCCTGACGCGCGTCCCGCGGCTCGCCCGGGACGCGCGCGCCGAGATGGTGAGCTTCCTCAACTGGGGCCTCTTCTGGTCGGTGGCGCCCCTGGTGCTGGCCGCCGGCTGGCGCGGGCTGCGCCGGCGGCCAGTGTTCCCCCTGCTCCTTGCGGCCGGGGTTCCTCTGGGCGTGGGCTGGATCTACGCCACGATCAGCCTGCGGCCGGACTTCGTCGTAATGTCGACCTGGAACCGCTTCCTGCTCCAGGCCTCGGTGCCGTTGCTCGTGCTCTTCGCCCTGAGCCTGCGGGACCTGTTGCGGCGGGCGGGGTGGCTGCCTCGAGCGTTGAGGGCCTAGGAGAAATGCCGAAGACAGGGACAGCAGGGACACCAGGGACAGCAGGACGAGGAAGCTCCAGTCTCGGCTCTGGTCTTCATGTTCCTGCAGTCTCTGGAGTCCCTGCAGTCCCTGGTGGCGCGGGCTCCTAGCCCTAACCCAGCGCCTCGAAGAACACCTCTTCCATCTCCCTCGCCGCCCGGTCCCAGCGGAAGCGAGCGGCCTGGCCGGGAGCGCGGGCCCGCAGCTCGGCCTCGCGGCCGGGGTGGCCGAGGATGGAGGCGATCTTCGCCGCCAAGGCGCCGGCGTCGCCCGGCTCCACCAGCAGGCCGGCGTCACCCACCACCTCGGGGAGGCTGGAGCTGTTGGAGGCCACCACCGGCACGCCGCAGGCCAGGGCCTCGGCGGCGGGGAAGCCGAAGCCCTCGTAGAGCGACGGGTAGACGAAGACGCGGGCGGCCTGGAACAGCCGCACCAGCCGCGAGCGCTCCACTCGCCCCAGCGACTGGACCCCCAGGGGAGCGAGGGCCTGGATGCGCCGCGCCAGCCGCTCGCTCCCCCAGCCGCTGGGGCCGGCGAGGACGAGGGGGAGGAGGCGCGGGTCCTCCGCCCGCAGCATCTCCCAGGCATCGATCAGGATGCCCACGTTCTTGCGCGGCTCAAGGGTCCCCACAAAGAGGACGTACCCCTCCGGCGCTCCCAGCTCCGCCCGGGTGGCCGCGATCTCCGCCGGCTCGCCCGGCCGGAACTCGGGGTCGATCCCGGGGTAGACGACCCGGATCTTCTCCCGGCACTGGGGGAAATGGAACGCCAGGTCGTCCGCCGTGGCCCTGGAGATGGTCACCAGCCGCCGGGCCTGCTCGAAGGAGGAGCGCAGGAAGGGGAGGAGGCTCCACCGCACTTTGAGCGTGTGCATCTCGGGCATGAGCATGGCCGTCAGGTCGTGCACCGTGGCCACGGCCGGGACCGGACAGCGCAGGGGCAGGGTGATGAGCGGCGACCAGAAGAGGTCGACGTCGCCGCGAGCCAGCCGGCGCGGCAGCCGGAGCTGCTGCCAGATCACGCCGAGCGGAGCTTCCTGGTGCTCGAGGCCGATCCCCGCCGCCGCGAGCTCGCCGGCCTCGCGCGGCGGGCGGTGCGCCATCCCCAAGTAACGCAGGCCGCCGCGGGCCGCCAGTCCCAGGAGCAGCGAGCGGGTGTAGACGCCGATGCCGGTGGCGGCGGGCACCAGGGCCCGGAGGTCGACGGCGACGGTGGGGCGGTCTGGCATGGCGCGGCATTGTAGAGTACCGCCGTGCTCTCCCGCGCTGGTGCCTTGTTCCGGGTCTCGATCCTGGCCTTGTTCGCCGTAGCTCTGCTGGTGGCGACTCCACAGGCGTGGAGAAACGCCCGCGTGCGGATCGTCCAGGCCGCGTCGCGGCTGGGGGAGGACTCCCGCCAGGCCCGCCGCCGGGCGCTGGGCGCCGCCTGGGTGGACGCCGAGGAGGAGATCCGCCGCGCCGTTCCGCCGGACGGCGAGTACCTGCTCGTCGACGGCGGCGCGGAGCGGCAGGGGGCCACGCTCTTCCTGCGCTATCAGCTCGCGCCGCGGCGGGCCCGCTTCGCGGGACGGCTGAGCGAGGTGGTCGAGTCGCCACGGTGGGTAGCCAGCCTCCCGGCCGGACCGCGCTGGGTGGTCGTCGCCTATCCTGGCAGGCCGCCGGTGCTCGTCGACCGCTCCGCTCTCCCGCGCTGGTTGAAGGGGAAGCTTGGTCGCCGCTGAGGCCCTCGCCGGCCTCGCGGGAGTGGCGCTCTTCGCCGTGCCGGGAGCCGGTCTCGCCGAGATCCTCCCGGCAGTACGCGCTCTGCGGCCGGGCCGTCACCTCGCCTATGCCTGGCTGCTGGGCGTCGCCTGGACGGCCGGGATGCTCTACGCCCTCTCCCACCTCCTCGCCGTGCCCCTACGCCCTCCCGCCATCCTGGCCGTGGCCGGTGCACCGGTGGCGGCGGGAGTGGTCTCGTGGTTGCGCCGCCGTCATCTACGGTCTCTGGCTGCTCCGGTGCATGCGCTGAGGCTCTGGGAGTGGGCGGTGGTGGCGGTCTGCGCCGTGATCTCCCTCGCCGTCCTCTGCGAGGCCCTCACCCAACCCGTGCTCGACTGGGACGGCTGGATGACCTGGGCCGCCCAGGCCCGCTACGTGCGCCACGAGGGGACGGTCGATGCGAGCGTGCTGACGCGGAAGGGTTGGTACATCACCCACCCCTGGTACCCGCTGCTGCTGCCGGTGGCGCAGGTGGCCGTGCTGGAGACGACGCGGGCGGACTGGGACGACCCCGCCTTCCGGCCGCTGTACGCCGCCTTCTTTCCCGTCTGGCTGCTGGTGGTCTATGGCGGCGCGCGGGAGCTCGCGGGGCGCGCCGCCGCCGGCTGGACGACGCTGGCCGCCGCCCTGCTCCCCTGCCCGGCCTTCGAGCTGTCGGGCGGCGCGATCTCCGCCTACAGCGACCTGCCGCTGGCGTGCTTCTATGGGGGCGGCCTCGCGCTCCTCCTGGCGCCGCGGCTGCGCCCCTCGGCGGGTCTCGCGGCGGGCATCCTCCTGGCGGCTGCCGCCCTCGCCAAGGCCGAAGGCGCGGCGCTCGCTCCGGCGGCGTTCGTCTTCGCCGGTCTCTATTCCTTCTCGCGCTGGCGACGATGTCGGCGTCATTGGCGACCGCTCGCCCTGGCGGCCCTGCCGCTCGTCCTCGCCCTGGTGCTGCTCTTCTCCTGGCGGGCCGGCATTCCCGAGCGCTTCGAGAGCTACGAGAAGATCGTCTCCTGGTCCCTGCTGTGGCCGGGGCTCCTCACCCGCGCGCCGCGGATCGCGGCCAGGGCCGGCGTCGAGATGAAGAGCTTCACGGAATGGGGGATCTTCTGGTGGACGGTGCCCCTGGTGCTGGCCGCCGGCTGGCGGGGCCTGCGGCGGCGCGCCACCCTCCCCCTGCTGCTCGCTGCCGCCGCTCCTCTGGGAATCGCCTGGATCTCCTACACGATCAGCCTGACCCCGGAATTCATCATCCGGACGAGTTGGAACCGCTTCCTCGTCCAGGCGTCGGTGCCGCTCCTTCTCCTCCTGTCCCTGGCTCTGGCGAGCCTTCTCCGTGGCGCCGCAGGGCTCTCTCCTGCGCGGGCACGACTCGCCAGATCTCGGTTGCGGGGTCGAAGTACTCCAGCCTGAACGCTCGCGGACGCCCCACCATCCAGGCCCGCTCCGGATCCTCCGAGGGTGAGCGGTGGATCACCACGAAGTCGATGCCCAGCCACTCCAGGCGTCGCCGCCAGCGGAGATAGTCGTCTTCCTCGAACGCGAAGGGGAACTCCACCGTTCCGCCCCACTGGTAGTACTGGGATTCCAGCTCGCCCTTCCTGGGAACGATGCGGAGGTCGTTCTGCAGCCGGCTGCCGAAAAACAGGTACGGCTTGTTGAGGCCGGCGTACGCCACCGCCGCGCCGTCCGGTCCCGCCATCCGTTCCAGGGCGAAGGCCGGCGGCCGCTGAGTGAGCTTGACCGCCTGGTACTTCGTCACCGCGGCCCCCAGGGGGAGGGCCGCCACGGCGACCGCCGCCGCGGTACCCGCCGCCAGCCATGGCCGCGCGGCGGGCCGGGCCAGGGCCGCCGCCAGCCGCGGTCCCCAGCGGACAGCCGCCCACCCCAGGCCGATCAGCGCGAGCGCCACCGCCGCCTCCAGGGCGCCGCTGCGGTCGAGCTTGCGGGTGACGTGGAAGGTCAGCGCCAGGAGCAGGAGGATGCGCAGGGCCGAGGCCCTGGGGCCGGCCTGCTCCAGCAGCCAGGCGAAGGCCATCGCCGCCAGCGCCACCCCGGGGAGGAAGTAGCGCATGTCCCGGTGATCGTGCATCAGGTAGAGGAACTCGAGGAAGAAGACCACGGGCAGGATCAGCACCAGGGCGTCCCGCCATGCCCGCCGCCAGAGCGCCACCAGCGGCGCCGCCAGCGCCGCGGGCAGCATGGTGTAGGGGAAGAACGAGCCGAGGAGGTCCGTCCGCCGGAGCAGGAAGCTCCAGACGTCGATCTGGAACTCGGGAGCGTTGCGCCGCGACGCCAGCGTCGCCCCCTCCCAGCCGGGGAAGATCTGCAGTCCGAAGAGGCTCACCGGCGCGGGGAAGATGGGATTGCCCGTCGTCACCCAGTTGCGCAGGTAGGTGTAGCCGCCTGCCACGGCGGCCGACACAGCCAGGAGGACAGCGATCCCCGTCAGGGTGCGGACGGGGAGCCGTTCACCCGGCGAGGCGCGCAGTCTGGCGATCAGGCCGGCCAGGGCGAGCAGGCCGAGGATTACCGGAGCGAAGAGGAGGCCGGTGTACTTGGTGCCCAGGAGCAGCCCCAGGGCCGCGCCCGCATAGACCGCCACCCCGGCCGCCGGCTGGGCGGCGAGCGCCAGGGTGCCGTCGATCGCCGCCAGGGTGAAGAAGGACGCGCTGTGATCGTTGCCGGCCGTCAGCGCCAGGACGGGGAACGCCCGCCGGATCGCGGCGAAGAGGAGCGCTCCCAGCACGGCGGACCGCGGCGAGAGCCCGAGGCGCCGGCCGATGGCCGCGGTGGCCACGAGCGAGAAGACGGCGAACGGAAGCTGGGCCCAGCGGGCGAGGACGTCGCTGTCCCGGAACGGCGCCAGCAGCACCCACGACCAGACCTCGCCGCCGACGGGATAGAAGGTCGTGCTGGTGTCCCCCATCGAAAACTTGATCATCCGCAGGTCGCCGAACCGGTGCCAGACGGCCATGGCCGCGAGGTGGTAGGACTCGTCGTCCGGTCCCAGCCCCACCGGTGCCCAGCGGTAGTGGAACATGGACTTGACGCCGACCAGGGCGACGGCTCCCGTGGCGGCGAGGAGCAGCGCCCACTCGGCGCGGCCCCAGTGGTCCCATCGGTTGAGGATGGCTGGAGCCTCGCTCGGCCCTTCCCCGGTCCTCGCCGGCAGCAGCCGGCTGAGCAGGAGCGCCGCGGCGGTCCAGAGCAGGAATGGCGCCGGCCGCATCACTCCGCAGTGCCCCATCCAGGTGGCGGGCACCACGGCCAGCGCCACGGCGAAGGTGAACGCGGCCACGGCCCGCGACAGCAGCCCGAAATCCGGGACAAGCCAGCGGGCCAGCCGGTCGCCCGCGGCTCCCAGGGCGCCGAGCATCGCGAACGCCACCAGGATCTGGAGGGCGCGGGGAGGCCCTGGAATCAGCGCTCCGGCGATGAGGACGGCGGCGGTCGCGAGTGTGGCGAGGGCGGCCGATCGCATTGAGGAAGTGTTTCACAAAGCTTCGGGTAGGGGCGGGTCAGCCGCCGCGCGAAAGGCCCGCGCCGTCTCCGCCGCCGCCTGCCCCCAGTCGAAGAGGCGCGCGCGCTCCCGCCCGCGGCGGCGAAGCTCTTCTCGCAAACCGTCATCCACCAGCAGCTCGCCGGCGCGGTCCGCCCACAGGTCGGGCCGGTCCGGCGGGGCGTAGAGGGCCGCGTCGCCCGCCACCTCCCGCAGCACCGGCAGATCGCTCGCCACCAGCGGCGCGCCTGCCCGCAGGGCCTCGACGGCCGGCAGGCCGAAGCCTTCGTAGAAGGAGGGTAGGGCCACCATCTCGGCTCCGCGGTAGAGAGCCGCCAGCTCCTCCGCGCTCACGTAGCCGAGATGGACGAGCCACCCCTCGGCCTCGGCCGCGCCGATCTCCCGCCGCGCCGCCTCCGCCTGCCAGCCGAAGCCGCCGCAGAGCACCAGCGGCGGCGGCTCGGCCCGGCGCAGGCGCAGCAACCGCCAGGCGGCGAGGAGAGTCGAGACGTTCTTCCGCGGCTCCACCGTGCCCACGTGGAGGGCGTAGCGGGGGGGAGTCCGTGCGGGCGTCGTCGTCGCTTCGCCCTCCGCCACCAGCCCCGTGCCGTGGTGGATGGCCCGCACCCGGCCCGGCGCGACCCCCATCTCGATCAGCTCCTGGCGCACGGCTTCGCTGGGGGTGAGGAGGAGGTCCGCTTCGAAGAGCGTCCGGTCCAGCCGCTCGAGCAACGCCTCCCCCGAATCGGGGCGCACGGCCCAGGGCACCTTCCGTACTCCGAGATCGTGAATGGTGGCCACCCGCGCGCCCCGGGCCAGCCGGAAGAGCGAGGGAAAGAGATAGTTGGGGGCGAAGAGGACCTGGTTGCCATCCGCCGCTGCCAGCAGCGGGGCGAGGCGGCGGAGCACCTGCCGGGCCCGCCAGGGTGGGATCACCAGTCCGTCCGGCGCGTCGTAGACCACCCTCTCGACGGCCGGACCGGCGGGGAAGTCCACCACCGGCCGCGGCGCCCCCGGGTCCCCCTCCACCAGGCTCTGGCCGTAGAGGCGCAGGCGGATGTCGTCTCTCCCCGCGAGGTGGACGAGGATCTGGTGGAGGTACCAGCCCACCCCCGTGAGCGGCTCGTAGAAGGAGTTGACGTCCACCGCCACCGTCAGCCGCGGCTCCGCCCGGCGGCGGCGGACCTCCGCCGCGATCCCCCGCAGCCAGGCCCACGTCCGCCGCAGCCGGCGGGGCGAGCCGAAGCGCAGGACGGCGCGGAGGACGGCGCGGGGTTTCTCGGCCATGCGGGGAAGAGTGTATCGTTGACCCCCGATGCCCTCCGACTCCCCGTCCCCTCCGGCGCCCGACGACCTCCGCGTCGCCGAGGTGCTCCAGAAGGTCCGCTCCGGCGTGCGGCAGCGCCGGGCCGAGTCCACCACCCTGGCGGCCGGCGGCGAGGAGACCCGCAACGGCCTGCTCGCCCTGAAGGCGCGCGAGTACGTCCAGGAGCCGGTGGCCTTTTCCCACCGGCCGCGCTGGGGGCGGCTCATCGTCTTCGTTCGCAAGGCGTTCTTCCACGTCTTCCTCAAGTGGTTCCTGCGGCCGGTGCTGGAGCAGCAGAACGGCTTCAACCAGGCCGCGGCGCGGCTTATTGAAGACCTGGTGGAGGCCAACGACCGCACGGCGCGCGAGTTGCGGCAGGTCTCGGCACGCCTCGAGGCCCTGGAGCAGCGGCTGGAGGAAACAGACTGCGGCGGGGACGGCGTGTGAAACCGCGCATCGTCATCTGCGCCACCCAGGTGCCCTTCGCCCACGGCGGCGCCGAGATGCTGGTCGATTCTCTGCGCGACGAACTGAAGGCCCGCGGCTTCGAGGTGGACGTGGCGGCCATTCCTTTCAACTGGCCTTCGCGAGTCGAGTTGCTCAAGGGGAGCCTCGCCTGGCGGCTGGTGAACCTCGACGAGGCGGGCGGCCAGCGGATCGACCTCGTGATCGCCACGCGTTTTCCGTCCTATCTGATCAAGCACCCCAATAAAGTCGTCTGGCTCATCCACCAGCTCCGCCAGGCGTACGACCTGTTGGGCACACGCTACAGCGACTTCACGGACCGCCAGCCGCGGGACGCCAAGGTGCTGGAGATGATCCGCGCCATGGACCGCCGCACCCTCTCCGAAGCGCGCACCGTCTACACGATCTCCGGCAACGTGGCGGACCGTCTGCGTCGCAACAACGGCGTGGAGGCGGAGGTGCTCTATCCGCCGCCGAAGCTCGATGCCCTGGTTCACCCCGGCCCGTCGGGCGACTATGTCTTCACCGTCGGCCGTCTCGATCCGCTGAAGCGTTTCGATCTCCTCGTCCGGGCAATGAAGCACACCGAGACCCCCGTGCGCTGCAAGATCGCCGGCACCGGCCCCGAGCGGGAGGCGCTGACCGATCTGATCGCCCGTCTCGGCCTCCAGGAGAAAGTCGAGCTCCTCGGCTGGGTGAAGGACTGCGACGTCGTCGAGCACTACGCCAACTGCCTGGGCGTCTGCTACGCGCCCTACGACGAGGACTACGGCTACGTCACCGTCGAAGCCTATAAAGCGGCCAAGCCGGTGATCACCACCGCGGACGCCGGCGGTGTCCTGGAGTTCGTGGAAGACGGCCGCAACGGCTACGTCTGCCCGCCGGACTCTCCGAGGGAGATCGGCGCGCGGATCGACGCCCTGTATCGCGATCGCGAGATGACCCGCGCGATGGGGCTCGCCGGTCAGGAGAAGGTGCGGGAGATTACTTGGGATCGGGTGATTGAGAAGTTGACGGGGGTAGGGGGATCAAGCAATGGCTGACGAGGAATCTGTTCCGATACCCGATTGGCATCGAAAGATAATAGAGGAGCGCCTGAAGTCCCATCGCGCCAAGCCCTCCCGAAAGTAGACCTTGGGACGAGGTCCGCGATGAGATCTTGGAAAAGCTGCGCCAGCGCCGTACGCGTTGACCGCCTGCGGGGCTGGCCCTACAATCCCTCGTATCCCTGGAGCGGCCAACACCGAGGAGGAGTCCCCATGAGTTCGGCTCTTTACATCGTTCTGGATCGCGAGGTTCCGGGTCTCGATACGTTCATGAACGGCAAGGCGCTCGCCGCTGCCGAGGAGGTGGTCACCGCCCACTGCGAGCGTCTGGGCGTGCGTGACCTCTGGTCGTTCTACAGCGTCGACCCGCTCGACGTCGCCGATCCCCTGGATGATCTCGACGACTTCGGGGACCTGGACGGCCGGGAGCCCTCCACCACGGAGGCCTGGTTCCCGCCGACCGACGGCCTGGCCACGATCCGCGCCCTGCGCGAGGCCCTGCGGGACCAGGCACGCTCCGCCGTGCTCGAAGATCTGGGCGACATGGAGCGCATCCTCGCCGAGGCGGAGAGGGCCGGGGCGCGGTGGTATCTGGCGGTGGACCACTGAGACCGACTTCGCGACATTATGCGGACCAGCATAATGCTGTTCTGCATAATGCTGGTCGCGGTCCTGAGGGGAGACCGCGGACTACAATCCCCCCATGCGCGTCGCCTTCTTCAGCCCCCTGCCACCGATGAAGTCGGGGATCGCCGACTACAGCGCCGAGCTGCTGCCGTACCTGGCAGAGGAGTGCGAGGTCGAGCTGATCGTGGACGAGGGGCTCCGCCCCGATCCGGCCCTCGCCGGGAGCTTCGCCGTCCACGGGCACCGGGCTCTGCCCCGTCTGCTGGCGGAGGGACGGTTCGACGTCGTCCTATATCAGCTCGGAAACAACCCCGACTACCACGCCTCGATTTACCGGACCCTGCTGGAGAACCCTGGCGTTGTGGTGCTTCACGAGTACCTGATCCACCACATGGTGCGGGAGCTGACCCTCCACGCCGGCCGCCCGGACGAATACGTGCAGGAGATGCGCTACGCCTACGGCCGCACCGGCGAGGCCGCGGCGCGGCGGTGCGTCGCCACGGGCGTGCCGCTCGATCCGTGGAGCTATCCCCTGTTCGAGCGGGTGGTGGACGCGAGCCTGGGGATCATCGTCCACAACGGGTTCACCCTCGACCGGGTGCTGGCGAGCCGTCCGCTGGCGCGCGTCGCAACCGTTCCGCACCACCTGAGCTTGGCCTCAGAGCGCCCCCACCCGAGGGCCCTCACCCCTGTCCCCTCTCCCGCCCATGCTCCCCGGGAGAGGGGAACCCGGTTGGAGCCGTCTTGCTGGTCTCCCTCTTCTCCCGGGGAGGGGGGTTGGGAGGGGGCGGGAGAAGAGGGCCGGGGTGAT